>Ga0102940_1000227_pt1 | contig 38801 bp, 34 predicted proteins | sample SalPonR2_C_D1_MG_FD_78215 | JGI IMG/M metagenome (GOLD analysis project Ga0102940, IMG submission 78215) | Salt pond soil microbial communities from South San Francisco under conditions of wetland restoration - Salt Pond MetaG R2_C_D1_MG | ecosystem: Environmental > Aquatic > Marine > Intertidal... | reverse complement strand
CTGTTCAACAAGGAAACCAAGGTCGAAGAGAACAAGGAGGCCATCCGCCTGCTGCGCGAGGCCGATATCTTTACCGAGGCGCAGTTCATCGTCGGGCTGGACAACGAGACCGAGGAAACGCTGGAAGAGACCTATCGCTTTGCCCGCGACTGGAACCCGGATCTCGCCAACTGGACGATGTATACCCCCTGGCCCTTCACCCCTCTGTTCCAGGAGCTGCGCGACAAGGTCGAGGTCTTCGATTTCGAAAAATACAATTTCGTGACCCCGATCATGAAACCCGAGGCGATGGATCGTGCCACCCTGCTGGACAGGGTCATGCACAACTACCGACGCTTCTACATGATCAAGGCGCTGTTTCATTACCCGTGGCGGGGGCGGGGGTTCCGGCGGAAATACCTGCTTGGCTGCCTGCGGGCCTTTGCCAAGGCAGGCTTTGCGCGCACGTTCTACGACCTGGGCAAGGTCGGCTACTGGGGGCCGCAGTCCAAGGACAAGGTCGATTTCCAGTTCGATGACAGCCGCCAGATCGCCGAGGCGCAGATGGCCGACTGGGACGCCATGGCCGACCGCAAGGCCAGGGCCGCGGAACGCAAGGCCAGCGTGCGCGCCCAGATAAAGGCCGAGAAGGCCCGGATCGCCGGGCAGAACGTCCAGGAGGTCAGCGTGCCGAGGTTGAACCACACCACGCCGGCGCAATAGTGATGCAGCCCCGTGCGGCCCATCATGTCGGCCCCAACGCGATCCTGCAGACAGTCGAAGCGGTGCAGGCCCTGGCGGGGCAGGGCGCGCTGACCCGCGTGTGCCGGGCCGCCGCGATGCCGGGGCTTGTCGGAAACCTGCCCCACGCGATGGTGCCGGCGCAGGACGCCCTGCGCCTGCATCAGGCCGTGGCCCGGACCCTGCCCGGGCCGTTGGCCGGGCAAGTGGCCCGTGACGCGGGCCGAAGGACGGGCGACTACATCCTCGCCCATCGTATCCCTGCCCCGGCCCGGGTGCTGTTGCGGCTCATGCCGGGCCGCCTGGCGGGGCCGGTCCTGCTCAAGGCGATCGGCCACCACGCCTGGACGTTTGCCGGTGATGCAGAGGTGACATGCATTCGGCGGCCTGAACTGGAACTCGTCGTCCGGGACAATCCGCTGGCGCTGCCCGGCTGTCCCTGGCATCGCGCGGTGTTGGAGCGGCTGTTCCAGCGGCTTGTCGATCCCGGTGTCAGGGTCGAGCATACCGCCTGTTGTGCCATTGACGGCTCGGAGTGCCGTTTCGTGTTTCACGCGGCATCCGTGCCATACCGGGGCGGGTAATACGGGTCGGTGCCCCGACGGGCAGGGGCGCACTTGTCCAGCAGGGCTCAGCCGTAGTGGCGCGCGTTGCGCAGGCCCCAGTCGGTAAAGAGATCGGCCAGGATCGTTCCGAAGTGTTCGGCCGCCGCAGCCGGTCCGATCGCGGCGGCGCCGTCTCCGCCGAACAGGGTGGCCTCGTCGCCGATCTGCACGTTGTCGATCCCGGTGACATCCGCCACGATCGAATTCATTGAAACCTTGCCCAGGACGGCCGCCAGACGGCCCCGGATCGCGACCATGCCGCGATTCTGGGCAATGCGGCCATAGCCGGCGGCATATCCGATCGAGATGCAGGCCAGGCGTCGATCCTCCGACAGTCGATGCGCGCGGTCGTATCCCACGCTCGCGCCGCGCGGATAGTCGCCCAGGTGCACCACGCGGGATTTCAGTTCCATCGACGGCCGGAACCCCAGTTCCGGGTTCACGATGCCGTAGAGAATCGCCCCGCATCGGTACATGTCGGTTGCCACCGGCTGGCCTGACACCAGGGTCAGCGTGCTGCCCGCATGGGCCAGGATGCGGGACCGGTCCAGCCCGCCGGTGTCGCAGACCCAGTCGACCTGTTGCCGGAACAGCTCCGATCCGTTGTGCAGGGCCGCGGCGTCGTTGCCGGGAAAATGCGTGCATATGCCGACGATGTCCGGGGCGAGGATATCGAGGATCGCGCGGCCCTCCTGTTGGCCTGCCCTGGTCGCCACCTCAAGTCCGTCGCGGGACATGCCGTCGCTGTTCAGCGCAAGGTGCACCCCCGCGCCGGCCCGCCGCGACCCCGGCCGCGCGGCCAGCGCGCGCGCCGCCGCGAGCGATCCGACCTGTTCCTCGACCCTGTCGGGCAGGGCATCTTCGACCTCGGGTGCGGACGCGGCGCGCAGGCGGATCAGTCGGCCCGCGAAACCCGCTGCCCGCACCGCGTGCGCCTCGGCGTTCGAGGTGATGCCGATGCAGGATATCCCCTGCTCCATCAAGAGCGGGACCACGCGCGATATGCCGTGACCATAGGCGTCAGCCTTCATGACCGCGCAGAAGGCCACCCCGGTCGGCAACAGGTCCAGCGCCAGTTCCAGGTTCCGCGAAATCCGGTCCAGGTGAATATCGCACCAGGAACTGGGAAGGGGGCCTCGCGACATGGTCAGGCCGGTGCCGGTCCAAGGATGCGGTCGACGACACCCGAAAGAAGATCTGTCACGATCGGGATCAGCGCATCGGGGAAATCGTAGTCGGGATTGTGCAGTTGCGGACGGTCCGTCCCGGCCCCGACATAAAGCAACGCGGCCCTTGCCCCGTCATCGCCGATAAGCCCGAAGTCCTCGGACCAGCGCATGGGCCGGGACAGGTCGGCAATGTCATGGCCGCCGGCCAGGGCCGCGTCGCGGACGACGGCGGTGGCCTCGGCGTCGTTGACCACGGCGCGGAAGACGTCGTGCCAGTGGACCTCGACTTGCAGATCGTCGGTCGCGTCCTCCACCAGCGCCTGTGCCTGGGCGATCAGGGCATCCATGCGCGCATTGGTCATGGTGCGCAGCGTCACGCGCAGTTCACCGTCCGCGGGGGCGATGCCGAAGGTCGGTGCGCCGAGGCAGGCATGGGTCAGGGTCGCGAGCGCGAAATCCGCGGCGCCGATGGTGCCTTGGGACAGGCGCGGCAACGCCACCATGAGCCCGGCCATGGCCGCCGCCGGGGACAGGCCGTCCTCGGGCACGGCGGCATGAGAGCTTTTGCCCCGCAGCAGGATCTGCATCCCGCGCGAGGCGCAGTTGCCCGGCCCGGGGCGCAGGCCGATTTCGCCCAGCGGGTGCCCGGGCACGTTGTGATAGGCGAAGGCGAAATCGGGGCGCAGTTCCGGCCAGCGCGGGTCTTCGAGGACCGCCCTGGCGCCCGCGCCCGTTTCCTCGGCCGGTTGGAACAGCAGGATGACCCGCCCGCGCGCCGGGCGCCGGGCCAAGTGCCGGGCCACGCCCAGCAGCGTCACCATGTGCCCGTCATGGCCGCACAGGTGGCCCTGGCCCTCGGTCGCCGAGCGATAGGGCAGGTCGCTGATCTCGTGGATCGGCAGCCCGTCGAGCTCGCAACGCAGCAGGACGGTCGGCCCGGACCCGGCGCCGAGGAATTCCGCGGCAACGCCATGGCCGCCGAGGCCTTGCCAGATGCGATCCGCGCCAAGCGCCTTCAGCTCCGAGGTGATGCGCTCTGCGGTCGCGCGTTCCTGTCCCGATACCTCGGGGTGGCGATGCAACTCGTGCCGCAGCGCGGTCAGTTGGGCGATGTGATCGTGGGTAAGCGGCTGCATGATCTCCTCCTCAGAAAACCTCGAAGAGGCCCGCGGCGCCCTGCCCACCGCCAACGCACATGGACACGACCGCCCATTTCGCGCCCCGGCGACGGCCTTCCAGCAGGACATGCCCTGCCATGCGCGCGCCCGACATGCCATAGGGGTGGCCTATGGCGATCGCACCGCCGTTCACGTTGAGTTTGTCGTCGGGGATTTGCAGCGCGTCACGGCAATGGACCAGTTGCGCGGCGAAGGCCTCGTTGATTTCCCACAGGTCGATATCCTCAATGGCCAGGCCCGCGCGTGCCAGAAGCCTGGGAATGGCGACCACCGGGCCGATCCCCATTTCATCCGGGGCGACACCGGCAACCGCGAATCCGCGCAGCGCCCCAAGCGGCGACAGGCCGCACCGGGCGGCCTCGGCGGCCTCCATCACCACCAGCGCGGCGGCGCCGTCGGACAGTTGGCTGGCATTTCCGGCGGTGACGGTCTTGCCATCGCCCTGCACGGGGGCCAGCGCGGCCAGCCCCGCGGCAGTGGTGCCGGGACGGTTGCACTCGTCTTGATCCAGCCGCACGGCTTCTTCGCGGGTCTCGCCGGTGGCCTTGTCGGTCACCTGTTTCACCGCCTCGACCGGCACGATCTCGTCGGCGAAACGCCCGGCTTCCTGCGCCTGCGCCGTGCGCTGCTGGCTTTGCAGGGCATAGGCGTCCTGCACGGCGCGGGTCACGCCGTAGCGCGCGGCGACGATTTCGGCGGTGTCGAGCATGTTCAGGTAGTAGCGGTCGGAAACGGATGGGTCGCGGTAGCGGTGCCCGTTCCAGTGGTTGTTCTGGACCAGAGAGATGGAGTCCAGCCCCCCGGCCAGCGCCACGCCCACTCCTTCGCAGCCCACCATGTGCGACGCCACGGCGATCGCGTTGAGACCCGAGGCACATTGCCGGTCCACGGTGGCCCCGGCCACGCTGTCGGGCAGTCCGGCGGCCTGTGCGATGTGGCGGGCGACGTTCACGCCGGACGTGCCCTGTGTCAGGGCCGATCCGAACACGGCGTCCTCGACCTCGTCCCCGGTCAGTCCCGCCCGCGAAAGGGCGGCCGTGACCGCCGGCGCGGCCAGGCTGGGCGCGGTGAGGGTGTTGAACGCCCCGCGATAGGCCTTGGCTATGGGCGTCCGGGCGGTGGAAACGATGACGGCGTCGCGCATGTGCTATACCTCTTGCGTGCCGCACCAGTCGGCGATGAACATGGCAGTGGCCTTGGTGACGCGGCGCAGGCTGTCCAGGTCGACACGTTCGTTGAAGCCGTGGATGGCCTCGGCGCGCGGCCCGTAGACCAGCGCGGGCGTGTCCGCGTAAAGCCCGAAGAACCGTGCGTCGGTGGTTGCGGTAATCGCCGTACGGGTCAGCGTGTCGCCGGTGATGTCGTGATGCGCCCGGTCCAGCGCCGAGATCGCATCGGCCGCGCGGGCCGACCCATCCTGCGACAGCGCGTAACCCTCGGCGTGGAAGCCGTGGTAGACGATCTCTGGCAGGGAATCGCGCAGGAAGGCGTTGCCTTGCGCGGCCTTCAGGATCACCTGTTCGATCTCGGACTTGGCCGCGTCGATGGATTGGCCGGGGAAGAGCCCCATGCGCACGTCGAAGACGCACCATGCGGGCACGGAACTGGTCCAGTCGCCGCCTTCGATACGGCCTACATTGAGGTTCAGGGCGTGGTCCATGTGGGCGTAGTCCGCCGGGCGGTGTCCGGCGGCGTTCCAGCGGTGTTCCATCTCGTGCAGGGCCTGGATGAGCGGGATTGCCGCCTCGATCGCGTTCGACCCGGTGCCGGCATAGGCCACGTGGGTCGGCAGCCCCTTGAGGTGCACCTGGAACCAGATCACACCCAGTTGCGCCATGACCAGTTTTTCGGCAAAGGGTTCGGGGATCAGGGCCGCATCGGCGGTGTAGCCACGGGCCAGGCAGGCCAGCGCACCGTTGCCCGTGCATTCCTCTTCCACGACTGACTGGTAGAACACGTCGCCCGCGGGGGCCAGGCCGCAGGCCGCCAGCGCATCCAACGCGAACAGGTTCGAGGTCAGGCCCGCCTTCATGTCGCCGCCCCCGCGCCCGTAGAGCCAGCCATCCGCGACCCGAGGTTCAAAGGGTGGACTGTCCCACATGTCCGCGGGTCCGGCGGGCACAACGTCGATATGGCCGTTCAAGATCAGCGACCGGCCGCGGCCGGTGCGGGCGCGGTGGGTGCCCACCACGTTGACCGCGTCCTCGTAGAGGCCAAGCACGGGCGAGAATCCGGGCAGGTGCCGGATCTCGGCAAGGTCGATTTGCCAGCGGTCGATCTCGTAGCCTCGCGCGCCCAGTTCGCGAGCCATGAAATCCTGCGCAGATCTTTCGTTGCCCCGGGTAGAGGGGTGCGAGGTCAGCTCGGACAGGAAGTCGACCTGCCGGTCGAAGGCGGCATCCACGGCGGCGCACAGGCGGGTTTTCAGGTCAACGCTCATGGGGCCTCAGAAGGTCGGAACGGGGCTGTCGGGCAGGGCCAGCGGCGCGCCCGTGGCCTCGGCCACCTCCGTGACGCTGATCCCTTCGGCGGTTTCGAGCAGGGCAAAGCCTTCCCCGGTCACGTCGATAACAGCCATGTCGGTGAAGATCCGCGCCACGCAGCCCCGCGCGGTCAGGGGCAGGGCACAGGCCTGTTTCAGCTTGGGATTCCCGGCCCGGTCGCAATGGGTGGTCACGACCACGACGCGCCGCGCCTTTTGCGCCAGTTCGATCCCGCCGCCCGCGCCGGGGCTGAACTTGCCGGGTATTTTCCAGTTGGCCAGGTCGCCCGTGGCGCTGACCTCGAAGGCACCCAGCATGGTCAGGTCCAGCCGCCCGGACCGGACGATGGCGAAACTGGTGGCGCTGTCGAAACAGGCCGATCCCGGCACGGTCGAGACATAGGCCCCGCCGGCGTCGATCAGGTTGCGGTCGGCGCTGTCCTGGCCCTTGGCCGGGCCGATGCCCGTCAGGCCGTTTTCCGTGTGAAGGCAGACCGGGAAATCCGCGGACAGGTGATCGACCACCCTGGTTGGCAGGCCGATCCCGAGGTTGACCACCATGCCCGGCGTGATCTCGCGCGCGGCGCGGGCCACAATACGATCCCTAGCGTCGGACAACGGCATATTCCTCGGACAGATCCCCCAGGGCCACGACGTGATCGACGAAGACGCCGGGGGTGTGGACCTGGTTCGCACCCAGCTGGCCCAGCGGCAGGACCGTTTCGGCCTCGGCGATCACGCGCGCGGCGGCCATGGCCATGAGCGGGTTGAAATTCTGTGCCGTTGCGACATAGGCAAGGTTGCCGAAAGGATCGCCGCGATCCGCGTGGATCAGGGCGGCATCGGCGCGCAGCGCGGGTTCCACGAGCCAGGTTTTGCCGCCCATCTCGACCACCTGTTTGCCTGCCGCCAGCTCGGTGTCGATCCCGATATCGCTGAGCACCGCGCCCAGCCCCGCGCCGCCCGCGCGGATGCGTTCCGCGAGGATGCCCTGCGCATTGAACTCGACCGTCAGCGCGCCGGCGTTCATCAGCTCGATGGCATGGTTGTTCAGCCCCAGGTGCGTGGTGATCAGCCGCGCGACCTGGCCCGATTGCAGCAGGTGGTCGATGCCCATGCCCGGCTCGTTCGCGTCGTTCTTGACCAGCGTCAGGTCCCGCGCGCCATGATCGACCAGCGCATGGATCAGGGTCATGGGCGTGCCCGGCACGCCGAAGCCGCCCACCATGACGGTGTCGCCGTCCTTGATTCCGGCAATTGCCTCGTCCATCGCGGCGGTCTTGTCGGGAAGCCTCATGCCGCGCGCTCCACCGGCAGGCCGACCTCCTGCGCGAAGGCATCCAGTGCATCGCGCAGGATCGTCATCATCTCGCCGATCTGGGGCCCGGTGATGATCAAAGGCGGGGCGACCAGGAAATGATCGCCCGATGTGCCGCCGCGCGTGCGGCGGGAATAGATGATCAGCCCGCGTTGATAGGCCAACTCGACCAATCGTTCATGGGCGTTGAGGGACGGCACCAACGGCTCCATCGTCGCGCGGTCGGCCACGAATTCGAAAGCGGTCAGCAGGCCCTTGCCGCGCACGTCTCCGATGAAGGGGTAGCGGTCCATCAGCGCGCGCAACTCGGTTATCAGCACATCACCCATGCGGGCCGCGTTGCCGATCAGATCCTGGTCTTCCAGTTCTTCCAGCACCGCCAAGCCGGCCGAACAGGCAAGCGGGTTGCCCGCGTAGGTGAACCCATGCAGGAACCCCCCCGCGTCCAGCACGGGTTCGACCAGCCGTGCCCCGGCGACGATGGCACCGAGCGGCGCATATCCCGCGCCGAACCCCTTGGACAGCGCCACGATATCCGGCGTGACGCCCCAGTGTTCCGAAGCCAGGAACCGCCCCGTCCGGCCCGCCCCGGTCATGACCTCGTCATGGATCAGCAAGACGCCGAATTCGTCGCAGATCTCGCGCACGCGGGAGTAATAGCTGTCGGGTGCCACCAGTGCGCCCGTCGAGGCGCCGCCGACAGGTTCCATCAGGAAGGCCAGAACAGTGTCGGGGCCTTCGGCGATGATCTTGTCGCGCAGAAGCTCGGCGTATTTCAGGCCCCGCTGGTCCTCGGTCAGGTTGTCGCGGTCGAGGTATGTCATGGGTGCGGGGATCTTCGGCATGCCCTCCAGCATCGGCGCGAAGGGGTCGCGCAGCGGGGCATAGCCGGTCAGGTCCAGCGCGCCGAAGGTGCAGCCGTGATAGGACGGAAAGCGCGAGATCACCTTGTGCCGCGCGCCCTGGCCCTGGGTCAGCGCGTATTGCCGGGCCAGTTTCACCGCGCTTTCCACGGCCTCGGACCCGCCAGAGACGAAGAACACCCGGTCCAGTCCCTCGGGCGTCATGTCCACGGTCTTGGCGGCCAGGTCCTCGGAGGGATGGGTGCGGAAATGCAGGCGGTAGCCGAAGGTCGCCTTGTCCATCTGCGCCTTCATCCTGGCGAGCACACGCGGGTTGGAATGACCGATGTTGGACACCATCGCGCCCGAGGACCCGTCGATGTAACGCTTGCCGGTCTCGTCGAACAGGTAGATTCCCTCGCCCCGGTCGAGGAAGGGGCGGGGGTTGCGCGACTGGTAGAACAGGTAGGAGGCGGCGTCGGTCAATTTGCCCCCGCCAGGTGCTTGCGCAGAAATTCGCGGGTGCGGTCCTTGGTGGGATTCTTGAAGACGACGCTGGGAGGACCTTCCTCGACCACCACACCCTGGTCCATGAACAGGACCCGGTCACAGACCGAGGCGGCGAAATCCATCTCGTGGGTGACGATGATCATGGTCATGTGTTCCTCGGCCAGCGTCTTCATGACCATGTTGACCTCGTCCACCAGTTCGGGGTCGAGCGCCGAGGTCGCCTCGTCAAACAGCATCAGCTTGGGCTTCATGGCCAGGGCGCGGGCGATGGCCACGCGCTGTTTCTGGCCGCCTGACAGGCGCGAGGGATAATAGTCGATCCGGTCGAGCATCCCGACCTTGTCGAGCTGCTCCTCGGCCAGGGTATCGGCCTCGGTCTTGGACAGGCCCTTGAGCAGCATGGGTGCCATGGTCACGTTCTCGCGCGCGGTCATGTGCGGGAACAGGTTGAAGTGCTGGAATACCATCCCGATGTGCTGACGCATCTGGTTGATGTGCTTTTCGTACTGGCGGTGCGGCATGTCCTTGTTGACCTGCACACCGTCCAGCCAGACTTCGCCCCCGGTCAGGGAATCCAGTTCATTGATCGCCCGCAGCAGGGTGGACTTGCCCGATCCCGAGGGGCCGATGATGGCCACGATCTGGCCGCGTTCCACGTTCAGGCTGATGTCCTTGAGAACTTCGAGCGGCCCATAGGACTTCTGGGCGTGGCGAATCTCGACGAAATGGCTCTTGTCGCTCATGGTCGGTCTCCTGGATCAGCGAGAGATGGCGATGCGGCGTTCGATCCGGCGCTGCACAGCTTCCATGCCAAGGTTGATGACGTAGTAGAACAGGGCCGCGACAAGGTAGAACTCGAAGGGCCGGTAGGTCGCGCCGATGGCCCGCTGGGCGGAAAGCGTCAGCTCGCTCACCCCGATCACCGAGACCAGCGCGCTGTCCTTGAGCAGGGCGATCATGTTGTTGCCGATGGGCGGGATCACGTCGCGCACCGCCTGCGGGATAACCACCTTGCGCAGGGCCTGCCCGCGGCTCAGGCCGACGGTGCGTGCGGCCTCCATCTGGCCCTTGTCCACCGACAGGATCGCGGTCTGGATCAGTTCGGAATTGTAGACGGCGAAGTGCAGCCCCAGCCCGATGATCCCCGCCACGAAGGCGGGCAGATCAATCCCGATCTGCACCAGCCCGAAGTAGATCAGGAACAATTGCAACAGCAGGGGCGTGCCCATGAAGACCCATTCCAGCAACCGAAAGGGCTGGCGGATGATCCAGGGTGCGTAAAGCGCGATGACCGCGAAGACGATGCCGCCGAAGAAGCTGAGCAGCGCGGCAGCCAGCGCGATGCCGATGGTCCAGGCGCAACCCAGCAGGATGATGTCAAGATGGCCGGGAACGACCGTGAAATCGAGGCCCATGACTCTAGTCCTTCCCCATCATGTTATCTGCACCCGGCGATCCAGCCAGGCCACGGCGCGGCCGGTCGCATAGATGATGATCATGTAAAGAACGCCCGCCAGCAGGAACATCTCGAAGGGCTTGTAGGTCGATCCGATGTAGCGCTGCGCGGTATAGGTCAGTTCCACCACGGAAATCGCAGCAACCAGGGCCGTGGCCTTGATCAGCATGTTCAGGTTGACACCCAGCGGGCGCACCATCAGCCGCGCGGCCTGCGGCAGCACGACTTTGTAGGTGGCCTGCCACTGGCTCAGGCCCAGCGTGCGGGCCGCCTCGCGCTGGCCCTTGTCGATCGAGATGATGGCGCCGCGGATGGTTTCGGTCATGTAGGCGCCGGCATTGATCCCCAGCCCGATGACACCTGCCTCGAAGGCGTCCAGCTGGATGCCGATCTGCGGGCCGCCGAAATACAGGATAAACAATTGGATAAGCGCGGGCGTGCCGCGGAACAGGCTGACATAGGCCGCGCCGATGAACCGCAACAGCGCAAACCGAGACAACCGGGCCGAGGCCCCAAGCGCCCCCATGGTCAACCCCAGCAGCGCGGTCAGAACCGAAAGCTGGATGGTCGTCCAGGCCGCTGCCAGGAAGAACGGATAGACCCGCATCATCAGGTCGATGTCCATGTCACGCCCCCTTTGATGGTCCGGCCGGCCGGGCGCGTCGCGCCGGCACTCGGGAAAAGGCCCTCACCCGGTCATGGTCCGACATGCGAATGCCGGGCCGAACAGGTCAGAAAGGCCCCCGCCGCAAAGGCGCCGGGGGCCGGCTGGTTCAGCGGATGTCGTCGCCGATCCACTCTTCGGCGATTTCAAGATACGTTCCGTCTTCCATCATGGAATCCAGCGCCGCCTGCATCTCGGCGGCCAGATCGGGGTTGCCCTCACGGATGGCGATCCCGGCCCCGAAGGGTTCGGTGGTCGGATCGGCGAACATCTCGTACTCCTGACCCTTGGCCGTCATGGCGAGGATCGCGGCGATGGAATCGTTGACGATGGCGTCGACACGGCCGTTCTCCAATTCGAGCAGAAGCTCGGGCAAGCCCTTGTAGGTGTTGATGTCGTAACCGCGCTCGCGGGCCCATTCCTCGTGGGTCTCGCCCAGGGTCAGGCCGACCTTGACGCCTTCAAGGTCCTCCAGGCTGTCGATGCCCGCGCCGGGGTTGGAGAAGATGGCGCGCTTGTCGGAATAGTAGGGTCCGACGAAATCGACAACTTCGTCGCGCTCCTCGGTGATGGTCATGGACCCGACGATGGCGTCATACTTGTTGGCCAGAAGGCCGCCGATGATCCCGTCCCAGGCGGTGGTGACGATCTCTGCTTCCAGGCCCATGCGGTCGGCGATCTCAGCGCCGATGGCCGGGTCGAAGCCCACGACCTCGTTCTGGTCGTTGACGAAGTTGAACGGAGGATAGGCCCCGGACATCGCGATGCGGATGACGCCCTCTTCCTTGAGGGTTTCCAGTTCGTCGGCCGAGGCGGCGGTCAGGCCGGTTGCAGCAAGGCCAGCGGCAACGACTGCGGTCTTGAGGATCATGCGGCGAGAATTCATTTCGGTCTCCATGTTGGGTTCGTACGGGCGCCCGGGCGCCCGGGCGGATCAGGCGGATTTGCCCCGCTCTGCGAAAAAGAGTTGCATGCCAAGCCACATCGCGCAAATAAATATGAGCTACCGTGAATATAGAGATTATCTATGGGCCTGCCGCAACACCAGAGATTTCCCTGGAACCTCGACTGGAACCTGCTGAGGACCTTCATGGTCGTCGTCGAACAGCGCGGCATCTCGAAGGCCGCGGATTTCCTGGGTCTTAAGCAACCGACCGTCTCCGCGGCCCTCAAGCGGCTGGAGCAGGCCACTGGCAAGAAACTGATCATCCGCAAGCCGAACGAGTTCACGATCACCCGGCCCGGCGAGGCGCTCTATACCGAGTGCGCCAAGATATTCGGGTCGATTTCGCAGCTTCCCTCGCTTCTCGACGTCGACATGGCCGAGTTGCGCGGGCATCTGTCCTTCGCGATCGCCAGCTCCGTCGCGTCGGAACATTTCGACGAGATCCTGAACGGGTTCTGCAAGGCGCACCCGCATGTCACCTATTCCTTCTCGGTGACCGAGAGCGACGACATAGCTACGATGATATCACAGAATCGGGCCAGTTTCGGAATATGCCTTTTGTCGAAGGTTCCCCAGAACCTCGATGCCCGAATCCTCTACCGGGAATACTTCGGGCTTTACTGCGGCACCCGCCATCCCTTGTTCGCGGCTGAAACCATCACGCCCGAGGACCTCGCGGGCGAATCCTTCGTGGCCTTCCAGACCGAGGCCGAGGGCCGCCCGTTGGAGGCCATATCGCGGTTGCGCGCGCAACTGGGCCTGGCCAACAGCTGGCGGGGCGTTTCGGCCAGTCTCAACGAGATACGGCGCATGATCACGGCCAACATCGGCATCGGAGCGCTGCCCCTTCACGTTGCGAAACAGGATGTCGCGGCCGGCCGTTTGCGCCAGCTGCCGCCGCATGACGATCTGCCGCTCGTCAACATCTACCTGATCAACAACCCCGCCCGCAGCCAGTCCGATGCCGAGGCGACCTTCCTTTCGGCCTGCAGCGCGGCCCTCGCGGAAACCGAGATCACCGAACGGACCTATGGCGGGTAGGCGACATGGCACGACCGGGCCCGAACCCCTTGGCCCCGGTCCAGCCTTCTTCAGAGCACAGAGAGCCCGACAAGGACCAGGAACAGACCCTGGGCGATCAGCGTGGCCAGCATGCCCCAGAACCGCAGCCGCCAGTGCAGACCGTGCAGGGCAAAATAGGCCCCGTGCATGTAGCGGCCCAGCGTGAAGAGGGCGGCCGTGGCCGCCAGTGGCGCGGCGGGCGCGGCCTGAAGCTCGGCCAGCGCACAAAGGATCAGGGCGACGGGAACCTGTTCGGCGGCATTGGCCCGGCCTCGAATGGCCTTGGTCAGCACCCTGTCGCCATTGTCGCCCAGCACGATGCCGTTGCGCCGCCGATGGAAGATCACGCGCGCCGTCAGCGCCAGCAGAAGCGCCCCGTTCAGCAGGGCTGCGGCAGAGGTGACGGGCAGATCGGTCATGGCGGAAGGCTAAGATACCTTGGGCAGAAATGAAAAGGGCCGCCCCGAAGGACGGCCCCTGGACGTTGCGTCGGACCGGCGGCTATTCGCGCCCGCCCATCAGTTGCAACAGGAACATGAACATGTTGATGAAGTCCAGGTAGAGGCTCAGCGCACCCATGATGGCAGCCTTGCCCAACCATTCCTGGTCGCCCTGCGCGGCATGGGCGATGTAGGTGTTCTTGATGTTCTGCGTGTCATAGGCGGTCAGGCCCGCGAAGATCAGCACGCCAATGATCGAGATGGCGAGGGACAGGCCCGGCATCGGCCAGATCAGGTTGACGATCATCGCCCCGATGAGGCCGATCACGCCCATGATGAGGAACGAACCCCACCCCGAGATGTCCTTCTGCGTGGTGTAGCCCCAAAGGCTGAGCCCGGCGAAAGCGATCGAGGTGATCAGGAAGACCTGAATGATGGAATAGCCGGTGAAGACCAGGAAGATCGAACTGATCGAGACGCCCATGGTCAGCGCGAAGGCATAAAAGACCAGTTGCGCCGTGGCCGCGGACATGCGGTTGATCATGGCCGAAAAGCCGAAGACAAAGGCCAGCGGCGCAAGCATGATGACCCACCGCAGCGGCGACGCGTATATCGCGGACCCGAGCCCGGTCAGCAGCGTGCCGTTTTGCATCTGCGCGGCGGCTTGGGACGGGTCGGTCGTGACCGCCAGCCCCGAGATCGCCCATGCGGCGGCAAAGGTGATGAGCATGCCCACGGACATGGTGCCGTAGACCTTGTTCATGTGGGCGCGCAGGCCCTTATCGATCTCCGCCGTCCGGACACCAGCGCCGGCGCGGACAGTCTGATAGTCAGCCATTCGTTTCCTCCAACGGTTCAACCCGAGAGCCCGTTCACCGGTTTGGCGCGAGCTTTCACCATGAATATCGGTGCTGGGAGGGCGCTTTTCAAGGGAAACCGGCGTCGGAACGCAGTGTTTCTGTCAGGAACTGCGGCGATGGCCCTGCGATCAGCGCGGCAGGTCCCAGGCCGGGCGGCTGGATTCGCGCAGCACCTCGGCCTCTGTCAGGCCCAGGTCGGACAGCCGCGCGGGATCAAGCGCGGCCAGCGCACGACGCTGGCGCCAAACCGCGACCATGCTCGCAAGTGGCAAAACAGGGCCGCGCGGCGCGGCCGAGGGGTGGGTTGTGACGTGGGACAGGGTCGCCATGACACGTCCTTTCGTGATGTATAGTGCAGTATGAATCAGTATGGTTGATATATGCCGCGAGCCGCGTCATGTTTGAAATGAATGATTGACCGATAATACATAACGGAACGTGATATGCCCCGGAACCTGGACCTCACCGCCCTGCGCTCTTTCGTGACCGTGGCGGATTCGGGCGGCGTGACCCGCGCCGCCGGCGTGTTGCATCTGACCCAGTCGGCGGTCTCGATGCAGCTCAAGCGGCTGGAAGAGGGGCTCGGCCTGCGCCTGCTGGATCGTTCGGCGCGCCAGATCGCCCTGACCGGCGAGGGCGAGCAGCTTCTCAGCTACGCCCGGCGGATGCTGGCGCTGAACGACGAGGCGGTGGGGCGGCTGACGGCTTCTGACTACGAGGGCGAGATCACGCTGGGCGTGCCCCATGACATCGTTCCGGGCTACATCCCGCAGGTCCTGAAGCGGTTTGCGGCGGATTTCCCCCGGATGCGGGTGAATTTCCTGTCCTCGAACACGCGCGCGCTGCTGCAACAGTTCGATCGCGGCGAAGTGGACATGATCGTGACCACCGAAGAAGGCTGCGGCCCGGGGGGCGAGACGCTGGCAGAGGTGCCCCTGGTCTGGGTCGGAGCACCCGGTGGACGGGCCTGGAAGGAACGCCCCCTGCCAATCGCCCTTGAGACCCAGTGTATCTTTCGGCCCAGTGTCCAGCGGCGCCTCGATGCCGCAGGTATCCCGTGGCTGATGCGTGTCGAGACCGGCTCGACACGGACGGTCGAGGCCACGGTCAGCGCCGACCTGGCCGTTCATGCCATGCTGTCGGGGTTCTGGGTTCAGGGCACCGAACCGGTCGACCACGGCGGCGCTCTGCCTGACCTCAAGACCTACTGCATCAACCTGTATCGCGGCCCCGCCGGGCTCGGCGAGGTGGAACAGGCGCTGGCCGGCTACCTGCGCGATGCCTACGGCGCGCTCATGCAGGTTCAGGCACAATCACGACCTTCCCGGTCGATCGCCGCGACCGGATAAGCGCCAGCCCGTCGGCCGCGCGCTCCAGCGGCAGCACGTGGCTGACGTGGGGTCGCAGGCGCCCGTCGGCATACCAGCCCATGAGGTCGGCCAGGCTGTCGGTCAGGGCCTCGGGCGCGAAGGCAAGGTAGCCGCCCCAGTAGAAGCCGATCACGTCGATGTTCTTGACCAGCAGACGGTTGGCCGGAACCTGCGGTACATCCCCGCTTGCAAAGCCGATGGCGATGATCCGCCCCTCGCGGTTGGTGGCCTTCAACGCCGCCGTGAAGGCGCTTCCACCCACCGGGTCATAGACCACGTCTGCCCCGCCGAGGGCCTTGACCCGCGCGGTCACGTCGTCGCCAGCGTCGATCAGGTGATCGGCCCCGGCCCTGCGCGCGGTTTGCAGCTTATCGGCCCCGCGCGCCACGGCGACGACCCGCGCGCCCATCGCCTTGCCGATCTCGACCGCCGCCAGCCCGACTCCCCCGGCCGCACCCAGCACCACGAGGGTTTCGCCCGGTTGCAGGCGTGCCCGGCGGGTCAGGGCCAGGTGCGAGGTGCCGTAGGCAACCTGGAACCCGGCGGCCTGTTCGGACGGCATCGCAGCGGGCACGGGACGGCACAGCGCGGCCTGAAACACGCCCTGTTCGGCCAGCCCGCCCTGGCCGCCGAAGACCACGACCCGGGTGCCGACGGCCGGGGCGCGGACCCCGTCGCCATGGGCGCGCACGGTGCCGCAGACTTCCATCCCAAGCGTGAAGGGCGGGTCGGGTGTGTCCTGGTATTTTCCCTGCGCCATCAGAATGTCGGCGAAATTCAGGCCGCAGGCGGCGATGTCCAGAAGCACCTCTCCCGGGCCGGGCGAAGGCGTCGCCATGGTCCGTATCTGCGGCGGCGCGTCGAAGCCGGTCACTCGGAATGCGTGCATGATGAGCCTTTCGCGCGGGAATCGTGGCCCGGGCAGCCTAGAGTGCGGCGCGGGTCAGGCCAACATGGCGCACAAAAATGCCCATGTGAAACAGAGAGCTATACTTAAGTATAGGCAGTGGGGCGGTCCGACCTGTCTTTAAGGGCAGGGTTGGGGATGCAACCCTTGCGTGTTCAGGGCGGCACGGGCTTCTTCGTCTCCATCACATGCGGATCGAAGGGTGCCGCGTCTTGCCTGAAGGGGATCACACCTGGTGGTCCCGGCGCAGGCAGCGCCCGTGGTCCGCACCAAGGTAACAAGGACAAGACGATGAAGCACCCCGTTGACGTGCATGTAGGCAAGCGAATCCGGCATCGCCGCTGGATGACCGGCACCACCCAGCAGAACCTGGCCGACAAGGTCGGGATCAAGTTCCAGCAGATCCAGAAATACGAGACCGGCATGAACCGTGTCAGCGCCTCGCGGCTGTGGGACATCGCCCATGCACTTGGGGTCGACATCGCCTTCTTCTTCGAGGGCTACGACGGCGACCTGAACGACATGCCCGGGGCAACCGGCCTGCCCGGCGACGTGCTTGCCGACAAGGAGGCGCTGGACCTGCTGCGGTCTTACTACGCCATCCCCGAGAACCAGCGCCGACGCCTCTTCGACCTGGCGCGGGTCCTCAGCGACGCGGCCTGAGGGCGCATCGCCGGCCGGGGCCGGTTTGACTTGACCGGCCGGCCGGGGTCCCGTTAGGCCCGCGTGCAGACAGGCGGGCGGGGGCACATGCATCTGGAAGCATCCGAGATCGAGCAACTATGGGCCTGCGCCCGGGCGATGGCCGATGCGGCGCGGGTCGAAACGCTGCGCCATTTCCGTATCGGCGTGGCCAGCGACAACAAGCTCGTGGGCGGCTTCGATCCTGTGACCGAGGGCGACCGGGCCGCCGAGCGCGCCATGTGCGCGGTCCTGGCCGAGCGCCGCCCGGACGATGCGATCCTGGGCGAGGAATACGGTGCGAAAGCCGGCACCACCGGCCTGACCTGGGTGCTGGACCCGATCGACGGCACGCGCGCGTATATCTCGGGCACGCCGACCTGGGGGGTCCTGATCGCGGTCAACGGCACCGAAGGCCCCATCATGGGTCTGATCGACCAGCCCTACATCGGGGAACGCTTCGAAGGCGGGGCTGGGCTGGCCGCGATGACCGGGCCGCTGGGCACCGCGCCGCTGCGCACCAAGCCCACGCGCGTGCTGGCCGACGCGACGATTTTCACCACCTTTCCAGAGGTCGGCAGCGAGGCCGAGGGGGCCGCCTTTCACGCCGTGGCCCGGCGCTGCAAGCTGACGCGCTACGGGCTGGACTGCTACGCTTATGCCCTTCTCGCCGCTGGTCAGATTGACCTGGTGATCGAGGCCGGCCTGTCCTCTTACGACATTGCCGCGCCCATCGCGGTGATCGAGGCCGCAGGCGGGATCGTGACCGACTGGCAGGGCGGCAAGGTCCACGAGGGCGGCAACGCCCTGGCCGCCGCCACGCCCGAGTTGCACGCCGCGGCGCTGGAGATCCTGTCGGGCGGGTGACGGGGCTTGGCCCCTGTCGCACCCTGCGCTACGTTGTCGCGGCGGCCGCGTCCTTCCCCCTTCTGGCGGCGTCTTTCATCCACCGAAGGGGTGGCTGAAAGGACACCGAAATGGCCGAAATCCTGATCCGCAACGCCGAGGCTGTCCTGACGATGGACGATGCCCGGCAGGAGATGTCCGGGGCTGATATCCTGGTCCGCGACGGTGTCATCGCACGCCTGGGGCAGGGGATCGACGCCCCGGAGGCGCAGGTGATCGAGGCGGGTGGCTGCCTGGTCACGCCCGGCCTGGTGAACACCCATCACCACCTTTTCCAGACGCTGACCCGCGCGGTGCCCGGCGGGCAGGACGCGCTGCTGTTCGGATGGCTCCAGACGCTTTACCCCATATGGGCCCGCTTCGGTCCCGAGGAGATGTTCACCTCGGCCCGGATCGGGTTGGCGGAACTGGCACTGTCGGGCTGCACGCTGACCTCGGACCACCTTTATCTTTTCCCCAATGGTGCGCGTCTGGACGATACCATTGCCGCCGCCGCCGAGGTGGGCCTGCGTTTTCACCCGACCCGGGGCGCCATGAGCATCGGCGAAAGCGATGGCGGCCTGCCGCCCGATGCGCTTGTCGAGAGCGAGGCGGCGGTCCTGGAGGACTGCATTCGCGTCATCGACGCCCATCACGATGCCGCCGAAGGCGCCATGTGCCGGGTCGGCGTGGCGCCCTGTTCGCCGTTTTCCGTCAGCCGCGACCTGATGCGGGAGGCCGCCATCCTGGCCCGCGACAAGGGGGTGATGCTGCACACCCACCTTGCCGAGAACGCCGAGGATATCGCCTACAGCCAGCAGATGTTCGGCTGCCGCCCGGGCCAGTATGCCGAGGACCTGGGCTGGACCGGCCCGGATGTCTGGCACGCCCACTGCGTGAAGCTCGACCACCAGGAGATTGACCTTTTTGCAAAAACCCGGACTGGCGTGGCCCATTGCCCTTGTTCCAACTGCCGGTTGGGATCGGGGATCGCGCCGGTGCGGGCCTTGCGCGACGCCGGTGTGCCGGTCGGGCTGGGCGTGGATGGGTCGGCCAGCAACGATGCCGGCAACATGGTGGCCGAGGCGCGCCAGGCGATGCTGTTGCAACGTGTTGCGCAGGGGGCCGACGCCATGAGTGCCCGCGAGGCGCTGGAAATCGCGACGCGCGGCGGAGCCGATGTGCTGGGCCGGTTCGACTGCGGGCGGCTGGCACCGGGCAAGCGCGCCGATATCGCCATCTGGGATGTCTCGCGGGTCGAGTCGGCGGGCAGTTGGGACAAGGCCGCGCTGCTGCTGGCCGGGCCGACCCGCGTGCGCGACCTGCTGGTAGAGGGGCGCAGGGTCGTGGCCAGCGGGGCCTTGGTCAGCCTGGATCTTCCCGCCGCAGTTGCCAGGCAGGCCGAACTGGTGCAAGATTTGATGCAGTAATTTCCAGAACGGGATGGCCCCGGCACATGAAAATGGCATTTGCACTGGTCGCCGCCGCCTTGCTGGCCGGATGCACGACGACGACCATGACCGCGACCACGACCTCTGACAATGTGATCCCCATCACGATCAGCGCCCCGGCGGAAACGTCCGGGCCGACGGACGTGGCGGCGACGCTCAACCGGCTCCGGGCCGAGAACGGCCGTGCCCCGCTGGCCGAGGACCTGCGCCTGAGCACGGCGGCGCGCGACTATGCCGCCCTCATGGCACGGACCGGGCATTTCTCGCACACCGGCCCCGCGGGCAGCAGCTTTGGCCAGCGTGCCCGCGCCGCTGGCTATGACTGCCCAAGGGCCGAGAACATCGCCTTCGGTCCCATGAGCGATGCCCAGGTCATCGCGAACTGGATGACCTCGCCCGGCCACCGCCGAAACATCCTGCTACGCGACGCGCGCGAATTCGGATACGGCCATGTGGGCGACAGGTTCGTTCTGATCCTCGGGCGCGGCTGCTAGAGCCCCCTTTCCGGCGGCTGCACTGCGCCGTCTCGGCATTTCCGCGCCTAGCCCGCGTGAGAACCGCGCAGGACCAGGGGGCATTCCATCCGGTCCGAAACGGGCGCGTCGCGGCCCGACATCAGGGTCTCGACGCACCATTGGCCCATTTCCCGGTGGGGCAGGAGCACGGTCGAAAGCGGCGGTGACAAGTGCTGGGCAATCTCCTGGTCGTCGTAGCCCATGACGGCGATGGTTTCTCCCGGGCGTTCGCCAAGTTCCTTGAGCGCCTCGTAGCAGCCGACCGCCATCAGGTCGTTGGCACAGAAGATCGCGTCGGGGCGGCGGTCATGCGCCATGAGTTCCAGCGTCGCGCGTCGCCCGCCCGAGGGCAGGAAGTTGCCCTCGACGATCAAGGACGGATCGACGGGGATGCCGGCGGCGCGCAGGGCGCGCTCGTAGCCTTCCATGCGCTGATCCGACGCCTCCATCCAGGGTTCGCCGGAAATGAAGGCCACGCGCCGGTGCCCTTCCGCGACCAGGGCGGCGGTGGCCACCTCGCCGCCGCGCCGCTCGGCAGGCACGATCGAGCTGTACCGTCCTCGGGTATCGTGGCAGTTCAGCAGCACGGCGGAATGCCGTGCCAGGCCCTCTGGCGGGGTCAGCGCCCGGGTGAGGATCGAGCCGTAGATAACGCCCATCGCGTTGTCCCCGGCCCATTTGCGCAGCATCGCGGCCTCGTATTCGGCATCGCTGCCGGTCATGACAACCTCGAGCAGGACATTGTGCTTCCAGGCTTCTTCCTGGGCCCCTTCGATCGAGATGGCGGCAAAGGGGCTGGTGGCGATCTCGTCGATGATCAGACCGATCACGCCCCGGCCGGCGGACTTGGGCGGGCGGCCCGCGCCGCGGGGGCGATAGCCAAGGTCCTCGACCGCGGCCATCACTCGCTTGCGGGTGTCGCGGCTGATTCGCATGTCCTCAAGCCCGTTGAGCACGAAGGACACTGTCGATTGCGATACGCCCGCGCGCAGCGCGACATCCTTCATGGTGATCCGAGTTTTCTTGTCTTTTGCCAAGGGCCCGCGCCCCTCTTCGTTGGGGATTGCTTTTAGCTAAATAATATTGCTAATATTTTTAGCACAAGGAGAATCGCACTCGGATCGGGGAGGAGACGATGCGCGAACGACGCCCCAGACAACTGAGCCAGAGGCAGGCGGCCCTGCTGCTTCTGATACCTTTCCTGGCCACCTATGTGTTGTTTCTCGTCTATCCGTTCTTCCGCGGCGTCTGGATCAGCCTGCACGACTGGAACCTTCTGGCCGTGGCCTTCAATCCCGATGCCAAGGACTTCGTCGGGTTGCGCAACTACGAGCGCGTCATGTGGGGCAGTAATATCGAATGGGGCTTCGCGGCCCCTCTGTGGCAGGGCCTCGGGCTGATCGGCCTTGCCCTCACCGCCTTCCTTCACCGGACGGGCCGCGTGAGCCGCTTCAACGCCATCGCCATGGGCGTGGTGTCGCTGCTCTTGGTTGTCCTCCCCGGTTTCCATCCCGGTGAAGGGGGGCGGTGGTATGATCGCCGGTTCTGGCCGACCGTCGGCAACACGATGCTCTTCGTGGGGCTGACCGTGCCGGGAGTGACGATCTCGGCGCTGCTGCTGGCGGCCGGAATGAACCGTGAAACCCGTGCCATGGGCATCCTGCGGACGCTGTTCTTCCTGTCGCAGGTCCTGTCCGTCACCGTGGTCACACTGATCTGGCAGATCATGTTCTCGCCGCGCCAAGGCCTGATCGCCAATATCACCGAGGTGGCAGGCGGCACGCCGATCAACTGGCTGACCGATCAGCAATTCGCCATGGCCGCCATCGTGATCGCCACGATCTGGTGGTCGCTGGGCATCGCCATGATCCTGTTCCTGGCCGGGTTGCAGGACATTTCGTCCGAAATCTACGAGGCCGCGGCGCTGGACAATGCCCGCGGCCCGCGCGCCTTCTGGTTCATAACGCTGCCGAACCTGCGGCGCACGATCACGCTGGTCGTGGTGTTGCAGATCATCCTGCATTTCCAGGTCTTCGGGCAATCGCACCTGATGACCCAGGGTGGCCCCAACGACACCACTCAGGTCCTGGTTCGTTACATCTACCAGACCGGGTTCCGCGACAGCGAGCTGGGCCGGGCCAGCGCCATGGCGGTCTTCCTTTTCGTCATCATGGGGGCCTTCTCGGTGGTCCAGTTCATCATCGGACGGGAGAAGGACGAATGAACCGCGGTTATTCCTGGCTTGTCTTGGGTCTCTCTCTTCCGGCCTTCATCTGGCTGGTGCCGACGCTGTGGATGGTGTCCCTATCGTTCCAGCCGAACGACGTGCTGGCGCGCACGACCTCCAGCACCGCCTTCGGGCTGGTGCCGGTCCCCTTCACGGCAGAGAACTACGCCGACCTCTTCACGTTCGGGCAAACGCCCTGGTGGTTCCTGAATTCGCTGATCGTTTCGCTGGGCATGACCCTGGGGGTGCTGGCTGTGTCCACGACGGCCGGATACGCGTTGGCCCGGCTGGACTTTCCCTTCAAGCGGACGGTGATCGCGGTCTGCCTCGTGGGCCTCATGGTGCCCGAACAGGCCGTCTTCATCCCGCTCTACACGATGTTCGCCGATTTCGGCTGGCACAACAGCTATCACGCGCTGATCCTGCCGCGCATGGCGGTGCCCATCGGGGTCTTCCTGATGCTGCAATTCTTCCGCGCGATCCCCCGCGACATCGAGGAGGCCGCGCGCCTTGACGGTGTCGGCTGGCTGCGCATCTTCTGGTATATCATGCTGCCGCTGGCCCGCCCGGCGATGATGACGCTGGCGATCCTGACATTCCTTTACGCATGGAACGATTATCTCTGGCCGCTCGTCAGCGCCCAGCAGCGTGAGTATTTCACGATAACGCTGGGGCTGGCCTCGATCCAATCCAACTTCGCGCAATCGGAAGGGCTGGGCCGTGTCATGGCCTCGGGCGTCATCGCCTCGCTTCCGGTCGTCATACTGTTCCTGATCTTCCAGCGCTACGTGGTGCAAGCCATGACCGCTGGCGGGTCCAAGGGCTGAACCGCACATCAAAGGGAGGAAACCAATGAAACATGTGCTACTCACCGCGGCGGCCGCCGCAACATTCGCCAGCGCCGCCCCGGCGCAGGAGGTGACGCTGGCCCGCTTCTTCGGGGCCTGCGAGGACGCCGGCACCGACACCACCACCAGTGTCGGCGAACCCTGCATCATCCAGTCGATCATCAACGCCGCCAGCGCCGAGATCGACGGCGTCACGATCAACACGCTGCCGACGGACTGGGGCAACTACTATGACCAGATCAAGGCGGCCTTTGCCGGCGGCACCCCGCCGGATGTCTTCGTGATGCACCGCCACCGGATCCCCGAATTCGCCGGGATCGGCGCGCTGGCCGAGATCTCGGACGACCTCGAGGCCGTGGGTATCGACCCGGCCGACTGGTCCGGGAACGCGCTTGAGGCCGTCAGCTACGAGGGCGGCATCTACGGTGTGCCGATGGATTTTCACGCCAACCTCTGGCACGTCAACATGGACCTGATGGCCGAGGCCGGGCTGGTCGAGAATGGCGAGCCCGTCCTGCCCAGTTCACCCGAGGAGCTGATGGAACATGCCCAGATGGTCAAGGACGCCACAGGACAGGATTACCTGGCCGCCGATTTTGCCCAGTTCCCCATCGGGGTGCGGCTGGTGCTGGCGTTGATGTGGCAGCAGGACGCGAACATCTTCACGGAGGACGGCACGGCCACCATCGATACCGAGGCGGGCGCCAATGCCGTGACCGCCATCACCCAGCTCTTCGATGCCGGGTTGGCCAATCCGCAGCTCAACTACGCGGACAGCCAGCAGTCCTTCCTCAACGGCGAGGCGGCGGTGCTGGTCAACGGGACCTGGGTCGTGGATTTCTACGATGCCGAGGCCGCCAAGGAAGAGGTCGGGCTGGACAACTACTATGCCGCCGACTTTCCCACCCTGTTCGACACCGGGGCAACCTGGGCCGACAGCCACATGTGGGCGATCCCCTCGACGCTGGAGGGTGACACGCGGGATGCGGCGATGCAGGTCCTGGCCTTCATCAACGACCACAACATCGACTGGGCCCGCACCGGGCACATGGCAGTGCGCAAGTCCGTTGTCGAAAGCGATGCCTACAACGCGCTGCCCCACCGCGACGAATACACCGGAACCGCGGCCATCGCCCGCGACACGCCGCCGTCGCCGCGCTACGGCGCCATTCAGGACGTGCTCAACCGCGAGCTTCAGGCGATCTGGCTGACCGACAAGCCGGTCGAGGCCGCGCTCTCGGATGCCGAACTCGAAGTCCAGGATTTGCTGGACCGCTGATAGCAACAGCGACAGGCCCCGCCCCAGGTTTGGCGGGGCCTGTCTGTCTTCACGGAACGGAATACGACATGGACCGCTGGAGCGAAGCCCGCGCGAAAGACTGGTGGACGGCCCGCCCCTGGGTGTGCGGGATCAATTTCCTGCCCTCGACGGCCGTCAATTTCATCGAGATGTGGCACCCCGAAACCTTCGATCCGGCGACGATCGACCGCGAACTCGGCTGGGCCGCAGGGATCGGCTTCAGCGCCATCCGCGTCAATCTGCCCTTTCACGGCTGGCTGCACGACCGCGACGGGCTGCTGGACCGGCTGGACCGGGTCATGGGGATCGCCGCCCATCACGGGCTGGATACCGTGCCTTGCCTGTTCGACGACTGCGGCTTCGGCGGGGCGGAGCCTGTCTGGGGTCCGCAGGCGGACCCGGTGCCGGGGGTCCACAACAGCCGCGCCGTGGCCTCGCCCGGCCGTGCGCTGGTGATTTCGGGTGACAAGGACGCCGAGCTGGAAGCCTACGTCAGGGACGTGGTGCGCAGCTTTCGCACCGATCCGCGGGTGTTGTTCTGGGATCTCTACAACGAGCCGGGCAACCGCATGGATTTCGCCGGCGCCGACTACGGCAGCTTCGACAGCGCGCTGGGCGACCATGCGCTGACGCTGATGGAGAATTGCTTTGCCTGGGCGCGGGCCGAAGATCCCGCGGCGCCGCTGACGGTGGCGGCCTGGACGACGCCGTTGCCGGGCGACGACGCGCATCCCTACCAGACCGAGATCGACCGCAGTGCCTTGCTGCATTCCGACATCATCACCTTTCACGCCTATTGGGACAGCCGCCGTGTGGCGCAGTTCATCGACTACCTCGAAGTGCTGGATCGTCCGATCCTCTGCACGGAATGGATGGCCCGCGCCGTGGACAGCCGCATCTCGGACCAGTTGGCGCTTTTCCACGCGCGCGACGTGGGCTGTTTCCAGTGGGGGCTGGTCAAGGGCAGGACCCAGACCTGGCTGCCCTGGCCCGATGACCTTGTGCGTGCGCATGGCGGACAGCCCGACCGGGCGACCTGGTTCCACGATCTTCTGCATCCCGACGGATCCCCCTACGACCCGGACGAGGTTGCCACGATCCGGGGCCTGGCCGGGCCGTCCACGGCCCGAAGGCGGCGCGCGCCCGGCGCGTGATCCCGGCGCGCTGCGGTTGCTCCGGGCGATGGCGACGCCTATAGAGGGGTGCATGTTAGGGCTAACAGGGGGGTGCTCTGGCACGTGGCTCTGACAGCTTTGAAAAAGGGTATCGCTTATGGCAGACGGGCAGGACTGGTGGCGCGGGTCGGTGACTTATCAGATCTATCCCCGATCCTTCATGGATGCGGACGGGGACGGTATCGGCGACCTGAAGGGCATAACGGCGCGGCTCGATCACGTGGCCGGGCTGGGGGTGGATGCGATCTGGGTCAGCCCGGTCTTTCCCTCGCCGATGGCCGACATGGGCTATGATGTCTCGGACTACTGCGACATCGACCCCACCTTCGGCACGCTTGAGGATTTCGACGAGATGGTGGCCCGGGCACATGACCTCGGGCTCAAGGTCATCATCGACCAGGTGCTCAGCCATGCCTCGGACCAGCACCCCCATTTCATCGAAAGCCGCGCCAGCCGCGACAACGAAAAGGCCGACTGGTTCGTCTGGGCCGATCCGAAACCCGACGGCACGCCGCCGAACAACTGGCTGGCGATCTTCGGCGGGTCGGCCTGGCAATGGGATGCGCGGCGGCGGCAGTATTACTTTCACAATTTCCTGCCCGAACAGCCCGACTGGAACTTCCATAACCCACAGGTGCAGGATTACCTGCTGGATTGCGTGCGGTTCTGGCTGGACCGGGGCGTGGACGGCTTCCGGCTGGACACGGTCAACTTCTACGTCCACGACCAGATGCTGCGCGACAACGCGGCCAACCCCGCGCCCGGGGCGCAGGAGGCCAGCCGCCCCTTCGAGATGCAGTATACCCTGTTTTCCAAGAACCGGCCCGAGAACCTGACGTTCCTTGAGCGGTTGCGCGCGCTGCTGGACGAATACGAAGGCCGCGCCATGGTGGGCGAGGTCGGCGACAGTCACCACGCGATCGAACTGATGGGGCAGTATACCTCGGGGGGCGACCGCCTGCACATGGCCTACAGCTTCGAGATGCTGGGACCGGATTTCTCGCCCGGGCATTTCCGCGAAAGGGTCGAGTCGTTCTTCAGGCATGCCCCCGACGGCTGGCCCTGCTGGGCCTTTTCCAACCACGACGTGCCGCGCCATGTCGGGCGCTGGCTGGACCATGGCGCCGACCAGGACGCATTGGCCAGGCAGGCCGCGGCGTTGCTGCTTTCCCTGGAGGGGTCGATCTGCCTCTACCAGGGCGAGGAACTGGGCCAGGTCGATACGGTGCTGGCCTTCGAGGAACTGACCGACCCCGAGGGCATCAACTTCTGGCCGGAACGGACCGGCCGCGACGGGTGCCGCACGCCCATGACCTGGGAGGCCGAGGCGCCCAACGGCGGGTTCTCGACGGCCGATCGGCCCTGGCTGCCGGTCAAGGCGCCCCAGCAGGCCCGGGCGGTCTCGACCCAGCGGGGCAATGACAGCGTGCTGGCCTTCTATCGCGCCATGCTGGCCCTGCGCCGGAGCGACCCCGATCTGCGCCTTGGCAAAACGGAGTTTTTGAATCACGACGATCCGGTGCTAGGCTTCCGCCGTGGAGAGGCCATGATCTGCATCTTCAACCTTTCGCCCGAGACGGTGTCGCTGCCGCTGGAGGACCCGATCGTGCCGTTGCTTGACCAGGTGGCCGAGGTGTCCGGCCGCGACCTAACGCTCGGGCCAAACGGTTTCGTCATCGGGCGGGTGGCATGACCGGCCCGGCGCCGCGCCGCCTGCCGCCGCACATGACCGAGGGCGATGTCGCCGCCCTGCTTGCCGCACGTCATGACCGGCCCTTCGATGTGCTGGGGATTCATGTGGCCGAAGCGGGCGCGTGGTGCGTCGCATTGGTGCCCGAGGCCACTCGGGTCACGGTGATCCAGGCTGGCAGGACGGTGCCTCTCGCCCGCTTGGACGGCCCACTCTTCGCCGCGCCGGTGCCCGATGCGACGGCAACCTATCGGCTTTCGGCGAACTGGCCCGATGGCACGGAACTCGATTTCGAGGACCCCTATCGATTCGGCCCTGTCCTGGGCGACATTGACCGGCACCTGATCGGCGAGGGCCGGCATCGCAAGCTCTGGACGGCGCTTGGGGCCCATGTGACCGAGGTCGAAGGTGTCACCGGCACCCATTTCGCGGTCTGGGCCCCGAATGCCACGCGCGTTTCGGTCGTGGGCGATTTCAATTTCTGGGACGGGCGGCGCCATGCGATGCGCCGCGTCGGAGAGACCGGCGCGTGGGAAATCTTCCTGCCCGGCCTGGGCGATGGCACGCTTTACAAGTACGAGATCGCCTCGCCCGAGGGTGCGCCGCTTCTCAAGGCAGACCCGGTGGGATTCGGCGCGCAATACCGGCCCGAGACGGCCTCGATCGTGCGTGACATTTCCGGGCACCGCTGGGCCGATGATGCCTGGATGGCCCGGCGGGGACAGGTGCAGCGGCACGATGAGCCGATCTCGGTCTACGAGGTGCACCTTGGGTCGTGGCGGCGCGGCGCGGAGGGCGAAAGCCTTGGCTACGAGGCCCTGGCGAGCGAGCTTGTCGACTACGCGTCCTGGATGGGCTTCACCCACCTGGAATTCCTGCCGGTCAGCGAGTACCCCTTCGACGGGTCCTGGGGCTATCAGCCGCTTGGCATGTATGCGCCGACCAGCCGCTTCGGCCCGCCCGGGGCCTTTCGCGCGCTGGTCGAGGCGGCGCACGCGGCGGGGCTGGGGGTGCTTCTGGACTGGGTGCCGGGGCATTTCCCGGCGGATGCCCACGGGCTGGCGCGCTTCGACGGCACGCATCTCTACGAACATGCCGACCCGCGCGAGGGCTATCACCCCGACTGGAACACGCTGATCTACAACTTCGGCCGCGCCGAGGTGCGCAATTTCCTGACCGCGAACGCGCTCTACTGGCTGGAGGAATACCATGTCGACGGGCTGCGCGTGGATGCCGTGGCCTCGATGCTCTACCGCGATTATTCGCGCACGGACGACGAATGGATTCCCAACCGCGACGGCGGCCGCGAGAACTACGAGGCCATTGATTTCCTACAGGAAATGAACACGCTTTGCTATGGTGAGGCCGAGGGTGCCATGACCGTGGCCGAGGAATCAACGGCCTTCCCGGGCGTTTCGGCCCCGGTCCATGAGGGTGGGCTGGGCTTTGGCTTCAAGTGGAACATGGGGTGGATGAACGACACCCTGCGCTACATGCAGACCGATCCGATCCACCGGTCCCACGATCACCACCTGCTGACGCATCCCATCGACTATTCCTTCTCCGAGAACTTCATCCTGCCGATCAGCCATGACGAGGTCGTCCATGGCAAGGGCGCGATGATCGGCAAGATGCCCGGCCCGGAATGGGAGAGATTCGCGAACCTGCGCGCCTACTACGGGTTCATGTGGGGGCATCCGGGCAAGAAGCTGCTCTTCATGGGCTGCGAGATCGCGCAGGAGGCCGAGTGGAACCACGACGCCGCGCTGGACTGGGTCGCCGCGCAGGCAGGCCCCCGGCGCGGGGTGCAGCTGCTGGTGCGTGATCTCAACCGGCTTTACCGTCACACGCCCGCCTTGCACCGCCGCGATTGCGACCCGTCCGGCTTCCGCTGGATCGCCAATGATCCCGAGCGGTCGTTGACGGCCTTTGCCCGCTTCGGTGACGACGGTGACGCCCCCGTTGTCATCGTCTGCAACTTCACACCGGTCGAGCGGCGCTGGCACATCGGGCTGCCCCGATCCGGCACCTGGGACGAGGTGCTCAACACCGATGCAGCGGTCTATGGCGGCGGCGGCCGGGGCAACCACGGTACCGTCCGATCCCGGGAGGGGGATCGCGACGGACTGGCGCAGTCGGCCGAGATCACGGTGCCGCCGCTGGCCGCGCTGATGCTGCGCCACAGGACATGAGGGAGGAGAGGACCATGGTGGAAAAGAAACGGCTGACGCAGAGGTCGATGGCATTCGTGCTGGCCGGCGGGCGCGGATCGCGGCTCAAGGAACTCACCGACAGGCGTGTGAAACCGGCGGTCCATTTCGGCGGCAAGACCCGGATCATCGACTTCGCCCTGTCGAACGCGATGAACTCGGGCATCCGCCAGATCGCCGTGGCCACGCAGTACAAGGCGCATTCGCTGATCCGCCATTGCCACCGGGGCTGGAACTTCTTCCGCTCCGAACGCAACGAGTTCCTCGATATCCTGCCTGCCTCGCAGCGCGTGACCGGGGATCACTGGTATCGCGGCACCGCCGACGCGGTCACTCAGAACATCGACATCATCGACAGCTACGACATCGAATACATCGTCGTGCTGGCCGGCGATCATATCTACAAGATGGACTACGAGATCATGCTGTCCCAGCACGTTGAGTCCGGCGCGGACGTCACCGTGGGCTGCCTGACCGTCCCGCGCGAGGAGGCCTCGGCCTTCGGCGTGATGGCGGTGGATTCCGACAGCCGCATCACCTCGTTCCTGGAAAAGCCCGCCGATCCGCCCGCCACCCCAGAGGACCCGGACAAGGCGCTGGCCTCGATGGGGATCTACGTTTTCCGCTGGTCCTACCTGCGCGATCTTCTTTTAGCCGATGCCGAGGACCCGGACTCGGCGCATGATTTCGGCGGCGACCTGATCCCCGGCATCGTCAGCGGCGGCAAGGCCGTGGCGCACCGCTTCGACGACAGCTGCGTGCGGGCCGAGGGCGCGCCCAGCTACTGGCGCGACGTGGGCACCCTGGATGCCTTCTGGGAAGCCAACATCGACATGACGGATTTCACCCCCGAGCTGGACCTCTGGGACAGGACCTGGCCGATCTGGACCTATTCGGAGAACCTGCCGCCGGCCAAGTTCATCCATGACCAGAAGGACCGGCGCGGGGTTGCCATATCCTCCATGGTGTCGGGGGGCTGCATCATCTCGGGGACCGAGGTGCGCAATTCGCTGCTGTTTTCCAAGGTGCACACCAATTCGTATGCCGTGCTCGATCATTCGGTCGTCCTGCCCGAGGTGGTCATCAACCGCTCGGCCCGGCTGCGCAAATGCGTGATCGACCGCGGCGTGGAAATCCCCCGCGGCCTCGTCGTGGGCGAGGACCCGGCCGAGGACGCCCGGTTCTTCCGCGTCACGGACAAGGGCACGACACTGATCACCCAGCCCATGGTCGAGGCGTGGCGGGCAGCGCAGTGAGCGATCCGGCGATACGGGTTCTTTCGGTCACGTCGGAATGCGCGCCACTGGTCAAGACCGGCGGCCTCGCCGATGTGGCCGGTGCGTTGCCGGCGGCGCTGGCCGGGCAGGGTGTCGAAATGCGAACGCTGCTGCCCGGCTACCGGGCGGTTCTTGAGGCCCTTGACGGGGCGACGCCCGTCGCCCGCATCCCGACGCTCTTTGGCGGGCCGGGGCGGCTGCTGGCGGGGCGCGCGGCGGGGCTGGATCTGCTGGTGGTCGAGGCGCCGCATCTCTTTGATCGGGCCGGCGGCCCCTACCTGGACACCGACGGCCACGACTGGCCCGACAATCCCGAACGCTTTGCCGCGCTGGCCCGGGTGGCCGCGGATATCGCGGCAGGCCGCCTTGGCGACTGGCGCCCCGACCTGGTTCATTGCCACGACTGGCAGGCGGGGCTGGTGCCCTACTACCTGCGGCGCGACAAGACCGGTGTGCCCAGCGTCCTGACAATCCACAACATCGCCTTCCAGGGGCTTGCCCCCATGGCGCGGGCTTCTGGCCTAGGGATCGTGGGTGCCGACCTCGACAAGGAAGGGGTCGAATACTGGGGGCAGGTCTCGATGCTCAAGGCCGGGCTGGTCTTTGCCGATCGCCTGACCACGGTTTCTCCCACCTATGCCGAGGAACTGATGACCCCCGACTTCGGCATGGGCCTCGACGGGGTGCTGCGCGCCCGGCGGGCCGACCTGGGCGGCATCCTCAACGGCATCGACCTTGACGCCTGGTCGCCCGGCACCGACCCCGAAATCCGCCCTTACAAGACCCCGCGCGGCAAACCGGCCAACCGCGCTGCCCTGCGCGCCGAACTGGGCCTGCCGGAGGCGCCCGGCCCGCTTTGCGTGGTGGTGTCTCGGCTGACCGAGCAAAAGGGGCTGGACCTGTTGCTGGAGGCCCTGCCGCGCTTGTTGGCGCGGGGCGGGCAACTGGCGGTGCTCGGCAGCGGCGCGGCGGCGCTGGAGGGCGCCTTTCGCGCCGTCGACGACCCGAACGTCGCGGTGCGCATCGGCTACGACGAGGCCCTGTCGCATCGCATGATCGCCGGCGGGGATGCCATCCTGGTCCCCTCGCGCTTCGAGCCCTGCGGGCTGACGCAGCTTTACGGGCTGCGCTACGGCACCCTGCCGCTGGTGGCCCTGACCGGCGGGCTGGCCGATACCGTGATCCCGGCGACACCGGCCACGATGGCACGGCGGGTCGCGACGGGCATCCAGTTCAACCCCGTGACCGCCGAGGCGCTTGGCAACGCGCTGTCGCGCCTGTGCGACCTTTTCGCGGCGCCCGATCTGTGGTCAAGGATGCAGCGCAACGCCATGGCGCACCCGGTTGGCTGGGGGCCCTCGGCTGCGGCCTATGCCGCGCTTTACGCCGACCTGACCGGGGAGACCTGATGACATCCTATCAACTCAGCGCCGGGCGGCCCAATCCGCTGGGGGCGACCTTCGATGGCGAAGGGGTGAATTTCGCCGTCTTCTCGCAACATGCCACCAAGGTGACGCTCTGCCTGTGCGACGAGACCGGCGAAGAGGTCTACTTGGTGGACCTGGCCGAACGCGAGGGCCACATCTGGCACGGCTACATCGCCGGGCTGCGCCCGGGCCAGAAATACGGCTACCGCGTACACGGCCCCTATGCGCCGGCCGAAGGGCACCGCTTCAACCCGCACAAGTTCCTGGTCGATCCCTATGCAAAGCAGCTGACCGGGCACCTGGAATGGCACGATGCGCTTTACGGCTACGAGATCGGCCATGCCGACGGGGACCTGAGCTTCGACAGCCGTGACAGCGCCCCCTACATGCCGCGTTCGGTGGTGGTGGACCCGGCCTTCACCTGGGGCCGGCAGGACCAGATGCGGCTGGACACGCGCTGGACGGACACCATCCTCTACGAGGCCCACGTCAAGGGGCTGACGGCCGGGCGCGACGACATCCCCCACGCGGGGCGTTTCCTGGCCATGTCGTCAGAACCGATGCTGCGCCACCTGCGCAACCTGGGCGTGACCGCGATCGAGCTGATGCCGATCCATGCCAGCGTCGACGACCGCTTCCTGGTGGACCGCGGCCTGAGCAACTACTGGGGCTACATGACGCTGGGGTTCTTCGCGCCGGACCCGCGCTTCATGAGCGGGCGCGACATCTCGGAGTTCCAGCAGATGGTGGCCCGGTTCCATTCCGCCGGGATCGAGGTCATCCTCGACGTGGTCTACAACCATACCGCCGAGGGCGACCACCGCGGCCCGACACTGTCTTTCCGCGGCTTCGACAACGCCAGCTATTACCGCCTGGCCGAGAACCCGCGCCACTACGTCAACGACACCGGCTGCGGCAACACGCTGGACCTAGATCACCCCTTCGTGCTGCGCATGGTGATGGATTCGCTGCGCTACTGGGTCGAGGTCATGCACGTGGACGGGTTTCGCTTCGACCTGGCCTCGACCTTGGCCCGGACGGGTGGGGACTTTGACCGCGACGGCCCCTTCTGCCGCGCGATCCGGCAGGACCCGGTGCTCAACAAGGTCAAGATGATCGCCGAACCCTGGGATGTCGGCCACGGCGGCTATCAGCTGGGGGCTTTCCCCTCGCCATTTGCCGAATGGAACGACAAGTACCGCGACAATGTCCGCCGATTCTGGCGCGGCGATGCCCACATGACCCGCAAGCTGGCCGGGCATGTCGCCGGATCGGCCCTTCGGTTCGATCACGACGGCCGGCCCGCCACCGCCTCGGTCAACTTCGTGACGGCGCATGACGGGTTCACCCTGATGGATACGGTCAGTTACAGCCACAAGCATAACGCGGCCAACGGCGAAGACGGCCGCGACGGGCACGATCACAACCATTCGGACAACTGTGGCCACGAGGGGCCGACCGGGGACGCGGATATCATTTCCCGCCGGGCGCGGCGGCGGCGCAACATGTTCGCGACCGTGATGCTCAGCCAGGGGACGCCGATGATCCTGGCCGGGGATGAACTGGGCAATTCGCAGGGCGGCAACAATAACGCCTATTGCCAGGACAACGATATCGGCTGGGTCGACTGGGAGGCCGCCGACCCGGATTTCCTGGCCTTCTGCCGCCGGATTATCGCCTTTCGCAAGGCCAATCCGATCCTGCGGCAGAAGCGGTTCCTGCATGCCGGCACCCGCGCGGTTGATGGCAAGCCGGATGTCTTCTGGCGCCGCGCCGACGGCCATGCCATGATGGAGGAGGACTGGGTCGATCCGGACCTGCGCTGCCTGGGCGTCGAGATGCGCATGGCCCGTGGCACCCCGGCCTATGAGCCGCGCTACGGGGCCGTCTACCTGCTGTTCAACGCCGGTGGCCAGACGCGGGCGGTGCTGCCCGAGGCCATGCCGGGGCATCGCTGGCAGCGGGTCATCGACAGCTCGGGCCAGTCCGCGGGGCCACCGGACCAGCGCGGTGTGGCCATTGCCGCGGACAGCGTCGTGGCGTTCGAGTTGTCCCCCATGACCGACAGCGCGGCCCGATCACGACCAGAGCACGCAGGGAGGGCAAAGGCATGACCCGTCAGACCGTCACAACCACCCCCGTCGCGGGGCAGAAACCCGGCACCAGCGGATTGCGCAAGAAGACCCAGGTCTTCATGGCACCCGGTTACCTGGAAAACTACGTGCAGGCGATCTTCGATGGCATCGGCGGGGTCATGGGCAAGACGCTGGTGATCGGTGGCGACGGGCGCTATTTCAACGACAAGGCCACCGTGACAATCCTGGCGATGGCGGCGGCCAATGGCGCGGCGCGCTGCATCGTCGGGCAGGGCGGGCTGTTGTCGACGCCCGCTGCCTCGCACCTGATCCGAAGGCGCGGCGCCGATGGCGGGCTGATCCTGTCGGCCAGTCACAACCCCGGCGGCCCGGACGCGGATTTCGGCCTGAAATACAACGGCCCCAATGGTGGCCCGGCCCCCGAGTCCGTCACCGGGGCGATCCACGCCCGCACGCTGGACATCACCGAATACCATGTCTTCAAGGGGGGCACGGTGGCGCTCGACCGTATCGGAGAGAATCGCTTGGGCGACATGGTGGTCGAGATCGTGGACCCCGTCGCCGATTATGCCGCCCTCATGGAAGAGCTTTTCGATTTCGGGGCCATCTCGGCGCTGTTGCGCAGCGGCTTCCGCGTCTGTTTCGACGCGATGCACGCCGTTACCGGGCCCTATGCGCGCGAGATCCTCGAAACCCGGCTGGGCGCCCCCGCGGGCACGGTCATCAACGCGGTGCCCGACCCTGCCTTCGGCGGCGGTCATCCCGACCCCAACCCGGTCTGGGCGGCGGAGTTGATGACGCGGATGTATTCGGCGGATGCCCCGGATTTCGGGGCCGCCTCGGATGGCGATGGCGACCGCAACATGATCCTGGGCCGCAACTGCTATGTCAGCCCCTCCGACAGCCTTGCGGTGCTTGCCGACCGCGCCCACCTGGCGCCGGGCTATGCCGGGGGGCTGGCCGGGGTGGCCCGGTCGATGCCGACCTCGGCGGCGGCCGATCGCGTGGCGGAGGCCCGTGGCATGGCCTGCTACGAGACCCCGACGGGCTGGAAATTCTTCGGCAACCTGCTCGACGCAGGGCGCGTGACGCTCTGTGGCGAGGAAAGCGCGGGCACCGGGTCGTCCCACGTGCGTGAAAAGGACGGGCTGTGGGCGGTGCTGCTGTGGTTGAACATCCTCGCGGTGACCGGCAAGTCGGTGGCCGGGCTGCTGGCCGAGCATTGGGCGCGCTACGGGCGCAACTACTACTCGCGACACGACTACGAGGCCGTGGACAGCGCCGTGGCCGAAGCGATCATGGCCGACCTGGAGGCCCGCCTGGACGACTTGCCCGGCGCGCAGGCCGCCGGGCTGACCGTGGCGCGGGCGGATGTCTTTTCCTATCATGACCCCGTCGATGGGTCGGTGGCAAAGGCGCAGGGGCTGCGCATCTTCTTCGAGGGTGGCGCGCGGGTCGTGCTGCGGCTGTCGGGGACCGGCACCGAGGGGGCAACCCTGAGGGTCTATCTCGAACAGCTGGAAACCGACCCCGAGGCGCTCCACCAGGACCCCCAAAAAGCGCTGGCGCCTGTTATCGCCGCCACCGAGGAACTTGCCGGGATCGCCGCGCGCAGCGGGCGCCGCGCACCCGATGTCATCACCTGAGAGGCTCGCCCGGCCTGGGTCGGGGCCAGCGAGGAGCCACCGGCAAACAGTGTCGCGGCTACCCCTTTCGGGGGAGGTGATCGGCGCGCGAAACTGGCTATAGTCGGGGTCAATCCATGGCCGGAGGTCCCGCGAGTGCGCGCCCGTTACACCCCTGTCCTGATTCTCGCCCCGGCGCTGGTGCTGGCTGCGATTGGCGCGCTGGGTGCCGTGCTGCTGGCGCTGGATCAGCCCTGGGCGGGGATCGATCTGGCCGTCACCGTGGACGGGCAGGGGATTGTCCTGGCCGGTGTGGACCCTGCGGGGCCGAATGCCGACCTCGCGCCCGGTGACCGGCTGCTTGCGCTTGCCGCCGCCGACGACGGGACCCGCGTTGAATTTCGCCCGGCCGACCTGGCAGAGGAACCGGACGTGGCCGACAGCTTCGCCGCGCTGGACGGGGTGTTCTTTGCCCGGCAGGGCCAGATTCACGATATCCTGGAGGCCGGTCGGGTCATGGCGACGCTGGCCCCCGCCGATGGTCCGGAACGCGACGTCACGCTGGCCACAGTCCCCGCGCGCCCCGTCGGCGACCTGCCGGTCGTCTTCTGGGTGCAGGTGCTGGTGGGCGTCACCGGCCTGGTCATGGGCACATGGGTCTGGAGCCTGCGCGGCCGGGACCTGGCCGCTTTCATGTTCGCGCTGGCCGGCGCGGGGTTGGCGCTCTCGGCCCTTTGCGCCTCGGTCTACAGCACGCGCGAGGTGGCCATGCCCGAGGGGCTGTTCCGCGCCCTGTCCAACATGAACAATACGGGATCGCTGACCTTCGGGGCGGGCATGATCGGGCTGTTGCTGCGTTATCCCGCGAAATTGACCGGCGTGCTCGGCGCCTTCGTGCCGGCGGTGATCCTGGCCGCCGTCGTGGCGGCGGATGTGCTGCGCCTGGCGCCCGGTCCGGCCTACACCCGCTATTTGCCGATCCTGCTCGCCATGCTGGCCATTGTCGCCTGCCTGGGCCTGCAAATGCGCGCCACGCGGGGCGATCCGCGCGGCCGGGCGACCCTGCGCTGGCTTGGGCTGTCGGTCCTCCTCGGGACCGGGGCCTTCACGCTGACGATCATCGTGCCGCATCTGCTGGGGGCCGACGTCACCCTGTCTCAGGGGTATGCCTTCCTGTTCTTCCTGCTGATCTATGCCGGGCTGGCCGTCGGTGTGCGCCGCACCCGGCTGTTCAACCTGGAAAAGTGGGCCTTCCGCATCCTCTTCACCATGGTGGCGGTGATGTTGATCGTGGCCCTGGACGCGGTGCTGGTCCTGGCACTGTCGGTCGAGGCGGGCCCGGCGCTGAGCCTGTCCTTCGTCGTCGTGACCCTGGCCTACCTGCCCTTCAGAGAGGCGATATGGCGGCGCATCTTCACGCCGGTGGAGCCGCAGCGCCAGCGCCTGTTCAGCCAGATCGTGGACATCGCCCTGACGCCGCCAGGCGGCAGCCAGGCGGCGCGCTGGCGTGCCCTGCTCGAGAACCTGTTCCATCCCCTCCACATCGAGCAGGCCGGTCGTGACACCGGGCCAGGTGCGGAACTGGACGAGGGCGGGTTGGGCCTGACGGTGCCGGCAGCGGGTCGCGTACCGGCGCTCCGGCTGTCCTATGCGGGGGGCGGACGGCGCTTGTTCCGGCCCCGCGACGTCGCGCTGGTGGACGAGATGGTCGCCATGCTGGCCCATTCCGTCGAAACCGGCCGCGCCTATGAAAAGGGCGTGGCCACGGAACGGGCCCGCATCTCGCGCGACATGCACGACAACATCGGTGCGCAGCTGCTCAGCGCCCTGCACAGTGCCGACGCGCCCCGCAAGGACGGGCTGATCCGCGAGGCCCTGTCCGAGTTGCGTGCGATCATCAACGCCCCGGCGGCCGACGAGGTGCCGCTGGACGAGATCCTGGCCAACCTGCGTGCCGAGACGGCGGAACGGCTGGATGCTGCCGGCATGGCGCTGGGCTGGCATGTCACGGGCACTGCAGGCGCAGTGCTGGCGCCGCAACAGGCGCATGCCCTGCGCGCGGTCCTGCGCGAGGCCGTCAGCAACGCGATCCGCCATTCCGCGGCCGGGCGCGTGGACGTTGAACTGGCCGCGGACGATGCCGGGCTGCAGATCCGTGTGATCGACGACGGCACAGGCTTCGATGCCGGGCACCTTTCCGATGGGCACGGGCTGGCCAACATGCGCAGCCGTATCGAGGGTTTGGGCGGCGAGATCGAGATCGCCCCGGCTGCACGGGGAACCCGGCTGCGCGCCCGTCTTCCCGGCGCCGCCATGCAGGGGAGCAGCTGACATGAAACGAATCCTGATCGTCGAGGACATCACCGTGACCCGCGACTGGCTGGCCGGGATCGCGCGGGCGGCCTTTCCCGGTTGCGAGATCACCGGCGCGGGGACCATGCGCGCCGGTATCGCCGAGGTGGCCCGGCGTGACTTCGACCTGGCGGTGATCGACCTGGGCCTGCCTGATGGCTCGGGGATGGAAGTGTTGCGCAACCTGCGCCTGGTGCGCCCCGAGACGGTGGCCGTGGTCAGCACCGTGATGGGCGACGACGCACATATCGTGGCCGCGCTGTCGGCCGGGGCCGAAGGCTATCTTCTCAAGGAACAGCCCGAGGACTTGCTGCGCCACCAGCTGGGCCAGTTAGCCAACGGTATCCCTGCGCTGACCCCCTCGATCGCCCGCCGCATAATGGAACATTTCCGTTATACCGGACCCGCCGAACAGCCCGAGGACGAGCTGACGGTGCGCGAACGCGAGATCCTGGCGCTGATCGCGCGGGGGTTGCGCAACGCCGAGGTCGCCGCCGAGACGGGGCTGGCCGT
>Ga0102940_1000225_pt1 | contig 39003 bp, 27 predicted proteins | sample SalPonR2_C_D1_MG_FD_78215 | JGI IMG/M metagenome (GOLD analysis project Ga0102940, IMG submission 78215) | Salt pond soil microbial communities from South San Francisco under conditions of wetland restoration - Salt Pond MetaG R2_C_D1_MG | ecosystem: Environmental > Aquatic > Marine > Intertidal... | reverse complement strand
CGACACCAATGATAATGCCCAATACGATCCTGATCAGGAGGATACTTACGAGGATGGCAATGGGAATGGTCAATTCGATGCGGTCTGGATCGCTGGCTTTCAGAATCGTCGTCCGGCGCAGGGCGTTCACGATGAACTCTGGGCCCGTACCATGGTCATTGATGACGGACAAACCCGCTTAGCTACCGTAGCCCTGGATTGTATCGGTCTGGGAGCGGATGACGTGATTCGTATTCGCCAAGCGGTACAGGAAAGCTCGGCCGTCGATTACGTGATCGTTAGTAGTAGTCATACGCACGAGGGCCCCGATGTGATTGGCCTTTGGGGCGGCAGCCGTTTTCAAAGTGGCGTAGACCGGGAATACCTGGCATATCTGGTAAGCCAGGCGGCTCGTTCCGTGGATGCAGCCGTAGCGGCCTTACGTCCAGCCAAACTACGTTTTGCGGAAGATCCCGAGGGAGCGGCCTTCCTGGTTGAAGATAGTCGGCCTCCGATAGTGCTCGATCCGGCTATTCGCCTGATGCAAGCCATTGATGCGGAAGCGGATACGACCTTGGGTACTCTGGTACAATGGTCCAACCATCCCGAAACGCTATGGAGCGATAATTTGCAGATCACTTCCGACTTCGTACATTACCTTCGCGAGGGTATTGAAAAAGGGGTAGTGGAAGGGGATTCCCTTTACGCCAACGGACTGGGCGGAACAACGGTCTTTTTAAACGGGGCGATTGGCGGATTGATGACGACTTCTCCTTCGATGGGAATTCCTTCCCTGGATGGAGATACGAGCTACCTGGCGCCTACTTTTGCGAAAGCCAAAGCCCAGGGAGATCATCTGGCCTTACTCAGCCTACGAGCACTGGAAGCCTACGATGAAATCAGTCGGGGCAGTATTGCCTTGCGCGCCAAATCGCTGCGTCTGCCAATGACCAATCCGCTCTATCGGCTGGGCGCCTTTACCGGGATTCTGAATCGTGGGTTTTCGGGCTGGCTACAGATTCGATCGGAGGTTTGCTACTGGGAGTTGGGGCCGGCAAGTTTCCTGCATCAGCCCGGCGAGATCTATCCCGAGATCATTAATGGTGGGGTAGAAGCGCCGGAAGGAGCCGACTTTGGGGTAGCTCCAGTCGAGACGCCACCTTTACGGGAGTTAATGGGGCAAAAATACCGCTTTACGGTGGGGCTGTCGAATGATATGATCGGTTATATCATTCCCCGCAGCGAATGGGATCAAAAACCACCTTTTATTTATGATTATGAGGAGGCGCCTTACGGCGAAATTAATTCGGTGGGTCCGCAGACGGCACCGATTCTGTACGAAGCATTAAAGGAGGTAATTGAGGAAGTTAGGTGAAAAAAGTAGAAAGTGTAATATTATGAAAAACAATCAATGGATATGCCTGGCGCTCAGCCTGGCTTTAAGTACCCAATTAGCAGCTCAGGATAGCCCCCTGCGCATCGCTGTGATCAGCCTAACCCACGGCCACGTCAACTGGGTCTTTGACAGCGAGGCGCGTGGCGATATAGAGATCATTGGTATTGTAGAACCCGACCGTAATCTGGCGGCGCGCTACGCCGCCCAGCACGAATTTCCGATGGATAAGGTCTACGAGTGCTCCGAAGCCTTGCTGGCGGAAGCAGGGGCGAAAATAGAGGCGGTGACCGCCTTTGGAAATATCTACGATCACTTACAGGTCGTCGAGACTTTTGCTCCCCGGGGCATCCACGTCATGGTAGAAAAACCCCTGGCGACTACTTTTGCGCAAGCGAAAAAAATGGCCGCCCTGGCGGAAAAAAACGATATCCACCTGCTGACCAACTACGAGACCACCTGGTATCCGACCAATCACCTGGCTTACGAGCTAATAGAGGAAGGTAAGATCGGCGAAATCCGTAAAGTGGTGGTGCGCGACGGACACCGGGGTCCTAAAAAGATTGGGGTGAGTAAAGAATTCTTCGAATGGTTGACTGACCCCAAACTCAACGGAGGGGGCGCGATTATTGACTTTGGTTGTTACGGCGCGAACCTGTTGACCTGGCTGATGCAGGGCGAGCGCCCCAACAGTGTAACGGCGGTCACTCGGCAGTTACAAGCCGAAAATAATTCAAAGGTAGATGATGAGGCGATTATTATACTGAATTATGACGATGCTGTAGCCATCATTCAGGCCTCCTGGAACTGGCCGATCGGCCGCAAGGATATGGAGATTTATGGTTTAACGGGGGTGGTCTACGCTGATAATCGGCATGATTTACGCGTTCGGATGGCGAAAGGATACGATGGTTTTGACGAGGAAAAGATGACTTTGGAAGAACGTCCCGCGCCTTACAACGATCCTTTTTTATACCTCACTGCGGTGATTAGGGAGGAAATAAATCCGGCGCCCTATGATCTCTCTTCGCTCGAGAATAATCTGCTGGCCATGGAGATACTGACCGCAGCAGTGAAGAGTGCACAAAAGGGCAAGACGGTGAAGCTGAAGTAATGGTAAAGCCAAGGCATGCCTTGGCTCAATAGCTCTTGAAACCAACTATAATATCTACTTAAATAAATATCTATTACAAGACAATGTATAGACTCGCTCTTTTCTTTCTGCTAATACCGGTGATTTTGTCAGCACAAAACTGGCCACCCGAAGTGCGTAAGGATATTCCTTTGGATTCCATTCGGCTCAGCGATCCCTGTATTTTAGCCGATTCGGCTACCCAGACCTATTACATGACGGGCACTGGTGGTTTGCTTTGGAAGAGTAAAAACCTGAAAAACTGGACGGGGCCTTTCGTGGTTGCCGAGACCGATCCCGAATCCTGGATGGGCCCAAAACCTATGATCTGGGCCGCTGAACTACACGCTTATCAAGGTAAATACTACTATTTCGCCACCTTCACCAATCGCGATGTGAAGATCGATACGGTAAAGGGGAACGTCATTGAGCGGCGGGCCAGCCACGTACTGGTGAGTGATTGGCCGGAAGGACCTTATTTTCCGATGCAGGATTCTGTATACCTGCCACCCGAGATGCCGACCCTGGATGGTACTTTCTGGGTAGACAAGGATGGTAATCCCTATATGGTCTATTGCTACGAATGGCTACAAAACTGGGACGGGACTATGGAGAAGATTGAATTAAAGTCCGATTTATCGGGTTCCATTGGCGAGGGGGAAGTACTCTTCCGGGCCCACGATTCGCCCTGGAGTAGGGAGCGAAACAATGAAGGTGAGGTAGTGCCTAATAAAGTGACCGATGGCCCCTGGTTATTCACTACCGGCACCGGACGTCTGGGCATGATCTGGACCAGCTGGCGCTTCAGTGATTACGTTCAGGGGGTAGCTTACTCGGAGAGTGGGACCCTGGATGGCCCCTGGGTACACGAAGAAAAAATTATTACGCCTCCCAATTACGGGCACGGGATGCTTTTCGAGACCTTTGAGGGGCAGACCCTAATGTGCCTGCACAGCCACGCTGTGATAGATGGTCGCTACCACCGGGTACCGCATTTCTTTGAAGTAGACCTTTCGGGGGATCAGCTGGAAGTAGTGGGGCCGTATCGGCCATGATGGCGGGCCTGGCGTACGGGCTATATTTACGACGAGACTCGTGGGCAGCAGCGCTGGATTGAGCCCGATCTGCCGGACTGGCGCATGGATAGTGCGACCTATGCGCCTGCCGAATTCCGCCATTATTTTGCCGACGAGCAACCGGCCTGGAATGATTTGGTCATTATTTGCGAGGACAATCAAATCACCACCATTGTGAATGGCATTACCATAGCGGATTTTGACGGTGCCGGGCTGCTGGATGATGAATGGCATCAACAACGGGGTATTGACCAAAAGGGACACATTGCGCTACAACTACATCGGGGTGATGAATTGAAGATGGCTTTTAAGGATATTCGGATTAAGGAGTTATAATCTGAAGTAATTTAAAACGGATACCCAATCGCCAGATTATAGGCAATATTATCCTGTCGCCAGCTTTTTTTGCCCGGAGCGATCTCATCGAACACCCAGCGTTGACCGGGCATACGGGATGGACGCCGCAGGGGAATAGCCACATCAAAACGCAGCAGTACAAAATCCAGGTCCAGTCGTAGTCCCGCTCCGGCACCCACGGCCAGTTGACGGTAAAACTTGTCCCAGGTAAATACGGCTTCGCGAAAGCGCTCGTCGTCGTCCTGATTACGCAGGAAATAGACATTTCCGGCATCGACAAACAAGGCACCTTCGGTATAGGGAAATAAATCAAAACGGTACTCCACGTTGGCCTCAATTTTAATGTCACCGGTCTGGTCAAAAAAGCTACCGGCTAAGGAAGTGTCGGGTAATACACTACCCGGACCTACTCCACGCAGTTGAAAAGCACGGATACTATTGGCACCTCCCACAAAGTACTGCTTGGTATAAGGCATGACACTGGAGTTGTTGTAGGAATAACCGAAGCCCAGGGCCAGGCGTCCTACCCAACTTTGGGTGGGTTTTTGAATCGTATACCGCAGATCTGCATCCAGTTTGAGGAATTGTGAGAACCTGGTACCCAGTATTCGGTTATCCGACCCGGCCAGCCAGTCGGCTACATTACCGGAAGATTCCACCGTCCCCTGAAAATAGAGGTAATTCTTGAGTCGGTTGATCTCCTGCTCGTTGTAAGTGAATCGATAGACCATACTCAGGATAGCGATATTGTCGAAGCTCTGTCGAAGGCGGGCATTCTGGTCCAGGGTGGTCTCAAAATCGGCACTGGTATTGAGCAATTGGACAAGGTTCATACTCAGGGGCTTAAAGCTATGTTTGCGGTAGCGGTTTTCCTGCCACTGGTAACCAAACTCTGCCCGAAAGGCATTGATGGTGAAGAATCCGGTCCGATCCTGATAGTCATTACTCAGGGAGATTCGCGTGCGCGGGACGTAATAGGTAAAGCTTTTCTGTTTGCGGAAAGGAATGAGAAAACGCGGAAATTCCAGGCTGGCCTGTGCAGATAACTCCAGAGTATTGATAAAGGGTAGGTCTGGGTTATTGATTTGGGTCTCTACTCCCACCGATAGTTGAAAATCAAAGCGCTCTGCACCACGGAATAAATTGCGATGGGTATAGGTGCCGCGTAATGCGGATCCCAGGAAGTTGGTGGTCTCGGTACTGGCTTCCAGCTCTCCATTGACGTTTTGCGTAAGCGAAGGAGTCAAGTAGATACGGGGCTGAAGAAAGCTGGTATCATTTCGAATGGATTCTTCGTATTTCACGTTGACAAACTTAAAAAGCCCCAGGTCCAGCAGGTGATTGATGGTCTGGTCTTGTAACTTTTCGCTATACAATTCGCCGGCACTCTGGGTAATGATGCGTTCCAGTGTAGCGGGTTTTACGTAAGTACGCGCCTGAATAAAGGTCATATCTTTGTACCTCAGGGTGTCTGCTGTCTCCATCACCTGGGTCTCTACCTGATCCAGCTGGTAAGTAGGGTAGAGAAAGGGCGTATCAATGTAGTATTGCTTTAGACTTTCCGGTTCGTTGACGCGCAGGTAGATATCTGCTTCTTTGGGGGCGGGTAGGGTGTCCACAAAATAGTAGATATAATCGGGGCGAAAGTTATAGTACCCCTGGTTGCGGGTGATGCGGGTCAGGCGGCTCCGCTCGGCTTTCAGGGCGGATACCTGGTATGGTTTATTTTCTTTGATTAGGGTTTTGGGGGCCTGCTGCTGCAAAAGGGTTTGGACCGGAGTGCTGGTATCTCCGAGAAATTGGAGACGACCAAAGTCATAGCGCCCGTGGCTGTTTATCTGGTACCGGACGCGTACCCTTTGTCCACCAAGTTGACTGGTATCACTACGGACGCTGGAGTTGAAATAACCGTTGTCTTGCAGGTAATTTTCCATTAGGGCTCGGCTGCGGGTACGATCCTGATTGGTGAAAGTACGGGGAGCTTGCCCCAGGCGGTCGGCAATCCAATTAAATATTCCTTTTTCCTTATCCGGCCGGTGGAAGCGATTGTAGATCCAGAGTTGGAGGCCACTATTTTTTTTCGGTTGCGCATACCGTAATAGTTCTTTTTTAAGCTGCGCCGTCTGTCGAATACTATCGGGTTGGAGTAATTCGATCTGGGCACCATCGTAGAGCAGTTCTTCTTCCGTCAGGTATTTTGTAGGTTGGCAACTGCTTAACAGCAACAGGAGGATCCCGCCAATCCCGCTTAGTAAATAGGATAGGTATTTGTTTTTTACGAAAGTATACGTGGCTTTTCTATGCTGCATAAATTTAGCATAGACTTGCCAAGTCTTCAAGACTTAGCAAGTCTTATTTTTCTTTTTGTTTTTTCTTTTCTTTTTCTGCCTGCTTATTCACGTCCCCAAACGATTTGCTGAAAGATATCCCCACCCCCGTCTGGGGGACATTATTCTGATTCAGTACGTCGTAATTATCGCGGCGAAACACTCGTAGCCGGATATCGCCAGCCTCGGTCAGCTTGTATTCCAGGACAAAATCTCCGGCGATAGAACTAAAGTTCGCCCCTTCGACGAGACTGGTATTATCGCTGTTCAGATTGACATTACCCCCCACTTTTAGTGAAAGCCGATCGTTAAACAATTGCTTCGATACGCCGAGGTTCAATTCGGTAACGGTATTTCCGCTGTCGCCCAAATCATAAGCCGATTGGTAAGAGTCGATGCCAATATTGACATCCACCCCCTTCAGGTAATTATCGGCCAGCCGGTTCAATTGATTCGTTAATAAAGCACTTACACTAGACAAGTAAACCGAGGCCCCGGCATCGGCCAGGTCACCTCCACCGCTCTGCTGCGAAAGGAAGCTATTCAGCAGTAAAAGACTGAAGACCTGCTTATTCAGTTCCGTATTATTCTCCCGGATGCGTTGCAGTTCCTGTCGGGTAGCGCTGGTAATGGAGCTGCTTTCTGGAATTTGGATATCAAATCCAATATCGGGTTCATCCAGATCACCCTCAATACTCAAGACCACGTCAACTCTTTTGCGTCGCTTGGCGGCCAGTGCTTCGGGACTGTTCTCATCGGTTAGTCGATTGCGGATAAGCTCAAAGGTGGGTGTCTGGGTCGTGTAAATGGCACTTATGTCAAAACGAGTTGCCAGCGGATCTCCAATAAAATCCAGACGGCTACCGGATTCGATGGCGAAGTCCTTTTTTAGAATACCCTGGTAATTGAGGGCATAACGGCCGTCGGTGATTCTATAATTACCTAAAATATCCAGCCGACCATCGGGAGTCATGCGTACCGTTGCTTCGGCATTACCGCGACAGACCAGTTTGTCGCCGGTTGCCGGGTCAATAATGACTTGTAATTCGGCGGCGGGGGTGACCTCCATATTAAGGGTTAAGTCGATGCCATTGCGATCGAGCTGATAGACATCGTCAATCGTTTGGCTGCTGTCTTGGGGCTCGTAGGCGGCCGGGTTTCCATAAATAATGAAGTCTTCCTGGCTGGCCACCGCCTGGTCAATAGATAATGGTTGTACAAAAAGTTGACTGGGTTGTAGCGTACGCGCCTGCATATTGATAACAGGGTTGAGGGCCGAGCCCCGCAGGGTGACGTCAGCGGCCACAAAAAGGGTACCGTAGTAGAGGTCCTCGTCTTCGCTGTCGGTATTCAGAATCTGGAATCGACTGGTCTGGAAGTCGAGCCCCAGTCCTACGTCTCCAAAGTCACTAATGTCCAGATAACCATCCAGAAAGGCGCGATTACCTTCTTTGTCTAACAGTTCGGCCGTTTCAAATTGTATACGGTTGTTATTGAAACGCAGGGTCTCCTTCAGGATGGTATACCGCACGCCCGACAGACCAAAGATGGTGGAAATACTATCTAATTGCATGGTGCCATCAATCTTAGGGGCACTGGCTTTCCCGCTGAGGGCAAAGTCGCCTTCCACTCGTCCCCGGCTTTCCCGGATAAGCCCGAAGAGGAAGGGGTCCAGCAGGCGCACCCGTAAATCACGAAAGGAGGCATCCAGATCGAGGTATTGATTATTAATTGCATAGGTGCCTTTCGCATTTAGCTGCCCTTCCGGACCGTCGAGGGCTGCATTGAGACGAATGAGGGGTTTGCGACTACTCTCCTGGGTTGCTTCCAGCCGCAGATTACCGACGGCTTGCTCCTGGAGCATAATATTGTCTACCTGCAGGTCAGCCAGATAGTTCAGGTTTTTATTGTAGTCGCGTAAGGTAACGGACCCATTGATTTCCCCTTCGTAGTCGAGCTCTTGTAGTTGCAGTACTTTTAGGATTTCGCTGATGCGAAAGTCGTTGAAGCCAATCTGCAGTGGCGGCATTTCTCCTTCGGCATTTGATTTTTTCGTTTGTAGGCTTAGCTTTTGCTGTCGATTACTCAGGTTGAGCTGCCGGATGTCCAGAATCTTATTTTTATACAAAAATGCGTGCCCAGGATTGACTTTCCAGGGCTGATTATTGAGCCAAAAATCATTGACAAAGGAGAACAGATAGGCCCCATCGGCTTCGGTTGCCTCTCCACTAAAAGCCAGTTTTTTTCTTGCTTGCTTCCCTTGTTCCTCAATGGCCGAAAGGTCTAGATACAGGCTGTCGTTACCCAGGCGGCTGTCGAATTGCAGGCGACTTAGTGGGCGGTCCATGCCGTAGTCCAGCTGAAAGGCACTCAGTGCCAATTCTAGGTTTTCTGAGCTGCCGTCGATTGAAATTCCTAAACTATCCATTTGTTGTCCGGCGACGCGCAAGGCAGGTATAGCCGCTGTTAATTTTAAGTCTTTAGCTATAGAATTAAAGGAAAAAGATACATCGGCCGTATCCAGGTGCTCAATTGCTGGACTGAAAATACGAATCAGAGGGGTAGCCTGTTGTAGTCGCAGTTGCCCTGAAAAATTCTGCTGCGAAGAGGCCTGGGGGGCGGGGCGAATCGCCAAACTATCCATTTCTTCTACCCGGGATAACAGGGTGTCGACCGGGAAATAGTCATTTAGATAATCCTTTAATAAATCAGGTAATTGGGCTGGATCGTAATCACCGCTGATTTGAAAGTTTAAGAACGGCGCCACGATACTGAGTCGATTGCCCGGACGCAGCATCGCCGCCTGCATGAGCAGAGAATCTAAATAATAGCTACTGGTATCGTTCGAGAGGTAGCTATTATTCAGGCGGACCATTCCGTTCAGGGTATTCAGTTGCTGACCGGTGAAGTCACTTTTTAGGCTGCCGCTAAAAGCGTAAGGCAGTTCTCCCAGTTTGAGATTGGACAGATTCAGTGTGTCTATTCGGGCCTCAAATTGCAAGGCCGGGATAGAATCCCGCAGATTGACGGCTCCCGAAAAATCAAAGCGTAAATTGGGATCATCAAATTGTGCATTTCCCTCAAAAAGATTTTGTCGTACCAGACCATCAATCACTAAATTTTTATAAAGATAATCCCGGTATTCAAAAGCCTGAACCGTACCCGCTACCTTTACGCGTAAGCTATCTGCCTGCAGACCATTTCCTTCTCCTTGCAGCGCCAGCGAGGTCGTCCCGATACTGGTATCCTGTAGTACATACCCCAGCTCAAAGCTGTCCAGACGGACCGAACCCTCATACTCCGCATCGGTATAGTCGGTATTGAACTGAATCCGGGCGTTGGTTTGTACCATGCCAGCGTCCGAGTTGAGTACGCCTCGGGAAGTGATATCGTACTGATTTCCCTGAATGGTACCTCCGTAATTAATTTTTCCCAGACGGTAGAGCGCTGCCGGAAGAGGGCTGCTGCTAAAGCCCGCCAAGTCGGCCGCTTCCGTTCGCAGGGCATTAATGTCGAGTTGAAAGGCAATTGGGGTAGAAGATTGTAAATGACGAGTCCGTAAATCACCGGCAAAATAGCTAGTGCTGTTGGTTTTTAATTCGATATTATTACCATTGACCGTATCGAGACTCCCCCGTAATTGTCCCGATAGTTTGATGCGTCCCAATGGTTCCAGGCCAGCGGGAATATTGACGTTCCGGGTAAGATTCTTTAACTGATCATGGGAGGTGGATAAGTCCCGGAGATTAAGGCGGTAGCTTAATTTTTTGGGTGCAGTTAAGTTACGGGCCTGGCCATCGGCAACCAGTCTTAGATCATTGGCTACGGAAAGGTTAATATTAAACTGGTTCAGTTGGGCCAGGGTGCCGCTGGCTTTGGCTTTCGCCAAAATAGTGCGCGTCAGTCCGGTGTTGATCTGTTTAATTTCTTTGATAGCGGGCGCAAAATAATTTAGGTCCTGAAAGGCAATACTGGTATTATCCAGTTCGAACTGCATGCGCACTCGCTCCGCTAGGTCGCTTCCCCAGACCGAAAAATCTTCATAGTCGGCGGTATAATTCAGTTGGATATTGGTTTGGGGGGTTCGCAGTAAGAGGTCCTTAGCGCGAATTTGTTGGTTACCAAAGAAGGCTTCGGTCTCAAAGCGATTAATTTTAAAACCACTGTGGTCTTCTACACTCAGTTGTCGGATTTGGGCTTTTAGGCTGTCGGTCTGCCAACTGATTTGACGCGCTTCCAGATTAAGATCTTTAAGATCCAGATGACTGAAGTCCAGTAAGTTCTTCTGCCGGACCGTATTGTTATTGGAATAAGCAAATTGATTATCCGTGAGGGATAGGCGTTCGAGCGAGATGGCCATTGGAGGCTGTGGATAAGCACTGCCGGTTTCCGTTGTGGGGTCGGAAGACCTGCTGCTTGTATCTGAATTACCTCCGGCAAATTGAGTATAGCGAATCGCAGAATTAGCCAATTGTAACTGACGGATATCTAATGTTTGCGCGACCAGGTCCAGACTATTGATGTCAATTTGCAGATAACCAATGTCCGTATTAAGCTCGTAGCGTCCTATTTCGTCCAGCAGGCGCAGTTGGGTGTTGCTCAATTTGATTTGATCAACTAGGATGGTCCAGGGGGCAGAAGTACTGGTCTTTTCTTTTTGCTCACCGGCAAAAGCGTCGATTAAAAACTGAAAATTAAAGCTGCTATCCCTGGTCGTACGGGACAGATTAACGGTAATATCTCGCAAATCAAGCTCCTTGATCTGAACGCGCCGCCCCAGGAGCGCCAACATATTCAAATCGACGCCCAGTCGACCTGCGTACAGCAGGGTGTCTTGAGTCAGGTCCTCGGCATAGACACCCCGCAGGTTGACGGTGTTAAAAAAGCCCAGGTACAGATGGTCGATCTGAATTTCCGTATCGGTCTGATCCGATAGGGTATTGGTAATCTTTCGCACCAGACTATTTTGCACAGTAGGGATCTGGATGATCAGGGCCAGTAGCAGTAGCAAGCCCAGGATCACACCAATGATGCGACTGCCTATTTTGAGTGTTTTTTTCAGGATGATGGTTTTATTAACGTCTGGTAATATACGTTATGCAGGCTATTTGATGAAGAACGTTTTTCATTAGTTCTGATAATAGAAGGTTTAATAGTACCTGCTTGTTTGTTGCTAGACCAAAAAGCTTACCTTTACGCTGGGATTATGCAGGTAGAAGCTTATTCCTCCCTCCTTAAAACTGAAAATAAATAAACGGCACTACTTCCGAGCTGGCCGTCTGTATCACCAACCAGATCACCAGGGCCAGGCTGAGGGATAGTTGTGCGGGAAATCTGCATTCAACGAAGTCTTCAACTCGAAGCAGATATTATTTTTTCAGCATCGCAGGTAGCAATTCCTCAGGTGGAAGAACGGTCGTTCCTAAAATTTGCAATCCTCCTGTAAAAGTCCCGTTAGGGACGTAAGGTGGGTAGGATTACGAAGATTTAAGGAAGCAATTTTCTGAGGAAGAAATAGCAGATGCTTTTGTTTTGAGAGGGGAAATGGAAGGGGAAGAAAAAAAAGTAGCAGCCCTGGAGCTCCGAAAATTACGCCTGGAGCGGCTAAAATCTATGTCTGAGCAAGAGATACTAAAAGGCCAGTTGATTCGAATGAAACTGTTGATGAAGGATTACTTTGAGTTAGCTACCTTCCTAAAGGATTTCTCCTTTGCGAATCAACTGAAGAACTATATTGATCTACTCAAAATCACCCACCGTCAATTTGCGGAAGACATCGGTATTCATAAAACCCGTTTGAGTCGCCTGATCAATGATCGGGAAGATCCGAATATTGAGCTGTTGCAACAATCCAACAATTCAACAATTGTCCACCTAAAACTGAAAATAAATAAACGGTACCACCTCCGAACTGGCCGTTTGGATGACCAGCCAGATGACCAGGGCCAGACTTAGGGACTTAACGAAGAGCGGGCTGCGGGTGAAGCGGGCCTCCATGTCGAGATAAAGCCGCTGGGGGAGTAAGTGGAGTACAAAGCCCAGCAGAATCAGTCCACAGACTACGGGGTAAGCCTCAAGGAAAGGAAGGATCAGGTTCACCCGGAAATTTCCGGCAATTTGCGAAAGCACCGATACTGTCGTCTCCAAAGGCGGAAGACTGGCTCCAATGGCACCTGCCCGGAAGAAGATCCAGGCCAGACAGATAAAATGGAAAATGAAGATGCGACTCACGCGTCGGCCCACGGCGAAATAGAGTAGGGGCCCACTCAGGATATCAATCAGGTAAGCCAGGGACAATAAAACGGTCCAGATCAGTAATATGACGGTATTTCCGGTGAAATAGCGCAGGTAAATTTCCTGCTCCAGCAATCCCGTACTGTAGCGGTAGTACAAGCCGCCGTACAGACAAAGGTGTACCAAAAACAAGAGAAGATAACTACTTAGTGCCGTCTCGCGAAAAATTCGGCCATAACGATGCAAAAAGCGCTCAATCGTCAGCCCCAGACCGTGCAGTCCACCCCAAATAATATACACCCAACTGGCACCGTGCCAGAGCCCACCCAATAGCATGGTGATCATCAGGTTGAGGTAGGTACGAAACCTGCCTCGACGATTCCCACCCAGGGAGATATAGAGATAATCGCGCAGCCAGGTAGACAGGGAGATGTGCCAACGTCGCCAGAAATCCTGCAAGCTGATGGCTTGGTAGGGCCGACGGAAATTTTCGGGGAGGTGAAAACCCATCAGCAGGGCCAGACCAATCGCCATATCCGAATAGCCCGAGAAGTCACAGTAGATCTGAATGGCGTAACCATAAGTGGCTAATAAATTATCAAAACCACTGTACACCGCAGGGTTTTCAAACACGCGATCGACAAAGTTGACGCTGATATAATCCGAGATGACGGCCTTTTTGAATAGTCCGCCCATGATCAAAAATAGGGCCTGACTGAGTTGCTCATTATTCAGTGCCGGGCGTTTGCGAATCTGTGGCAGAAAGTCGGCCGCCCGTACGATCGGCCCGGCGACCAATTGCGGAAAAAAGGACACAAAAAAAGCAAAATCCATCAACTTGCGAAAGAAGCTTTTCACATCCTTCACCCCCTCGGTGACGGGCACCAGGCTACCCCGATAGACATCAATGCTATAACTCAGCGTCTGGAAGGTGAAAAAGGAAATCCCCACGGGCAGAAAGATATCCGTCAGCGCAAAATTACTGCCAAGGATCTCATTCCAGGAACTAATCAAAAAGTTGGTGTACTTGAAATAAAGGAGCATGCCCAGGTTTGTGGCCAGAGACAGGATCAGAAAGAGCCGGCGCTTCGTCTGATTCGCCGCGTGGTAGATGTAATGGCCCAGGCCAAAATCGATTAGGGTAGAGAGCAGCAACAGGACAAAGTAAACGCCGCTTGACTTGTAGTAAAAGAAAATGGAAAAAGCTAGGGTGTAGAGAATCCGCAAATTAATCCGGCGCAGCAGCAGCAAATATCCCCCATAGAACAGGATGAAAAACAAGAGGAACACACTGCTGTTAAACAGCATGGGGCGTTCGGGTAAATACTCGAACAACATAGCCGCTTCCTGCCAGTTAATACCCTGCACGATACTCTTTCATGATTGCGTCAAATAATAGCCTCGCCTGTAAGATATAGCCTTTTTCTGTAAAATGAATAAAATCTTTGTAAGCGAGCTCGGCCTGACGCCAGTCGCGGATGCTTTCCCGTCCGCCCATGACGGCGTACCAGTCCCAGACGGCCGCACCCTCCTGATCTGCCACTTCCCGGATGATATCTCTTACGGCTAGCGTATAGGGCGCTGCTACCTTTCGGTTGACCAGTACACTCGGATTGGTCATTAGTACTAGTTGACTTTGTGGGCTGACGCCTTTTAGTTTTTGCAGCAGTGTGGTGACTTCCTTCCTAAACTGCCCGGGGTAGAAGCGGGACTGGATGGCTTCATTTGTTCCCAGGGTAATGAGGATCAAATCCGCCTGTAGATAGCCCATCTGTTGCGTAAAATGCTCGGCGTGGTTAAAGTGATAGTAGGTAGCGCCATTGACGCCCATCATGTTAAACAAGACGCCGGGACTGGTTTCATCTTCGAGTAAGAGCCCATAAAGCTGCGCCTCGCCCGTACCCTTTTGACGCTGCCCGTGGATACGGATACCACTACTGATCTCAGGTAAGTAGGCCAGGCTGCTTTGCGGATGGGTAGTGGGTACAAAGAGCTGTTTATCCGTTTTTTTACGATCCGGTGGAAAGACTTGTATACTGAGTTCCTGTCCGGAAAAGATGAGTTCCGAATTCAGGTTGTTCCACTGCTTAATTTCAGTGGGGGTACAGCTGAATTGGCGGGCAAGTTTGTATAGCGTATCTCCACTTTGAACCCGATAGGTACGCCAGTTGCTTTGTAGAGGTGTCTGGCGAATGTCTTCTCCTTTTAGTCTTTCCCAGCGGTATTCGTGGTTGCCACGGCCATCGTGAAAGAGCGTCACCTTATTGAAACGCAGGGGCTGCGCTGGTTTTTTGGGCGAAAGCCCAAGGCTAAAAGTTGCTGCGGAACTGGCGATACCCATTCCACTAATCCCGATAGCGGGGGCTTCTTTTTGAAAGATGCGCCTCCGGGCCGTCCATTCCTGTGGACTATCCGTTTGTAGATCGAGGGGCCCGTGGGTATCTGCTTGCGCATAGAAAAAGACCAGACCTCGTCCCGCATTCCCAAATTCTTTCTGGAATAAGTGTCGCAGCCTGGTGGACATAAAGTCAGCCTGTACGTGGGAGTCTCCAAGGTGAGCGATGCGTACCTGCCCTTGTTGTCCGCGTTTCAGGGCTTTTAGCTTACGCAAAAAAGGCTGGATGTGCTCGGGGGATATGATACGATTTACAGTAGTGTCGATAAAAGGGTAGTGGGGGAAGGTGTCTATCCCCCGTACCCCCTTGCTAAGGGGGGCTATATATTTCTTAGCAAAAAGATCAGCGGGGTGAGAAATAAAAAATAACCAGATCCATAAAAGAATACTTTTCTTCATATCGCACCTACAATTCTTCGGCGTGTTGTACTACATAATCCATGTAGTGCTGATTGAGGAAGGTCAGTAGGTAATCACTCATCTTACGTGCTCCTTTAAAGGTGAAGTGGGTATAATCAGAATTGGCCAGCTTGGGGCTCTTGTCTTCCACCCACTCAATCATGGTGCCCGCTCCACCCATTGCTTCGTAGAGACTAAAGAAGGCAACGTTTTTCTCCTGGGCAGCGGCGCGTTGAGCGGCTGTGATATAAGGAATACTCGGATCAGTTTGCATCCTGCCGCCCACTTTGGTAGCCCGGTCTGATATCCCTAATATCAGGATGGGGACGCCGGGCATTGCGGCTTGATAATGGTCGATCAGTTTTTCGATTTTCTTTTGGTACCAGGAGTAGTCTTTCAGCGTAGGGTTTAATACATTTAGTCCAAACTGGAAGATGATCAGGTCATAATCTAATTCCTGATGGAAAGCATTCAAAATACTCACGGGAATGCTGCGGAGCGATCCGCCATCACTGCCGCGCAGGGGAAAGTTATCGACGATAAGCCCTTTTTTACTTTCCAGGCTCAGTCCGTAAAGTGGAAAGTTGGCCGGCACCTGAAAATCCAGTCGCAAGCGCTGGGCATTGGTGTCCAGGATAGTCAGGCTATTGATCTGCGTTTCGGGGCGCAGGGTATAGTTTTGACGTTGCTGATCCGCTTTTACCGAAAGGCTGGCCAGGGCAACTGTATTACTATCTATTTTGGGACGACCGTAGAAGAAGCGGGCCCGCTCGAAATATTGGGTTCGACTGAACCATTTACTCCCCTTGAAAGTCGCCCAATAGGAGGCATCAACGGGCGGAGGAAGAGAGTCTTTGCTGATGGTATCGGGCAGGGGCGGTGCGTACTTGGCCGTAAAATATTCGCCTGAAATTCCGCGTAACAATTGTAATTTATTTTTTGAACTGACGGTATTGCGTCTCCAGTTATTAGATGCCGCCTGGTGAATTGAGCGACGAAACCCGGGATGAATAGACATAATGGGCACGAAACCGACCCCTCGCCCCCCAAACTGCCGTTGGAGGCTATCGCGAAAAGTCATGCAAATGAGATCTCCCTCTACCGAGGAGTCACCGTAGTAGGCAATACGCAATTGGCCATCGCGTCGGTGAAGTTCTTGAAAGAAAGGAAATAAATGCTCTACCCCCTGGTAGTCGCCGGTAATGGGTGCCACTTCGGTATTAGGGGCTTCGATGCGGGCCAGGGCGAATTGGTTACTATCCTGCCTGACCGAATCGGGCAGCGTAGCCAGGGCGGGGCTACTGACTTGTTGGCTATCGGGACTGGCTTCCATCAAGAGCTGGGGAAAGACGGCGTAAGATTTGGTATTCTGTTCCAGCAAAGGCACCTGCTGGTATAACAGCGGATAGACCGCTACCAGGAGGGCGGCAAGCAGTATGATTGTAAATGCCTTATAGAAAGCCTTCGGCTCCATTTTCTTCTGTTAATCCGAGTGACTCGTAAAATAAGAAAAAAATGTTATTAATGCAGCGCATAAAAAAAGAGCACGACAAAGTTGAGCGATAAAGCTTACTTTGTCGTGCTAAAAGCTTGCCGTTGGCAGGCTTTGTGTTTGATAGTCCAAGTAGTGTTTACGTTCGCACCATTTTTCTATCAGGCTTGGTTTTAGGTGTAATGAATCGGTGCTTGCTAGTGATTCTTCTTATTACCGGGTTTACTGGCTACAAATTGTACTTCGTTTTTAACCTGGGTAGTATGGAATTGTGCATCTATGCGATCAATCAGATCACTATACTCATCGGCTAATTGTGTTTTATTGGCTTTCTTCAGATTAAGCTGGCTGATCTTTTTTTGAAAAGCGCTGAAATCCTCCTCCAATTCAACGAGTACCATTTTGCTGCTTAAAGGGTTGACCGCTTTATCCTGTGCGTTTAAACCACTAAATAGACTTGTTAAGAAAACGATAGATAACAAAAAACTTTTCATGATATATAGAGTTTATGGTAGATAGTATTAAATAACTTACTCTACAAATATCTATAAATCAGTGGCTTGTGTCAAGGATCTACCAGGTTTATTCGACAAAACCTAGTAGAAATACGATAGCTCCTTGTAATTTTCGATAAAAAAAATTCGATTTAAGAGACTTTTACCTCCTGATCTGCAGACCAGCGATAGTGACGTGCCCCTTCTTGTAAGCTGCCCTTCTCTTCGTTGACCTTAGATAGGTAAAAGATGTTCTTAGAATCACCCAGCGGGGCCTTGAGTCGACCGCGGTGTAGGGCTTCGTAGTCGGTGTAGCTGACGGCAGTGCGTAAGTCGAGTCGTTTGGCCAGCTGAAAACGAGCCACTATTTTTTCCCAACCCGCTTGCAGGGTACCGGTGAAGACTTTTGATTTGGACCCACTACCGTAACCAAAGAAGCCGAATTGCTGGTGATCCAGGTCCGTTTCTTCTTTTAGGTCTTGTTCCAGGGTGCTCATTAAAGCCAGAAATAAAGAGGAGGTATAGAGGTTACCCATGTGTGAAGAAGCCCATTCTCCCCGGGCAATTTTTTCTTTGACAAAAGTGCGATAGCGGTCCGTCTTACTTACGGCCCGAAGAAATTTCCCATAAGCTTTCTGGAAGGCTTGTTTCTCCTCAAAGTCGTTGGCCTGCGGCACTTCCATTCCCAGATCGGCTTTGAGTGCTGGCCAGTCGCCTCGAGCGACAGACTCCAAATAAAAAATCTCCGAAAACATACGCCGGGCCTGAAAAGCATAGGGTAAATGAAACACTAAACGCCGCCAATCGTCCGTGATTGGGGAAGCCTGGTCGATGCCAGCTTCCTGAGCGTAATGGCTAAGGGCTTCCTTAATACGCTCCTGATAGCAGTTATTGGAATACGGGCCATCGAATACGGGCGTATCTTTATGCAAAGCCAGGGTGCGATTATTATCATCGAGTAGGCCCTTGACTTCAGGTTTATTCTCCAGCTGTTCGATCAGCGCATCGATGTCGATGCCGTTCTTACCGGTTATTTTGATGACCTCCTTGATCAGGGCTTTCTTATCCAGTTTGCGTACGGGTTTGAAAAAGTCGTGTACCCCACGCGTAGCTATGCCCCAGTGCTCACCAATGCTCATCAGGCGTGGATCTGTTTTAATCAACAGGGCAACGGCTCCGGCTCCCTGGGTATATTCCCCCGTAGAATTCAATTCGTACTTGGCAATATCGGAGCCAACGATAATACCGATCCGGTTCTGACCGGCTCGTACCCAGTCCAGGGTATTATGCATGGCGTCAATGGAGCCAATACAGGCAAAGGTCAGATCTACTACATCACAGTTCAAAAAGCAGTCCGGGCCGTAGCTGTCGCTAAAATATTGACTCAACATTTCCAAGACGTAGGTAGCCATCGGTTTGGCACCGTCCACTGCACTTTCGGAGCCCAAATAGATACGTCCAATTTGGCTCGGATGCAGATCATTTTGCTCGATAAGTTGTAATACCGCATTAGCGGCCATGGTCGCGGCATCCTCATGCATGTCCGCCAGCGCCATATCGGTCAGCCCCAGCCCCTTATTTAATTTGGCGTATTCGATGTCGCGGGCTTGGGCCAAACTGGAAATAGGCAGGTAAAGTTGAGGTATGTAAGCACTCATGTCATCAATTCCTACCATTTTGTTTTGAACTGCAGGCATATTCTTTATTTTTATCAACCAAAGGTTAATTGCTCCGAAATCACGAAAATAATCGTCCTACCAACAAAAATAGGGATACTTGGTTTATTTCCTTGGGTAGGAAGCTGTCCGTAATTCCGAATGCAAATTGAACTAATTTGTGGTGATTCCTTTATAAGTATCTCATTTTTAGATATTTAGGCTTAAAATAAATCCGAGCGCAAAATTACATTTTATGAATACATCTACTCTGACGGTACCGGAGCTGAAGCAGCAATGGAAGGCGGGCCAAACCCTGTATAATTTTTTTCTGACACAGCCTTCTGCCTGGAATGCGGAGCAATATGCGGCTATGGGGTATCCCAGCCTGACGCTGGATATGCAGCATGGTCTGATTGAAGATAACCACTTACTGGCCTTGCTGCAGGCGATCCGGGCGGGCGGGAGTACACCGGTCGTCCGCCTGAAATGGAATCGTCCCGAGTTGATTATGAAAGCACTGGATTACGATGTGCGAATTCTGGTCTGTCCCATGATCAGTAGTGTAGCGGAGGTGGAGGCTTTTGTGCAAGCGGCTAAGTACCCACCACAGGGGAACCGCAGTTACGGGCCGGCGCGGGCCGGCTTGCGGGGTGGTCCGAATTATTTTGACCAGGCCAATGATCAGATTCTGACTTTTGCCATGATTGAGACTCCCGGAGCCCTGGAGCAACTGGAAGCCATTGCGGCTACGCCCGGACTCGACGGTTTATACATCGGACCCTTTGATTTGACGGCTAGTCTGGGCTTTCCGCAAAGGGCAAATTTTCAGGATGACAACCTGATTGCCATCATTGAACGGGTACTGGCCGTAGCTCAAAAAGAGGCGCTTTACACCGGGATTTTCACGATTGATCCCAAAGATGCAAAGGAGATGGCCAGTCGGGGTTTTGATCTGGTCACCTTTGGGACCGATGGCTTACTCTTTCAACAAATGGCCCAGGCCTGGCTGTCAAAACTGGGTTGATGACCCGATCTTTTCTCCGATAACCAACACTTTTGACAGATCGTACGTCTATCGGGGAAAAGACAAATCTACGAAGGTGACTTACTGCTCAAGGCAGCGTGCGTTAAACAATAAGTTAAGCTACTTTATATTACCAAAAACGATATTAATGAGATTACCACTCGTGTGCCTTTTTTTACTTAGCCTCACTGTATGGAGTTGTCAGGACGAAAGCCCAGTCGACGATGAATATATCCGCATTTCGGATAATGAGCAGCAATTATTGGATGATTGTAGTGCCGCACCCATTATCGATTCACTTGCCATTGCGCAAAATGTTATTGGCGATTGGGAATTAGTGGGTTTTGCTTGTAATTTTTGTATTTCGGTTTCCGATGTTTTTGCCTCGATCACCATTAAAGACGATAGTACGGGCTTGGCTTCATACCAGGACGAGACCTTCTCGGAGAGCATTAATTTCAGTTGGGATATCAGGAGGGAGGTGTTACAGGGTGATACGACTTACTATTTAATTACGGAGCCCGCACGTTCGTACCTGACGATGACTGATTTTTGTGAAGCGTATATGTTCAGAAATAGTTATCTTAACGATGGTGGATTGTTTCTCTTTGAGAAACAATGATAGAAGTTGTTTAAAAACTCCTCACTGAGCCCTTGGCAACATATTGAAAGCCAATCCGGCAGCTCTTTTTTCTTTCGTTCGTACGGACGAGAAAAAAAGTAGCTTTGTCTTGACTTCCAAGCCGTTACCAATCTTCTCATCAGGAATTATTAAACAACTTCATAGATAAAATAGGAGAAATGAAACAGATTTTGGCCCTTATCGGATTTTTGATTTTGTACAGCTGTGGCACGGAAGACTTCGAGTTGCAGGACAACAGCATTTCAAATGAGGAACGTGTCCTCTTAAACGATTGTAATGCGGCGGCTATCCGGGACTCCGTCGGTATTGCCGAAAATCTGATGGGAGAATGGCTCTTAGTGGGTTACGCCTGCGGTGGCTGTAATCCGGGGCCAAAGGTCAATATTAGTCTGATTTTTAATAAAAGCACTGGGGTTGCCTCTTACGAATACGATGGATTTGTGGATAATTTCAGCTTTGATTGGCGTTTGGAGCCTTATCTCTTTAACCAAAGAGACACCGTCTACATCTTGCAGGCAAATCCGCCGCGGGAGTATTTATACATCCCGGGTTTCTGTGAAGAGTATATGTTTGCTGATAATTCGGTAAATGACGGAGCAATGTACTTGTATGAGAAGCAGTAATGTTATGCACCAACGATTGCCCGTACCTTTTTGTAAGCCTCCGTGGGATGTGGAAATAATTCAGCGCACATCTGCATGCGATCTGCCGGAATGGAGCTAGTGACGCCCAGGACGTACATGCCTGCCGCTACTGCACCGCGGGCGCCCGCGGCGGAGTCTTCGATGACCAGGCAGTATTCTGGCTGGACCCCAAGCTTTTTTGCCGCCAGCAGATACATATCCGGAGCGGGTTTTAGCTGCTCTACATCGTCGGAGGTAACGACGGCGTCCATCCACTGGTCCAATTGGGTAGGGATAAAGACCTTCTCTGCATCTTTACGGGAGCTATTGGTGGCGATGGCCATGGGGAGCTTGCCCTTTAGTAGGGATAATAGCTCCGTGAGTCCTGGAAAAGTTTGGGTTTCTTTTTCTGCCAAAGCGTGAAAAAGATTTTCTTTTTCCTTTTGTAATACCTGGGCAGAGAGCTTTAAACCGTGCTCTTCCACCACGCCCTGAGCCAGAAAGCGGTCAGCCTTTCCGATCCATTGGGAAAACCATTCGTCATCGTAGTGAAAGCCTCTTTTGCCCAGAACATTCAGCCAGGCCTTACAATGTAAAGGTTCGGTATTAACCAGGGTGCCATCCATATCGAAAATAATGGCTTCTATTTTGGGTATTTGCATTTACTTTTAATTTAAGTTGCTTCGAAAGAAAAACCAAAGCGGGCATTTAGGGTTTCATCGGGAGCGACTTCCAACAAGCCATCTCCGTTGTTAAAAGCATCCACGTTGCAGGTCATGGGCTCAATCGCAATAGAGTGACGCATGGGCGGGGTAAATAACTGCACAAATTTGTATTGTTGCTCGCCCGCTTCCTGCCAATAATTGATGGTTCCTTTTTCACCTTTGAGCTGTAGGTGTAATTTCCCGTCTTCCGTGGCGGGGATGGCAAAACAGTTGTCCAAAACGGTCTGGCCAATTTTTTTGCCATGGGCAAACTCATCGAAAGCATAGCGCTTGCCAGTTGGGATCATGCGCTGATCAATACCTACCATGTCCAGCTCCGGTAATTGTAGCCAGCTGTCCTCTATTTTTTCCGAAAGGGAAAAATAAGGATGCCAACCAAAACCAAAGGGAATAGCTGTTTTACTATTATTCGTGACTTGTAAGTCTACTTCAAAATCGGTCTCCGATATGGAGAAAATGGCACAAAAAGTAAAGGGGAAAGGGTAATACTCGTGATTACCCTGGTCGATATACTGGCAGCAAAGGGTGCCTCTGTCCTCATCCGTAAGGACTTTTTTGATGTTCATTCCCTGGGTCGCCCCCAGGCCGTGCAGGGCATTATTGGTGCCCTTATCATTGATAGGGAATTGATAGCTTTCTCCATTCCAGCGGTACTTTCCATCCTTCAGCCGATTGGGGAAGGGGTAGAGCAAAACCGATTTCCCCCACTTATTGGCGTCGAGCTCTGCGGGGGTCTGGTAGCCATCTATTAGGGAAATACCCTGAAAGCGGAGATCCAGCATAATCCCCCCCTGAGCGGGAACAATCGAAAAGCAAGTATCAGTTTCTTGATTGACGATATGATGAACGATGAAGGAGCCAAAAGCCTCTTGCGTATGTGAGAACATTGGATTGTACTGTTTTGGGTGATGAAATAGCGGATCTAAATTATTGCTGGTTTAGCAAATACAACAAAGTACCATTGGTCCAGCCAAAACCGTCCTGTACGGGGTATTCTCCACCGCCAGACTCCAGGCTCATATCTTCGACGTTGTATTTTTCTACCAACTTTCCGGTGTTTTTGTAGACTTTGACGTTGAGGTTAATCCAGCGTTGCGCAATCTCATTGGCGAGATCCTGATGGCCGTAGTTCTTTAGGCCTTCGATGGCAATGAGTTGTAGCGGAGCCCAGCCGTTGGGCGCATCCCACTGCTGACCGGTATTGTTGAGGGTGCTGACCAGGCCACCGGGGCGGAGAAATTCGCGCTGCAGTACCCTGGCAACCGCGGTCGCTTGTCCCTCGTCTGCCAGGTTAAAGTACAGGGGGAAGGCACCTGCCAGGGAGATAACGGAAGTGAATTTGCCCGTTACAAAATTATAGTCGCGGTAAAAACCCAACTCTTCATCCCAGCAGTATTGATTAACCAGCGCTCTGCGCAGATTGGCTTTTTGTAAGAAGGTTGCTGCCTTTTGCAGTTGGCCGTCTTCCTCGTATGCTTCCGCTAAAGTCAATTCCATCCCGAAGAGTAAGGCGTTCAGGTCGACGGGGATAATATCGGCCGTAATGATCTCCGTCAGGCTTTGCGCATCGGCAAACCAGCGACTGCTAAAGTCCCAGCCCGATTCGCAGGCGGAGCGAATATCGCGGTAAAATTCCGCAGGTTCGCGACCACTGGCCTCCCAGGTCTCTACATCCACCTTGTGCATCTCTTCCCTGGGGTAATCACCGGCATCCCAATAGCGGTTCAGAACAGAATCGGGAGCGAGTAATACGATGTGTTCCCGGCTGGTATTATTGAGATTTACCCAGTTTTGGCCATCCATCCAAAAAGCGTATTCCTTTTCCATTTGCGGTAGATACTCGACCAGGGTTTCTGCTTTATTACCCCTGGCTTCACCCAGTAATTCCACCATAGAAGCAAAAAAGGGCGGTTGCGAACGGGTGGTAAAATAGGTCCGGTTGCCATTGGGGATAAAACCCAGGGTGTCGATCAGATGCGCAAAATTATCTACCATGTTTTTGATCATGGCATCCCGGTCGGAAACCATCAAGCCCTTCATCGTGAAATAACTATCCCAATAATAGATCTCACCGAAGCGGCCGCCGGGCACCACGTAGGCATTGGGTAGGGGAATAAGTGTACCGTTATCATCCTCATCTGCCTGGCGGGTTAGCACGTCCCAGAGTAATTCAATATGTTCTTCTACCGGGCGATTGGGGTCACTTTTAAAATTGCTGGCGTAGGCGGTGGGTAATTCGAAGTATTCGCCGACGAAGGCTGCAATATCAAACTCTTCCTGCTCGGTAGCAATGCTGTAAGCACTCAGGATCTGATCAGTAGGGTACTTGGGACGGCAGTCCACAAAGGTTTTTCCATCGGTAAAGACACCCGCCATCTGGGCATCGACGAAGAGTTCGCCGTAGCGCTCCCGGGGAGAGAGCATACTTTTATTTTCTTCATAAATAACCTCGGGGCTGGCGGTTTGCTGGCAAGCAGTGGCCAGGAGAAGCAGGAGAAGAAAATGGACTAAACGCATAGGATTCTGGATTTTCAACAAATATAGAAAATAGATGATTTCCCTCGTTTTAGAGGCGGTCTTAAGCTTTTGTTAAACTGATCACCCTGAACAAGTGCTCAGCTGTTTCCTCTAGCATTTGGGAGGTTTGGGGTAGGGCTTGTGTCAAGGACATGGGCCCTGATAATATGGAAAAAGCCGCTTGCAGGCCTATTCCCTGAATCTCTTCCGGACTGGCCTGCAGACTACCACAAAGCGCAATGACGGGGACTTTTTCCAGGGCGGCCTTTCGGCAAATCCCCTGGATCAGCTTGCCACCGCCGGTCTGGGCATCCAACTTACCTTCGCCCGTAATCAATACGTCGGCGTGCTGGATAAAGTTTTGAAAGTCGACCATTTCCAGGATACAATCTATACCCGGGCGTAGTTCTGCGTTAGCAAAAGCGACTAGTCCCGCTCCAAGACCACCCGCCGCACCACCGCCGGCCAGTTGATGGACGTTAATATTAAGATCCCGTTGGATCATTTCTGCCAGGTTTTTTAGTCCCTTATCGAGTTCCTTAATTTGACCAGGGGTAGCGCCTTTTTGTTCGGCAAACACGGGGGCGGCACCCTGAGGGCCATAGAGGGGATTATTAACATCGCAAAGGATACTTATGCTGCAATTGGCTGGTACGGGATGTTGATCAGGTGGGAAAATATGTTCGATTTTACTAAGGTTAGCGCCGTTTGGGGTTAGTTTTTTGCCATTTTTATCGATAAATTGGTAGCCCAGAGCTGTGGCCATGCCGATTCCGCCTTCGCTGGTTGCACTGCCGCCAATACCGATCAGGATTTTTTGGGGGCTTTTCAGGAGGACCTGCTTTAATAACTGGCCAAAGCCAAACGTGCTGCTCAGGAATGGATCCCGTTCCTTGCTGGATAAGTGTTGTAAGCCACTGGCCTCCGCCATGTCTAAGTAGGCGGTACGCTCGGTAGCATTCCAGCCGTAACCAGCATGAATGGGCCTGCCTAATGGATCTTCCACCTTGGTAGGGATCCACTCGGCTTGCTTTATTCGCGTCAGCAGACGAGCCGTACCTTCCCCCCCATCTCCCAGGGGGATTTCCTGAATTTGGGCACGGGGCAGCACTTTTTGGATACCCCGGTGAATAGCTGCACAAACGGCGGGGGCATCCAGGCTATCTTTAAAAGAGTCCGAAGCAATAATTATTTTTTGCATGACAATGCGAATAGCTGTCCTGTAATATACAGAAATCGCAGCAACACCCCGTAGGTGCAACTGCGATTATATTTTATATCTTCAAAATGTCTTTTAGAGAATACTATTTTCAGGGGATTCGTCAGATAAACGATTGTCAACCAGACGGGTTAATATATACGAGCCAATTAGTCCGGCAGAGATACCTTCTACAAACATAAAGGCACTAGCGGTAATAGGATTGACTCCTCGATCTACGTCAAACTGAGCATTAATTTCAGTCATCAGGTTTGATTCAAAGGTAAGGAAGAGAAATAAGAAAATACAAAAGCCCAATACGCCAACAAAGGAAGTGGCCATTCCGGTAGCTACTCCGGAGACGTGATTATCAACGGATTCTTCACGACTTTTGCGGTAGGTATGAATACCTAAAGTCAATACACTCAGGTGGATGACAATAAAAAAGAGTCTTAACCAATAATTATGTGCCAAGTCTAAAAAGTACATCAGCAGAAAAAAACTGATGAACCCCAGCATCATTATTATTCCGTAACGTTTTGCTATCTTTATCATAATGTGTTTTATTATAGAAAGAAATAGCTGGCGAGATGTTCGCTCTAAAGTAATGACAAATGAGTTTATTAGAGGATTTGAGCTTCCCCATAGGACCTTACGAGCGACCCGCTAAGATCACCAAAGATCATCTTCTTGACTGGATCAATAGCATTAAAACTTTCCCGGAAAGGTTATCTAAGATGACGGCCTGGCTCACGTCTACTCAGCTGGATACGCCCTACCGCCCCGGAGGCTGGACCGTACGCCAGCTGGTGCATCATCTCGCCGATAGTCACATGAATGCCTACCTTAGGCTCAAATTGGGACTTACCGAAAATAAACCCCATATCAAACCCTACGATCAGGATGCCTGGGCACAATTACCCGACTCGAACCTACCCGTAGAGGTTTCCTTGCAATTGCTGACTGCTCTGCACCAACGCTGGATAGAGGTATTGCAGCAGGTGAAGGATTGGAAACGAACGGTTTACCACCCGGAGCTAGAAGCCACGCTGGCCCTAGACGACTTACTGAGCCAATACGCTTGGCACGGGGAGCATCATCTGGCGCATATCACCGCACTGATCGAACGAGAGGGCTGGTAGGCCTTAATACGAACCCAAATCAATCATTCTCCCTGGCGTATACGGCGCACCAGCTGCCTCCAGTTTGGCTTCCATTGGTCTGATTCCTTCTTTCACTAATGCTTCGAGTTCTTGAAGCATAGGTTTAAATTTATCTTTAACGATGGCTATCTGGTCCCGCATCGTCCGGGTAGGAGCAGAAGTCGTATTATACATGGAATAGGCCACGCCCGACAGTCGGCTGGAGATGGAAGGTTCGGTATCGATATCCAATCGACTGGCCAGGCGATCGCCGTACATCTCTTTGCGAATCTCAGCAATACTTCGTTCCATTTTTTGTAATTCACCCAACCATTTGGCGGAGGGGGCCGATAGGGCCATTACCGCTTGCTGCATGGCACTTACCTTGTCACTGGCATCATTTAGTATGCTGCTGGCTCCGGAAAAAACGCGCTGTAATTCGGCGGTTTCTTGTTGGAAGGCAACCAGTGCTACTCGGTCTTTTGCTGGAAGGGTAGTACCCTGCAGTGCCTTTAATTCAAAGCTTTCTGGATCGGTCAGTGTTTTGGCCTCACCATTGTGGTGCAATAAGATACTTACGGTGTAGGTACCGGGCATCGCCATAAAGCCATCTGAAGGACCACGTCCGGAACGTACCGGACTGAGATCCGCCAGTCGGCCACTCCAGGTCATCCGATTGACTCCCGTGGTGTAGGGCTGGCTTAGCTTACGAACAATTGTACCCGCTTCATCCCGGATGATGAATTCGAGAAAAGGCTTTTTTTCTTCCTCTTCTGCTACCAGGTCGGCATAGCTTGGATAGGGCGTGTCGGCATCGGCCTTAATGGCTTTGCTTTCTTCTGCCTTGCGTTTTTTCGAAAGGGTCTCGATTTCGTCTTTAATAAAATAAGTGAAAGTAGCGCCAATGGGTGGGTTCTCAGCTGCCCAGAAAGCATGTCCCTGAAAGCCGGTACGATCCCAACCCAGCGGGGCACTTTCCACGTACATCAATCCCGGTTTAACGGGGAAGAAATGCGCTTCTTTAGCCAGGTTCTCTTTCGTAAGACCGCGTAATGGGCTGTAGTCGTCCAGGATATAAAAACCGCGGCCAAAAGTGGCCAGGACCAAGTCATTTTCGCGTTTCTGGATCGCGATATCTCTGACGGCAATGGTAGGTAAGCCACTAATTTCTTTCCAATAGTTTCCGCCATCTTTGCTGAAATAACCAGCAAATTCTGTCCCTACAAAAAGCAAATCTGCATCCACGTGATCTTCGGCGATCGTGTAGGCCGAGCCGCGCTCCGGTAGGTTGCTACTGATGGCGGTCCAGCCGTTCCCTTTATCCGTTGTTTTATAAATGTAAGGCTTAAAGTCACCGTATTTGTGGTGGTTTAAAATGACATACATTACATTTTCATCGTGTTGGCTGGTGAGTACCGCATTTACGTAAGAGAGTTGTGGTGCATCCGGTAAGGTATTGGCATCCACAGTGCGCCAGTTTTCCCCACCATCGTCGGTGATCTGGATCAGTCCGTCGTCGGTACCCACCAGTAATAGATCGGCATTGAGTGGACTTTCTGAAAAGGCCACGATGGTGCCGTAGGGCGAAGTGGATCCATTTTTTGCGACGGCATCTATAGACTGTATCCGTCCCATTACCTTCAGGGTGTTGCGATCGATCTGGCGGGTCAGGTCATCGCTGAGTACTTCCCAGCTATTTCCGCGATCATCGCTCCGGAAAAGCTTGTTGGCAGCGAAATAAATGCGTTGATCCACGTGTTCGGATACGGCCAGTGGTGCGTCCCAATTCCAGCGGTAGCTCTTTTCATCTTTTCGGGGCTTGGGTTGTATACCGATGCGCTCACCGCTGGCTTTGTCAAATCGCACCAGCGCACCGTATTGGGCTTGTGCATAAATGATATTTGGATTCTTAGGGTCTACTTGCGATTCAAATCCATCCCCTCCCTGAGTGACGAACCACTGGTAGTTGTCGATACCGTGTTGATCGGTAGTGCGCGAGGGGCCGCCCAGGCTAAAGTTATCCTGGGTGCCGCCGTAGACATTGTAAAAAGGCTCATCGTTATCGACTGCTACCTTGTAAAATTGCGTGATGGGTAAGTTGGCTTTGAATACCCAGGTTTTGGCGGCATCGAAACTTTCATAGATACCACCGTCGCAGCCCACCAGGTAATAGTCTGGATTATCGGGGTCAATCCAGAGCGCGTGATTATCCACGTGCTTTAAGTCTTCGCCCAGCGTTTGCCAGGTTTTGCCACCGTCCGTAGACCACTGATTATAAGTAGCCATGGAGTAGAGGATATTTGGATCCTGGGGGTGGGTAAAGATCTCAGTGTAATAAAGTCCCATTTCGTAATAGTCGCTGCGTTTTTCCCAGGAGGCGCCCCGGTTCGTAGAGCGGTAGGTGCCGCCGTCCGGGGCTTCCACCATCGCGTAGAGTACTTCGGGGTCGGCTTTAGAAATAGCCAGGCCAATGCGGCCTTTATTTCCCGAGGGTAATCCGCTACTGGCTTTCTCCCAGCTATCACCACCGTCTTGGCTTTTATAGAGATCACTGGCCGGGCCGCCGCCCACGTAGGTGAAAACGTGTCGCCGCCGCTGGTAAGCGGAGGCGTAAAGCACATCCGGATTCCGAGGATCCATGATCAGATCCGCTACACCGGTATGCTCGTCTAGTTCTAGTACGCATTCCCAGTTTTTTCCACCATCGCTTGTTTTGTACAAGCCGCGATCGCCCCCGGCACTCCACAGTGGTCCCATCGCTGCGACGTAGACCACGTCTGAATTGCGCGGGTCGACTATGATTTTTCCAATGTGTTCAGAGGTTTTGAGTCCCACGTGCTGCCAACTTTGTCCGCCGTCTTCTGATTTATAAACGCCATCCCCGTAGCCCACGGAGCGCTGGCCGTTATTTTCTCCGGTACCTACCCAAAGGACACTGGAGTTGTTGGGGTCCATGGTGATACAACCGATGGAGTAGGAGCCCTGCGTATCAAAAATGGGTTGGTAAGTCGTACCGGCATTGGTTGTTTTCCAGACGCCACCGGAAGCCGTTGCCACGTAATAAGTACTGCGATCATCGGGATGGACCGCAAAGTCGGCAATGCGTCCGGAGGTGATGGCCGGTCCAATATTGCGTAGTTTCAGACTGGAGGTGGAGAGATCTTTTAGATAGTGATCGCTTGACTCTTCGGAATTATCCGGTTGCTTTTTATTGCGTTTTTGGGCCTCAGTTGGTGTCGCAAAAAGAATTAGCACCGCGAGCAGTAACAGATACTTGTGAGCTGGCATATTGTCCGTTTTTATGTAGATGGATTGGCTGATCAATATACTAAACTCTTCCGGATTTGAAGATTAGCGACTGTATAAAATCTAAAATCTGGAATGCTTATCTTGTGCGGCTGTTTTATTTTTAGGCTTAGTTTCTTACGTAAAAAATAGCGTGCATTATGCCCAATCGAAACACCACCATCACTGGAACGGGAAGTTATATACCCGAAAAGCGAATCCCCAATAGTCACTTTTTAGACCGTGAGTTTCTGCAAGCCGACGGCGAAAAGATTAAGCGAGAAAATGAAGTGATCGTAGAAAAATTTGAAGCCATTACCACGATCCAGGAACGGCGTTATCTGCAAGATGACATGCTGACTTCAGATATGGCTACCATCGCCGGCCAACGGGCCATTGAAGATGCCGGCATTGATCCCGAAACGCTGGACTACATTGTCGTCGCTCATAATTTTGGCGATGTAGATGCGAAAGTCCGTCAGGTGGATATTGTTCCTACGCTAGCGGCTCGCGTCAAGCAAAAACTGAAGATCGCTAATCCTTTTGCAGTAGCTTATGACCTGCCTTTCGGCTGCCCGGGCTGGGTTCAGGCATTAATCCATGCCGACTATTTTCTAAGATCAGGCGATGCCTCCCGGGCCTTAATCATCGGGGCGGAGACGCTCTCCCGCGTTTGTGATCCGCACGATCGGGACAGTATGATTTACGCCGATGGGGCGGCGGCGGTGATCGTGGAAGCAGAAGAAGCGCCAGGAAAGCGTGGTGTGCTGGCCCACATTACCCGTTCGGATACTTTACAACACGCCGAAATGCTGTTCATGGGAAAAAGTTATATGCAGCAGACCGATCAGGGCGCTCAACTCTACCTGAAAATGTACGGTCGTAAACTCTATCAATACGCTTTGCAACACGTACCTACCGCACTAAAAGCTGCTTTGGAAAAGGCCAATGTTGAGGTAGACGAAGTCGATAAAGTCCTCATCCACCAGGCGAATGGAAAAATGGACGATGCCATCATTGAACGTTTCTACAAGCTCTACGACAAGCCGGTACCAGCGGGCGTCATGCCCATGACGGTTTCCTGGCTGGGGAACTCTTCGGTAGCCACTGTGCCCACCCTCCTGGATCTGATATTGAAGGGAAAATTAGAAGAGCACGACATCAAAGAAGGTGATCTGGTACTGTTCGCTTCCGTTGGTGCTGGGATGAATATCAATGCGGTGGTGTATCGGTTTTAGGTAGTATCATTCGTACCACCATATGATGCCAAAATCATAGGGGGTCCAGAGGCTGGTCTTTAAACCACTCGCTTTGAATAATTCGTTAATCCAACTGTTACAGGTCCGGAAAGCGTGGTAAGAGCCCGCCGCGGCGTAAAAGTGGTCATTGTGGTAATAGCCCGGTTCGGCTAGCAGTATCTTTTTTCCACTCGAATCAAAAGCGAAGCGGTGATTGAGCTCCACATTGATCCGCGTTATTTGGGCAGTACTGACCGGTACTTTTACCCATTCTTCGCGTAGATTTTGGTACCGCGTCAGATGAATTAAACTGGGAGAATTCCACAGCAGGGCCGCCGCCGCATTTTTTATAGTCATATCCGCCCAGGTAGGCGTGTTGAGGTAGAAATTTTTATCTCCCCAACCAAAGGCGAAATACGCTTCGTCAGACTGATACTCTAGATCTTGTAATAATGCCGGCGAAAGAAGGGTCCTGGGAATAACCACATCCAGGTGTACGCCGTTCGTACTGAGGTAGATCTCACCAGCATTTGCTTCAGCTTGTTGAGTATTTACGGGAATTAAACTTAAAAGCAAACCGACTAATAGATACAATACCGGTAAAGTCAGTAGAATACCGAATAATTTCACTGCCTTTTTTAGGGCCCTCATCCCTTTATTTTTCCAGTGACTGATATACTGCCTCCACTTCCCTTAGAAGCCTTTGGGCAAGCTCAAAATTATCCCGACTCGTCTGCGTAATCTGTTTACTGCTCCACTGAGCTCGATACACCCGGCGCAGGCGATCCCGGATGCCCGGCAAGGCGTATTCAAATCGCTCCTCTTTGCTCTGGTCACCGTTCAGCCGATACTGTAAAGCCAACAGGGCCTGACGTTTTTCTTTCAGGGCATTTAGCTGCTCCATATCTGTTTCGCCTGTTTCTAGTAAGTGGTCCTTTGTTTTGGCCAATTCTTTCAGGCTTTCTTCCATCTGTTCGCCTAGGTCATTGGCTTCCATTTGTACCTGAGCGACGGCGTGGTAAAAGGCTGTCCAGTCCGGAGCGGGGGCTTCTGGCGTCAGATCCAGATCGCGTACGGTAAATTCTTGCGCTTCGGTTAAGGCTTGTAGTTCTCCATTCTGCAAAACAAAAAGCTGTGCCTGGTAATTCCCTTCGGGAACTTTGCTCAGACGGATTTCTTGGGAAGGATCATCCTGTGATTTTATGCTGGTATTGAGTCCCCAGTGGACGCGCTGATAACCGTTGCGGTTAGCCACCCGCTCGCGCGCGACGAAGCTACCCTCCGCATCACTGATACGTAAAAACAGCTCGGGACCTTCTTCAAAATCTTCGGCTCGTAGTTGCTCAAAGTCAGGGTAACTATTGGGGGCTTCCGACTTGCGTCGCGCTTTTTGGGTTTGGAAAGACGCTGCCAGATATAAATCGAAGGCGGCACCGTAGGGCGGATTGTCGGCCGTGTAGTAGCTGTCGCCAAAAGACCCTTTGCGCGAACCGCCTTTTCCCTCATTGATCGGGAATTGTAGGGCTTCACTAATCGAAAATAAGCTCGTTGTTCCCTCTGCGGCCTGGCTTAGTTCCCGCAAGACGTGATAATCATCCAGGATGTACATCCCGCGTCCAAAAGAAGCGGCGACTAAATCATCCTCTCTTTTTTGAATTTCCAGATCGCGAAAAGCAATCGTGGGTAGTCCACCCTTCATTTGTGTCCACTGTGCACCCCCATCGATACTGGCGTACAGCCCAAATTCGGTAGCGGCAAATAAGAGATTGGACGATTCGTGGTCCTCGATAATGCTCCAGCCCGTATGATCCTTCTGAAAACCTTGATTGATGGCCTGCCAGTTACGCCCCAGATCTTCACTTTTTAGGAAATAGGGCTGAAAATCACCTTCTTTATGGTTGTTAAAGACGGCGTAAATCAGGTTGCGATTGTGTTGCGAAGCAAAGACATCTGCCACGTAGGCTTTTTCCGGGACACCGGGGAAGCGATCCATTCGCCGCCAACTCTGGCCCCCGTCTTCGGTAATCTGGATCAGCCCATCGTCCGTTCCCGCTACCAATAGTTGCTCATCCAGTGGTGATTCGGAGAGTGCGACGATGGTACCGTAAGGGGAAGTATAGACGTTTTTCCAGACCGCTTCTGGCGACCAGACTTTGCCCATGACTTCACGCTGGTTGCGGTCTTCTCCACGACTTAGGTCTTCACTAATGGCAGTCCAGCTATCCCCCCGATCATCACTGCGGAAAAGACGCTGGGCCGCAAAGTATAGCCGCTTAGCATTATGATTGCTCAGTATCAAAGGAGCATCCCAATGCCAGCGTAAAGGGGCCTCGTCTGGGCTTGGCTGCGGCTGGATACCGATGCGGCTACCCGTGCGTTTGTCGTAGCGCACGATACCGGCGTACTGAGATTCGGCGTATACGGTGTTGGGGTCTTCGGGATCAATTCGAGCCTGAAAACCATCGCCGCCCAGGGCTAAGGTCCAGTCGGCATTCGTGATCCCCTGGCGGGAAAGCGTCTGCGAAGGTCCAAAAATGGTAGAGTTATCCTGCGTACCACCAAAGACATTGTAAAAGGGCTCCGCATTATCCAGCCCTACCCGGTAGAATTGTGTGATCGGCAAATTGTCGTGGTAGCGCCAGTGCTCCCCCCGATCCCAGGATTCGTAAACCCCCCCGTCGCAGCCAACCATCAAATAATCCGGATCGTTAGGGTCAAAGACGATGGCGTGATTGTCGACGTGCTTAAAGCGGGAATTCAAACGCTCAAAGCTATCTCCGCCGTCGGTGGTATAATGAATGATTACATCTACGCAGTAGACGTGGTCGAAACGATTAGGGTCGGCATAGATTTCACCGTAGTACTGCGGGTCAATGACGATATAATCGTTCTTTTTAGTCCAGCTTTCGCCAAAATCATCGGAGCGATAAAACCCATTCTGACGGTCGTTTGATCCGGCAATTAGAGCGTAAACCACATTGCTTTTTTGGGGAGAAACGGCAATGGCAATCCGCCCCAATTCACCACCCGGCAGCCCTTTTTTGAGCATTTTCCAGCTTTCCCCCCCGTCCGTTGACTTGTAGATGCGCGATTCCTCCCCCCCGGCAATCAAAATACCGACGTGCCGACGACGCTGATAAGAGGCCGCGTAGAGTACGTCTGGATTTTTGGGATCGAAGGCCAAGTCCGAAATACCGGTCTGTTCACTGACGTGTAAAACGCGTTCCCAGCTTTGGCCGCCGTCCGTGGTTTTGTACAGGCCGCGGTCGCCGCCATCCGCCCACAGTGGTCCCTGGGCCGCTACGTATACGACCTCGGAGTTCCGTGGGTCTACGAGTATTTTACCGATGTGTTCAGACCTGGGTAGACCGACGTTCTTCCAGCTTTTACCGCCATCGAGACTTTTATAAACGCCATCTCCCCAGGAGACGGATCGTTGGCTTTGGTTCTCTCCCGTGCCCAGCCAGAGGGTCTGGGGGCGATTGGGGTCAATCGTGATGCAGGCGGTAGAGAAGCTACCGTAGTGATCAAATATAGCCTGCCAGGTGGTACCGTTATTTTGGGTTTTCCAAACGTTACCGGAGGCAGTAGCTACGTACCAGGTACTTGGATTTCGTGGATCCTTGGCAACATCAGAGATGCGTCCGGTCATAAAGGCCGGGCCGATATTGCGAAAAGGAATGGAAGAAATAATATCTTTAGAAGGCTGGCCAAGGGCCAGTAGGGAGTAAGTCAGTAGAAAGAGTAAGAGTGTATTCTTCATAGATTTAAGCTGAATTGAAGCTTCAAAACAGCTTAAATCTACAAAAAAATCATCTTCTGGAAGCTTTCGATTTCTTATTCTTCTTGCGTTGCGCGAAGAATTCTTGCTTGCGGCGCTCTTTTTCTTTACGCCACTCTTTCTTTTCCGCAGCCGTCATCGGCTTATCCGTCTGTGGATAAGGATGATCTTTCACTACAGTGATTTTTTGATCCGTCAGCTTCTCGATATCACGAATGTAAGCATTCTCTTCCGGCTCACAAATAGAGATAGCAACGCCGTCTCGTCCGGCCCTTCCTGAGCGACCGATGCGGTGAACGTAGGTTTCTGCTTCGTTGGGTACATCGTAGTTGATGACGTGCTCCAGATGATCGATATCAATACCGCGGGCGGCAATATCGGTAGCCACCAGTACCTTGATCTGCTTATCTTTAAACCGATTCAGTACTTTTTGCCGGTGATTCTGACTCTTGTCTCCGTGGATGGCGGCCGCTTTGATCTTTTGTTTGGCCAGATTACGGGCGATGCGATCCGCCCCGTGTTTGGTGCGGGAGAAAAGTAGCACCTGCTCGATGTGATCCTGATCCAGGATGTGCAATAAGAGTTTCTTCTTATCCGGACGATTGGTGTAGTAGAGGTACTGGTCAATGGTCTCGGCGGTAGAAGAAACGGGCGCTACGGCCACCTCTTCGGGGTCCGTCAGTATGGTGTTAGATAACTGGACGATATCGTTGGGCATGGTAGCGGAGAAGAACAGGGACTGTCTTTGCTTGGGGATCATTTTGATCACCTTCCGGATATCGTGAATAAAGCCCATATCCAACATACGGTCGGCCTCGTCCAGTACAAACATTTTGATGTCCCCCAGGTCGATATAGCCCTGGTTGATCAGGTCGAGTAGACGGCCGGGCGTAGCGACCAGAATATGCACGCCCTTTTTCATGCGCGCTACCTGCTTATGTTGCTTGACACCACCGTAGATGACGGTATGTTTTACGTCCGTATTTTTACCATAATCACGGATGCTTTCTTCAATCTGAATGGCCAACTCCCGGGTAGGAGTCAGGATCAGTCCGCGCAGTGTCGTAGGTTTATTTTTGTCGCACTCAATCTTTTGAATAAGTTGGATCATAGGAACGGCGAAAGCGGCCGTTTTACCGGTACCGGTTTGGGCACAGGCAATCAAATCTTTTCGGTTGAGTACTTTGGGTATGGCTTGTTCTTGAATGGGTGTGGGCTCTGTATAGCCTAAGTCTTCCAGTGCCGACAGGATGGACGGCGTAATCTCTAAATCTTTAAAAGTCATTCTAAAATTTTGACCTCGATAAAAACCGAATGAGGTATCTTAACGGGTAGGTAATAAAAAAGTAAAGGTACATTAATTTCTAATAACTAACCAACTACTAATTTATAGCCTGCCCCGCGTACATTAATAATCTGAACGGCGGGATCTGCTTTAAGGTGCTTTCGTAGCTTCGAAATGAAGACATCCATACTCCGTGAATTGAAGAAGCTGTCGTCGCCCCAGATTTCCAGCAGAATACTCTTCTTGGGCAAGAGGCTGTTTGGGTGCTCGCAGAACAAACGCAGCAGGGCCGCCTCCCGCCCGGTAAGGTTCTGGACCTGATCCTCCAGACTCAGGATCTGTTTATTGCTGTCGAAAGCAAACTGACCGATTTCGAATTGATGGACTTCTTCGTTTTGGTTAATTAAGAGTCGCTGATCGTTCAGGAGTACTTGTATACGCACTACCAATTCTTCGATTCCAAAGGGTTTTTTCAGGTAGTCGTTACCACCGGCTTTAAATCCGGCCACCACGTCTTTGGCCTTCGATTTGGCAGTTAGGAATAGGATAGGTGTCTTCTGATCGGTATTACGGATGGTTTTAGCGATGTCATAGCCATTAGATTTGGGGAGCATTACATCGAGGATTAGCAAGTGAGGGCGCTTTTCGTAGTAGTCTTTCAGTGCAGGTTCCGCTTCGGTGTAATGCCTGACGGCAAAACCTTCCTGCTCCAGGCTATCGACGATAATCAGGGCGAGAGCGGGCTCGTCTTCTACTAATAATATTTGTGATTTTTCAGGCATGGTTCAGTGGGATTTTTAGGGTGAATTGGGCACCCTGACCGGGCTGGCTATCCAGGCGGATACTGCCGTACATGGCTTGTAGAGCGGACTTTACGTAGTACAAACCAATGCCGAAGCCATTAGCCTGGCGATCATCTACCCGGTAGAATTTGTCAAAGATCCGGGGTTGATCGGTGAGGGGGATGCCTTTGCCATTATCGCTGATCAGGATTTCTAAATGATCTTTATCTGGCTTTTGAATGCTTAGCTCAAGTCGTAAATCTGCTTGACCGGAATTGTGCTTCACGGCATTGTCGAGGAGATTATCCAGGCAGTTCTTCAGGTGCGTAGGGTCGAGCTGGATGGTCAGATCCGTCTGCTGCTCCTCAAAATGAATACTTACTCCGGGATACTTAAGCTGTAAGCTGGCCAGACTATCCTCAATCAGCGCTTTGAGGTCGATCTGCTCCGTCTGTATCTGGATACGTTTACGTTCATAAATACTATTCCAGAGCGTCTGATCCACCATTTGGGACAGGCGCTCTATTTGTTGACGAGAGATGTGTAGGTATTGCCTGGCTTTTTGGGGATCTTTCCCCAGGTGGTATTTTTCCAGGCCTTCGTTAGCGGCTTTTAGAGTCGCCAGGGGGGTTTGTAGTTCGTGACTGATATTGTCGATGAAGTCATCTTTGATCTGCGCCAGCTGCTTCTGTCGCAGGATAATACGAAGCATGAAGAAGAAACTGCCCGCCGTCAGTAATATGATGAGCAGAGACCCTATGATGCTTAGGCCCACTTTGCGGATAATAGCCGTGAAGGGATTGGGGAACTGCGCCAATATTTTTTTCTTAGCCCCCATAATAGTCATGGGGAAAGCCTGGGTATATACTTTTTTGCCGGAAGGCACCGCCACTATACTATCGATAGGAATAAAGATCAGCTGGTACGGGCTATAGGTCCGCTGCACCTTGAGCTGTCTATCGTACAGGTCTCCCAGGCGGTTGGTATCTACTTGCATTTGTTGGGCAAGGCTGTCCATTTGTTCCCCCACATTCAGGGTCCAGTAGTAGATACTGCCTTTTTCGAGGTAATTTTCTGCCGTCTCGGTGATCAAATCAATGCTGATTCGTCGGTTGGTAGAGTCTGGTTGATCGATCTTGCGTTTATCCTTTTGAAAAGATATGGAGGTATAGGGGGAGTCATCACCAAGGTCTCGGATGTGGGTAACGAATTGATCTTCTTCCGCATCGTAGTAAACGTCCAATTTGATCCGGGTCGTATCGGAAATGTACTGACGGAACCAACTTACAATACTGTCTTTACGGATTTGAGCTTCGGTAGTAATCGCTTCTGCAAAAAGCTGATCCACTTCTTCCTGAAACTCCGTCGTTTTCAGTCGGTAGTTATCTAGGGTATACCGGGCCTGCAGGACCAGGATACCCAGTAATGCCGTAATTAACACCCCAACCAACCAGTAGTAGGATTGCTTCATGCACCAAATATAAGGTAGTCGGCGCAGAGCTGGTGGCTGCTTAACAAATATTTACACTTCTTAAGGTGGCGCTTAACTATCCGGTATATGGGAAGCCTATATCTTGGCCGAGGTAATCATTTTGAACAAAATTTATCAACATGAAATGCCCATGCGCCTAAGGCGCACCAGAACGCGGATGAATATCGGGAAGATGCTTAGTGATCATAGTTTTGCCCTTTAGTACATCTTCTTTTTGACCGCAAAAAGAAGCAAAAACTCCCCGCTAAGATTAGCCATTTCTTAACGCTGCACTGCCAGGAAGCAGCCTAAAGCTGGCAAACTCGTGCGAAATAGGGAATGCTAAACTTAAT
>Ga0102940_1000223_pt1 | contig 39327 bp, 33 predicted proteins | sample SalPonR2_C_D1_MG_FD_78215 | JGI IMG/M metagenome (GOLD analysis project Ga0102940, IMG submission 78215) | Salt pond soil microbial communities from South San Francisco under conditions of wetland restoration - Salt Pond MetaG R2_C_D1_MG | ecosystem: Environmental > Aquatic > Marine > Intertidal... | reverse complement strand
AAAAATCGTGATCGTGGGGTGTGGGGCCCAGGGGCTTCACCAGGGTCTGAACCTGCGGGACAGCGGACTGGATGTTTCCTATGCGCTGCGGGATGCGGCCATCAACGAAAAACGGCAGTCATGGAAAAATGCCACAGAACACGGATTTGTTGTGGATACCTATGAAAATCTGCTGCCGTCCGCTGATCTGGTGATCAATCTGACCCCGGACAAACAGCATACACCGGTTGTCAACGCCGTCATGCCCCTGATGAAAAAAAATGCCTGCCTGTCCTATTCCCACGGATTCAATATTGTGGAAGAAGGCATGAAAATCAGAGAGGATCTCACCGTGATCATGGTGGCCCCCAAATCCCCGGGCACCGAAGTCAGAGAAGAGTACAAAAGGGGATTCGGGGTGCCCACCCTTATTGCCGTGCACCGGGAAAACGACCCGAGAGGGGAGGGGCTGGAACTGGCCAAGGCCTATGCTGCCGCCACCGGCGGACACCGGGCCGGGGTGCTGGAATCCTCGTTTGTGGCAGAGGTGAAATCCGATCTCATGGGAGAACAGACCATCCTGTGCGGCATGCTCCAGGCGGGCTCTCTGGTGTGCTATGACAAAATGATTGAAAAAGGCATGGATGAAGGATATGCCTCAAAACTGGTGCAGCACGGCTGGGAGATCATCACCGAGGCATTGAAGCACGGGGGTATCACCAACATGATGGACCGGTTGCCCAATCCCGCCAAAATCATGGCCCATGATTTGAGTGAGGAGCTGAAAGATATCCTCACCCCTTTGTTCAACCGGCACATGGATGACATCATGTCCGGGGATTTTTCCAGAACCATGATGGCGGACTGGACCAATGGTGATGCCGACCTGCTCAAATGGCGGGCCCTGACAGCTGATACCCCTTTTGAAAAAGCGGTATCCCGGCAGGCGGACATCCCGGAACAGGAATACTTTGATCATGGCATTCTCATGGTGGCCATGGTCAAGGCCGGGGTGGAACTGGCCTATGATACCATGGTGGCTGCCGGGATTGTTGCAGATTCAGCCTATTACGAATCACTGCACGAGGTTCCCCTCATCGCCAATCTCATTGCCCGTAAAAAGCTGTATGAAATGAACGTGGTGATTTCCGATACTGCGGAATACGGGTGTTATCTGTTTTCCCATGCAGCTGTGCCTTTGCTGGAAAAATTTATGGAAACCATAGATGCGGATGTCATCGGCAAAGGCCTTGATCTCACAGACACAGGGGTGGACAATATCCGTTTGATACAGGTCAACGAAGCTGTCAGTAACACCTCTGTAGAGAAAGTGGGCCGAAAACTGCGGACTTATATGGGGGCAATGAAATCCATATTATAAAACAGCGGTCCCGCATTTTCACAGGTTGCGGGACCTTCCTCTCACTCTGCATCTCATTTTGACCGAAGGTCCTGATCTGAAATATCCAGGGTCTGCAGGATGGCTTCCTGTTCATCCAGGATCTGGTCAAGGATTTTACCGGTGGTGTAAGGGTTCATGATGACTGACCGCAGCACCACTGCCGTGTGGCTGTCGCCGGGGCGGATTTTTAAACAGGTTCTGGACACAAAGCTTTTGCCTGCTTCCCGCTGAATGCGCTGGAGGTTTGTGTTGATTTTGTCCAGGCAGTCATCCAGGTGCTGCCGCCGGGATGATGATATGTCAGTGTTGAGCTGCTGTTGCAGTTTTGCAGGGACCGCCCGGTAGGTGAGAATGTTGAGCACAGGATCAGTGACCAGCTGGAAATGGGTGCGTGCCCTGATTTTCCGGGCAAACAGCCGGGTGGTTTCAATACCGTGATCGATCATCAGGCCATACCCCCGGGATCCCATTATTTTCAGGGCACTGTCCAGGATCAGGGAACTTGCCTCCCGTGATCCTTCCAGGGTCTTGATGCCCAGGTCCACTGATCCCCTGCGGTTTACGTATCCGGCATGGTATGCGATCTGGTCAAGGGCTTTGGGATCTTTGAAATAGACCATGCCGGCACTCATGGGCATGTAAAACTGCTTGTGACAGTCAATGGTTACGGAATCAGCCGCCTGTATTCCTGCCAGCAGGCTGCTGAATTTTTCCGACAGCAGTACCGGACCGCCCCAGGCAGCATCCACATGAAAATGAATCCCGTGTTTTCTGCACAGGGCCGCCATCCGGGGCAGGGGATCAATACTGCCGGTTTCCGTGGCACCGGCAATGCCCACTATGGCGGCAATCTGTGTTTTTTTATCCCGTGAAAACTTTTCGACCAGCCGGGTCAGTTCTGCCATGTCCACCTGGTGGTTTTCATCCACATCCACTGCAATGATATTGCGGTTTCCCATACCCAGTATACCGCCGGCTTTTTTCAAAGAAAAATGTCCCCGTTCTGATACCAGTACCACCAGCCGTTCCAGACCATGGGCTTTCATCGCTGCGGTCATGCCGTCTTTTTCAACACCTGAAAAATGTTCTGTGGGGGACAGGCACTGATTTCTGGCCACCCACAGGGCCGTGAGATTGGCTGTGGTGCCCCCGTTGGTGAACAGGCCCAAAGAGGTATCCACATTCTGGACATGGGATTCATAAAAATCGGGCGGTTTTTTGTAGACCATCCGGTGCATCTTGGCCAGCACCTGTTTTTCCAGCACGGACAGCACTTTTGAGGTTTCCAGTTTGATCAGGTTCTGGTTCAATGCAGCTGCAATGGCTTTGAGGTGCACCATGAAAAAAGGTATGGCTGAGGTCATGTGGCCGATAAAATAGGGGGATGCCACATTCACGGCCCTGGGGGCAATCTCGTTGATGATGTCCTTGATCACATCAGCCAGTTTTTTTTCCGGGTCCGGATTGATCAGGGTATCGGTATAGGCTTCAGCCAGGGTTGCCAGGGGGATGGCTTCGGTGACCCCTACATGGGTGTTGAGAAAATCATGGAGCCCGAACAGGATCTGTTCCATGTATTTTATCAGGGTCAGCCGGCTTTTTTCATCTTCAGGCCGGATAAACACCCGGTGAAGGGTGTGCCAGTCTGCAACAAGGTCTGAGGGGATTTTTTCAGGTGCTGTCATGGCATATTTTTTATTTTCATTGTCTGCAAAACATGTATGATGGACCTTTGGTGGACAATAGTCAATGTCAAAATTTTTTGAGGAGAAAGTATGGACCTTCACGTAAATGATATACTGACCCGTATTACCCGTTATAATCTTATCCGCAGCGGCCGGATGATCTATATCGATGTGCACCAGAAAATCCAGGGACATCTGGCAGGTGCGTACATTGCGGTGCCGAATCTGGTCAATATCGTGGCAAAGCCGGAACACCAGGGTGCCGGAGACACCGAACCCCGGGCCCTGGAGGACTGTCTGAAAAAGATCAAGGGGCTGAATGTCCAGGACCTGTTTCCCACAGGGAAAAGTGCCGCCGAAGGGCAGCCAGATCCATACACATCCCAATGACCTGCCTGTTCGATCTTACCTGGGCCTGCTTTTTGCCCCCTGCGATACAGCAAAAAAAACTAAAATTCGGGGTAAAAATAAGCACCCCTGGTGCATAATCTGCATCCACCAGGGGTGTGTTTGGTTTGTATTGGTAAAAAAGGACGTCAAAATCCTTAAACGGCGGCAGCTTCCCCCATTGCCATGCCCAATTCCAGGGCTTTTTTGTTCATTTCCATGAAATCTTTGGGAATGGAGGTTTCCAGGACCTTGAGAATGGACTGTGACTGGACCAGGCCGGTGGCGCCGAGCAGTGCCCCGAGCATGCATATGTTGAACACGATGGGTTTGCCGATTTTTTCCATGACCGTGTCATACATGGGCAGAGAAATATGTTTGGCATCCACCTTTTGTTCAATGGACACAAATCTGGCATCCACGAGCAACAGACCCCCGGGCCGGATAATGCCTGAAAAGGTGTTGTAGCTTTCCTGGGTCAGGCTTATCAGGATATTGGGCTGGACCACTTTGGGAAAATAGATATCGGATTCAGATATCAACACATCGCTTCTGGTGGCACCGCCCCGGGCGGCCGCTCCGTAGCTCTGGGACTGGGTGGCGTTTTTTCCTTCAAACAGCACAGCTGCCTTGGCAAGGAGGATGGCAGCCGTAATCACGCCCTGGCCGCCGGAACCTGAAAAAACAAGTCGTGAACGTTCCATTATGCGTCTCCTTTCATTGCAGTGGCGATGATTTTGTCATAGGCCTCACAATATTCCGCCTTTTGTGTATCTTCCACAAAAATGCCCCGCTGGATAAGGTCGGGATTCTTTTCCAGTTTTTTGGATCCCAGCTTTACGGTATTGGTTTTGAATCCTTCCATCATCTGGACCGCATCCCCTTGCTTGTTTTTTCTGCCGTAATAGGTGGGGCACTGGGACAAAATTTCCACCACGGAGAACCCCTTGTGGGAGATGGCCTTTTTCAACAGATCCTTGCATTCCGTGGCATGGAAAACCGTTGATCTTGCCACAAAGCTGGCACCTGCGCTTTTTGCCAGTTCCACTACATCAAACTGGTTGTCAATGGTGGAAAAGGGGGCGGTGGTGGCTTTTTTGCCTAAGCCTGACAACGGAGAAAACTGGCCCCCGGTCATGCCGTAGATCCGGTTGTTCATCACAATGGCGGTGATGTCGATGTTGCGCCTGGCCGCATGGATAAAGTGGTTGCCGCCTATGGCAAGGGCATCTCCATCACCCATGGGAACGATGGCGGTAATGCCGGGCTTGGCCAGCTTGACCCCTGTGGCAAAGGTCAAAGCCCGGCCGTGGATGGTGTGCAGGGAATGAAAATCCACATATCCCGATATCCTGGAGGAACACCCGATGCCAGAGGTCATGACAATCTCGTTTTTGTCCAGGCCCAGTTCATGGATGGCCCGGAGCAAAGAGCCCAGGACTATGCCGTGGCCGCAGCCCGGGCACCAGATGTGGGGAAAAAAACGGGACCGGATATAGTATTTGAAATCAAATTCCTTTGTGGCCATGTTATACCCCCTTTCCCTGGATCATTCTGAGAATGGTTTTGATATCAGTGGGTGAGATGAGCTGGCCGTCAATGCGGTTGGCCAGAAACACATTGTTGGGATTGTCCACGGCATTTTTCACCTGGGTGACCACCTGGCCCATGTTCATTTCCACCACCAGCACGGCTTTGGCGTTGGCACATTTTTCTCTGACCATATCGGTGGGAAAGGGCCACAGGGTCTGGAGTTCCAGGACCCCGATTTTGACGCCCCTGGCCCGCCGGTTTTTGGCGATGTGGATGGCGGACCGGGCCGAGGATCCATAGGAAACCAGGATATAATCTGCATCATCCAGCCAGTATTCCTTGAACATGGTGATGCTTTCCGCATTGTTTTCGATCTTGTCCACCAGGTGCCGCAGCAATTCGCTGACCACCTTGGGGTTGTTGCTGGGAAATCCCCACATGTCATGGAAAAGGCCTGTGACATTGTACCGGTGTTCTGCACCGAAATCAGACATGGGCAGGCGGCCGTCTTCTCTGGGCAGATAGGGGTGGTAGTCCACCCCTTTTGCCACGGCAGTGCGAAGCCGTCCTACAACCGGGATATCTTCTTGTTCCGGGATGGTCAGTTTTTCCCGCATGTGGCCCACCACCTCATCCAGGAGGATGATAACCGGGGTCCGGTAGGTTTCCGCCAGGTTAAAGGCTTCCACCGTAATTGTAAACACATCCTGGTTGTTGGATGCGGTCAAAGCAATGATGGCGTGATCCCCGTGGGTGCCCCATCTGGCCTGGTTTACATCTCCCTGGCTCACGTGCGTTGGATTGCCTGTGGAGGGACCGCCCCGCTGCACATTGGCGATCACACAGGGAATCTCTGCCATGCAGGCATATCCCAAAGCTTCCTGTTTCAGGGAAAATCCCGGGCCTGATGTGGCGGTCATCACTTTTTTGCCTGTGAGGGATGCCCCGAGAATGGCCCCCATGGAAGCAATTTCATCTTCCATCTGGATAAATTTTCCGCCCTGTCGGGGAAGCCTTTCAGCCAGGTGTTCCGCTATTTCCGTGGACGGGGTGATGGGATATCCTGCGAAAAAATTGACCCCTGCATAGAGGGCCCCTTCCACACAGGCTTCATTCCCCTGTACAAACCTGATATTATTTTGTAACGTCATTTTCCCCTTCCTGCGTTTCTTGAATTTGTATTGCCAGATCAGGGCATCGAAGTTCGCACAGCCTGCAGGCGATGCAATCTTTTGGTCGCACTGCCCGGGCTTTGCCTTCTGCGTCCAGCTCCAGTACATCTTTGGGACAGAAATGAACACAGATCCCACACCCCTTGCACCAGTGGGTATCAACTACATGTGTGACTGATTTGCCTTTTGCCATAATATCCTCATATTCATAAAATGCTGCTAAACCAAAATGTAAGGGCCTTCATTAAGTGATTTGCATGGGCTTGTCAAGGATTACTCATATAAAAAAGAACAACACGCATTATTGAAGATTTTTTTGTAAAAATCAAGACAAAATTTTTGCTATGGCCTTGAATATGCTTGTGATTTTAAAAATTTTCAAATGGTTTGGCCATTTACGTCTGAGACCGGTCTCCTTCGGCGCTGACGGCCCGGTCACCGGACACGGCCAGGGGCTTTTGACCGGGAACAACAAATCAGGTTTGCACCCAAAGGGGTGATCATGGTATACGTTTTAGGTCATGAAACAGGCGCATTCACCACAGATCAGTGTGATCATTCCCACGTTCAACCGGGCATGGGTTCTGGCAAAAGCCATTGACTCGGTGCTGGCCCAGACCTTTGCTTCCAAAGAAATTATTGTGGTGGATGACGGGTCCACAGACGAGACCCGGGATCTTCTAGCTGCCTACGGTGACAGGCTCCGGGTCTTCACCCAGCCCAACAAAGGGGTGAGTGCGGCACGAAATCTGGGAATTCGACACAGCTGCGGGGAGTATATTGCCCTGCTGGATTCAGATGACGTCTGGAAGCCGGAAAAACTGGCCTGCCAGATGGATTTTTTCTTGAGCCATCCCGATGCCATGATCTGTCAGACCCAGGAGATCTGGATCCGCAAAGGAAAGCGGGTCAATCCCATGCAAAAGCACACAAAACCATCCGGTATGATCTTTGGCCCATCTCTTCACCGCTGTCTGGTGAGTCCTTCAGCCGTGATGATGAAAAAAGCGGTATTTGATCTCAAGGGTATGTTCAACCCGCATTTTGCGGTGTGTGAAGATTATGACCTCTGGCTGCGCATCAGCACCAATATCCCCATTCACCTCATTGACCGACCCCTGACAATCAAATACGGCGGGCATGATGACCAGTTATCCCGCAGCCATTCCCAGGACAGGTACCGCATCGCTTCTCTGCTGCACCTGGTGCAGTCAGGCGCGTTGAACCAGGAACAGAAAGCGGCTGCAATATCTGTATTACAGGAAAAATGCCGCATTTACGGCAATGGGTGCAAAAAACGGGGGAAAAATACAGAAGCACAAAAATACCTGACACTTTATGCGCAATTGTCAGGCACGCAACAGGCAAAGTATTTGCTATATCAGCCTACAAGCTGAAAGAGCCCCTTGTGGTATCCAGTGCCCGGCCCCCGCAGGATCTCGGGCCGGGCACTGGATACCACAAGGGGCGGGAGCGGCGACAGAGTGCTCCAGCAAACGGTCAAAAAGCCGGGATACTTATAGTAAATATCCAGAAAAGGGTTTTTGTTTTTATCCGGGGATGATACAAAATAAAAGGAGATAATGAAATGAATGACAGTCAGTCCGGTTACCTGGGATTGTCAAAAAAAGACAAATCCCGGTTGCTGATGGATATGGTCATGCGCATGGTCATGCATTACGGATTCTGGTTCGGGGAGGTGCGGCACCAGATGGGCATGGAACCGGCCCTGGATATGATGGATACCGTGACCCCGAAAGCCATGAAAATCGCCATGCACCGCATGGCGGAAACCTTGGGATTTGCGATGCAGGACGACCTGCCCAAAGCCTTGTCAGATATGGATGAAGACCTTATGAACAGATGTTTACAAGACCTAGCCAAAAACTGGCTGGTCATGGATGGCGTCTGGTTTCAGACAGTGGAATCCGCTCACGGCATGAATGATGCCAAACGGTGCAATGATTCCTGCTGGGGCAAATTTTCCCCGTATGAGGCCCATGGGATTAAAAAGTTTTTGGAACTGGGCAAAAATCCGGGGCTGACAGGGCTTAAAAAAGCCCTTGCGTTTCGGATGTATTCATTCATAAATACGCAATCAATTGTTGACGAAGGACCACAAAGTTTTGTATTCCAGATGAATGCATGCCGGGTCCAGGCGGCAAGAAAGCGCAAAGGCATGCCCGACTATCCGTGCAAAACCGCGGGACTGGTTGAATACACCTATTTTGCCAGGGCAATCGATCCACGAATAAAGACAGCGTGCATCGGATGTCCGCCTGACCCGCATCCGGATGAGTGGTTCTGTGCATGGCGGTTTACAATAGAACAATAGAGCAGACAACGCGCCCCGGTACCGTCAGAATGACAGGTAATGTGTATAATCAGAATGATAGGTAATGTATAAATTCAAGAACATGGAAGGATTGCGATTATGGGAGCCACATCAGACAATATCCAGATGCTGAAACAAAAAGAGCAGGAAATTTTGAAGATGGGTGGTGATGCAGCATTGGTAAAACGGCAGGAGCAAGGGCGCTTCAATGCCAGAGAACGCCTTGACTGTTTGTTTGACAAAGGCAGCTTCAGGGAACTGGATATGTTTGTCACCCACCGGTGTACCAATTTTGGCATGGAAAAGGTGCAGATACCGGCGGACGGTGTTATCACCGGCCATGGAAAGGTGAACGGGAAAATCGTGTTTGCCTATGCCCAGGATTTTACGGCCCGGGCCGGGTCTTTGGGGGAGATGCAGGCCAAAAAAATCTGCAAGATCATGGACATGGCCTTGAAAGCAGGGGCCCCGCTCATCGGCATGAATGATTCAGGCGGTGCCAGAATCCAGGAGGGCATCGATGCCCTGTCCGGATACGGGGAGATCTTTTTCAGGAACTCTGCCTGTTCAGGGGTTGTCCCCCAGATATCGGCCATTATGGGACCCACTGCCGGGGGGGCTGTGTACTCTCCTGCCATGACCGATTTTGTTTTCATGGTCAAAAAAAGTGCGTACATGTTTATCACCGGACCCAACGTGATCAAGGCGGTGACTGGAGAAGAGGTTTCATCGGAAGACCTGGGGGGGGCCATGGCCCACAATGAAAAATCCGGTGTGGCCCATTTTGCCTGTGAATCTGACGAAGACTGCATCCTTCAGATAAAAACCCTGTTGTCCTATCTGCCTGCCAACAATATGGAAGATCCCCCGTTTGTTCCGCCCACAGATGCCCCTGACCGCATGGAGCCCGCCCTGGACACCGTGATTCCTGACAGTCCCAACCGGTCCTATGACATGAAAAACGTGATCCGGCCCATTGTGGATGACGGACATTTTTTTGAACCCCACCAGTATTATGCCAAAAATCTGGTGGTCTGTTTTGCCCGGCTCAATGGCCGGTCCATCGGCATTATCGCCAACCAGCCCAACCACCTGGCCGGATGCCTGGATATCAATGCTTCGGACAAAGCCACCCGGTTCATCCGGTTCTGTGATGCCTTCAATATCCCCATGCTGACCATTGCGGATGTGCCCGGATACCTGCCCGGCTCCAACCAGGAATGGGGGGGCATCATCCGCCATGGGGCCAAACTGCTGTGGTGCTATTCCGAAGCCACGGTGCCCAAACTGCTGTTGATCACCCGCAAGGATTACGGCGGATCCTATCTGGCCATGTGTTCCAAACACCTGGGTGCGGACATGGCCTTTGCCTGGCCGAGCGCTGAAATTGCGGTCATGGGAGCGGAAGGGGCCGCCAATATCATTCATGCCAGGGAGATAAAAGCGGCAGAAGACCCGGCAGCCAAACGCAAAGAAAAAATCGCCCAGTACAATGACCAGTTTTCCAATCCCTATTGTGCGGCTGCCAGGGGGTATGTGGATGCGGTGATCCAGCCTTGTGAAACCCGGCCAAGGCTCATTGATGCCCTGGAAGCCCTGGCCACCAAACGGGAAATGCGGCCGGCCAAAAAACACGGAAACATTCCAGTATAAAAAGGGAGGTTGCATGGACAAGAAAAAACGGGCAGCCGCCATGGCTGCGGTGTATGCCCATATAAAAACCAGCGAAGAGCGAAAGGTTCAGGCCCTTGCGGAACAAGCTGAACAAAAGGATGCAGCAGGGGCTGGATCATCTAAGGGCCGGGATTTTTTGGGATTGGTTCCCAATATCTGGGGCATGGCCGGGCGCCAGTCCCAGATGCAGGCCAATACCATGATGCAGCTGCGGATGTTTCGATAGAAGCTGTTAGCATTTAGCTTTTAGCCGTTAGTTGTCGGTAATCAGTTTGAGATGACGTTTTGATATGATCCTTTAAAAAGGTTGAATGCTGACGGCGTAATACGTAACACTGACGGCTGGATACGGAAGGCTTTTTGGCGGATGACAATATATTATCGGGAGAAATAGCGATGACAGAACACACCCAGGTGAAAATGACACAGATGAATTATGACACAGCCAGGCCGGCTGCTGAAAATCCTTTGAAAGTGGAGGATATCTCTCTGCGGGACGGGCACCAGTCTTTGTTTGCCACAAGGGGCAGAACAGAAGATATGATTCCCGTGGCCGAGCGCATGGATGAGATCGGTTTCTGGGCTGTGGAGGTATGGGGCGGTGCTACCTTTGACACCATGCACCGATTTTTAGGGGAGGATCCCTGGCAGCGGCTGCGGACATTGAAGCGGTATTTTAAAAAAACCCCGTTTTCCATGCTGCTGCGGGGTCAGAACCTTGTGGGATACCGCAACTATGCAGATGATGCGGCAAAGCTGTTTGTGAAAAAAACCGTGGACAATGGTCTGGAAATATTTCGTACCTTTGATGCCCTTAATGACTACAGAAACTTTGAAACCGTGGTACCGGTGATCAAAGCGTGCGGTGCACACTTCCAGGGCAGTATCTGTTATACCCTTACCGAACCCCGTCTGGGGGGAGAGGTCTATAACCTGGATTATTACATCAAAAAGGCAAAAGAGCTCGAAGATATGGGTGCGGACAGTATTTGTGTCAAAGATATGGCCGGGCTGATGGCTCCCTATGATGCCTTTGCTTTGGTCAGCGCCCTGAAAGAACATGTGAAACCTTTGATTCACCTGCACAGCCATTTTACCTCCGGCATGTCTGCCATGACCCATCTCAAAGCGGTGGAAGCCGGGGTGGATATCATTGACACCTGTTTGACCCCCTATGCCTACCGTACCTCCCATGCAGCCCTGGAACCCCTGGTCATGACCCTTCTGGGTACGAGCAGGGACACGGGATTCGATATCAAGGCCCTGGCAGATATCAACGAGATTCTGGAAAAACAGGTCATGCCCAAGTACAAGCACCTTCTGGATGACACCAAGGTGTCTCTCATCGACATCAATGTGCTGCTGCACCAGACCCCGGGCGGGATGCTGTCCAACCTGGTGAACCAGCTGCGGGAGATGGATTCTCTGGACAAGATCGACCAGGTTTACAGGGAACTGCCCCGGGTGAGAAAAGAGCTGGGCCAGGTGCCGCTGGTTACCCCCACCAGCCAGATCGTGGGCACCCAGACCGTGAACAATGTGCTGTTTGATACCGATGAGGAGCGGTACAAGATGGTATCCGGCCAGGTAAAGGATTTATGTTACGGGTTGTACGGCAAAACCTCCGTGCCCATAGATCCGGAGGTTCAGAAAAAAGCGTTGAAAGGCTATGCCAGGGGAGAAGAACCCATTACCTGCCGCCCGGCCCAGGTGCTGGAACCGGAATTGGAAAAAGCCCGCAAAGAGATCGGGGATCTTGCCAGAGATGATGAAGACCTGCTGCTGTATGCGTTGTTTCCGGTGACAGGTAAAAAATTTCTCAAGCAGAAATACGGGTTGGAACCGGTGCCGGACAGCCTCAAACCCATCACCCTGGAAGATGTCAAAAAACAGGATGCGATGATCAAAAAAGCCAAGGCCGGAGAACTGGTGGAAAAGCCCGGCTTTGAAAAAACCGAAAACACCCGGATTTTTACGGTGTTTGTGGAAGGAGAAACCTTTGAAGTGGGCGTGGAAGAACAGGGCGGGACCCCTGTGATCACCCATGCAGTTCCGGCTGGGAGTACCCCCGAAGTTCCGACACAGCCCGGGACCGGTGCTGAACAACAAAAAACCGCCCCCCCTGCTGCACCGGCACAACCTGCAGATCCCGCACCTGCCGCCAAAGCTGCACCGGCAGCAGGCCCGGCAGACGGCACGCCGGTCAAGGCCCCCATGCCCGGCATGGTGATCAGATATGAAAAAAAGGCGGGGGACACCGTGGATGAAGGGGAAACCATTGTGGTTATCGAGGCCATGAAAATGGAAAATGCCCTGCCTGCACCTGTGGGCGGTGTTGTTGCAGCCATTCATTTCGATACAGGGGATTCCGTGGCAAAAGATGATGTGCTGGCGGTTGTCAGCCCTGCATGATTGACAAAAGAAGGAGGCTGCTTATTTTCCTGTTCTGAAGCCGTCAGACTAAAAAGGAGATAAAAATGGTATTTGAAACCAAAGAAGAACTGCTGGAACGATACATACATATGGATAAGCCGGCCTGCCCCCATTGTGAAAAAGAAATGACCCTGTGGGAAGTGCCGCCCATCAACTTTTCAGACGGGCTGGGATGGGGCACCCCATACCTGTTTGTCTGTTTCAACGATGACTGCCCGTCCTACAAAGTCGGGTGGGACCATCTCCAGGAAACCATGGAAGCACCTGCCTCCTACCGGTGTATCAATGAACCGGGAGAGCACAATTTTGAATACATGCCGGTGTTCAGCCCTGTGGGTGCCACCGGCGGGAAACTGGATGATGCAGCCCTTGTTGCCCAGGAAGCGAAAAAGGAATTGACCAAAAAAACCTTTTCCCTTCTCACCGATTATTATATCGCCAAAGACTGGGATGAGATTTTAAAAATTCTTCTGGATCCGGCCATACCCGGCAGGGCCCGGCTCAAGGCGGCTGAAATGGTGGGGGATTTGGGGGGCGTGGACGCCATTGAGCATCTGGTGAACCATAAATTTCCCACCCCTGTACTGGAACAAGGGGTGAAGGCTGCGGTTGAAAAGCTTCATGAGCGCCATTTCACCAGGGAATGCCCCTATTGTGCGGAAATCATCAAAAAACGGGCCACGCTCTGCAGGCATTGCAACAAAGAGATATCCAGAGCGTAAGTACGCATCTATCTGTTGATTTTTTCCATATGAAAGGAACGGTAAATGATCATTTCCCGTTCCTTTTTTGTTTTGTCAAAAGGGACAAATGTGAGGTCCGACAGTATTTTTGTCATTTTTTCCCGGGAAAAGATATCCGACATGTTTTTGCCTATGGTCCGGCCGGACAACGTGTCCATGACAACGGCGTTTTTTCCGTCCGTGGACACGGCAAAGGGAATCTGATAATCCGCATGTAAAAGCCTGGCCCCTGCCAGTATTTCCCTTTCATAGGAGCCGATGGAACCGGCCACACAGGTGATGGCCATGACCGCTTTTTTTTGCACACACACCACAAGGTCGATGGATGCGCAATAATCGTTTCCCTTGAACTGGACCGTCAGGGGCACATCCACCAGGATGTCATTTTTTGGGTACCCCTTGCTCTCCACCAGAAATCTTTCACAGTTCTGGCGGCTGACTTCCGGTCCGATATTGTCGATATCTTTTCCAGTGATATAGTCTTTTATCTGTTCCATACGCTTTTTTTGATAAGATCCTTTGTCATGGGGTTATCACGCCTGGCCTTTATACCGGTCTGCTGCGCGGCAGCCACAGGATCAGTGCCGGTTTTCATCCGCATGGGCCTCAGAGGTCCGGGCAGAAGATGCAAATTCCGACAGGTCGATGCGGGGGGCATCACCCCACAGGCCTTCCAGGTCATAAAATGTTTTGGCCCGGGTCTCGAATATATGGATGATGAGGCTGCCGTAATCCAGCAGCGCCCATTCTCCTTCTTTGATGCCCTCTGTTCCCAGGGCAAGAATTTTATCGGCCTTGAGCCGGGTGATGATATGTTCGGCAATGGCGGTGACCTGGCGGTGGGAGCCGGCTTCCACAATCACGAGCATATCGGTGTAGGAGGTATACTGTTGTACATCAATGGCAGTAACAGATCTGGGTTTTCTGTTGAATACAGCGGATAAATAGGGCCTGAATTCTTCTGAAGGCGCTGTCATAGGTATAAATTCCTTTTGCTGATAATCTTTTCCACAGGGGAGGGGACAAGTCCTTTTATGGAAAGCTGGTGTTTCACCCGGTTGCGTATCATGGTGGATGAAATATCAATTTTTGGCACATGGCAGACAAATACGGGCTGCAGCCTGTCATGGACAAACTGTTTGTTTTTCCTGTGCCATGTGTATCCTTTTGATATGTTTTCGTCAAGAAAGGATGCAATGGCCCGGCTGTGTCCGGGGTCTCCCCTGGGCATCACAATAATCGGGACAGCTGCAAAAATGGCTTTGTGTTTTTTCCAGGAAGGGGTGTCAAAAAATGCGTCTGATCCCATTAACAAAAAAAACCGGGTGTCTGGTCCGTGCTGTTTTTCAAAGGCATGGATGGTGTCAATGGTAAAGGAAGGCCCAGATCTGACCAGTTCAATGCTAGATGCCAAAAATCCGTCCATACCGGCCAGGCTTTGTTCCACCATGGCGTATCTGTCCTGTGCAGGTGCCAGATTGGAACCGGGTTTGTGCGGAGGGGTTGCCGAAGGGAAAAAAAAGATGCTGGTAAGATGAAACTGCGCTTTCACATGGCTGGCTACGTGGATATGGCCATTGTGAATCGGGTTGAATGTTCCGCCAAAAAGCCCGGCATCCATGGGGTTACCCGTGCAAAAGTCTGGTTGACAAAAGTGTAACCAGCGTGTCAATCCCTTTGCCGGTGACGGCTGAAATGGGGTGGATTTCATGATCCGGCAAAGCGTTTTTAAAGCAGTCCACCCGGTGTTCGGTGCCGGCAAGATCCATTTTGTTGAGCACCACAATCTGGGATTTTTCCGCCAGAGAAGTGCTGTAAAGGGACAGCTCCCGGTTGAGCATGGTAAAGGCGGCAAGCGGGGATTCCGGATCAATGGCACCGGCATCTATGAGGTGGATCAAAATCCCGGTGCGCTCAATATGCTTGAGGAATTTGATACCCAGTCCGGTTCCCTGGTGGGCCCCTTCAATGAGTCCGGGAATATCCGCCACGGCAAAGGGATCGCCAAAAGGGGGTTCCACCATGCCCAGCGTTGGGGTCAGGGTAGTAAAGGGGTAATCGGCAATTTTGGGGCGGGCAGCAGACATGGCGGAAATAAGGGTGGATTTGCCTGCATTGGGCAGGCCCACAATACCCACATCAGCCAGAAGCTTCAATTCCAGCTTCAGTGTGATGTCAATACCGGGAAGACCTGGCTGGGAGTGCCGGGGAGCCCGGTTGGTGGAAGTGGCAAACCGTTTATTGCCCCGGCCGCCTTTGCCGCCCCGGGCGACAATGACCTCGGTACCGGCATCCGTAAGGTCGGCAATGGTCTCATTTGTATCTGCAGTGGTTACCACGGTCCCGGGAGGAAGATCTATGTAACAGTGACGGCCGTTTTTACCGTGTTTCTGTTTGCCCATTCCCGGAGATCCGTTTCCGGCCCGGCGCATTTTCTGGCGGCGAAAATCATACAGGGTCCGTTTGCCCGGATCTGCCCGGAGGATCACATTCCCGCCGTCTCCGCCGTCCCCGCCATCAGGTCCGCCCCGCTCTATAAAGCGCTCTCTGCGGAAAGAGGTGCATCCCGCACCCCCATCTCCCGACCTGATGGTAATAACTGCTTCATCTACAAATTTCACGCGGCATAAACGCTGACTTTTTTACGGTCCCGGCCCTGTCTTTCAAAGGTCACCACACCGTCAATCTTTGCAAAAAGGGTGTAGTCTCTGCCCATGCCCACATTGTCTCCGGGATGGATTCTGGTACCCACCTGCCTGACAATGATATTGCCGGCCACAACAGATTCTCCCCCGAATCTTTTGACCCCCCGGCGCTGGGCGTTTGAGTCCCGGCCGTTCTTTGAACTGCCGGCTGCTTTTTTATGTGACATCTGTATATCTCCTTTACGCTGAAATGGATTCGATTTTGATTTCCGTATAGGGCTGTCTGTGCCCCTGCATCTTTCTGTATCCCTTGCGGCGTTTGTACTTGAAAACCAGCTGCTTTCTGTTCCGGCCCTGTTCCACAACATGGGCTTTTACCACTGCATTTTCCACCAGAGGATTTCCCAGGGCAATATTTTCCCCGTCTGAAAACATGAGAACATCATTGAATTCAATTTGTGAACCTTCGGTGCCGGAAAGTTTTTCAACTTTCAGGGTCTGGTCTTCATGAACCTTGTATTGTTTGCCGCCGGTTCTGATCACTGCGTACATGTGTAAACTCTCCTTGTTAAATCAATACTTTTCACAAGCGTATAAAAAACTCTTCATACTATAAATTTCAATGGAATTTGTCAATGTAAAAAATATTGAACTGGATATTTGCCATAAGCATGCCAGGTTTTCGACCATGCTGCAGCAATCATTTGCCGGCCCCGCCCCTGGTGGTGTCCTGTGCCCGGCCCGAGATCTGCGGGGGCCTGTTTGCATAAGAACAATGAAGCGCGGCAACCCTCACTCTGGTTTAAAACATCTCGGCATGTTTTACCCTGGCCCCCTTCGGATCTGACGGTCCGTTCACAGGACCCCACCAGGGGCTCCCCATAGCTGCATAACGATAGCAAATATCCTGGGTCTGCAAACCAGGGTAACAGCATGAGGGTGCTGCGTTACATATTTTGATATAGCCCCCTGCGGGTGCCGTGTGACAGGACCGTCAGATGCCAATCTCGGGCCGGTCACACGGCACCCGCAGGGGGCGGGTATCAAGCATCAGAACAGATGTGGCTACATGTGATGGCCCGGAAATGTTAAGGGGCGGTTTTAAACAGATCCAGAAATTTGGCATACCCCTGTGTTTCAAGTTCAGGGACCGGAACAAACCGCAGTGCAGCGGAATTGATGCAGTACCGCAATCCTGTGGGTGGCGGTCCGTCACTGAAAACATGGCCCAGGTGGGAGTCGGCCAGAGGGCTGCGCACTTCGGTTCTGGTGGTGAAAACCAATTTCTTGTCTGTTTTTTCGGTCAGCGTAACCCCTTTTATGGGCTTTGTAAAGCTTGGCCACCCGGTACCGGAATCAAACTTGTCCCGGGAACTGAAAAGCGGCTCTCCTGATACAATATCCACATAGATTCCCGGTTCCTTGTTGTCCCAGTATGCATTGGAAAATGCCGGCTCAGTGCCGTCTTCCCGGGTGACATGGTACTGGATGCTGGTCAATGTTTTCTTGAGCTGTGCATCCGAAGGTTTGACAAAAGCACTGGTGTTATTTTTCAGTTGCGCTTCAAACCGGGCCTTTGCCGCATCATCCCAGTTTTTATCCAAAAAATGGTCCCTGCCGGAACCGGTCCGGTAATACCTGTAGCGCAGGGGATTTTTTTTGTAGTAGTCCTGGTGATAGTCCTCCGCCGGATAAAACGTTTCCAAGGGGCGGATTTGTGTGACAACCGGGTCTTTGAACAATCCGGATGCCGTAAGAGCCGCTTTGGCTGCAAGGGCTGCTTTTTTTTGGTGGTCATTGTGATAAAATATGGCAGAGCCGTATTGTTGGCCGCGGTCCACAAATGATCCGCCTTTGTCTGTGGGGTCAATCTGCTGCCAGAAAGTTTTCACCAGGGTATCATAGGAAACGATATCCGAATCATAGGTGATTTGTACCACCTCGAGGTGGCCGCTTTTTCCGGAAGAAACCGCCTCATAGGTGGGATTTTCCATATGGCCCCCGGCATAACCCGATACCACGGATAATACCCCGTCGATTTTTTCAAAAGGATGTTCCATACACCAGAAACACCCGCCGGCAAATGTCGCTTTATCTTGTGTCACCTCAACCTCCATGGCTAATGCCTTGTGTCCGGTAAATGTATTGAGACATAACAAAATATATATGGGAAAAATTACAAAATGATGTAAATGAAACGCTGCTTTCATTTCAGATCCTCCTTTTTCTTAACAAAATAAGTATCCATCAGACCATTGTAAATGGGTGCTGTTATTATCCAGTGCAGCTTAGGCCAATGTACCCTGCGATATGTCGCCAGACCGGTGTTATAGATCAAATCAATGTGAAGGTATTTGAAATTTGCTATAACTCATTGAATTTATGGTATAATTATATTTAAAATGAGGTTGCCCAGGGGGCCTGTTCTTGACTTCTGCCAGCACACCGGATAATGTCAACAGATCAGCATGACGGGAGCTGCACTGCCAGTGCAATTGTATGTAACCATTCGGGAACCCGGACAGCAAAAGAATGAATATGGCGCATAACCCATTGACCGCCGGTGCAGAAAGCGGCGGCATCACCCTTACAGATCTGGTCCATGACAGTGCATTTGGACAGATATATACAGTGGATCCCTTTGCTTTTAACGACCAGGATGCATTGTTCCGGCATTTGCATCAGCAGGACTACAGTGATGCAGCCGGGTTTTTTTTTCAGGGGGATGCATCCGGCCGACCAGCACCGGATCTGGTGTCCTGTATGGACCGTTTGTCCCGATGGCTGGCAGAAAAACCAGAATCCATTGTATTCGGCATCACGACCGGACCGGGGCCATCCCGGGAACCGGTTGGGAAAAACCAGCTGGCCGGATGGCAGAAAAACGGATTGAAACTGGTCCATTGGCTGTGTGCGCCTGACCTGGCAAATATTTTGGACCAATTATTGTGGCAGATTTCCAGACAGGGCATATGGAACCATGTGACAGTTCCGGCATCTCCGGGTGGCAGCCTTGCCGGAACATATGAAAAAGCAGGGTCTGCTGTAAAATTTATCATGGACAACCCCCACATTGTCCATTCATATCATATTCCCAAAAATCATGAACCTTTTTCCAGCGCCTATGACATGGCTGCACCCCTGCCCGGAAGACCTGCCTGGGAACTTCTGGAAAATCCTGCCCGGATGCTGGCATGCCTGGCAAAATTTCCTGTGGATCACCTGATCCGGCTGCGGTACCGTGGCTCTGACTTGCTTTTCCTGGGCCGGAATATTGCCTATCATTTTACACCCCCGGCAGATCTGCCGGATGGATATCTGGATACGGTCTGCGCCATGGTGGCGGCAGGGGGATCGGTGGACCTGGCCCATGTCCGGTCCAACCTTGAAAAAGCCTATCTGATCGGGTATGCTGTGGAAAACGGGGTGCTGGTGGGAAACTCCTGCCTGAAACATCCCAGAAAGGCTCTGACAGCCCGGCTGAAAACAGCAACCGGCCTGGATTTTTCCAGGTTTGTGGAACGGGGTTACACCTCGGTGCGGCCGGAATACCGGTCTTTGGGTGTTGGCAGAAAACTGCTGGAGGGGTTGACCAAAAGGGCAGGCGAATACAGGGTGTTTTCCATTATTGACGAAGACAACCTGGCCACACAGAAAATTGCCCTGCACAACAATACCCGAAAAATTACCACCTATTTCAGTGAAAAGGCAGGGAAACACATGGGCATATGGATGCCGGCGCACATGACTTCACCCCTTGAAACCCAGAAAGACGACGGCCTGTGAATATCGGCATTCTCACGGTGCACGGGTTCGGGTTTCACCCCAATGGCCGGCTCCAGACAGCTGCCGGAACTGCCGGCCACAAGACCCAGCTCATAAATCCATACCAGCTGATTTGTTCTTTGGAAAAGCAGTATCCGGGCATGGGAGGCCTTTTTCCTGGCAGCGCATCCGCCGAAGCAGCCTTCGGTATTAAACCAACCAGCAACCCGGCTGCTTTAATTGGAGACATCTCCAATAAACCCGTTTCCAACGGTGCGGTGCCCGCCGTCACCAAACCGGCCGGCAACCCGGATGATTTATTGAAAAGCCGTATTTCCGGTGATCTGCCGGATGTGGTGATGCCCCGACAGGGGGCGCTTATGGGGGAATACGGGTTTGTGGTGCTGCGCCAGTTTCAGGCAATGGGCATTCCCCTGGTGAACACACTGGAAGGGGTAACCATTGCCCGGCACCAGTTTATTACGCTCCAGACCCTGTCTGCGGAAGGGATTCGGGTGCCGGACTCCTGTTTTGTCACCAGATTTGATGGTTTTTTTGCGGCCATTGACCAGTTGGGCGGGTACCCGGTCATTGTCAAACAGCCTTTTGGCATGGGGGGAGACGGGGTGGTGAAAATCGATGACAGACCCGGGGCCGAAACATGTGTGGCAAACCTGCTTGATCCGGTAAAAGGGCTGGTGGTGCAGCGGTTTTTTCCGCCCAAGGCAAGGGTGGATGCAAGGGTTCTTGTGATCGGAGGAAGGGTGGCCGGTGCCATGCAGCTGACACCGGCACCAAATGATTTCAGGACCAATATCCATCAATATGGACAGGCTAAAAGAGTTGATCCGCCCAAAGCGTGGGCTGACATGGCTGTTTCCGCTGCCAGGGCCTGCGCTCTGGACATTGCCGGCATTGATATGATGGTGGAAAAAGAGGGCCTTCCCCATGTGGTGGAGGTGAATTATTCACCAGGTTTCAGGGGGTTGGAAGCTGCCACTGGAAAAGATATTGCAAAAAAAATCATTGCCCATGTGCTGTCAGTGGCCGGAAATAAAAAAAGATGACATAATAGTGCAGCAGATCGTTCTTTCATATATGAAATAGCAATCAGGGATGACAAAAGACAGCATATGAAAATCACCGATATACAATTGACACAGGACAGCGATTTTGCCGTTGCCGCTGCCAGGGTCAGTTTCGAACAAAGTGATCATTCTGACAAGGATATCTATATCAAGACCCCTGCGGCATATGCTGAGGGATTTGGCGCCAACCCGGATGCATTCCTGGTGGGGTGTCTGCTGCCGGCCCTGCATCTGGGGGAAAAACGTATTTTTGTGGAAGGCGCGGTCTGTCCGTTTCTCAAAGAAGGCGTGCAGGTGGCCATGCATATTCTGTCCCACTGGACACAGGGGCGGTATGTGCCCATTCCTGTTGAATCCAATGTCCGAAAACACCAGGATCTGCCGGCACCCCACAGGGCCGGCATGGTCATGTCCGGCGGCATGGATTCTCTGGCGGCCCTGCGCCAAAACCGGCTGCATTATGCTGACACCCATCCGGCTTATGTCAAAGACAGTTTTTTTCTCCATGGCTTTGACATCGGCGGGGTCCAGGAGAGGGGGGAAAAACTGCATGTATTCGACCGGGCATTGACAGCAGCATCCTGCATCACCCGGGATGCCGGCACAACCCTTGTGCCGGTGTATACCAATATTCGTCATTTGTGCGATGAGCGGGATCTGTGGCTGGACAGTTTTTTTGGCGCGGTGCTGGCTGCCATGGCCCATGGGTTCAGCAACCGGATCAATCTGATGTTCATCGCCTCATCCTATGATATCCCCAACCTGCACCCCTGTGGTTCCCATCCCCTGCTGGATCCGGAATACTCCAGCTACGGCATGCGCATCCGCCACCGGGATTATGAGATGTCCCGGCTGGAAAAGATCCAGATCGTTTCTGAATGGGATACGGCATTTCAAAATTTCCGGGTCTGCCTGGCCAATGTACCGGATTTGCTCAACTGCGGCAGGTGTGAAAAATGTGTGCGCACCATGACCGAGCTTACCGCCTTGGGGCTGCTGCACAAGACCCGTGCCTTTGCAACAGATGGCGTTTTTCCAGAAGATATTTCCCGGTTTGATATCACCATCCGGGTCAGGCCGCCTTTTTACCGGCCCCTGATCCCCCTGCTCAGAAAACAGGGAAGGGGCGATCTGGCAGATACCATTGCAACCCTGCTGGATGGATAGACAAATGTCAGCACGGTTTGTCCTGGACCAAAGAATGCAGGTGTCTGATCCGCTGACTGAGAACCGAACAGATCTGCAGAGATATGCGGGGAAATTCCATGGCGGTTTCCTTGAATTCCTGTTTGTGGAGAATAAGAAACCGGCAGGGGGTCATGGTTCGGATGGTGGCGGATCTGGGGGCATCATCGATCAAAGCCATTTCCCCGAAGGCGCTGCCGGATGTCATCTGGTCAATGGGTTCCTCTTTGCTGTTTTCCTTTTCCATAACCACGGACACCGTGCCGTCAATGATCAGATAAACGGTTTCGCCGACACTGTTTTGTTTGATGACATCCTTGTCTGCTGCATATGCCATTTCTTCGGTGACACCGGCAATGGCTGCCAGTTCTGATGCATTCAGGCCTGAAAATATTTCGATTTCCTTTAAAAGAAGTATTTTTTCACCCAGAGACAGTTTTTGGGAGGAATCCGCTTCGCTGGTTTTCGAAGATTTTTTGTTTCTGTTCCAGATCATGTCAATTTCCTCTAAAATATACGGGTTATCAGATTGTTTCACCCCTTTTAGCAGGGCATCATCGATGGAAATATCCGGTGTTTCCCGCAGGATTCCCAGCCCCATAATTACATCCACCCAGTCTGCAGAGGACAAAAGTTCTGATACCACCTGATTTTTGTCCTGTTCCAATGCGGGTATTTTTGTCAGTTTCCTGCCCTCTTTCAGTGCCATTGCAGGGGAGGGGCTTTCCAGAAGCGGGAGCATGGTATGGAAGGTTTTTTTGTCCAAAGCATCATTGAGCAGTTCAATGGCATTGGCCCGCTGCCGGGTGTCCGAGGAAAAGATGCCCTGCCAGGCGGATCTCAGCCGTCCGGTCTGGTCATGGATGGCCAGAACCCGGAGAATGTTTTCCAGTATTCGCTCTTTTTTTTCCACAAGATGTTCCATGGCAAGGTCCCGCATTCCGCTCCGGGGAAGTGCTTCCAGGGACTGGGCCATGGCCAGACAGCCATAGGATCTGGCAAGCTGTTTTTTGGCGAATACCAGCACATCAAATTCCTTGATATCCAGGGTTTCCAGCAGGGTAAAAAGTCCCCGCCTGATCCGGTTGGAGGGCAGCCCCAGAGATTCCACCAGCAGGGCGTTGTTCTGAAATGCAGCGGATTTTATTTTTTCAAGGGCAAAGTCATGGATGGCATCTGAAGGATCTCCCAGCAGAAGAATTGCCTGTTTCAAAGATGCATCATCAGCAATGTCAAGGGCATCCAGTGCAGCCATGCGCACATCCTGTCGTTCATGAAGGAGAAATGAAACCGCCACGGAATGGCCTGCCCGGGTTCCCAGCCGGGAAAGTGCCCGGATGATATCCGGGATGACCGGATCGGTATCCGGTTCCTGGAGCATGGCCTGGAGCCGGGGGATATATTCCTGGCGGCCGCTCAATCCGGCGCAGATAATTCCGGATTTTTGGTATGCCATATCGCTTTGGGAGAGCCAGTCATCAATGCATTTCTGGAGATATTCCGGACGGCCGGCATAGGAACAGGCACCGGCAAACCCCCTGACCACCGGATGGGCGCTGTTAACATAGTCTGAGAGATCAGGGGTGTCTGAAATTTGGATGCCATGCCGGCAGATCAGTTTCAAGATGGCAATGGTGGTTTCGTGGCGGTGGGGAGACAAATACCGTACCAGTTTTTTGGCAGCCTCTGGTCCGGAATCAGGAGAGATCATTTTGATGAGGGCCACCTGTGTATCTTCATTCTGATGATCCAGATTTTCGATAATCAGCTGATCCAGCCGGTCGTCAGAAAAATTTTTCAACAGCCTGGCATACCAGAGGGCATCACTGCCCCGGGCTGCCAGAAAGGAAGATTCCAGGTCTGCCTGGGTTTTATCCTGGTCAAAAATCTGTTTGAGTTCTTTTTGGTCCAGACTTTTGATATCCAGCAGATTTTTGGAGATCATATCCAGCAGAATTCTTGAATACCTGGCTTTGAGCACAAACGGGGCCGCCACCCATGCGATGAGAAAAGGCAGGGCCACCAGGGTCAGGTACCGGGGATGAAACAACGGCGTTGAAATCAAAATCAGGGAGGACCCTGTGAACAGGGCCAGCCTGACAACCGTGCCCCGTAAAAAGGGGCGGATCATGTCCCGGTAGGAAGCTGGAAACAGGCCGATGAGAATACTGTTGGCAGGGCCGTTGATGGTGGTACGTAAAATATTTGTGGACATTCTGGCATACATGGCTGATATGACGTCGAACCGCAAAAGGAACGCCGTAAATGCCAGCATGTAGTTGAACGGGTGAAACATGAGCGCCACGGGCAGTCCCCACCGGCCGTAAATGCGTCCCACAAACATTAAAATAATCAGGCTGACAATGTACAGCATTCCTCTGAAATTGCCGAAAAACTGGATCATGGCGCTTTCCGAGGCAAATTGTTCGTTGACGGCATAATTGAACTGGTAGTTCATGATGGGAATGACCACATTGGGCATGAATGTCAGCACCAGGACAATTTTTACCAGGATGGAATCTTTTACCAGGGGGTAGACCCGTTTTATCTCTTCCATCATGGGAGGCTTTTTTTTGCCTGATTCTCCGGTTTTTTCCGTAAATATCAAGGTGGCGTAACTGCGCCCCATGGCCTGGATCAGCAATGCACCGATAATGGTGGTGACCAGATACAGATACAGCAGGTTGTCCATGCTGAACAGATCGGCAAAATAGGGGGTGCCGAAACTGCCCAGGATGAGCCCGATGACCCCCCCTGCAGTGAGCAGTGGAAACAGGCGTTTGGACTGGCGGGTATTGAAAAGATCATTGCACATGTTCCAGAACAACAGGGCCTGGAGCAGCTCAAGCTGGCTTTTGAGCATGAACAAAAAGGGATACAGCAGGTTGAACCCCATGGGGATAAGCAGACGGATGGCTGTGACAAAGACCCCTGAGAAAATAAACATATAAAACAAGAGTCTGGCACCGGAGGTTTTGCTTAAAAAAGCTGTGAGCAGTCCGGTGACAAAAAAGGTGGCCACTGCATTGAGCATATTGACCATGGGCAGAAATTCCACCCCGAACCGCTTTAAAAAAGCGGTTTCCGCATAGTTGTTCAGGATGATGCCGGAGCTGCGGATGATGAACAAAAGGGCGGCTGTCCACAAAAACAGGCTGATCTCTTCTTCATAAATTTTGAGAAGACCAAGGAGTTTTGCGCGCATTATTCTGTCTCAAGGACCAGTCTGAATCCCGTGGTCTGGAACCTGGCCCCGGGATGGGCATAGGTGCGGTTGGCACTTCTGAGGAACTGGCCATACTTGTACCAGCTGCCGCCCCTTCGCACCCTGGGCCTGGAGGAAAAAAGATCATAGGAGTCGACACCGGGGGTGCGGATGTCATCGGTATACTCATCTGCACACCATTCCCAGACATTGCCGTGCATGTCATAAAATCCCCAGGGATTTGGGGCAAAGGAACCCACCGGGGCAGGGCTGTTTACAAGCAGCCCTGCAGACCGGTAATGGTCACAGCAATTGCACAATTTTTTGGGATTGTTGGCATACATGGCCCTGGAACAGTCTATCTCATTACCCCAGAAGTATGCGGTATTGGTGCCGGCCCGGCAGGCATATTCCCATTCCGCTTCCGTAGGCAGCCGGTACCGGGCACTGCCTTTCTTGTTGATCTTTCTGATAAATTTCTGGACATCATAAAACGAAACCCGGGTGACCGGTGTCCGGTCAGATCCTTTCCGCCGGATAAACCAGCTTTTTCCCATGACCGCCTGCCATTGTTCCAGGGTGACTTCGGTTTCCTGAAGATAGAAATTTTTTTTTATAGTAACTTTATGCTGCGCTTCATTAGGGTCCCGGTGCTTTTCCGTTTCAGGGCTTCCCATCTGAAAGGTGCCGGAAGAAACCCGTATAAAGGTCATACCCAGGGAATTGGTGATCCGGTTTTCCTGGCCATGACCGGTCTGAAGCAGCCATATCTGGCTGATGAACAAAATCCAGATACACCACCACCCTGCTTTGCGCAGGTCAAGGGATAAAAATTTCAGGCGCAATGTGTTTCCCATGACCAATCATCCTTTGTGTTACGGGTTTATAGTCAGCAGCACCAAACAGGGATGTGAATTATCCAAGTATACTTTTGATGCCTTGTCAAGAAAAAAGCCTGTGGTACAAAAATTGTAATGCAAATGGTTACAATCAGGCAGCCACTTCTGCCATCCACTGCCTGATAACGGCACGGTCCTTTTCCGCCATGGCGGTTATATGCAGCTCACAAAGGCGACTGTCCCGGCCGGGGCCCGCAGGCTCCACGGCAATGCATTTGGCATAGATATCATCAAAACAATGGGCTTCCAGGCAGAAAGAAAAATTGAGCTTCACATCTGTCAGCGGTGCAACAGGGGTTGTGGTCTGTATATGGATCTTGTTTTCATCCATGGAAACGGTGGTGCCGGCGATGGGGATGGTCCCCAGTTTTTTGTCCTGGATGACCCATAACTGCAAAGGTATCTGAATATCCAGTAAAGTGCCTGAGGTGGCGGGCACATCCAGGGCTATTTTTTTACCATCCATTTCAATGGCATATACCGGATAAAAAACAAGGGGGTTTTTCATGCCTTTCATCATCATGGTTTTGGGGGGGTCTGTCTGCAAAGGGGCATGAACGGCTTTACAGGTGGACTCACCAATGAGGACCTGGCCGCCGATGCTGTTGGATTCGATCCGGGCGGCCCGGTTCACGGTATCGCCGACAATGCCGTATTTCATGCGCAGTTTCGATCCGATATTTCCCACAATAACACTGCCTGTATTGATGCCGATGCCCATTTCAAGGGCCGGGTATCCTTCGGCTGTGATCTCTTCATTAAGCCGGACCAGGCGGTTCTGCATTTCCAAAGCACAGGCAATGGCCCGTTCCGGGTCATTCTCATGGGGTTCGGGGGCGCCAAATACGGCCAGGATGGCATCCCCGATGATTTCATCGATAATGCCGTCATACCGCAGAATGATGGCGGACATTTTTTCAAGATACCGGTTGAGCAGCTGCACCATTTGTTCCGGGTCCCGTGATTCCGAAAGGCTGGTAAATCCCCGCAGATCTGCCATCAGTATGGTCACTGTTTTGCGGGTGCCCCCGATCTGCCGGCCCCGGGTGGAAGAAAGAATTTCTTCCACCACTTTTTTGGAAAGATACTGTCCAAAGGTTTCCTTGATAAAATTCACCAGTTTGAGCCGTTCATCCGATACCTGCATGATGTTGGTGAGCATTTCGTCCCGGGTGGTGACAATGGTTTTGATTTCATCCGGCGTATCCGCCGGCAGTGTAATAGAGCCTGCAGTGGAAAAATCTTTCTCAATGGCTTTGTTGGCAAAGGCGATATGTTCCAGCGGATTTATGATTTTTTGGGCAAGAAACTGTTTCAGACTTACCACCATGAAGACAATGATAATGCCCACCAGCACCATGATTCTTACGGCATACCAGAAAAGATCGGCCGGTCCCGCATCTTCCGCCAGCCAGCGGTACACAAGAGAATATACCAGCAAAACCGCCTCGATAAAAAGGATGCGCCAGAAAACCCCCATTGTCAGAATTTCCCGAACACCGTTATTTTTACTTTTTTTGATGAACATTATAGGGTCTCCTCAAGGTATCACAACAGCCCCTTTGCCAGGTTTTTGTATCCCTGCAGGGTAATGCCCTTTGTATCGCAGTATTGTTTCATGATATCTGCGGCCCGCAGGTTCAATGTCTGCTGTTCCGGGCTCACCCTGACATTGAACCCGCAGTTAAAGGGCCCCAGCCGGATACTGTTTTCCACCCCTTCGTAGGTGTCATAAATTTTGGTATAGGGATGGGCAAACAGCCAGCGCAGCTGAAGGGTGGTGACCGTGTCTGCGGACAGGTTTTCCATGAAGCCTTCCAGATCAATGAGGTCCTGTTCCGTCAGGTTGTTCCAGCCCAAAATCACATTGGCGTTGACCTTGAAACCGGTTTTTGTACAGAATTCCAGGGTTTTTATCACGTCATCCATGCGGGTGCCCTTGTTCAGATACTGCCACATGCGGTCTGAAGGAAATTCAATGCCGAATCCCAGGGTGCAGTCGGGAACCTGTCCCTGCATTTTGGACACCGCCGCTTCCATGGCCCGGGTTTCCGCTGCGGCCGCCCGCATGAAAAATCGGTATTCCATATCCGGGGTTGCGGGCAAAAGGGGCAGAATGCTTCGGATATGCTCCGGGGTAATGGACCCGGTGTTGAGCCGGACAATCTTGTGACCGGTGTAATCCAGATCTGTAAAGGCCAGGTCCAGAATCTTGCGTTTTCTGAAGTGGGCTGAAGAGTGCTGGGCAATGGAACAAAAGGGACACTTTTTCCAATAACACTGGTTTTCAAGGGTATAGGAAAAATAGATCCGGCTGTCTGCCGGGATACGATCCGGTACTTCCAGATGCCACCGGCCGGAAAATTCAGGAACCCCAAACAGGGATTCAACACTTTGGCCCGTTACAACCAGGTTGGCCGGCAGGGGATGTTCCACCTTGAAATGCACCGAATGCCAGCCCGGTTCTGCACAATACCGTTCCGATGCCACAGGTCCGCCCACAAAAAAGGTGATGTCCGGATACTGGTTGGCCCACAAAAAAGCCTGATACAACTGGTTTACGTAACTGGCACTGACATATACGGTGCCTTTCTGGATGGGCAGTGGAATCCGGGTGTAGGCGTTTTCGTCGTACCACTGGTCTGTATCCATATCCAAGGGTATCCACAAAAAATCCCCTTTGCTGCGGCACAAATCCCAGGTGTCTGAAAATCCGTTGCACAGGTCAAACCAGCCACTGTACGTCTTATTGTAAAATTGTATGAAAAGGGTGTCTCCCATAATTATCCTCCAATTGGTTTGTTGGTCGCATATACAATGAAAACCTTAATGATACACAAATAAAAAGTTTTTGTCTTGTGTTTCATTAAATTTGGGTAAGGGTTTGACAATTCAACCGACTTATCTTACAAATGTCTGACGCGAAAAAAATTTTAACCCCTACAGACAGACACCTGGAGGTCTTGAACAGGTATCATGGAAATTGCATTTTTGATGGATGATCTGCGGCAGATAGACCCGGTCTGGGATACCACTGCCCATATCATGTATGAGTGCAACCAGCGGCGCCATGAGGTTTTTTTTCTGGAGCCCCACGATGTCTACGTCCGGAAAAATGAAGTGGTGGCAAGAATGCGCCATATCTCGGTGCCGAAAAACAGTTCTATCCAGAATTACTGGGCCGATCTAATTCAGTGCCTGGACAGGGAGGAACTGATTTTTGAATCTGTGACAGATCTGGATGTCCTGTTTTTGCGGAAAGATCCGCCCATCAATTATGAGGTGCTGGAATTTTTGGGGCCGGTGAGCGACCGGGTATTTCTGATCAACAAAACCCTGGGCCAGATCCACGGCAACAGCAAAGCCTATATCCTGAATTTTCCGGATATCATACCGGAAACCCACGTGTCCAGGGACCCCAAGCGGTTGAGAAAAATCATCGATGATTTCGGCGGTGCCATGGTCATCAAGCCCCTGCACGGGCACGGGGGGCACGGGGTAATCAAGGTGAGCACCCAGGACCAGGAAAATCTCAACTCCCTGATCAACTACTATGTCAAGGCGGGAAAACCCTATCCCGAGCGCCGACCCATCATGGTCCAGGAATATTTGGAAGAGGTAAAAGAAAAGGGGGATGTGCGCATTCTGCTGCTGGATGGAAAAATCCTGGGTGCCATGGGGCGCCGGTCCGTGTCTGGTGATTTCCGCACCAATGTCCATGCCGGTGCCCTGGCCTTCCAGCACACGATCACACCGTCCCAGGAAGCGGTTTGCCGGCGCATTGCCCCCAAATTGAGAAAAGACGGCCTGTATTTTGTGGGCATTGATATCATCGGCGACAAGCTGGTGGAAATCAACTGCATCAGCCCCGGGGGGATTCCCCGGATAAACCATTACAGCAACCAGAAACTTGAGATGAAAATGGTGGATTTTATAGAGGAGAAAATCAGTGTATCAAAACAGAAGAATTAAAAAAAACATGTCCAACAGGTGGTTCAGGCCAGTTTTTACCTGGCTGCTGCCGGCGGTTTTATTACTGGCGATAACCGGTGCACTGTTTTCATGCCAGAAATCTGAAGACACTGCGGTTTTGAAAATCGGGCTGCCTGAAGAACCCAGATCGTTGAATATCTGGCTTGGGACTGACGGCAACTCCCGTAAAATTCTTTCGCAGATCTACCAGCCGCTTTTCCGCCGCCACCCGGAGACCCTGGAAATTATTCCCTGGCTGGCCAAAGAGGATGCGGTGTTTGATGAAAAAGCCTTGACCTATACCATAAAGCTGAGAAACGCAAAGTGGTCGGACGGCTCTGATTTCACCAGTGAAGATGTGCTGTTCACCAAACAGCTGTTTTTTGATTTCAAAATTCCCCGGTACTACAGCAAATGGAAGATAATCGAAAAGGTGGAAGCCCCTGATGCCCATACGGTGGTGTTTTATTTGAAACAACCTTCCGCCATCTTCATGTCCCGGGTCATGACCGCTCCCATGGTTTCCAGAAAAGAGTGGGGCCCTGTGGTCAAAGATGCATTGACCAAAGAAAAACCATTGCGTGCCCTGCAGGATTATCAGCCGGAAAAACTGCTGGGAACCGGTCCTTTTGTCCTGGATGAATACCAGAAGGGTTCCTATATTTATATGAAAAAAAATCCGCATTTTTTCGGACAGGGAAAAACTATCGCTGGTCTGGCGCTGGGTCCCTATGTGGACAATCTTTTGTTCGATATTTACGGAACTTCGGATGTGGCCATACTGGCCCTGAAAAAAGGGGATATCGATTATTACTGGTGGGATATCCAGCCCGGCTATATCAAGGATCTGGAAAAGAACACCAGTGTTGATCTGCACTTTAACAAGAAAAGCGCCCTGTATTATCTGGGATTCAATCTGCGGAGGCCCCCGTTTGATGACAAAATTCTGCGCCAGGCCGTTGCAACCGTTGTGGACAAGCAGTTCATTCTGAACCGGATTCTCCAGGATTACGGCACCCCCATGGATTCCATAGTACCCTCGGGAAACCATTTCTGGCACAATCCGGATGTCAGAAAATACGGTAACGGCATGGATGAAACCCAACGAGTTACAGCCGCTTGGAAAATGCTGAAATCGGCCGGATATTCCTGGAAAACACCGCCGGTGAATGATGACGGTTCTCTGGCCAATGCATCGGACATTGTCCTTCCCTCCGGGGAACCCATGGAAAAATTTGTGATTCTGACACCGCCGGCGGATTATGACCCCAAACGTGCCTTTGCCGGCACCATGATCCAGGAGTGGCTCAGAAAACTGGGTATGCCTGCCTTTGCACGCCCCATGTCCTTCAACTCCCTGCTGGAAACCGTCAAGGGTAAACATGATTTTGATGCCTTTGTTCTGGGATACGGCAAGCTGAATCTGGATCCTGATTACCTGGGGGCGTTTTTCTCTTCGGCAAATGACAAACCCAGGGGCTGGAACATGAGCGGATACGCAAATGAGGCATTTGATAGCTTGGCCGGGCAGCAGCGGCTGGTTGTGAATGTGGCGGAGCGCCGGCAGATGATCTTCAAAATGCAGGAGATGATCCTGGAAGATGTGCCCTACTACCCGTTATACAATCCCCATATCATCGAGGCCACCGTGAACAAGCGGTATACAGGCTGGGTGGAAAAAGTGGACGGCATCGGCAATCTCTGGTCCATGTGTATGGTAAAACCGGTGAATTAGACAAAAACGGTCTGGAATACCATGAGAAAACCCAGCTATATTCTGGTAAAATTGTTGGAAGTGTCCTTTATTTTCTTTGTGATTCTGACGGTGCTGTTTTTTTTGTTCCGTTTGTCTCCGGGAGATCCCATTTCCAAGATGGTGGATCCCATGCTCACCCCTGAAGACATGGACCATCTCATCGAGCAAATGGGCCTGGACAGACCTTTGTGGGAGCAATATTTCATTTATGTGAAAAATTTTTTTGCCGGGAATTTCGGGTTTTCCTTTCATTACGGGGAACAGGTTTCCACCATCATTTTAGACAAACTCAAATGGACCATTCTGCTGTTTACCACCTCCACGGTTCTGGCGGCATTTGTGGGGATCTTTCTGGGCAAAATCGCTGCCTGGCATAAAGGCTCCCGTCTGGACAATGTCATGTCTATTTCCGCCCTTGTGTGTTACACCCTGTTTATCCCCTGGTTTGCGCTGCTGTTGCTGTGGATTCTGGGGTTCAAGCTGGGACTGTTTCCTTTGGGCGGGGTGCTGACCCCATCGCTTTGGGTGGGAAATGCCCCGCTGTTTGTCCGGGTTCTGGATATCCTCCACCATCTGATGCTGCCGCTGCTGACCCTTTTCATCATCAACCTGGGCTCTTATCTTTTGTTGATGCGTTCCTCCATGCTGTCGGTTCTCAGGGAAGATTATATTATCACGGCCCGGGCAAAGGGGCTGAGCGAAAAGGTGATCCGCAACAAACATGCTGCCCAGAATGCCGCTCTGCCCGTAATAACATCTGTGGGGCTTTCCCTTGCCTTTTCCATAAACGGGGGGGCACTGACAGAGCAGATTTTCACCTGGCCCGGGATCGGCAAGGAACTGATATTTGCCGTGAGCAACAACGACTATCCCCTGGCACAGGCTTGTTTTCTGCTCATCGCCCTGGTGGTGCTGGTGGCAAATCTGATTGTGGATTTGCTGTATGCCTGGCTGGATCCCAGGATTAACTGATAAGGTAAAAGGATGTGCCTGTGCTGAACAAGTATTCTCTGCTGCGGTTTTACAAAGGGTGGCAGATTTTTATCAAAAACCCTTTGGGAAAAACCGGTGTCATCATTCTTGCGGTGTTCATGTTCATGGCCATTGCGTCTTTTTTTGTGCCGCTTATCGGGCCCATGTATGACCCCATGACAGGTATCGATCCGGACATCAGGGTGTCCACCGGCCCCAGCCTCGCCCACTGGCTGGGTACCGACAATGTGGGAAGAGATATTCTTGCCCAGCTGCTGGAAGGGGCCAAAGTCGCTTTTATTGTGGGGCTTTCCGCAGCATTTTTCAGTATTGTCATCGGTACCCTTGTGGGGATGGTGGCCGGTTATGCCGGCGGACTGCTGGATGCTTTTCTCATGCGCACGGCAGATATCATCATGGTGCTGCCCTCCCTGGTGATTCTGCTGATACTGGCCTCTTTGTTCGGTCAGTTCAACATCTGGATCATCGTGTTCATCATTGCCATCATGCGCTGGCCGGCCGTATCCCGGGTGATCCGCTCCCAGACCCTGTCATTGAAAAACCGGCCGTTTATCGAGGCCTCCCGGGTGGCCGGGGCCTCCCATCTGCGCATTATTTTCCGGCATATCATGCCCAACGTCCTGCCCCTGGCGTTTTTGTACATGACCTTCCGGGTCACTGCCGCCATTTTGGTGGAAGCGGCACTGTCTTTTTTAGGGTTCGGAGATCCCAGCCAGGTGAGCTGGGGCATGATGCTCCAGTGGGTCTGGAAATCGGGTCATATGTTCCAGGCACCCTACTGGCTGATACCGCCGGGGGTGTGTATCTCATTGCTGACCCTGGCCTTTTACCTGCTGGGCCGGGCCATGGACGAGGTGCTGGACCCCCGGTTGCGAAAGGAGGGCCAGGCCTGAACCCATGGGACTGTTATCTGTAAAAAACCTGAGTATCGGGTACAATACCAAAAAAGGGCTGTTAAAGGCGGTGGACAATATCAGTTTTGATCTTGAAAAAGGCCTGCCCCTGGGGTTTGTGGGGGAATCCGGCTGCGGCAAGACCACCATCGGCATGGCCCTGATGGGGCTTTTGCCGGAAAATGCTGTTATCCTGGGGGGCAGTATCCAGTTCCAGGGGGAAGATCTGGTGCATTTGACTGAAAAGAAATGGCGCAAGGTGCGGGGGGCGAAAATCGCCATGATATTTCAGGCTGCCATGAATGCATTGAACCCGGTGCACCGGGTGGATGAACAGATAAAAGAAGCCATCATAACCCACCAGCCGGACATGTCCAGCGCTGATTTGGCAGCCCGGCTTCAGACCTTGTTCGACCTTGTGGAAATCCCGGTGCAGCGCATGAAAGATTATCCCCATGAATATTCCGGCGGCATGAAACAACGGGTGATCATTGCCATGGCCCTTGCCTGTGATCCGGATCTGATCATTGCGGATGAACCCACCACTGCCCTGGATGTGATTGTCCAGGATCAGATTCTCAAAGAGATTCGCAACGTGCAGCAAAAAACCCGCACCGGCCTGATTTTCATTTCCCACGACATTGCCGTGGTGGCCTCTGTCTGTGACCGGATCTGTGTGATGTATGCCGGTCAGATTGTTGAAACAGGCACCAAAAAAGAGGTGTTTACCTCGCCCAGGCATCCCTATACCCGCAGCCTGCTTGGTTCTTATCTGTCTTTGGACAACCTGAACGATATTGTGATTCCGGACATGCAGGAGTCTCCGGATCTTTTATCAGACATTGGTTCCTGCCGGTTTGCCGATAACTGCAGGGTATGTTCCGGAACCTGCAGAAAAGAGGCACCGGGCTGGGTGCAGATATCTGACACCCACAAAGCATTCTGCTGTGAACCACAAATCATAAGGGGCAGCCATGGGAAAAACTGAACCCAAAAAAAATCCCCTGGTTGAGGTGAAAGGGGTGACCAAGGCCTATTATCCCAGAAAACAGTTTTTTGCCAGGCACCAGAATAAGATTCTGGCCTTGAACAGCATTGATCTTTGTATTGAAACAGGGGAGATTTTCGGGCTTGTGGGGCAGAGCGGGAGCGGCAAAACCACCACCGGCAGGCTGCTTGTCAGACTGGAACAGCCCACCGCCGGCCGGATTGTGATTAACAAGATACCCATCAGCGGCCTAAAAGGGGCTGCATTAAAGGCATTTCGTTCCAGGGTCCAGATGATTTTCCAGGACCCCTACCAGAGCCTGAATCCCCATCTTTCCATTGCAGAAACCGTTATGGAACCGCTGGTGGTACAGAAGATCGGTACCCCTGAAACCCGCTCGGAAAAGGTGATCCAAACCCTTGATACCGTGGGGCTGTCTCCGGGGGAAGCGTTTTACAACCGGTATCCCCACCAGCTTTCCGGAGGGCAGCGCCAGCGGGTGGCCATTGCCCGGGCCATTGTGGTGGAACCCGAGTTTGTCGTGGCAGATGAACCCACTTCCATGCTGGATGCCACCATTGCCATCCAGTTGTTCAAGCTGCTGATGGATATCAAAAACACCTTTGGCATGACCTTTTTGTTCATCACCCACAACCTGGCGGCCGCCAGATACCTGTGCGACAGGATTGCGGTTATTAATGAAGGCCATATTGTGGAGATCAACACAGCGGACAACATCATCCGGCACCCGGAACATCCCTACACCAAACAACTGATAAAAGTGCAGCCCGGGTTCAAATACGGCAGATAATTTTAAACGGTGGTAAATATGCCGGTTCTTACTGGATGCCATGGGGTATATCTGCTGCTTTGATCAAATATCCGGTTGCCATTTTTTTGATGAAATGCAATGCCATATTTTCATTTTGCATGATGGCCATGACATCCTGGAAGCGGAATACGCTGTCTTTCAGGCTGTCCATTACAGCCGCCTGCCGTTTGTCGATAAAAACCTGGTGGTCACGATTTTCAGACATGTTGACCACCATATAATCGGCTTGTCCTTTGAAATCATGGTGCATCACCTGCTGCCGGACCAGGGGTTTTTCTAAAACAAATGCGATATCGTTTATGGCAGCCCCGGATCCGGCCCCTTTGATGCTGTCCAGAAATCCGTGAAATTTTTGCTGGTTTTTTATTTGTGCATTCAATTGGGTATACCCTTCCATAATGCGGTTTTTTTCTTCCTGTGTCATTCCCTTTGGGTCATCAAACGAAAGAGATGCTATTCGCCCATGCAGCGGCTGATGGTCTGTGTTGCTGTCTTTGATCAGCAACCCATATTTTCCCGGGTTTTTTCCCATATCAGAGGTAGGTGTCAACGTGAAAATGCCGGCTTTAAATTTGGTAAAAATATCGGTATATTCCCGGCAGAACGCCAGTGTTTCAAGTTCCTGATCATAGGTGGCGCCAGGCGTACCAACAATAATATTCAGATGGTTGTGCATCAGTGAAGCATTGCGGAGTTTTTCAAAAAACCGTCTGATGATGTTTTGGTCGTATCCTTTGTTGAGTGTTTCCAATACACACGCATTGGCAGATTCCATCCCTATGGTACAGCTGAACCCGCTTTTTTCCATGGATTGTAACATTTCAGTGGTAAACCGGTCATCCACCCGTAAAAAAGAATGCCAAAAAATATGCAACTGATGGTGTAACAGGGCGTTTGCAATTTCATCGGCATGTTTTGGCGGTATTGCCTCAGCCAGCATGCGGAAATGTGTAAAATTCAGGCTGTGATAATATTGGATGTCGGCAACGATGTCATTCACAGGCCGTGGCCGGTATATTTTGTCTTTGTGAAGATTGATATAATCACAAAATGTGCATTTTTTCCAATAGCATCCGGTTGACTGGGTGACAGGGATGGGGGTGTTTTTTGAAAAATACCCCATATGTTCCTTTTGGAATCTGTTGTGGGTGTGCACTGGTTTGTCTTTTTTATGGGGGGCATCATCAGACGGGGTTGCGTTTTTGTGGGTTGCATTCTGAACAAACCCGTTTTTTGGTTCATCTATCGCCTCTCCCCGTAGTTTATCCTGTAATAACTGCAGCAAAGGCATTTCCCCGTCATAGGTAACAAAGGAATCAACCGGTGCGGTTTTTATTACCGCTTTGCGATAGGTTTCAGGCAGCAGGGTAATGATCGGGCCGCCAAAACAGATATGCACATCCATCATTTTTTGTTTGATCTCATTGGCCAACATCATTGCAGGAAGAAACTGCTGGGCAAACGGGATGGAAAACCCAACGACCGGTATTTTTTTGTCGATGATGGCACCCTGTATCGTTTCCTGGAGAAGGTCTTTGATGAGAACCGCTTCCGGACAGGAAAAAAAAGTCTCAATATCCTGCGGTTCCGGAATATTGGTGTTGTAAAAAAGCCCGAAATATTTTTTGTACAGCTCAAAGAATATCCGTGTATAGCGAATGCCGGAATTTTCCATATCCATCAGGTTTTTTCGGTGATAGTGCTGTGAATGGATACTTCTTCCATACAATAGTCTGGCCGTTGCTCGCAAACATGCAGCATATGCCTCTTTTTCTTTTTGTGAAGCAAGGCCTGATTCTTCCAGCCTGGCCCTGTTGGTTGCAGCGGTTTCTATCTCTTTGTCCAGAAAAAAAGGGCTGGTAAGTTTGCCCAGCGCAATGATATTCAAATCCAATGGTTGTGCATAAAATCCACTGCTGCTGATAAAGGAGGACAAAAAATGGGGTGCCGGATAGACCCGGGCAATACGGTCCATCGGCGGCGGAAATACGATGACGGCATCCGGATGCTTCATGAAATACGTTCCTTGCTATATAGGGATGTAAAAAAAATCAAATCAATGTAAGGCCATTCGCAAATATTCATACGCAGTTCGATTGTGCCGGTACAAACCGGTCCGCAACCGGATCATATGCAGCCGGATGCGCCTGGATAAACCGGGTGACTGTTTGGGTGCAGCGGTCAAAAACCAGGGCCGTGACATAAAATCGGAACCAGTCAAAAAGGTCGTCAGTATCATGTGAAAACAGGTGGTGTCCATCTGATTTTTGGGCAGTGTGTCCATAGCAAAGTTCCAGCCGTTCTGCTTCGGGTTTGATCAGGTGGGCGATGATGGTTTTTTTGTCTTCATGTTCCACCAGAAAATTTCGGGCAGCCTGTAAAAAAAATGACATTGCACAGGTGTGGGATTGTTCCACAATGTTTTTGTTGCAAAAATCCAGATGGGCTGCAATTTTCCGGCGGTAGAGCCGCTGTTGCGCCGGTGTCAGGTCATGGTACCTGCCATGGGGGAAAAATTGGTTTTTCAGTCCCTGAAAAATTGACCGGGTCATGTGTTTGCGCTGCCGCCTTGCAGGTTCCTGAAAAATGGTGAAATACTCCTTGAGATTGCGCATGCCCGGGGGGGACAGGTCCATGGACCCGTTGTCCAGCAGCAGTGTCTCCACCTGGGTGTCCAGCAGCCCGGACAGGTAAAACGGGGTGTTTTCCTGTCCCACCACTTCCAGGGGTTTGAAATAGTCTTTGAGCAGGGCCTTGCGCCCGATTTTTTTTACCGGAAAAACTGCTGTTTTGGGGGTGATTGGCAGTTTTTTGTGGCCCATGGGATGCAGGGCACAGGTAAAGGTCGGAATGATGATAAAGGCCCCTTCCGGGGTGATTTCCGTGCCATAGGCATCGGTGATGGAGGACTTCACCGTAGAAAAATCCTCATCCAGTCCTGCCGGTATGAGCAGGTCGTCAAAATCGTGCTGCTTGGCAAGCGTGATGCCGGTCTGTTTTTCCAGCCCGGTGATGCGGTCCCGGTTTGCATCGGTCACACTCACGGACAGGGCGATATTCCGGTGGACCAATGTTTGTAACACCCCCTGTCCAGCCTTTGGCACCTTGGTCAAAAGGCTGAAACGGGCAGTGTCCCCCACGGGGGTCAGCAGATCTGCCAGGGTGTGTGGGCCGTCCTGCCAGTCCAGGGGATCTGACGCACCATAGAGGGCGGTGTCTGTATTGCCCTGCTTCAACAGCTGCTCTATGATCTGCACAGCGGCATGGTAGGAAAAATGGCACCGGATACCGGGCAGTGCCCACTCATTGCACCGCCGGCAGAAATGGGAGCACCCCGAGGTGAGCTGGACGGTAATGGCGTTTTCAAACACCAGATCCGTCTGCCAGGGCAGCAGGTTAACACGGGTATGCCAATCCGTATAAGAGATATGGTAAACCCCACGGCACCGGGATTTTACAACATCCGCCAGCAACGTTTTCAAGGCCTGAAAGGGGGCTGCAAGGCCCACCCGGGGGGAGGTTAAAAAGGGTTTGAAGCGGACAAATGCTGTCTGTATCTGCCGCAGGATTTTTTCCCGGGTTTCCCCGGGTTCGGGCAGGCTTTTTTGCGCGGCATCTACAATCAGGAGAAAGGCCGTGCGGGCTTCCCGGGTTTCCTGTCGGTAAATGGCCGCCAAAAACCGGTTTTTCAAGGTTTCCAAAGGGATCTCTTGGTGTTTCACATGCGGCATCCTGAAAGGCTTCACATCTGCATCTGTTTTTT
>Ga0102940_1000221_pt1 | contig 39441 bp, 37 predicted proteins | sample SalPonR2_C_D1_MG_FD_78215 | JGI IMG/M metagenome (GOLD analysis project Ga0102940, IMG submission 78215) | Salt pond soil microbial communities from South San Francisco under conditions of wetland restoration - Salt Pond MetaG R2_C_D1_MG | ecosystem: Environmental > Aquatic > Marine > Intertidal... | reverse complement strand
CCAAATACCGACCCTTGATTAAGTTCTTGAGTGAAGAGGGGGTACGGGTTAATCTGCAGAAGGCAGAAAACTTCTACATGCAGGAGCAATCAAAGAATATGCACATCGTCGATCAGGAACTTTATTTTACGATTGACGAAAAAAATAGGCAGGTAGAACTTACCGAGAAAGGTGTAGAATTCCTCTCCGAATTTGTGGAAGATGAGAACTTCTTTGTCATGCCAGATATTTCGACGCGTTTAGTCGAAATCGACCAAAACGAAACCCTTATTCAGGAAGACAAAGAGGAGGCGAAAACACGACTTTCTCAGGATTATGCGGTTAAAGCCCGGCGCCTGCACTCTATGAGTCAATTGCTAAAAGCCTATACACTCTTCGAACGCGATGAAGAATATATTGTCACCGACAATGACGTTAAAATTGTCGATGAGCAAACCGGTCGCGTCATGGAAGGCCGGCGTTATTCCGATGGTCTGCACCAGGCATTGGAAGCGAAGGAAGATGTTAAAGTAGGAGACATTACCCAGACGTACGCTACCGTTACGCTGCAGAATTACTTCCGTATGTACCACAAACTATCCGGTATGACAGGTACAGCGGAAACCGAAGCGGGCGAGTTTTGGGAAATCTACGAGCTCGATGTGGTTGTCATTCCAACCAACCGTCCTATTGTCAGGGATGACCGTGACGACCTCGTGTTTAAAACGGCCCGGGAAAAATTCAATGCCGTTATTGAGGAAATTGTCGAATTAAGCGAGGCTAAACGCCCCGTACTGGTTGGTACGACCTCCGTAGATGTGTCGGAGAAACTGAGCCGTATGCTCAAGTTGCGCAACATCAAACACAATGTACTGAACGCTAAGCAGCACCAACGCGAGGCTGAAATTGTTGCCGAAGCCGGTAAACCCGGTAATGTAACCATTGCCACCAATATGGCTGGTCGGGGTACGGATATCAAAATATCCGATGAGGTTAAAGAAGCCGGTGGTTTAGCTATTGTTGGTACAGAGCGGCACGACTCTCGTCGGGTAGACCGGCAGCTGCGTGGACGGGCCGGACGTCAGGGAGACCCCGGTAGCTCACAATTTTACGTATCGCTGGAGGACAACCTGATGCGTTTATTTAATTCAGAGCGCATTGCCAAGTTAATGGACCGTATGGGTCATCAGGAAGGAGAAGTCATACAGCACAGTATGGTTTCCAAATCTATTGAGCGTGCCCAGCGAAAGGTGGAAGAGAACAACTTCGGCATCCGTAAACGCCTCTTGGAATACGATGATGTGATGAACATTCAGCGGGAGGCCATTTACAAAAAACGGGATAATGCCCTATCGGGAGAGCGCCTTTCGGTTGACCTCAACCAAATGTTCCACGCGATGATCGAAAACCTGGTTTTAACCCACCGGGAATCGGGCAATTTCCAATCGTTCCAGCGCGACAGTATTGGATTGCTGGGTATCGACCCTTCTATTGATCCCGGCATGTTTCAGGATGGTAAGTTGCAAGAAGTAATGGATACCTTCTTTAAGCAATTCGATGAGCACTACCAGCGCAAAGCAGAACAAATCACCGAAGTACTCTTCCCCCGCATTAAAGATGTTTATGAGCGGCAGGGTAATCAGTACAAACGCATTCTGATTCCATTTACCGATGGGCGGTCGAATCCATACATGATTACAGCTGAACTCAAGGATGCTGTTGAATCCAATGGAAAAACCATCATGCGCGATATCGAGAAAGCAGTCACCCTTACACTTATTGACGATAAATGGAAGGAGCATCTGCGCGATATGGACGAACTGAAAGAGTCATCACAGTCGGCATCTTTTGAGCAAAAAGATCCCCTGGTCGTTTACAAAATGGAAGCCTATAATCTTTTTGAGGCCTTTATTTTCCGGATTAATGAGGAAATCACTTCTTATCTGTCAAAAGGTACCCTGGTTTTCTCCGATGGTACGACACTAGAAGAAGCACGTGACCAACAAATGACCGACATGAGTCGCACGCAAACGAACCGTTCGCAGCAAGCTGAGGAACAGGCCCGCAAGCGCGCAATGGCTCAAGCAGGTGGTGGTCAGCAAAGTAAACCCGAGACCTTCAAGCGCGAAGAGAAAAAGGTGAAACGAAATGATCCATGCCCTTGCGGAAGCGGCAAGAAATATAAGCACTGTCACGGGAAAAAAGGATAAGTCCTTTTCACCAAAGCCGGCTTATATCCTGCCAGGGAAAAGAGCGTAGTAATAACGAGAAACTATTACGCCCTCTTCCCGGCACCGAAGGCCATTCTGATGATAAGATCAGAATGGCTTTCGCGTTCATCGGCTTTAAAAAAATTAGTTCAAAACGGATATTTGTAATATATTCCACTCAAAGTCAGGTAAGTAAAATATTCGTCGCCGGTTGATTACAAAAGCCATATAACCCGGAGCATTGTTCGCAAGCTCATAGGCAACGTTTTATAACCAGTTAGCTTATAGTAGGTTGCTGTTCAGACTATAATTATTATCACCATGGAATTAGCCCCATTTATTGATCATACTTTGCTAAACCCTGATGCTACAGCCATCGACGTTCAGCAAATATGTGCGGAAGCGATTGCTTATTCGTTTAAAGCGATTTGCATTCCTCCTTTCTACGTTCAGGAAGCTTTTAAGGTCTTATCGCAAGAAGAGCAACGACCACTGATAGCAACCGTGGTCGGCTTTCCCATGGGATATTCCGCAACGGCAGCCAAGGTAGAAGAAATCAAACGGGCTATCGATGATGGTGCCGATGAAATCGATGCCGTTATCAACATATGTGCCGTAAAAAGCAAAGCCTGGAATTATGTGCGCAGCGATATGGACAGCTTGATTACGGCAGCTCACTTGAAGAATAAAAAGATTAAACTTATCCTGGAAACCGGTTTACTTACTCCCGAGGAAATTGATCAATTGTGTACAATTGCACTGGAATTAAGACCTGATTTTCTCAAAACATCAACCGGCTTCAACGGCCCAGGAGCCCAGCCGGAAGCAGTCCGGCAAATCATGGATCGGGTACAGGGCAAGATTTCAGTAAAAGCGTCAGGAGGTATTCGCGATGCTCAAACAGCCCGTCAATATCTGGAAATGGGCGTCAAGCGCATAGGTGCTTCCAAGAGTATTGCCCTGGTAAGCGAATAAGCAATTTGTTGATATACACAGTTATACGTAAGAAAATGTATCTTTGTAAAAAAAGGAGCATGACTCGTTTTCTGCTTAGTCTAAGTATTACTTGTTTTTTTCTCAGCGCGGGCTATGCCCAAAAAATAACCGTTGCGGAAGATCCGGCCGTGCAGGACATTATGGCCACCTATACGTCGGGTAATAAAAGTAAGCCCTACGTAAAAGGATGGCGCGTACAAATCCTATCCACGGTTGATCGACAGAAATTCGAATCGGTACGGGCATCCTTTAAGAATCGCTATCCATACGTCACCACCTCCTGGGTGCACAATCGTCCTTATTACAAACTCCGGGCCGGCGCATTTGCCAATAAGCTTGATGCGCTGCGGCTGCAATATCTATTACGGGCTGACTTCCCCGGTGCATACCCGGCGGTTGACAATGAGATTCTCGCCGAAGAGATTATCGGTAGTCAAGACGAAGAATAATCCAGTCGATACATTTTGGCAGCAGGAATTTACGTTTAAGCACACAGGCTTACTACTCTTTTGTTCAACTAGATCATTCTCGATCATATACACCCTGGCATGATGTTCCGCAAAGGTGGTACGAAACGAAATATTGACTGGATTACCTTTTCACTCTACCTGGCACTAGTCTTTGTGGGGTGGAGTATGATTTATGCGGTGGGTTTTGAGGAATTCAAAACACAGGGTATGCTAGACAGCCCGGCCGGAAAACAATTGATCTGGATTGGAATATCGTTCTTCGCCTTTATGCTACTCCAGGCGATAGAATGGCGTTTTTGGCAGACCTTCGCGTATCCTATTTATATTGTTACCATGGTTCTGCTTGTGGGGGTCTTGCTCTTTGGGGTAACCATAAAAGGAGCCACCTCCTGGTATTCTTTTGGAGGATTCACTATACAGCCCTCTGAATTTGCCAAGTTTGGTACCGCCCTGGCGATGGCCGCCTACTTAAGTACGTATAAAGTTGATTTACGCAAGCTTTCTTTTCAGGTAACTGCCGCAGGGCTTTTTCTACTTCCCGCATTTCTCATTTTACTTCAGCCCGATGCCGGATCAGCCCTGATTTTCTTCTCTTTTCTTTTAGTCCTTTACCGGGAAGGGCTCAATCCGATGTATTTTATAGTTGGGTCATTTTTAGTACTGATGCTCGTCCTGGGGCTCGTCTTTTCCCCCTGGTATATTCTTATCGCCCTGCTTCTGATCGGTTTATTTATCCTCGCTTACCAATTAACTCCCCGTAGTATGTGGCTAGGTACGGTAATGACCTTTACGGCTGGCGCCATTTACTTACTACAGGATAATCTAATTCAGGAAGTGCTGATTGGCTCCGCGGCAGCGTACGGGGTTTTGCTGTTCACCCTGCTCTACCGGCGAGGGTCGTCTGTTTTACTGCCGCTTACGTTGAGCATTGTGATCGGAGGGGCAGTGGCTTACGTCGCGAACTACGGCTTCAACAACATTTTGCAACCCCACCAGCAAGACCGCATCAATGTATGGCTCAATCCGGATGAAGCCGACAAGCGGGGTAGCTACTACAATATTTTACAATCCAAAATCGCGATCGGATCGGGAGGATGGACAGGACAGGGTTGGCTCAAAGGGAATATGACCAACCTCAATTACGTGCCGGAGCAATCCACTGATTTTATCTTCTGCACTATCGGAGAGGAACAGGGGTTTGCCGGCGTACTTGCTCTGGTTATTCTGTATATGATGCTGCTATTCCGTATCATAAAAATAGCAGAACGGCAGCGATCTGACTTTTCCCGTATCTATGCCTACAGTTTGCTGGGAATCTTATTTACCCACTTTTTTATCAATATCGGAATGACTATGGGCTTGGTACCGGTAATTGGTATCCCGCTGCCCTTTATTAGTAAAGGCGGATCGTCTCTTCTTGGCTTTACCATTATGATTGGTGTACTCTTGAAAATGGACAGCAATCGATTTAGGATGTGATGTGTATCTTTGCCTTTGTCCAAAAAGTAATAGTCATTTTACCTTATTAAAGTAGTAGCCTTTTGTTCACTTTTTCCATTGAGCACACTGATGCTCAATCTTCAGCACGCAGCGGGGTTATCGAAACTGCACATGGCCGTATTCCCACACCTATTTTTATGCCGGTTGGTACGGCCGGTACTGTGAAAGGAGTGCATCAACACGAATTAAAGGAAGCGGTACAGGCCCGGATCATTCTCGGCAATACCTATCACCTTTTCCTGCGTCCCGGTACGGATATCATTCATCAGGCAGGAGGACTACACAAATTTATTGGATGGGATAGGCCCATGCTGACCGACAGTGGAGGCTATCAGGTATATTCTCTTAGTAATAACCGTAAAATTAAAGAAGAAGGGGTAACCTTCCAGTCACACATTGATGGGTCGCGTCATTTTTTCAGTCCGGAGCGAGCCATTGATATCCAACGCGAGATTGGTGCTGATATCATTATGGCCTTCGATGAATGTACGCCTTACCCCTGTGACTATGCTTACGCTAAAAAATCAATGGAACTGACGCACCGCTGGCTAGAGCGGTGCTGCACCCATTTTGACAAGGGTTCGGCCCCACTCTACGGTTATGAGCAAACCCTCTTCCCCATTGTACAGGGCAGTACATATACCGACTTGCGTAAACAATCAGCCGAAACCGTTGCTTCCTTCGACCGGCCGGCTAATGCGATTGGTGGATTATCCGTAGGGGAGCCTCACGAGCTCATGTACGAGACGACCGAGCTGGTCTGTTCCATTTTGCCAAAAGACAAGCCTCGATATTTAATGGGGGTAGGTACTCCCGTTAATTTATTGGAATGTATTGCCTTGGGCGTAGATATGTTCGATTGTGTCCTACCTACCCGTAACGCACGCCATGGCATGCTCTATACGGCAAACGGCATTATGAACATGAAAAACGCTAAATGGAAGAATGACTTTACCCCGATTGATCCCGATGGGCCCTGCGCTACCAGTCGGCACTACACCAAAGCTTATGTCCGCCATCTTCTGCACAGTAAGGAATTGTTAGGGGCGCAAATATGCTCGCTGCACAATCTTAGTTTTTACCTGTGGCTGATGCAGGAAGCGCGAGCGCATATTGCCGCCGGGGATTTTACCGACTGGAAGAATAAAATAGTACCCACCTTACAACGCCGCCTGTAAAAATCCGTTAGGACAAGACCATGTTAAAGACGCTAGACAGATACATCATTGGCAAATTCCTGAGTACCTTCTTCTTCACGGTACTCATCTTCGTGATGATCGCGGTGGTGATTGATTTTAGTGAAAAAGTAGAAAAATTCATAAAAGAGCCCGTTACAACCCAGGAAATTGCCCTGCAGTATTACCCCAGCTTTATTCTATGGATTGTAGGTTTACTTTGGCCGTTATTTACCCTGATTGCCGTCATCTTTTTTACCTCGCGGATGGCGGCCAACTCAGAAATCATCTCCATATTTAATGCCGGGGTAAGTTTCCGGCGATTTGCTCGTCCCTATTTTTTGGGTGCTGGCTTTTTGGTGAGCCTACACCTGCTCGGAAGTCATTTTATTATTCCTAACGGAAATAAAGCCCTCCTTGATTTTACCTATACCTATATTGATAAGAACCAGGATAAAGGACGTACCCGTGATGTACACCTTTTTGTAGCTCCCGACACCAAAGTCTATATCCGTAACTACCGCAAACGCGACAGTACTGCCCGCGATTTCCGCATTGAGCAATTTGAGAATAGCGAGCTGGTAAAGCTGATTAAAGCGCCTCGTGCCGAGTGGGTGGAAGCCACGCAAAAATGGCGCCTGACCAATTATGAGATTCGCACCTTTTCGGGAATGCAGGAGGACTTATATATCGGCACCGGTGAATCTATCGATACTACACTTAACCTCGGGCCAGAGGATTTTATTGATTTTCGAGATCAGCAAAACATGATGACTACCCCCCAATTGCGAACGTATATCAATCGCCAGGAGGAACGGGGCGCGAGTAATTTACGAAAGTACCAATTAGAGCTCGCCCGTCGCACGGCCGAACCCGTTACGGTATTTCTACTCACCATAATCGGTATGGCTATCGCTGCCCGTAAAGTACGAGGGGGGATTGGGATACACCTTGCGCTTGGGATTGGGATGGGTGCAGTATTCATTTTCCTCTCCCGGTTCTCCATAGTGTTTGCCCAGGGGCAAAGCATCCCGGTCTGGCTCGGTATATGGTTACCAAACATGATTTTCGGAGTTATCGCAGTGTTCCTGGTTGTTCGCGCTCAGAAATAACCTTCATTCTGTTTAACCCTCACCGCTCTTTTTGTTGAACATTGCCCTAAATACGATTTACCGCCCCCCAACCCGAGGCTTTGCGCTCCCTGTTTTACGTTAAATAATGCCAAAAAGTCCATAATCCCGCATTTTACATTCAACAACTTTCATTTAATTTTGAAAATTAAAAATTTTCTATCTTTTCGTTATTATTAATAATAATCTGATAAACAGACACTTACGAGAATGTATTTAGGAATTCATACACATAAATCCCAGAAAAAGCCGTCCATTCGGTGTACACACTTGTATTTTGTTGAACTTTTACATACTTTTGATTCAACAATTAAAGAAAGAAGATATGAACACTCAAGAAACAAGTGCAGCTACAATGTCGCAACATGAATTTTACGACCGGTTTGACCAGATGTCGACGTTGCTCAATTCATTCGCATACAACCTTACTAAGAACGTAGAGGACGCCAAGGACCTTTTCCAGGAAACGGCTTTCCGGGCAATGACGAATAGAGACAAATTCCGCGTGGGTACAAACTTCAAGGCCTGGCTCTTCACCATCATGAAGAACATCTTTATCAATAACTACCGGAAGAAAGTCAAAGCAAATACCATTATGGATTCGACCGATAATTTATACTACATCAATTCTGGTAAAAACACCATTAACAATCAAGCGGAATCCAATATCATGATGAACGAATTAATCAAAATGATCGAGGAACTGGATGACAGTGTGAAAATTCCATTCCTCATGCATTACCAGGGATTCAAGTACCAGGAAATTGCCGACCAACTCGATTTGCCTCTTGGTACCGTAAAGAGTCGTATTTTCTTCGCCCGCAAAGAACTTAAAGAATTGGTTGGGAAGCGCTACAGCAGTATTTCGGCATTGCGCGGCCTGTAAACCTTTTTCCATAGATAATACAAACCGACTTAAGCTGTCCATTATCATATTTTGTACTTTTTGCAGCAGTAATTAACCCTTGTTAATTACTGCTTCTTTTTTATCTAAACGCGATGACCCGCTATCCGAATACAGCCTTCTTTACGCAACGACTGCTGGAATGGTATGTCCCTGAAGACCGCCCCCTGCCCTGGAAAAATGAATCTGATCCCTATCGGATATGGTTATCAGAGATTATCTTGCAACAAACGCGTGTTGAACAAGGCATTCCCTACTACGAACGGTTCATTAAAGCATACCCGACGGTTTGCGACCTGGCCCGTGCCCCGGAAGATGAGGTCATGAAACACTGGGAAGGGCTTGGCTATTACAGCCGTGCGCGTAATATGATGGTCGCTGCCCGCACCATATGCCATAATTACCAGGGAAACTTTCCCAACACCTATGAAGACATAAGAGCCCTGAAAGGCGTTGGCGACTATACCGCTGCGGCGATTGCGTCCTTCGCTTTCAATTTACCACACGCGGTACTGGACGGTAATGTATACCGGGTACTGGCCCGTTTTTTTGGCATCGACCAGCCCACCAATACCACTCAGGCCAAAAAACTATTCACCGAATTGGCCCATCAGCTACTTGCTTCCAACCAGGCTGATCGCTACAATCAGGCCATCATGGATTTTGGAGCAACCCTCTGCACGCCCAAAAAGCCTGACTGCGCCTCCTGCCCCCTACAAACCCACTGCGTTGCTTATCAAACTAGCCGGGTTGACCAGCTTCCCCAAAGGAAACCCAAGGCTCCCCGGCGTATCCGCTATTTTCACTTTCTCCTTTTTAACTACGATAACCAAATCATCATTCGTCGCCGCGAGAAAAAAGACGTATGGCAAAAACTCTATGAATTTCCTCTGCTCGAAACAACCCAACTGCTGAATGAAGACCAGCTCATACAGGAATTAAAGCATTGGCCCTTGGCACAAAACACCACATTGACGATTAGGGAAGTCAGCAAACCATTCCGGCAATTGCTTTCCCATCAGGATATTCGGGCCCGGTTCTTTGAAATCGAATGCTCTTCTCCGGTTCAGCCCCCAGCAGAGACGGGCAAATGGATATCCAGAAACGAGCTGTCCGCCTATCCTTTCCCTCGTATTATTGATTGGTATTTAGCCGATAATTCCCTATATTTAAAATTATAAGCTTTAGCCCAAAAAACATAAAAACAAGCATAAAAAGCACTGACTATCAATAAATTACAGCACAATCCTCTCTTAAAACATGCGTATTTAGTCTTACATAGTCAGAAAAAATGGCTGTATGTCTGACATCGACTTTGTACATTGTCAAAAATGAAAAAATAGCATCAACGATATGGTAAATCGCGTCATACTTATTGGCAACCTGGGCCGTGACCCGGAAGTACGAAGACTGGAAAATGGGGCGGTCGTAGCAAAGTTCCCCATTGCTACTAATGAAAATTACCGCGATAAAAGCGGAGAATGGCAGCAACAAACGGAGTGGCACGATATTGTCGCCTGGCGCATGCTTGCCGAACGAGCAGAGTCTTCCTTAAAAAAAGGCAGTATGGTCTATGTCGAAGGTAAATTAACTCACCGCACCTGGCAGGACCAAGACGGCAACAATCGTCGAACAACCGAAGTGGTTGCCTCATATTTCCGGCTGATCCCTGGTACATCAGGTAGTAGCTCCAACAGTATGAATAATTTCCCGAATGCAGAGGACGAACCAAGTACCACCAACACCCCCGTGGCCAACAAACCTGCGGATTCCACCCAAACCGGGGACTCCAGTGTCGTAACGGAAGATGCTGAAGACGACCTGCCCTTCTAAACGCATGGGCTTAGCCTTAATATGGAGCAGAAAGCATAATTGCCATCGGTCACTATGCCATGACCGGTGCATTTCTCGTTAGGATATCTTATTTTTGTTAAAGAAACCGCTGGTATTCGATTCAATTGCGAACGTGCTTAAACCAGCTATTACTCATTAACATTCACTTTTTTGGAACCTGAGCCGGAACCTTTTCTCGCGGTTTTTCTCCATCTATTTTTTCTTGCCGTACCTCCCGGAGAAGTTATTTTTGGCTTGTTGGGTATTGTAGTATTACTCATGTGCTCTGCCCTGGTGTCTGGATCTGAAATTGCCTTTTTTTCTCTTACCCACAATGATTACGAGGAATTACAGCAAGCAGGGGATCGAGCCGGCGAGCGCATTATTCATATGCTGAAGCGCCCTCGAAAGTTGTTGGCCACCATCCTCATTAGCAACAACTTCGTTAACATCGCCATTGTCATCCTATCCGACTTTGTACTACTCAGGTTCATTCCGGAGGAAACATTTGAACGTTGGGGAGCCGCCCTGGCGCAGTGGCTCCCCCTAAACCTGTGGTTTACGATCAAACAGATTGGCTGGACCATCAATTTCCTGATCATCACCGTTGGTATTACCTTCTTACTGGTATTATTTGGCGAAGTAGCGCCAAAAATTTATGCCCGAATCAATAACCTCACTTTGGCACGCTTCATGTCGCTGCCTCTAAGCATATTATTCCGCTTTTTTCATCCGGTAAGTTCAGCTCTGGTGCGTCTTACCAACCTGGTGGAGGGGCGTCTTGCCAACTCGAATGTCGCCAATCAAACCACCAGCCGCGAAGACATTGACGATGCGATTGAGCTGACCGTAAGTATGGAAGAAGATACCGAGCAGGAGGTAGATATCCTGAAAAGTATTGTGAAATTTGGGGAGGTAAGTGTAAAACAAATTATGCGCTCCCGGATGGATGTGGTGGCCATTGATTTTCGCCTGACCTACCAGAAAGTTATGGATATTGTTCGGGAGTCGGGGTATTCCCGCATTCCCGTATATGAAAATGACTTTGATAACGTCACTGGTATTCTCTACGTAAAAGATCTACTCGGCTACAACGAAGAGGACAATAAATTTGAGTGGCAGGAACTCATTCGCACTAATTTATTATACGTGCCCGAAGCTAAAAAGATTGATGATCTGCTAAAAGAATTCCAGCGAAAACGACTGCATCTCGCTATTGTAGTCGATGAGTACGGAGGGAGTTCGGGAATTATCACGCTAGAAGATATTCTCGAGGAAATCATTGGGGATATTCAGGATGAATTTGATGATGAGCCCGAAATCTTATATCAACGTATCGATGATTCGACCTTCTTGTTTGAAGGAAAAACCCTGATTAATGACGTATGCCGCGTACTCACTCTCGATACTGCCCAATTCGATGAGGCACGCGGTGATTCTGACTCATTAGCCGGCCTGTTACTCGAACTCCATGGCGGCATCCCTAAGGTAGACGAAGAGATTCCTTTCGAAGGGTTTACCTTTAAGGTAACTGCAGCCAGTAAACGCCGAATTGAGCAGGTGCTACTGACCTTACCGGATCCGCTAAAATATAGTCCGTTCGAAGCGCGTTCTTAGCATGACACAAAACTATCTATACCTTATGCTATTGCGACTCTTTTCTGGCAGCCTGACCGGCCTGTTTTTTTTATTAGTTGCCTGTTCCTCTGATGGGCCACCACCAACACCCAAGCCGCGCGCTTTTCCCAAGGTGAACTACCCGGAGGAATATTCCTACCAACAGTTCGATGAAGACTATTGCGCATTTACATTTCAGTTTCCATCTTATGCAGAGGTAGTGCAGGACAACAACTTTTTTGATGAGGATCCGGTACACCCCTGTTGGTTTGATCTCTACATGCCAGCTTTTGATAGTCGTCTTCACTGCAGCTATATCGAAGTAGGAGCGGATAAATCCATCGAGCAACTCAAGTCTGATGCGTTTGAAATGGCTGACTACCATACCAAGCGGGCCAATTATATCGATGAATTACGCATTAACCGTAAGAATGAAGCTAATGTAGAGGGTTTTGCGTTTGCTATTGAGGGACCTGCCGCCACGCCTTTTCAGTTTTACCTCACCGATGGTGAGGATCACTTTTTTCGCGCATCCTTATATTTTAACACACAGGTTAGGCCAGATAGCTTACGCCCCATTTACGACTTTGTACGCAAGGATGTGATGAAGATGATCGAGACCTTTACCTGGACAGAATGAGTCAAAAAAAGCCGGACATCCCTGCGAGTAGGGGATATCCGGCTTATGGTTGGGTTCGTTAACCTAACGCTTATTTCTTAGCTGTTTCTTTCTTCGCTTCTTTTTTATCCGCTTTCCCATTTTCGGGTAAGCCCAGGATTTTAGCCTTTATTTTTGCTTCGATCTCGTCGGCTACTTCCGGATTATCACTCAGAAATTGCTTGGCAGCCTCACGACCCTGAGCAATTTTAGCCCCGCCATAACTATACCAGGCACCACTTTTCTGAATGATTTCGTGATCGACGCCAAGGTCGATAATTTCACCGGTCTTTGAAATACCTTCCCCATACGTAATGTCGAACATAGCTACGCGGAATGGGGGAGCCAACTTGTTTTTGGCAATTTTCACCTTCACGTGGTTGCCAACAACTTCTCCATCCTTATTTTTAATCGCTGAGCCGGTACGACGAATATCAAGTCGAACGGACGCATAAAACTTCAGCGCATTACCTCCGGTAGTCGTCTCCGGGTTACCAAACATGACGCCAATTTTCTCTCGTAGCTGATTAATAAAGATACAGCAGCAGCGTGTGCGGCCAATCGTACCCGTTAGCTTACGCATAGCCTGAGACATCAGGCGCGCCTGTAGCCCCATCTGGGAATCGCCCATTTCTCCTTCGATCTCAGAACGCGGAACCAGAGCGGCAACCGAATCAATCACAATAATATCGAGCGCTCCGGAACGGATGAGATTCTCTGTAATTTCCAATGCTTGCTCTCCATTGTCAGGCTGGGAAATCAGTAGATTTTCAATATCTACGCCCAGCTTTTCCGCATATGTGCGGTCAAAGGCGTGCTCAGCGTCAATAAAAGCGGCAATACCTCCTTGCTTCTGAGCCTCGGCAATGGCATGAATAGCCAATGTGGTTTTACCCGAAGACTCCGGGCCATAAATTTCGACAACCCGCCCTTTCGGAAAACCATTAACCCCCAGAGCTACATCAAGCCCCAACGAACCGGAAGGAATCGTTTCAACATTAGCTACCTGACTGTCGCCCAGGCGCATGATCGTGCCCTTACCATATGACTTCTCGATGCGGTCAACCGTCATCTGTAGGGCCTTCAGCTTGGCTTCTTTATCTTTTGACATGGTCTTTCTACTTTTTAGCGCTGAACGCTTTGTTTTATGTTTGAAACAAAAATAAACATTTTGTTTGTAAAAACAAACACTGATGGGAATTTACGTAAAACTTTTTCGCCTAGTCGTCCGCTAAACGTTTAAAAACGACTAATAAAAAAAGCCTCTGGATATTAGGACATCCAGAGGCTTTCGTACGCTGTACAAATTTACCTAGCAGTGATTTTCCAACGCAGCTTGCTTGCTGTACGCCAGAATGTTGTTCACTGTTTTTGCGGAAGCGTTAAATTTAACGCGGGGCAAATGCTGTTGGGCCTCGCGCATTTCCTGATACGCCTGGCGAGCTTCTGCATTTTCGCGTAGAAGCATTTGAACAGCTTTGGCCTCAGCCGCTGTGGTTTCATTATACAGGTACTTGACGATAAGAGAAGGTGTAAAGTTTTGCTTCATAAGGTTATTTTTGATGAGCTAAATTCAGTATATAAACTACGAAGGTTATTCCATTATTGCACCCACTCTGTTATTTTTAACACTTATCCAAGTCCACTCCCTAATTTAAACATTACTTAACCCGGTGCCAGGTCTGTGTCCGATACAGTCCGGTCCAGTGGCGACCCCGTACTTTGAGGACGTTATCATTATCGTCAGGTGTCCATACGACACAGCCGTAGGTATTTCCATCTTCGGGGTCTAATATTTGCCCTCCGCGCCAACGCTCGCCATCGTATTCCAGCTTCTCAATAATCGCCATTCCAAGCACCGGCTGATTCTTCTTTTTACCCTTGCAGGCATCACATAGTGCATCGTCGCCCTTGTCCGTTAGAATCTTGACGATCTTACCGTACAGCTTATCGCCTTTCTTGAAAATCTGTACGTGTGATTTTGCCTCTCCGGTTTCATCATCAATACTCTTCCAGGTGCCCAGCACATTATTTTGAGCCAAAGCCATGCCCGTCGTTACGAACATCAATACAAATAAGCCTACATACTTCATAATTCTACTATTTATGGTTAATCAAAAGGGGTCATTCGTCTAACTGCGCCGGATGCCAGAACAGCTTCTCAAAATCAACTACACAATCGTTCTCCACTACAACATCTTCGGCTTCCAGCAAAGCCTGCATCATGCCGGGCTCTGGAAAGTGGTGGCGCCCCGTCAACTCACCCTTGCGGTTTACTACGCGGTGCGCCGGAATAGGACCATTCCCCATACTTTGTCGTAGCGCCCATCCAACCATCCGGGCGGAGCCCAACGCCAGATAGTCGGCGATAGCTCCGTAGGTCGATACCCGGCCGCTCGGTATCTGGCAGGTTACGTCCCATACTTGTTGATAGTAATGCGCTTTCGTTTTTTTCATCAGCAGTAATGTCAACGCTTTATTCATAAAGTTGTTGATATATATCATTCACAAGGTGGCTAATCATGGCTCATTACGCCTGGTACATAGTGGATTATCCTGCTGAAAAAATTACCTTTGCCACCGACGGAAAACAAACCTGTTTATGCTGAAAACGAAGATCAAAGCCTCCGCCATTACCAACCTTACCGATGCCCGCTATTTCGCAGCCTGGGATGTGGAATGGATGGGATTTTCTCTCGATCCCGCCTCCGACCATTTTGTCGACCCCAATACCGTGCACGCCATAAAAGATTGGGTAGAAGGACCGCAAATTACCGGCGAATTTAACCTGCAATCAGCCGCTGATATTCAGTCTTTGGTTGACAACCTCAACCTTGATGCGATTCAGGTTGGTCCATTCACGCCCGTTGAAACGCTAATGGACTTAGATACGCAGGTGCCCGTCATTAAAGAAATTATCTTTGAAGCAAGCAAGCAGGCCTCCGATATAGAAACCATCCTCGAAGCCCACGCGGCCCATTGTGCCTATTTCCTGTTCAATTTCGACAGTAATGGCCTCGCCCTGACCAACCTTCCAGTTCCTTTACCCTGGCTGAAGGAGGTGTGTGCAGAATACCCCATACTGCTAAGTATTGCGGACCTCAACGATCAGCTCGATACCATCCTCGACGACATACAGCCAACCGGCCTCAGTGTCCGCGGCGGAGAAGAAGAAAAAGTGGGCTATAAGTCGTTCGATGAACTCGACGACCTGTTCGAGGCACTGGAGACCTTAGAGTAGCATGAAAAAAGTCATGCCTTTCCTGCGTCTTTTTCTGCACCTTGCGTCTATACAGATAAAAAGCGACGCCATGGATCACCAATACTGGCAGGAAACGCGCGAGCGACTCAAGAGATACCTGAGCTCCCGCATCGCCGATAGCAATGAGGCAGAGGATATCCTGCAGGATGTCCTGATGACGGCTTATGCCAAAAAGAACCAACTGCGCAACGAAGAAGTCCTTACCGCCTGGATTTACCGCATTGCCCGCAACACCCTGACAGACTACTACCGCCGGTCGGGCCGTGCTCCCCGGGTGCAAGCGGTGTCCGAAACGGCAGATGCGCTGACCGGAGAGGGCGATCGCACCCACGAATTCAGCAGTTGTATTGTTCCCATGATTCGCGCGCTCCCCGAACCGTATCGCGAGGCACTATTGCTCAGTGAGATTGGTGGGCTTTCGCAAAAAAAACTGGCCGAACGGCTTGGCATTAGCTACTCGGGGGCTAAATCGCGCGTGCAGCGTGGTCGCGAAAAACTGCGCGAGATGCTGTTGGCCTGTTGCCACATCGAAACGGACCGCTACGGCAATATTGTCGATTACCATAGTCGTCGCTCTTAATCACCATCAAACGGTACTAACTATGAAAAAAGATCTTAAGAAAATCGTTCAGGACAAATACGCAGCCCTGGTTACTCAGGAAAAAGAGAGCTGCTGCGGCCCTTCGTCCTGTTGTGGGCCAACGGATGCCGATGACATCACCTTCTTTAGCGAAGATTACTCCCAACTGGAAGGCTATGTGGAAGACGCTGACCTGGAACTGGGTTGCGGCATTCCCGTCAACCACATCGAAATTAAGCCCGGCATGTCTGTGCTCGACCTGGGTGCCGGTGCGGGTAATGATGTATTTGTCGCCGCCCGCATGACGGGCCCTACCGGCAACGTGGTGGGCATTGATTTCACCCCGGCTATGGTGGAAAAAGCCCGGGCCAATAAAGCCAAATTGGGTCTGGAATACGTCTCCTTTGTACAGGGTGATATTGAGGATATGCCCCTCGCAGATAACAGCTTCGACCTGGTCATTAGCAACTGCGTTCTCAACCTCGTACCGAATAAAAAGAAGGCTTTTTCCGAAATTAAGCGCGTACTCAAAACAGGTGGACGATTCAGCATTTCCGACATTGTGCTGCAAGGTGAACTTTCCCCCGCCCTGCGCGATGCCGCAGCCCTTTATGCCGGTTGTGTTTCCGGGGCGTTGCAAAAGGACACCTACCTTGACATTGTACGTACAGCTGGCTTTCAAGCGCTGGACGTAGCGAAAGAACGGAAAATTGAATTACCAGACGCATTGCTGGCCCGCCATGTTTCAGCCGACGAGATCAAAGATTTTCGCGACAGCGGCACCGGCATTTACAGCATCACGTTACTGGCTCAAGCCTGATTGGCTGCCATCGCCGGCTCTTTAGGCGTCGGCTTATCATCTCCCCGCGTCCCCTCATCCGCCGGCATAATCCAGCGGATGAGTACCGGGATGAGCATTAAATCGCTCACCAGGGCACTTACCAGAGTCAGGCTAATCAATAGACCAACCACCACGCTTGGCGGGTGAATCGAAAAGAGCATAACCAGAAAGCCGAAAAAGAGAATGATACTGGTAAGAACAATGGCTTTGCCCGTCTCCAGAAAGGTAATTTCCAGCGACTTTTCTACGCCATACCCCTTGTTTCGAGCCAGTTTATATTTACTCAGGAAGTGGATGGTATCATCGACAGCAATACCGAATACCACGGCAAAGACAATAGACACGCCGGCCTCCAGTTCGATGCCCAAAAAGCCGAGTAGGGCCCCCGCCAGCAGAAGTGGAAAAACGTTAGGCACCAGCGAGATGAGTAGCATCCGCCCGTTGCGAAATAATAGTGCCATGAGGATACTGACAATTAAAATAGCCATCCCCAATCCCTGAATCAGGTTTCGTCGAATATACTCAGCATTCTTATCAATAATAAGGCCCGTACCGGTGCGCTTCACGTCAATTACGTCGCTGTCCAGGTTAGCCACAGCCCATTGATCAAAGCGCTGCCCGAACTGCTTAATACTGTCGGCTCCGATGTCATCAATACGCGAGGTGATGCGCGCCATTTGCCGATCCTTGCTCACCAGCACCTTCATGTCCAGTTGTGGAATCTGATTCACCATGCGCTGATAGCGATCGAAGCGCTCTTCGCTTTCGGGGAGCTGATAGGCGTCCGGATTATTCCCCGCATTCATTTGATTGATACTCTTATACACCGCAGTTACGGAATTCACCGCCCTTACGTAGGGATAGTCAGCCAGAAAGTCCTCAATTTTACCCATTTCCCGAATCACTTCGTAATCCGTCGCTTCGTACCCTTCCTGAGCATAGATCGCAAACTCTTGTGGACGGAACCCCGCCAGCTCTCGCTCAAAAAACTGAAAATCGGACGTAATCTTCCGGTTACGGGGCATATTATCGATAATGTCGTAGTTGGTGGAGATCATAGAGATCCCCCATAGGCTGATCGCCAAAAAAACAATCCCGCCCAGCGCAATGCGCCGGGGATGACGTACGGTAAGCTGATACGACCACTGCATGAGGTGTTCCCAGAATTTTTGGCTGCGACCAAACTTCATAATCTGATCCTGACGAAACCAACTCATCACTGCGGTCGTGAAAAAAATGACCGTAAAGTACGCGATGAGGACCCCCAGAGCAGCGTTAAGACCAAAATCGCGAATAGGCCCTACGCGGCTGGTCAGCAGCGAACCAAAACCGATAGCGGTCGTAATGGACGTCAGCAAAGTAGCCAGACCAATCTCCTTAATCGTTGTACGGATAGCATCACGCCGGCTGTAGCCTTTGCGCAGTTCATCAATATACTTCGACATGATGTGGATGACATCACTTGTGCCCACGATAATCATCAACACCGGATAGAGGGCCGCCATAGCATTGAGCTCGCGCCCCGTTACTCCGAGGAACCCCATAAACAGGAGCATCCCCAGACCGATAGAAAACAAGGCTAATCCAATGCCCCACGGCCGCCGGAACAGGAAGAACATAATAATGGTGACCAGGATACCGGAAACAATGGCCGATACGGTTATTTCTCGCTTTTGCATGGCCACCAGCTCTTTCTGAAAATAAGGGCGTCCCAGGTAATGATAATCTTCAAAATTGTACTCCCCGATCCTATCTTCGATGGCCGTAATAAGCTCTTTCGCCTGTTCGAGCTGAATGCGCTCCACCACTTTCATGTAAACTACCATGGCGGTACCATCTTCGTTAATCAGGTTGTAGACAAAGCGGGGATCGTTAAGTAGCCGCTCCCGGTCGGCCGGGTAGCGCTCCGGCTGGTCAATATGTATAGCCGGCACCGAGGTAATGGCAAAGGGGGTCTTAATCGGGTATTCGAACTTGGTCAACGACTCAACCGTGCGTACGTGGGGCAGGTCACGTGCCTCTAGCGTAAAGTCGTGGAAACGCTCCAGAAAGTCTTGCTCGAAAACACCCTCACTACGCTCAATGCCTATGAGTAAAAAATTATCGTCGGTTTCAAACTGATCCGTGAATTCCTGGAAGAACTCCAGGTCTTCATCCCCTTCCGGAAAAAACTGCTCAAAGTCAAAGGAAAATTGCAAATTGAAGACACCGTAAATAGCCACCAGGGCTAATACAGCAAATACGGATAAGGATAAAATTCGAAAGCGCGTACTCATGGTGTTGTGTGTAATTATTTGGGGGCTTCCGGAGAAGCAGTCGGAGCGATAAAAGTATACTCCCTAACAATAGATCGGCAGAAGGGTTAAAACCGACTTCGTTTTTTTGCGAAAGCATGACTGTTTTTTTGCGAAAGCTTCCTGTTGCTCTGCGATTCCTTGCGGGAAATGCCGCCAACCCCAACCAACAAAGTATAATGGTGTGTACGCTGAGGCTGATTAGCTTTTATTCGTCCGGAAATCCTGCTATCTTTTGGGTACAATGCTAAAAGCTTATCACACGGAGGGAATACGAGAAGCGGGCTGCGACGAAGCTGGTCGGGGCTGTCTGGCGGGGCCGGTCTATGCGGCTGCGGTGATTATGCCGGTTGACTTTTCCCACCCCCTGCTCAATGATTCCAAGCAACTTACGCACTCACAGCGAGAGGAAGCACGGATAATAGTGGAAGAACACGCCCTCTGTTGGGCAGTGGGCGAGGTTTCGCCAATAGAAATTGACGAGATCAATATCCTCAACGCTTCCTTTCTCGCTATGCACCGCGCGCTCGATCAGCTGCGGCTCGTACCGGAAGGCCTGCTGATCGACGGCAACCGGTTTACGCCCTGGCGGGATTGCCCTTTTCATTGTATTATTAAAGGAGATGGAATTTACCGCTCTATCGCCGCGGCATCTATTCTGGCCAAAACCTACCGCGACCATTATATGGCAAAGATTGCGGAAGAATACCCGCAATACGATTGGATAAGTAATAAAGGCTACCCCACCAAAGCCCACCGAACAGCCATTGCCACCCATGGAGTAACGCCCCATCACCGGCAGTCCTTTCGATTGTTACCCCACGCGGAGCAGGGCGAATTATTTTAGCGCAAGAATGGATTATTTGCTTTTTCAAAACCGATGGTAGTGGGCTGCATATGCCCCGGATAGACCTTGACGTCGTCGCCCAGGGGCAGTAGTTTGTTCTTTATAGACGCGATGAGGGTGTCGTGATCGCCACCCGGCAGATCTGTACGGCCAATACTTCCGTAAAAAAGTACATCCCCGGCAATAAGAAACTGGTCTTCTTCGCAATAGAAAGAAAGACTGGCCGGAGAATGTCCCGGGGTGAAAATACTCCGCAAACGAGTCTCACCGAATTCGATAATGTCGCCTGCTTCGATAAAACGCTCCGGCGAGGGAGATGGCTCAGCATAGGGAATACCGTACATGGCGGCCACCTGAGGAATAGCTTCCAGTACTGGCACTTCTCCCCGGTGAATTTCCAGGGGTAGACCATATTCGGTGGCCACAAACCGATTACCAAAGACGTGATCGATATGGCAATGCGTGTTGATTAAGCGTACCGGGGTCAGGTCTAACTCTTTGAGCTTATCCTGTAGCTGTTTGCGTTCAGCAGCATCAAAGCACCCCGGATCAAAAATGATGCACTCCTTTGTCTGATCAAAGACGATATAGGTGTTTTCCTGAAAAGGATTAAACGTCAGGCCGACAACATCCACCATGTTTTTTGTGTTTGTAGATTGTCCGTGAGAAACAAATAGATTATATTGATAACGCTCCACGAGATGAAACCTCCTTTTGCGGAAGCGTAATTATACATGTTTTATCGCCCATCACAAACTGCTGAGCATACATGCGAAAAAACTACTTCATCCTCGCTCTACTGCTAACCGTGTGTACAACGGGTCTGTTCGGACAGGGCACACAAGTTGAATTTGGTAAAAACCGGGTACAGTACCACGATTTTTTTGACGAGTGGTCGCAGTACGAGAGCGACAACTTCGTGGCGTATTGGTACGGCCGATCCCGCAACATTGGCCAATCAGTTATACAGATGGCCGAATATGATTTCACCGAAATTCAACGTATTCTCGAGCACCGTCTTAATCAGAAGGTCGAAATTATCGTCTACACTGACCTCACCGATCTCAAGCAGAGTAACATCGGTACCGAAGAAATCTTCACCAATACCGGCGGGCAGACCAAGATCGTCGGGAATATTATGTTTGTTTACTTCAACGGTGATCACAACCACCTGCGACGACAAATACGCGAAGGTATTGCTCAGGTGTATTTGAACGCTATGCTCTTCGGGGCCAATATACAGGAGATTGTACAGAATGCCGTGATGCTCAACCTCCCGGCCTGGTTTAAGGGCGGCCTGGTCAATTACATCGGAGAACCGTGGAACACAACCCACGATAATCGACTAAAGGATCTGGTGTTAGACGAAGAATTTGAGGACTTTAAGAAGCTGTCCGATCTCCACCCCAACCTCGCGGGGCATTCCCTTTGGCACTTTATTGGAGTGCGGTATGGGCGTTCTACCGTATCTAACCTCCTGTATCTGACGCGAATTAACCGCTCCGTAGAAAGTGGGTTTCTCTATGTATTAGGTAATTCTTATGAAAGTATTTTACAGGAATGGGCTGCTTTTTATACCGGACGTTATCAACGCGATGAAGCGAGCCGCCGTACTCCGGGTGGAGAGGTATTTACACCGAAAAACCGCAAGGAACTGCCCATCACCCAGCTCAAATTAAGCCCCGATGGTACCAGGCTTGTCTACGTCCTGAACAACCTCGGCAAATACAAAGTCTATCTACACGACTTAACTAAAAATAAACGCAAACGCATATTTAAAGAGGGGTTCAAAAACAACTTTCAAACCACAGATCTCAATTATCCGTTACTGGCCTGGAATCCAACCAGCTCACAACTGGCCATGATCTACGAGAAGCGCGACGATATCATCTTTCGAACCTACGATATCTTTACCGAAAAAATAGAAGAGCAGCCTCTTGCCGAGCGTTATCAGCGCGTTTACAGCATCGACTATATTGATCCTTTCCAATTGGTTTTTTCGGCGGCCGCCAATGGCCATAGTGACATTTATCTCTACAATCCACGTACGCGACAATCTCAGCGCATCACCAATGATTATTACGATGATCTGGACGCAAAATACGTCGAGGTACGGGGTGACCGTGGGATACTCTTTACCTCTAACCGTACCGACACCTTACTGGAGAACCGTTCCCTGGATACCATTTTACCGATTAACAACTTCGACCTCTATTACTACAACCTGGATAAAGATCTAAAAGAACTGGTACGCGTCACCAACACCCCGTTGGCTAATGAACGCCAACCTATGGCCATCGACAGCAGCTACTTCGGCTACCTCAGCGACCGACGGGGTATTTACAATCGGGAGGTCGCCAGACTAGAAGATTTTATTCATCATTATGAGCAAAAGGTTCTGCTCACCGATGGCACCGAAATTGTGATGCACGCCGATTCTACGCTCGAGAAGCTAGATACGGCCCTTATTGATACGGTAGAAATATACCCCGTGGTACGCACCCGTGCCATTGCTCATATCAATTCTAACGTAGACCGGAATATACTTACACAGCACAGTGCAACGGAGGCCGGAAAAATCATCCAGACCATAGCCCGGAATGGGCAGCAGGTTATTCGCATGCGCTCCGTAGATCCCGATTCGGTTTTTTCCCCCATTCCCACAGTATTTCATCGCAGCCGTATTGCGCTGATACGTGACCTAAGTCGGGCTATTGGTAGTGACGTTAGTGAACGGTTACAGGAACTGCTAGATCAGGTTGATGCACCTACAACGCCCGAGCAGTCCACACCACCGTCAGCGCAGGATACCGTACCCAAAGTAACCGAAGACCCCCAGTTTTTCCAGTCCGAATTTGGCAATCCACCAGAGCCGCTGACGCAAAAACTGGAAGAACAGGAATCAGGTTTGGGCGAAATCATGCAAGAAGAAAATGTAAGCATTCTCCCACCTATCGCTTCTTTTGATTTTCCCGCCAGTGAAGAGGTAAATACCAAAGAAGTATATAAATTTCGATCAGCTGGAATTATTCCCTACCGCCTACAATTCCGCGCTGATTTTGTGACCACCCAGCTCGACAATAGCCTGTTATTTGAGGGTTTCAACAATTTTGCCGCTAATCCGGATGGTGTTTTCAACCCGCCTCCTCCCGGCATTTTGCTCAAAGCTACCGTACAAGACATCTTTGAAGATTACGAAATTGTCGGGGGTATTCGCATCCCCACTTCTTTTGACGGAGCGGAGTACTTTGTTACATTTAACAATCGTAAAAAGCGCCTGGACAAACGCTATTCGGTCTATATGCGCCGACAGCGACAGAATAACAGCCTGGCTCCCAGCCGTAGTTTACAACGACAGGAATCCGTTATCCTGCTAGGTCAGTACGGTGTGCGCTATCCCCTTGATGTCTTTCGCAGCTTACGAGCCACCGCCACGCTGCGTCAAGACCGCATCACCCAATTAGCTACTGATGTACGCTCGTTCAACGAACCCGCCAACAACTCACAACGGGCAGGGTTACGTCTGGAATATGTATTTGATAATTCCTTTGAACGGGCTATTAACCTTCGTAACGGTTCGCGCTATAAATTCTTTGCCGAAACCTTCAAAAAATTTAGTGTAAACACCAACGATGGGCTGGATGTCAGCTTTGACGACGGTTTCATGACGGTAGTAGGACTGGATGCCCGCCACTATCAGCCCATCTTGAAGCATTCCGTATTTGCTGCACGTTTGGCGGCAGCTACTTCTTTTGGCTCCGAGCGTATCCTGTATTTTATGGGTGGAGTAAACAATTGGCTGTTCCCCGCACAGAATAATGATATTTCCCTACCACCTGGTGACTATGCCTTTCAGGCATTAGCCACTAATATGCGCGGTTTTCGCATTGGCATTCGCAACGGTAACTCTTTTGCCGTAGCAAATGCCGAACTGAGGGTGCCTATTTTTAAATATCTAAGTCGCCGGTTAAATTCCCCCTTCCTGGAAAACTTCCAGGTGGTTGGTTTCTTTGATGTCGGTACAGCCTGGGCTGGAAGCGACCCTTACCGGGAAGACAACCCGCTCAACACCTCCACCATTGTAGAAGGAAATGATAACATAGAGGTGACCATCAACTACTTTCGCGATCCTCTGATTGCAGGATATGGAGTAGGGGCACGCACGATGCTCTTTGGGTATTTTGTGCGCGTGGACTACGCCTGGGGCGTCGAGACTCAGATAGTACAGGATCCGCGCCTGTACATTTCCTTTGGACTTGACTTTTAAAGGTTTTCTTCCGCTGCTTTTAATTTTTCGGCGTTCTCCGCTACGCGCAGGGATTCAATGACTTCATCCAGCTGTCCCTCAATAATTTTATCGAGGTTGTAGAGCGTCAGGTTAATGCGGTGATCTGTAACGCGATTCTGAGGGAAATTATAGGTTCGTATCTTATCCGACCGGTCGCCCGAGCCCACTAACGATTTACGGTGTGCAGCCTGCTCAGACTCATATTTTTCGCGCTCAACACTTGCTATTTTTTGATAGAGGCGTTGCAAGGCAATTTCCCGGTTTTTAATCTGGGAACGACCATCCTGACTCTCCGCTACGATACCAGTAGGAATGTGCGTAAAACGAACCCCTGATTCTGTTTTATTTACGTGCTGCCCGCCCGCACCGCTGGAGCGGAACGTGTCCACTTTTAGGTCCGCTTTATTGATTTCTACATCTTCTAATTCTCGCTTGGGCATCACCACCACCGTAGCTGCCGAGGTATGCACTCTACCCTGGGATTCTGTTTTAGGAACGCGCTGTACCCGGTGAGCCCCCGACTCAAACTTCAGGTGGCCAAACACGGCCTCCCCCGAAACTTCCAAAATCAGCTTGGAATACCCTCCCACGGTACCTTCAGTAACCTCCAGGACCTCTACTTTCCAGCCTTGCGTTTCAAAATAGCGGGAGTACATGCGATACAAATCACCCGCGAAGAGAGCAGCTTCGTCACCACCGGCCCCCGAGCGAATTTCGACCAGTACATCTTTGTCATCATCCGGATCTTTGGGAATTAGCATCATTTTAATCTTTTCCTCCAACTCTTCCCGCAGTGGCTCTAGTTCGGTCAGCTCTTCCTGTGCCATTTCCCGCATGTCCGGGTCACTCGACTCATTCTGCATCTCGCGCGATGTCTGAATATTCCCCAGTACTTCTTTATACTCGTTGGTGATGTCGACCAGAGGTTTTAGATCCTTATACTCCTTGCTGATCTTTGTATACCGGTCCATATCCGACATAATATCCGGGTCGGACAATTGTTCTTCTAATTGATAGTAGCGCTCCTTGATCGCTTCGAGTTTATCTAGCATCTAAGTTGGATTTATTGGTTGCAGCAGGCAGTGCATGCACAAACAACCGATTGGCAATGACTCAAATCGAGCCGGGACCAAAAGACAAAAATACGACCCATTCCATGGAAATGGAAAAAAGTCAGGATCTGCTTACCGCAAAAATAGATTTAATAGGTAGCCAAAACACGCTCTTGCTCTCCTATTCCTTCGCGAGACTCCACTTATACGCCTCTACATATTGAAATATATTTATATAAATTTTCGTTATAGGTAAGAAATAGCGATATTTTGACCATTATGGAAAAATAATACATCAGATTTGATAAAAATAAAATTAAAAAAATGTACATTTGACCTAAGTTGACCGTTAAATACACAGAAACAACCACTGGCGACTTAAAAAGTGCCGTTAAATAAACGAAACAAAGGCCTTTTTATGGCTTTTCTGACACGTATGCCCCGAATCCTGTGCATAGAATCCGCTACTGATGTCCTGTCCATTGCTATTTGCGATGAACACCAAAATTTATCGATACAGGAATCAAAAGAGCGTTACGCTCATGCCGCCAGAATAACGCAACTTATCGATTCCTGCACCAAAGAAGCAGGTATAACGATCGACACCCTCGATGCCATAGCCGTCAGTATTGGTCCCGGCTCATATACATCCCTGCGGGTAGGACTCAGTACAGCCAAGGGGTTAGCGTACGCCGTTAAAAAGCCTCTGCTCGCCATAGACACCCTGGCCATCACTGCAGCCGGTGCACTTACGCAGACAGATACGGCAGATACGCTGATTTTCCCCATGATCGATGCCCGGCGAATGGAAGTTTACGGCGCGCAATACGACATGCACCTGAATCAGCTGCAGCCACCCCGTGCCATGATCATGGACGCACATAGCCTTGATGACCTGTTGGCTCAATACAAACAGGTGCTCCTTTGTGGTAATGGTACACCTAAACTCCGCGAACTCTATCAACAACAACCAAAGGTTCATTTTGGCCCCGACCACAATCACGCGCAATATATGCGTGGTCTCGCTGTAAAAGCATGGCGAGGGCAACACTTTGCTGATGTAGCATACACCGAGCCCTTCTATCTGAAAGCGCCTAATATCACAACCCCAAAAAAGGTATTATAAGAAAGACAGGCACGTTCTTTGAGAAAAATGAAAGTTAATATTAGACTGATAATCAATTACTTTATACCAGGCGATAAACATATATAGTAATTTTGGTATAGATTTTGGTGTGGTATAATTGATATCTGCTATTGTAAATTTAAAACCACGCATTTTTTATGAGAAAGCAAAAAAATGAAAGCATCATCCTCAAGAAGGGCGATGAAGACATTCAACTCGATTATTCGGAACTGCGCAAAGCAGTTCTGGTTCTCCGCGCCGTCAACCACAAGTTGCGTCAGCGCATTATCGATCTGCTGGAGGAAAGTGAAAGCATGACAGTTACCGATATTTATATCAAGCTCCGTTTAGAGCAATCTGTCGCTTCTCAACATCTGGCTATTTTACGCCGTGCCGGTGTCGTTAATACAGATCGTCAGGGTAAATACATCTACTACTCCCTCAACAAGGATCGCCTCGAGCAGATCTCCAATTTGGTTGAGGAACTGGCAGAATAGCCTGCCGCCTGTATACTGATGATGAAGCAGGGAATTTATCCAGGATACAGGGAAAGCTATGAGAAACAGCAAACATACTATTTACATACTACCACAAATCTTTACTATTCCGGATTGTCCCGGAAGGAAAAAAGAGCATACTATGAGAAAGGCTAAGATTAATTTAGGTAACGACAAGTTGCATGTATCTTCGGAAGTGTTGCGCGCATTGGCTCACCCCTTGCGCATGAAGATTCTTGAGTTCATTGATCGGAATGAGTCGACGCACGTCAACAAGATCTACAACACGCTCAATTTAGAGCAGTCAATTACTTCCCAACATTTGCGCATTTTGCGCAATGCCGGTTTGGTACACACACGCCGGAACGGAAAGTTTATTTACTATAGCATCAACTACGATAAGATTGGGTCAGTGAACGGGTCCATTCATGATTTTTTGGACTAGAAGAAGCTACATCACTACTCCTAATGCCAGCCACAAATAAGAACACAGGAAAGCTTTTTTCGAGGTAGATCCGCTACAGCCGAAAAAAGTTTTCTCTGTGATGTGGTTTCAGAATATTCTTTAGGTCAACTCATCCAGTGATTGATCTCTTTGATCTAATGCCCCGGATGACGGGTTTGCTTCCTCCTCTTCCACAATGTTCCCGGGAGTAGCAGGTGCTTCTCCCTCTTCTTGCTCATCAGCCTTTTTTTGGTGCGGATCACTTAAAAAGAATGATCGCTGAAAGAAAAGAATGTTCAGCACGCCCATACTAATAGATACATCAGCGATATTGAATACCGGCTTAAAGAATAAATAAAACTCTCCGCCAATCAAGGGAAGCCATTCGGGCCATATCCCCCGAAACATAGGGAAATAAAACATATCGACTACTCGTCCCTGTAAAAAGCCGGCGTATCCACCACCTTCCGGCAAAAAAACGGCCAATTCATTGGGGTACGACTCGGAAAACAACAACCCAAAGAAAGCGCTATCCAACATGTTTCCGAGTGCTCCGGCAAGAATTAATGCAAAACTGACCAATACACCAAAAGGCACATCCCGACGCAGCAACTGCCGCAGAAAAAAGGCTAAAACAGCTATGGCGATCAGGCGGAATATGCTGAGCGCCAGTTTTCCCCATGCGCCATCACTAATAGTCAGGCCAAAAGCCATGCCCGGGTTCTCCACAAAATGAATAAGTGCCCAATCCAGCCCTAGAATTTGCAGCTCCTCACCGTATTCCATGTGGGTTTTTACCCAAATTTTAATCGCCTGATCCACTACGAGGACACCCACAACGATGAGTAGTAAGATATGTGCTTTTTTCATTCGTACTATTTCGTTCCACTACGTTAGCTAATACTATCGGGCAGGTTTGGCACCTGCCTTCTCAACGTGGTAACTCCCGGAGAGTTGTAGGAAGAGCCTGTTCTCAGGCGGTTACTTCCTTCGGGGTTAGATGCGTTGCGGTGAAAAGTAGTAAAAAAGCGGTTATTGATCGCACCTGATCAATAACCACTTCTCTACTTTATTGAAATAACCTTCCGTTGCTTATCGCTTGCGTGGGGGACGGCTATTTTTAGCTTCAATACTCAAAGTTGCGTGGGGAACGGCGCGCAGGCGTTCTTTAGAAATAAGCTTACCTGTCTCCCGGCAAACCCCATACACCTTGTTCTTGATGCGGATTAACGCATTATCTAAATGCTGAATGTGTTTGCGCTGACGGGCAGCCATATTGTACAGACGTTCACTTTCGGCCGTACCGATTCCATCGTCCAATCCCTTTATTTTACTGTCGGGGTTGTCGGCCATCTCAGCGATCTGTTGCTTATAGAATCGCAGCTGATCGTTAGCTTTCTCCAGCTTTTCTTCAATTAGCTGACGAAATTCGTCTAGCTCCTCATCGCTGTACCTTGTTTTGTCCTTGTTCTGACTCATAACGGAATGATTTATACAAAGGATAGAATATAACCTGGTAAAGGTATTTTATCGTTTCTGGGGTTTTCTATCGGACAGCGAAAGAAGCTGTTCCATACCAAATAACTACTTTTCTTTTCTGCGCTGTAAAAGTAATAATTACTTTATTGACTCCACATAATCTACAAAAGTTTACACTTTGCTACAGGCACAAAATAAATACACACTAAAACACATTGTGTTTAATCGGATACCCTATTTATCTTCCATTCCCTATCTGCTCATTCTTCTTCACCTTTATTGCGTCTATACTTGCGGTGCCCTCCGCCTTTGTGGCTGCGAGGCTGTAGGGGGTTGGCATGGTCTTCAGTGAATTGTCTGCGGTTGCGTGCCACATCGATAGCTACGAACAACGCCTGACGAAAGGACGATGGATTAGCTATATTTTTTCCGGCAATATCAAAGCCAGTACCGTGATCCGGTGAGGTGCGCACCCCGCCCAGGCCGGCCGTAAAATTCACCCCTTTGCCGAAGGCCAGCAACTTAAATGGTACTAACCCCTGATCGTGATACATCGCCAGGATAGCATCAAACTTTCGGTGCTGCCCCGAACCAAAGAACCCATCGGCCGGATAGGGGCCCATCACTAAGGTACCCGCCTTTTTACACTCAACTACAGCCGGGCGAATCCGTGTGTCGTCTTCATCCCCAATAGCTCCTCCATCGCCGGCGTGGGGGTTAAGTCCCAGTACTGCAATCGTAGGACGCTCCAGCCCAAAGTCCTTTTTCAGGCTTTCCTCCATCGTCTTTATCTTACTCATTACCAGCTCTTTGGTAATGGTATCGGCCACATCGCGCAGGGGCAAATGCGCCGTGACTACGCCCACCCGCAACTCGTCGTGTACCATAAACATCAAACTGTTGCCTCCCAACTGCTCCGTGATGTATTCGGTATGCCCTGGATGTGGGAAGCCTGACATTTTCATAGCTTCTTTATTAATCGGTGCCGTAACGATAGCATCGATATTACCATCGCGCAGGTCATAAACAGCAGTTTGCAGAGAATATAGCGCATATTTCCCCCCTTCTTCCGTTGCTTTACCCAATGTGATGTTGACATTTTCCTGCCAGCAGTTTAGGATGTTTACGTCTCCTTCCCGGGCTTCAACTGCCTGCTCTATTTGCTGAAAATGGAAGTCCGCATCAATAATATTCTTGTGGTAGGATACCACTTTGGAAGAGCCATATACGACGGGGATACAATACTCCAGAACCTTTTCGTCCTTTAGTGTTTTGAGAATCACTTCCAGTCCAATACCATTAATATCACCTGCCGTTATTCCTATCTTCATCTTTTCCATGTAGCTCATTTTATTCGTTCCGTAATGCACCCTACCCTTTTCAGGCCTTTGGCACAAAGCAGGACAAAGGTACATATTTGTTGCTACAGGTTTGCTTTCGCAAAAAACGGTTTTGCAGGAATCTCCTGCGGGAAATTTCCGGCTTTCGCGCAAGTCTACACAGGAAACCTTATCTTCCCGCCAAATGGCAAAGTCAGTATGGTTTTGCCGTAAGGCACATCTGCTATGAAAGCAAAAAAGTCGTACGGACAACATTTTCTCAATCGGGAGGACATTGCCGAGCGTATCGCCAATAGCCTGCAACTAACCGATGAATATACCCATATCCTGGAGGTAGGGCCCGGCCGCGGCATGCTTACCAAATACCTGTTACAGCACGATACGCCCCTAACGGTGGTGGAGGCCGACCGCGATATGGTACTCTACCTGCAGAAGTATTATCCACAACTCAAAGGACATATCGTCGCCCAGGATTTTCTCAAGGTACCCCTCGATCAGCTATTCGCCGGGCAGCCTTTTGGACTTATTGGTAACTTCCCTTACAATATCTCCTCCCAGATTTTATTTAAAATGATAACCTTTCGGGAACAAATTCCGGAAATGGTTGGTATGTTTCAGAAGGAAGTCGCTCAGCGCGTCATTGCCGGGCCCGGTTCCAAGACGTATGGTGTACTGGGCGTCCTGGTACAAGCTTACTATGAGGGAGCGTATCTTTTCCACGTTGATAAAGGAAGCTTTACGCCCCCACCCAAAGTCCAATCGGGCGTCATTCGCCTGACGCGACGCTCCCAACCGCTCATTAGAGAGAGCGAGGCCAGCTTGTTTCGTCAGGTAGTGAAGGGAGCATTCGGGCAGCGCAGAAAAATGCTGCGTAATACCATGAAGCCCTTCATAAAAGACACCCAGATTCTCCAGGAAGACTTCTTCCGGCAACGTCCCGAACAGATTGGCCTAAACGACTTTATTGAACTAACCCGACGCATTGCATCATTATCATCATAAACTAGTTAACTATGTCATTGGAAAAACGAATTGCCGAAGACCTTAAAACGGCCATGAAGGCTAAAGACGATGCCGGTAAGCGGGGCCTGCGCGCTATAAAACAAGCTATCCTCCTCGCTAAAACGGATGGCAGCAATAAAGACATTGATGAAACGGCCGAGATTAAGATGCTGCAAAAGCTCGCTAAACAGCGCCGCGAGTCTATCGAGATCTTTGAAAAAGAGGGTCGTGACGAACTCGCCCAAAAGGAAAAAGAAGAACTGGAAGTGATTGAACGCTATCTACCCGAGCAAATGAGTGAGGAAGACCTCGAAAAAGAACTTAAAGCGATTATTGCCGACACCGGTGCTTCCAGCATGCAAGATATGGGCAAGGTCATGGGCATCGCCAGTCAAAAACTGGCTGGGCGCGCCGACGGTAAAACCATTTCCACCAAGGTACGCCAGCTCCTAAATTCATAATTATTACGCAATCTTTTGTGCCACAACCAAACCAACCTATGAATACTGATTTTCTAAAAACCCTGGGACTCCAGGACAAAAACCACGGAACGAGCACCGGACAGCAGTCTACGGTCTTATCCGAAACCTACATTGAATCCTACACGCCAGTCGACGGCGCTTTCATTGGTAGCGTTAGTACGACTACCCGCCGCGAATACGATCAGGTAGTCGATAAAGCGCAGGATGCTTTTTTACACTGGCGCAAAGTGCCGGCCCCACAGCGCGGAGAAATCGTCCGCCAAATTGGACTTGAACTACGAGAACACAAAGACGCCCTGGGGCGCCTGGTTTCTTATGAAATGGGAAAAAGTCTGCAAGAGGGCTGGGGTGAAGTTCAGGAAATGATTGACATTTGCGACTTTGCCGTTGGTCTTTCCCGTCAGTTATACGGGCTTACCATGGCTTCTGAACGACCGGATCACCGCATGTTTGAGCAATGGCATCCCATGGGGCCGGTCGGCATCATTACGGCCTTCAACTTTCCCGTCGCCGTCTGGTCATGGAATGCCATGATCGCTTTTGTTTGTGGCGACACCTGCATTTGGAAGCCTTCGGAAAAGACTCCACTGTGCGCGGTTGCCTGCCAAAACATTGTCCGAAAAGTATTTAAAGAGAATGATGTTCCCGAAGGGGTCAGCAATATTATCGTTGGCGATGCCCAAACCGGAGAATTCATGACACAGGATACACGCCTGCCATTGATCTCGGCTACCGGTAGTGTTCGGATGGGTAAAATCGTCGGGGCCACCGTTGCTGCCCGCATGGGCAAAACGATCCTTGAACTTGGCGGTAATAATGGAATCATTGTCACCCCCAGTGCCGACAAAAACATCGTACTCAATGCTGCTGTCTTTGGCGCGGTAGGTACGGCCGGCCAACGGTGTACCTCCACCCGTCGTCTCATTGTACACGACAGTATGTACGATGAGATTCGCAATGCACTCGTCAATGCCTACGGCCAACTGCGCATTGGTAATCCACTCGATCAGAATAACCACGTAGGGCCGCTGATCGACAAAGATGCCGTGCAGACTTATCTCAATGCCATCGATAAGGTGAAAGCAGCGGGAGGTACCTTCTGTGTGGAAGGCGGACGCCTGGAGGGCGATGTCTATCAGAGTGGTTGCTACGTAAAACCCTGTATCGCCGAGGTAAGCCCCGACAACCCTATGGTAAAAGAGGAGACCTTTGCCCCCATCCTGTATCTGATGAAATACTCAGATCTGGACGAAGCCATTGCTATCCACAACAATGTGCCGCAGGGACTCTCATCCGCTATCATGACCAACAATATGCGGGAAATGGAGACCTTCCTCTCACCCGCCGGCTCCGACACCGGGATTGCCAACGTCAACATCGGTACCAGCGGTGCCGAGATCGGTGGTGCCTTCGGTGGAGAGAAAGAAACCGGCGGCGGCCGCGAAAGCGGCTCCGATGCCTGGAAAGCCTACATGCGCCGGCAGACCAACACTGTCAACTACAGCACCGAGCTGCCATTAGCGCAGGGAATTAAGTTTGATTTGTAAAAGCTTCTCACACTTACCTATCACATTAATTGTGATAGGTAAGTGTTTTTAATTAGATATGGAAATAATTTGGTTTTGAAACTTTTTGTTTTATTTTTATTTCCTGTTCGTAACCTAATAACCTTCGAGACTTATGGGTGATAGCTCTGTTAACCAAGATTTTTTGTCGTTTGTTGATGGAAAAAAATTTTCCACAATACTTGCCGATCCACCATGGCAGTTTCAAAATAGAACAGGAAAGGTTGCACCCGAGCACCGGCGGCTATCTCGCTATCCTACCTTGTCTCTCGACGAGATCAAAAACATTCCTGTTCAATCCGCATGTGAAGACCGATGCCATCTATATCTTTGGGTACCAAATGCTCTTTTGAAAGAAGGCATAGAGGTTCTAGAAGCCTGGGGGTTTACATACAAGACAAATCTCATTTGGTATAAAATACGTAAGGATGGTGGCCCCGACCGAAGAGGTGTTGGCTTTTATTTTAGAAATGTTACTGAAGTCATTCTATTTGGAATAAAAGGTAAAAAAGCACGTACTCTGCAACCAGGAAGAAGCCAGGCTAATATTATTTCATCCCGAAAAAGAGAACACAGTAGAAAGCCTGATGAGCAATATGAGATCATTGAGTCATGCAGTTGGGGACCTTATTTAGAAATGTTTTCCCGGGGAACAAGACCTAACTGGCATTGCTGGGGTAATCAAGCAGAAGAATATTTTCCTAATTGGGAAACCTATTCGAACCATTCTCAAAAATCTGATGATGACGATAAACAGATAAGAATTCCACTTCGATAACACTTTCTTTACTCCATGCTTGAAAAACTACAAAGAAAAGGATTTGAAGTTTTAGCGCTACACCATGCCGAGGCCATTTTCCAGCATGACATGCGCACTGCCATAGATGAATTGGAAGAGGTACTACTTGATATCAATCTACCCATTGAAGAGCTCGTCATGGGAGGTGGAGGTGAAGGTCAATTAACCCAACGCATGAGAAACCAATTAGCAAGCTTAGGTTGGGAAAAACATAATTTTGAAATCAAGAAAACCGTAGATGGTATTGAAAAAGAGTCGATTTCCCATGAAATCGACCATGTGAAAAACTTCTCTGCCGGAACTGTTGCTCTAGAAATTGAATGGAATAACAAGGACCCGTTTTTCGATCGCGACTTAGAAAATTTCAAACGCCTCCATGCCGATGGAGTGATTTCAATAGGGGTGATCATAACCCGCGGATCCTCTTTGCAAGGCTCCATGGTAGAGCTGATAGAACAATTCGCACATCATAATGGTATAACCTCTATTGATGACTTAAAGGAGTTTGATTATAGACCCACTAACAGACAAACTCACTTAATAGAAAAAGCAGCCAAAAACAAAGGGTCATTTGCCAAGGGGTGGGCTCACACCTTCGTTTCTGACAAATTTGGGCAAGCAACGACACATTGGAGAAAGCTTGAAGACCGGGTTCACCGAGGTGTAGGAAATCCTTGCCCGTTACTCCTTATCGGCATCCCCAAGGATATTGTGACGTTTAGTTAGAATAATTCAAACTATTCTTATGCGGGAACTATCCTCCATATCGCCATCTTCCCGCAGGTTTTTTACACTGACTCCTGCCGAATGGGTCCTACACGGACTGGTTTGGTGGTTCTACCTTACCATGGTCAACATCGACCTGACCAGTAGTTGGTTTAACGCCAGCGTACGACCGGGCCGGCCGGCTCCACTTTCCGCATTGCTCCTGCCGGTTTATTTTTACCTGCACGGGCTGTGGCTGATTCCCCGTTTTTTGCGTAAACGGCGTATGGGCCGTTACCTGCTGTACACCACACTCTTGTTGCTGATCCCCGAATTCATTCGTGCAGCGCTCTACACCAAATTCTTGACCACGAATACCGCAGGATGGGCTGCCTTTCGGCAAAACCTGTGGGGGCGTGACAGCCTGCTCTTTGCCACCCTTAGCCCGGCTCTGCCGGGGCTTATCCTGTCCTTTGCCTGGCGCTTTTCCCGCGATTGGTGGGTATACGGTCGCCACCTGGAACAACTGGAAACCCAACGCCTGCGCCAGGAATTGCGCCAGCTGAAGGCACAAGTCGATCCGCATTTTCTATTCAACAACCTGAACACCCTTGACGAACTGATCGAACAGGATGCCACTACGGCACAAAACTACCTGCGTACCCTGGCACGCATCTACCGTTACTTGCTACAAACAGCTGACTCCGATGTCGTACCTCTTACTCAGGAGTGGGCCTTCCTGCAGGATTATCTATACCTGCTGCGTATCCGGTATGGCGATGCCTATATATTTCGACACGAAGTGGACGCACACGAGATGCCGCATTGGCTCATTCCGCCGGCTACCTTGCAGCAGTTGGTAGCTAATGTCGTCAAACACAATGTGGGCAATCCCCAGCATCCGCTGATTACCACCATCCGTATGGCTAATAACAGCCTGGAATGCTCCAACCCCATCCGACCCAAAAACACGACTTCACCCAGCCTGGGAACCGGCCTGGATAATATCAAACAACGCTTTCGCCTACTGGCCGCACAGCCGGTGCGCATTACGTCTAATGACGTGTTTACCGTACACCTGCCCCGCATCGAAATCACATCCTAATGACACCAGAATACATCCTTATACTGGAAGACGAACAACAAGCCGGGGAAAAGCTGCAACGTTACGTGCAGCGGGCCTTTCCCCAGGCCACCATCCACTGGGAACGCAGTGTGCGGGCAGCACGTAAGATATTACGTACACCAACCGCCCCCGACCTTATCGTTTCAGATATTGAATTACTCGATGGCTCGGTGTTTGCCTTGTTTGCGGAAAATCCTGCTCCTTGCCCTATTATTTTCTGCTCGGCCTACGATCAGTATCTTCTCAATGCTTTGCAAACCAATGGAATTGGGTTTGTCCTTAAGCCTTATTCCTGGGACGATTTTAGTGCAGCTATTGATCAATTCCATCGGCTTTTTCCAGCTGATCTGGCCCGGAAGATCGAATATGAACGCCGGGGCATTAAGACCAAAATTGAGGCCAGGCAAAAGGGAAAGACGTACCTACTCGATCTGCAAACGGTGCGTCTGTTTCGCGCCCGGGGCGATTTCGTCGTAGCCTGGGATCGCACCGGCCAGCAATATGTGATTAACGATAGTCTGAAACACCTGGAAACAATACTCAACCCTGAACAGTTTTTTCGCATCAACCGCAGCGAGATCATTGCCTTTAGTACCATAGCTCATTTTACTCCCCACACCAAGAACCGCCTGGCCATCACCCTGATCGATACCGAAGAAACCGTCTATACGTCTAATAGCCGTACCCCCGCCTTCCGCGCCTGGCTGGCTGCCCGTTGACCGTTTTTTTATCCCAGTTCACCGGTTTCTTCTTTTCTACCCAACTGTCTCGTCGTACTCTGTGCACTGTAACCAAAACAGCAACACATGCACCTGATCAACCTTCGTAAGACCTACCCGGGCGGGACGGTGGCACTTAAGGATATCAACCTCACGATAAAGCCCGGCATATTGGGTCTGCTAGGCCCCAACGGTGCCGGTAAATCTACCCTGATGCGCATGATGGCCACCTTACAACTTCCTGACACCGGGGATATACAGTACGCCGGGTATTCTACCCTCAGGCACCCCCGTACATTCCGGAACGTCCTGGGTTACCTACCGCAGGATTTTGGCGTATACCCTCAAGTGTCGGCCGAACGCCTATTGCATTATCTGGCCGTATTAAAAGGGATATCATCCCGACAACACCGGCGTATCCGCATTGATGAGGTTTTGGAGCGTGTCAATTTATCAGACTACCGGAAGCAGGCCGTCCACACCTACTCCGGCGGTATGCTGCGCCGCTTTGGCATCGCCCAACTCCTGCTCAATGACCCGTCCTTTATCATCGTTGACGAACCCACTGCCGGACTCGACCCTGGTGAGCGCCAACATTTTCTCCAGCTTCTCCAGTCGCTGTCCGAAGCGAAAACTATCGTCTTCTCCACCCATATTGTCGACGACATGCAAGAGTTGTGCACCGACATCGCGATCCTCGACCAGGGTTGTTTGCTCCTAAACCAGACTCCACAACAAGCACAGGCAGAACTACAGGGGAAAATCTGGACCTGGACCCAGTTTCCAAATGTATGCGCTGAAGTCCACCAACCAGGCACAGTACTTTCTATTACCGGCGGGAGCCATGGCCAACGGCACCTGCGTATCTATGCCGAACAACCACCTATTGCCGAAGCACTTCCCAGCCCACCAACTCTGGCCGACGTCTATTTCTATCAGCTATACCAAAACGGCGTTACGGTATGAACACCTTTTACCATATTCTTGCGGAGCAGGTCCACTTTTGGATAAGGCGACCAGTGTATTACCTGTTTCTTCTGGGTGGATTCCTGGCCTCCTGGGGGTTGTTAGTCGGTACAGCCGGCCTTTTTGATCCCTCGCCCGGTCTACCTCCAGCCCGGCCCTGGTTGAATTCGCCGGTTTCTATTTTTCATATGGCGGCTTTCTTCCATCCCTTCCTTTTGGCGGTTACCGCCGTTATTGCCGGGCAGACCGGTACTCGTGATTTCCTGTACCGCACGCACCTGCTCATTTTTTCCACGCCGGTATCCAGGTCCGCGTATCTCCTCGGCCGTTGGCTAGGGAGTGTAACCCTGCTACTAGCGATTGCGGTGATGCTCCTGGCTGGTTTATGGCTGGGAGAGCATACCCCGGGTATAGCCGCCCAGCAGTTGGGGCCTATCCGACCGCAGGCCTATCTGCATACCTGGTTCCTTTTTCTATTCCCCAACCTCATCATCTGGAGTGCCTTGATCTTCATGGCTAGTTTGCATAGCCGCAGCACTTACGCAGCTTACGTATTAGCCATTGCACTCTGGTTGCTACGCTTTGTGTTACCAGCCTTTTCCGCTGTGACACCACTCCTGTCGGTCATTGGTGATCCTTTTGGTGAATACGCCCAGGAATACCTTATCCGCTATTGGACCGTAGAGCAACAACAAACCCAACGCTTGCCATACGGACAAGTAGTCTGCTGGAATCGCTTATTGTACCTGTGCCTGGCCGCCGGCGTATTCACCCTGGGAGGCTACCGCTTCCACTTTACCGGAATGGCCAGTCCTGGTGGATGGGGGCACAAGTTCATACTGCACACGAAGAGGCTGGAGAATCTCCAATCTCTTCGTGTGCAGTATCGTCGCCTGATGGAGCGCCTACCCGATATACCATTTTCCACGCAGGCTCTGTCGTCTTTTCGCTTCCCTACTGTCTGGTGGCTAGCGATGTTTCAGCTACGATATCTTATCCGGCAACCGGTAATACATCTGGTGTCAGGGCTGGCCCTGTTGAGCTTTATCCTGGTAGGGCAACGCATACTACAGGGCACGCCTCTTATCTTCCAGGTGGATGCCCACCTCTTACTGGCTGCCCCTGCTGCCCTGTTCAGTCAGGTAATATTGTTGCTCACTTTTCTTATCAGTGGTATGCTGGTGCACCGCGACCGGCGCTCCCGCATACAGGAACTGACGCAGCTAAATACCCTTGCAGGTTGGCAGCCAATAGCCACCCAGATTGGGGTGGTTTTGTTGGTTCAGGCTGTACTATTAGCCGTACTGGTAGGGATCATAATCGGGTGGCAGACCCTACATGGAGACAAATCGCCTGATATATTCATCCCGTTTATCTATGCCTATTCGGTTATCTGGCCCTGGCTGATAGTCTGGGGCCTTGCGGCAATGGCCGTACACCAGTTGGCAGGGCAGTTGTACACGGGATTGTTGGTCCTTTTGCTCGGGTGGGTAGGTATGAACTTGTTGCCTGCAGTAGGCTTTACTGATACTATATTGCTCTTCCCAGGTAGTG
>Ga0102940_1000218_pt1 | contig 39680 bp, 30 predicted proteins | sample SalPonR2_C_D1_MG_FD_78215 | JGI IMG/M metagenome (GOLD analysis project Ga0102940, IMG submission 78215) | Salt pond soil microbial communities from South San Francisco under conditions of wetland restoration - Salt Pond MetaG R2_C_D1_MG | ecosystem: Environmental > Aquatic > Marine > Intertidal... | reverse complement strand
TTGGCAAGCTGCAAGGCGCGGGTATACTCTGCCTTGATCTGTTGGGGTGTGCCGGTGTTCATATCCGCCTCTTTTGACGGCTTTGCTACTTGGCCCCGGCGCAAAAGAAAAGAGCGGGCGCAATGCCCGCTCTTTCCTCAAGCAATCTGGTCAAAAGCTATCAGAAGCTCATCGACAGACCCAGCGTGTAGGTGTCGCTCTCGTTGTCGTTTCCATCATCGCTGTTGCCATAGCCCAGGTGACCGGCAAGACCGCCACCGAGGTCGTATGTCGCCGCCAGACCAAAGCCCGAGCTGTCGGGTGTGTTGCTCAGCGCCCAGTCTTCGTACTCACCGTAGTTCACACCAATGGCCAATGCGTTCATGGTGTATCCGACGCCGATTGCCATGTGCGTGCCATCGTCGGATACGCCGTCGATGTCTGCCGTGGTGTAGTTAATGCCGGCGGACACGCCGTTGGCAAAGGTGGTGTCGAGGCTCAGGCCGATGAGGTCAGCAACATCCTCCTGAGTCTGGTAGCCAAGGCCAACGCCGAGCGTCAGGCCGGCCAGATCGCCGGAGTAGCGCGCACCCAGACCGTAGACCGGGTCGAGGGTGCCGCTGTCGTCCATTTCGACCGAGAAGTGACCGGCGAATGCGTCAACCGCGTAGGACGCGCGTGCGATCTGGCCGTCAAACGTTCCGTCGAGGCCGGAGTTCGCGTTGAAACCGGCGTGGATGGTTTCGTCGTCACCCAGGGAAGCTCCGGCGAGGTTGACTTCCTGCATGACAGCGTCGAGCGCACCATCGGTATCGCCCATGTCCAGGCGCAGGCCGCCGTAGGACAGGAAGTATGTTTCGCCACCCTGTGTGGACGGGTTGAACGCGTTGCCGCTGGCGGTTTCATCCAGGTCGATGGAGGCACCAAACGCCAGGCCACCATCGGATTCACCGGTCATGGAGAACGTGACGTCGATGTCTGTGTGGAACTGGTCTTCGATGTTATCGCCACCGGCAACACCGATTTCTGCATAGCCCGAGAGGCTGACTTCGGCTGCGGCAATGCCTGCAGTTGCAACCAGCGCGGTGGAAGCAAGAAGAAGAGTTTTCATGTTTTTCCCTCATGTGTTCGTAAGGCACGTACCAAACCGGATGGTCCGGATTAGCTGCAAACTCTATGCTCTTTGGGGGGATGTGTTTGCAAGCCAAGGCGCGCCGCGTTTTCCAACTTCGACTCCTGTGATGCTCATTTGCCACAAGCTTTGGCCGGGCCTTTCGCCCTGGAAAGAACACGGCCTCATGGCCTTTGACCAAGTTCGGCTTGTCGTGTTTGGTGTCGGCTTGTATGCACAGCCGCAGGCAAACAGGCAATCGAGGGCAGAAACCCATGGACCTTAGACGTATCAGGACCGGAGTCGGGGTCGCCCTGGTGGCTTTTTTGCTGACAGGGTGCGGGATATTTGGCGGGTCGTCGGACCGCGAACCCGTCGAGACGCGCCCGGCCGACGAGATCATGGATGAGATCATCGACGAACGCCGTCCCGGCGGGGCGCGGTCCTCGATCTTTGACTTCTTCCGCAATCGCGATGACGCGGGGCAGGTCGGCGCCGTCAACAAGTATATCTGGAATGCGTCGCTGGAGACGCTGGATTTCCTGCCAGTGGAGTCGGTCGATCCGTTTACCGGCGTGATCACAACAGGTTACGGCAGGCCACCGGGCGGCGGACGCGCCTATCGTGCGACGATCCTTGTCAATGATCCGGCGCTGGACGCGCGGTCGTTGAACCTCGCGATCATGACGCGGTCTGGTCCCGCAAGCGGCGCCACGGTGCGCGCGGTCGAGGATGCGATCCTGACGCGGGCGCGCCAATTGCGGCAGCGGGACAGCCGGTTCTGACACCAGTTTTACAGGCCCTGCGGTAGGGCCCGAGAATCCGGAAGACGTCCTGCCCGACACCTTCGGGCCGGTCCGCTTCTTTGTGACACCAACAGGGTGGCAGGCGTCTGCCGGCATGGGTCGGCGGTTCAGTCCGAAGGGTGTCGCACCGGGGCCGTGCGGGCCAGATCGTCGACCCATTGCAATTGGCGCGGCAGGCAGATGCGGGTCAGATCATAGCTGTCCTGGGCGAATTTGCGGGCATTGGCGCCAAGCTGCGCACGCCGCGCCGGCGAATCGAGCAGGGCGCAGGTTTCATCGACCAATGCCGCGCCGTCGAAGAAATCCACCATCACGCCGGTCTGGCCGTCGATGATCGCTTCGCGCACTGGCGCTGTATCCGAGGCGATGATGGCACATTCGGCGGACATCGCTTCGAGCAGTGACCAGGACAGAACGAAGGGATAGGTCAGGTAAACATGGACGCGGCTGACCTGAAGGACCGACAGGAACGTCTCGTAGGGCACGCGGCCCAGGAAATGCACGCGCGCCCAGTCGGTGTCGGGCATCTGTGGGCGGACCTCGTCAATGAAAATCTGTTTCCAGCTTTTGCCATCCGGTGGTTTCGCGCCGTAGCTGGTTTCATCCCCGCCGAGCAGGACAACCTGTGCGCCGGGTCTGCGGCGCAGCAGGTCTGGCAGGGCGCGCAGGAAAATGTGATAGCCGCGATAGGGTTCGAGGTTGCGGTTCACGAAGGTCACAACCTCGTCTTCGGGCGTGACGGTCCGGCCATCCGGCAAGTCCAGCGCGGCATTCGGGTTGGCGGTGATTCGGTCGGTATCGACACCGTCGTGGCAAACGGTGATGCGGTCGCGATACGCGTCCGGGTAGGTGCCCGCCTGGTATTGCGTCGGGCTGAGACCGGCATCCATCACCTCGGCATGCAGGCGATTGTTGATGTTTTTCATCCGCAGGCGCAGGGCGTCGCGATCCGGGGTCTTGCTCGGAAATTCCGGGTCAAAGCCTGTCTCGGTGCCGCTCGCGCGGTGGTATAATTCGCAATACAGACCCAGCCGCGCGTCCGGCCAGACGTCTTTCAGGAACAGGCTCTCGCCCCATCCATGATGCGCGACAATGACATCCGGATTGTACCCCTGCTCGCGCAGGGCGAGGGCGGCATCATGGCAGCCGGTGCCGCGCAGCAGCTTGGTTTCGAAATCCGCAAGCCATGGATGAATATCGCGGGAGGACGCCCCCTTGATCGTATAGGGCAGAATGCTGATGCCACGCCACTTGGCGGGTTCCTTGACCTTCGGGGTCAGCACGACAACCTGATCGCCGCGGGCGGCCAGCGCCGGTCCAAGATGTTTGAACTGGCCTGGGAAATTCTGGTGGATCAGCAGTATCTTCATCGCGCCGGGGGACTGTTGCGGGTGTTTGCTACGGTATGACCTCAAAAAAACGGCATCACAATGGCAAGGGCACCGTCTTGGGGCCGGGGCGGGACTGGACGATCTCGCGGCATCGTCCTATCACGCGCTGAAACACGCCGCAGACCACAGACAGACCATCACAAGGACAGGCCCATGTCGCGTTATGATCCCTCTGCCATCGAGCCCAAATGGCAGGCCGCCTGGGAAGACCAGCAGACGTTCCGCGCCGTGCGGTCGGAGGACAAGCCGAAATATTACGTGCTCGAGATGTTCCCGTATCCGTCGGGGCGGATTCATATCGGCCATGTGCGCAACTACACGATGGGTGACGTGATCGCGCGCTACAAGCTGGCGACCGGGCACAACGTGCTGCACCCGATGGGGTTCGACGCCTTCGGTATGCCTGCCGAAAACGCTGCTATGGCGTCGGGCGGGCACCCCAAGGACTGGACCTATTCCAACATCGACACGATGGTCAGCCAGATGAAGCCGCTGGGCTTTGGCCTTGACTGGTCGCGCATGTTCGCGACCTGCGACCCGGAATATTACGGCCAGCAGCAGGCGCTGTTCCTCGATTTCCTCGAAGCCGGGCTGGTCTACCGCAAGAACGCGGTTGTGAACTGGGATCCGGTCGACATGACGGTTCTGGCGAACGAACAGGTGATCGACGGCAAGGGCTGGCGGTCGGGGGCCGAGGTTGAGCGCCGCGAGCTGACGCAGTGGTTCTTCAAGATCAGCGATATGTCGGAAGAGCTGCTGGATGCGCTCGACGGGCTGGATGACTGGCCCGCCAAGGTCAAGCTGATGCAGGCCAACTGGATCGGCAAGTCACGCGGGCTTCAGTTCGCGTTCTCGACGATTGACGCGCCAGAGGGACATGACCGGATCGAGGTGTATACCACGCGGCCCGATACGCTGATGGGGGCATCCTTTGTCGGCATTTCGCCGGATCATCCGCTGGCCCGGCATCTGGAGCAGGACAACCCGGACCTGGCCGCCTTCAATGCCGACTGCCGCAAGGGCGGGACCACGGAAGAGGCGCTGGAGAAGGCCGAGAAGCGCGGCTTCGACACCGGGCTGCGGGTGCGGCATCCATTTGACACGGCATGGGAATTGCCGGTCTATGTCGCGAATTTCATCCTGATGGATTACGGCACAGGCGCGATTTTCGGCTGCCCCGCGCATGATCCGCGCGACCTTGAATTTGCCCGCAAATACGACCTGCCGGTGGTGTCGACCTTTGCCTCGTCCGAGGATGAAGGACATACGTTGCCCGAAGATGGCGGCCCGGCCTATGTGCCGCCCAAGACCGAGACGGTGATTTATGTCCGCGGCTTTGCCGGCGAGACCGAACAGACCGGCGCGGCCGCGATCGACGCCGCGATCGACTTTTGCGAGCAGAACGGCGTCGGCCACGGTGTGACCAAGTTTCGACTGCGCGACTGGGGGCTGTCGCGGCAACGCTATTGGGGGTGCCCGATCCCGGTGGTGCATTGCGATGCCTGCGGCGTGGTGCCCGAGAAGAAAGAGAACCTGCCGATCGCGCTGCCCTATGACGAGGATGGCACGGCGATTGATTTCAGCGTTCCGGGCAACCCGCTTGACCGGCACCCGACCTGGCGCGATTGCGCCTGCCCGACCTGTGGCCAGCCCGCCACACGTGAGACCGACACGATGGACACCTTTGTCGATTCGTCGTGGTATTTCGCCCGCTTCACAGCACCGCGCGCGGATACGCCGACCAATCTGGACGATGCGGCCTACTGGATGAATGTCGACCAGTATATCGGCGGCATCGAACACGCGATCCTGCACCTGCTCTATTCGCGCTTCTTTGCGCGCGCGATGCACGTCACCGGGCATCTGCCCGAGAAATGCAAGGAGCCGTTCAACGCGCTGTTTACGCAGGGGATGGTGACACATGCGATCTACCAGACCAAGGGCGCCGATGGCCGTCCGGTCTATCACTACCCGGAGGATGTGGACCTGCGCGACGGCAAGGGGTTTCTGAAGGACGGCACCGAGGTGCAGATCATTCCCTCGGCCAAGATGTCAAAGTCCAAGAACAACGTGGTCGATCCAGTTGCGATCATCCAGCAATACGGCGCCGACACGGCGCGCTGGTTCGTGCTGTCCGACAGCCCGCCCGAACGCGATGTGGAATGGACGGCCTCTGGCGCCGAGGCGGCGGCAAAGCACCTTGGCCGGGTCTACCGCATCGCGGCGGAGGTGGCCGAGGCCGAAGAGGCCCCGACAGCAGAGGACGACGCCCTGCTGCGCGAGATGCACAAGGCGATCCATGACGTGACCGGTGGGATCGAGAGCTTTGGCTTCAACGCCTCGATTGCCAAGCTCTATGGCTTTACCAATACGCTGGCGAAATCGAAGGCCGGCTCCGACGCCAAGCGGCAGGCCGCCAAAGCGCTGGCACAGCTGATGTCGCCGATGACCCCGCATTTGGCCGAGGAAATCTGGGCGCTTCTGGGGGGCGAGGGGCTTGTCGCGAAGGCGCCCTGGCCGGTGGCCGAAGAGGCGATGCTGGTCGAGGATACGATCACGCTGCCCGTACAGGTCAACGGCAAGCGGCGCGACGAGATCAGCGTGCCCAAGGACATGGACAAGGCCGAGGTTGAAAAGCTGGCGCTGGCAACCGATGGTGTGACACGCGCGCTGGATGGCGCGAGCCCCAGGAAGGTGATCGTCGTGCCGGGTCGGATCGTGAATGTGGTTGCATAGACGCCAGACGCTTTTCGCGCTGTCGGCGCTGTTTGCCGGCGCGGCCTGCGGGTTCAGGCCCGCCTATGGTCCGGATGGCGGCGCGTCGGCTCTTGTCGACAATCTCAGGGTGACCGCGCCGAAGCGGCAGGACGGCTTTGCGATTGCGCAGCGATTGGAGGACCGGTTCGGCCGCAACGATGCGGGGCGCTATGTGCTGGATGTGACCCCGTCGATCCAGCGGCAGGGATTGGCCACGTCGGTCGCGGGGACCACGAACCGGTTCAGACTGACAGGCGACGCGCGTTACGCGTTGAGGGACACCACAGGCGATACGGTTGTGCGCCAAGGCAAGGTGACAAATTTCACCGGGTTTTCTGCCACGGGATCGACCGTGGCGACCTTGGTGGCCGAGAGGGATGCGAAAGCGCGGCTGATGGTGATCCTCGCCGACCAGATCGCGGAGAGACTGGTGATCGCGGCCGAAGGTTTGCCGACATGAAGCTGTCCCCGCGCGAGGCATCCGGCTATTTCGCCCGGCCCGATCCGGGAAAATGCGGCCTGCTGATCCATGGCGAAGATGCGATGCGCGTGGCGCTCAAGCGGCAAGAGGTGATCGCGGCGCTGATCGGACCCGAGGGGGAGGGCGAAATGCGGCTGACGCGGATACCGGCAGCCGATTTGCGCAAGGAGCCCGCCTTGCTGGGCGATGCAATCAAGGCGGTGGGGTTCTTTCCCGGCCCGCGCGTGGCCTTTGTCGAGGAGGCCAGCGATTCCGTGGCCAAGGCGGTGGCCGCCGCGGTCGAGGACTGGCAGCCCGGGGATGCGCAGATCGTGGTGACGGCGGGGCAGTTGCCCGCCAAGTCGGCGCTGCGCAAGCTGTTCGAAGGGCATTCCAATGCCTATGCGGCCGCGCTTTACAACGATCCGCCCAGCCGTGCGGAGATCGAGGCGGAGCTGACGCGGGCCGGGTTGCTGCGGCCGGACGGGGCGGCAATGGAATTGCTGACCTCGCTGTCGCGAGAGCTGGATCCGGGAGATTTTCGCCAAACGCTGGAGAAGATCGCGCTTTACAAGCTTGCAGATGACACGCCGCTTGCCCCCGATGAGGTGACACTCTGCGCGCCGGGATCGACGGAGGCGGACCTGGATGATGTCCTGAACATCGTCGCCGAGGGGCGCACCGGCGAGATCGGCCCGGTCATGGCGCGGCTGGAGGCACAGGGCACCGCTGCGGTGACGCTGCTCATCATGGCGGTGCGGCATTTCCGGGCGCTGCATACGGCGGCGTCCGACCCCGGTGGCGTTGGGCAAGGCATGGGGCGCTTGCGCCCGCCGGTCTTTGGTCCGCGCCGGGACCGGATGTCGCGCCAGGCGCAGGGCTGGGGCATGTATCGGCTGGAGCAGGCATTGCAGATGCTGCTGGCAACCGATCTGTCGTTGCGTTCTGCCGGACAGCACGGGCCGGCACTGGCCATCGTGGAACGTGCCTTCATCCGGTTGGCGATGCTGGGGCGCCGGTAGCACGGACCGGGCGGCCGTCCAAAGCTGGCGGTCTGACGTGGAGCGAAGCGCGGGCGTTCGGGACGCGCCGGGTGACGTGAGCGCAAGGGCTTTCGAAAGCCCTTTGAAACACGGTTTCGAAACCGTGTTGGAAATCGCGTTCGAACGCGATTGTCCAAGCCCTTTCGAAAGGGCTTGCCGCGCTCTCGCAGGAGAGAATTGTTCGTATTGGAAACCGGTCAGCCGCAAATCTGCGCCAAGGTGTCGGGATTGTTGATCCACAGCCGCCCCCGGATCGGGTTAGACTACCGGCGACAAGGGAGAGCGCAATGACTGACACGATCCGATTCACGTTGGACGGAACCGAAGTTGAGGCCCGCGCCGGAGAGACGATCTGGGAGGTGGCGCACGGGCGGGGCCTGGTGATTCCGCATCTCTGCCACAAGCCCGCACCGGGCTACCGCCCCGACGGCAATTGCCGCGCCTGCATGGTGGAGATCGAGGGCGAGCGCAACCTGGCAGCCTCCTGCATCCGCGAGCCGCAGGACGGCATGGTCGTCACCACGGACACCGCGCGGGCCGAATCTGCGCGCAAGATGGTTGTCGAGATGCTCTTGGCGGATCAGCCGGAACGCAGCGCGGCGCATGACAAATCCTCGCATCTCTGGGACATGGCCGAAGCCAATGGCGTCACCGAGAGCCGGTTGCCGACGCTCGAGGCGGACCGGATTCCGCTGCTGGATGACAGCCACGTGGCGATGCGGGTCAATCTTGATGCCTGTATCCAGTGCGGTCTGTGCGTGCGGGCCTGCCGCGAGGTTCAGGTGAATGACGTGATCGGCATGGCCGGGCGCGGGCATGATGCCTACCCGGTTTTCGATTTCGACGATCCGATGGGCGACTCGACCTGCGTGGCCTGCGGCGAATGTGTGCAGGCCTGCCCGACAGGCGCGCTGATGTCCGCGACCGTGCTGGACGACCAGCAGGTGGGCGACAGCAAGGATTACGACAGCGAGGTCGAAAGCGTCTGCCCGTTCTGCGGCGTCGGCTGCCAAGTTTCGCTCAAGGTCAAGGATAACAAGGTTGTCTATGTCGAAGGGATCAACGGCCCGGCCAACGAAGGCCGGCTCTGCGTCAAGGGGCGGTTCGGGTTCGATTACATCCACCACGATCACCGTCTGACCAGGCCACTGATCCGGCGCGCCGATGCGCCCGCCAAGGGGCTGAACGTTGATCCGGACAACTGGAAGGAGGTGTTCCGCGAGGCGTCCTGGGACGAAGCCCTGGACGTGGCCGCGAACGGCCTGAAAGGACGGGGGCGCGAGGTGTCTGGTTTCGGCTCGGCCAAGTGCACCAATGAAGAGGCGTATCTGTTCCAGAAATTTATCCGGCAGGGCTTTGGTCACAACAATGTCGATCACTGCACGCGGCTGTGTCACGCGTCTTCGGTGGCGGCGCTTCTGGAGAATGTCGGATCGGGGGCCGTGACGGCGACGTTCAACGAGATTGAGAACGCCGACGTGGCGATCGTGATCGGCGCGAACCCGATCGAGAACCACCCCGTCGCCGCGACCTACTTCAAGCAATTCGCCAAGCGGGGTGGAAAGCTCATCGTGATGGATCCGCGGGGCCAGGCGCTCAGCCGTCACGCGACGCATATGCTGCAATTCCGCCCCGGCGCGGATGTGTCTCTGCTCAACGCGATTTGCCATGTGATTGTCGAGGAAGAGCTTTACGACCGCCAATACATCGAGGCCTATACCGAGAACTGGGAGGCCGAGAAGGCGCATCTGGCGGATTTTTCGCCCGAGACGATGGCCGATATCTGCGGCATCGATGCCGGGACGCTGCGCGTCGTCGCCCGCGATTTCGCAACCGCGCAGGCGGGGATGATTTTTTGGGGCATGGGCATTTCCCAGCACATCCACGGCACCGACAATGCGCGCTGCCTGATCTCCTTGGCGCTGATGACGGGCCATGTGGGACGGCCCGGTACCGGGCTACACCCGCTGCGCGGGCAGAACAACGTGCAAGGCGCCTCCGATGCCGGGCTGGTGCCGATGTTCCTGCCGGATTACCAGTCGGTGATGGATGACGGCGTGCGGTCTGCCTTTGCCGAGGTCTGGGGATCGGAGGATTTCTCGGACCAGAAGGGGCTGACCGTAACCGAGATCATGGATGCGGTGCATGATGGTGACATCAAGGCGATGTATATCCTTGGCGAAAACCCGGCCATGTCCGATCCGGATGTCGAGCATGCGCGCGATGCGCTGGCGAAACTCGACCATTTGGTGGTGCAGGATATCTTCCTGACCGAAACCGCGAATTATGCCGATGTGATCCTGCCTGCGAGCGCCTTTGCCGAGAAGTCCGGCACGGTCACCAATACCAACCGTCAGGTGCAGATGGGCCGCGCTGCGGTCACGCCGCCGGGCGAGGCGCGCGAGGATTGGGCGATTACAACGGAACTGGCGCGGCGCTGTGGCATGGACTGGCAGTATGACAGCCCGGCGGATGTGTTCGCGGAGATGAAGCTGAACATGGCGAGCCTGGACAACATCACCTGGGAGCGGTTGCAGGCGCAGAATGCGGTCACCTACCCGTCGCTGTCGCCAGAGGATCCCGGTCAGGCGATCGTGTTCGGCGATGGCTTTCCCCGGCCGGAGGGGCGGGCGCGGTTCACGCCTGCGTCGGTGATCGCGCCGGATGACGTGCCCGACGCCGAGTACCCGATGATCCTGACCACGGGGCGGCAGTTGGAGCATTGGCATACCGGGTCGATGACGCGGCGGTCGTCTGTTCTTGATGCGGTGGAGCCGGAGGCGAATTGTTCGCTGCACCCCAGCACCCTGCGCAAGCTCGGGGTGGACCCGGGCGGGCATGTCCGGCTGACCACGAAGCGCGGGTCGGTTGTTGTCATGGCCCGGATGGATCGGGCGGTGGCCCCGGACATGGTGTTCCTGCCCTTCGCCTATGTCGAGGCGGCGGCGAATATCCTGACCAATTCGGCTTTGGACCCCTATGGCAAGATCCCGGAGTTCAAGTTCTCGGCTGTCCGGGTCGAAAAGGCGGAGGACAGCGCGGTGGCGGCCGAGTAAGCCGGGAACCGGAGCGTGGCGCAGCGTGTTTCCCAAGGACAAGATCCAGGAGACACAGCATGACCCGATTGATCCTAGCCGCAGTTCTTGGCCTTGCCGGGCCCGTCCTTGCCCAGACCGGAGAAGAGGGCGGCGGCACGGTAGACAGCCGTGATGCCACCTTCCTGCAATCGGTCGAGGACATGGACGTCGTGACCGCTGATGGTGACAAGATTGGCGAGATTGAAGAGATTCTTGTCGACAATACGGGCGTACCGGCCGGGTTCCTGCTCGAAGTCGGTGGTTTTCTCGGGTTGGGCGATTCGGATGTGAGTGTACCGCTTGACGCCCTGGCCTGGGATGGCACCGCTTATGTCAGCAAGATGACGCTAGAGCAGCTCGAAGCGCTGGCGCCATTCGACGAATGAACCCGCAGGGGGAGTGTCCCCTCTGCCGGAAGTCCTGGGACGGCGGGCCGCTGCTTTGCGCGGTCTCCCGGGTCTTGTCGTGTCCGGCGCCCGAGCGTATCGGTGATCACAAACCCCATCGGTCGCGGGGCTGCACGTTTGGTTCAGGCTGATGCGTCGATGGACTGGATCGACTGAAATCCTTCGAACTGCGGCGTGCCTTCATAGAGTGGGCGGCTTTCCCCGGCGCGGGCGTGCGAGGCGCGGAATGCCTCGCTCGTGGTCCAGGCGCGGAAATGTGCCTCGGTTTGCCAAACGGTGTGCGATGCATAAAGCACGCGGCCCTCGTCCTCGGGACCCTTGAGCATGTGAAACGACACGAACCCCTCCATGTTCTGCAAATGGCTTTCCCGGTTGAGCCAAAGCTCTTCGAACTCTGCGGCGTTGGCGACGGGAACGGTAAAGCGGTTCATTGCGAGATACATGGCGGTCTTCCTGTATGTGTGTGTCCGGGGTAATTTATCTGCGTTGACCAGCAGGGAAAAGGCGCTCGCGCGATGGATCAGCCCGGTGGCCGTTGGCCGGTGCGGCGCGAAGAATGTCCAGTCCGCCCCCTACTCTCCGGCCTGTTTGGCAGGTATAGACCTCCTATCGCAACAGAAAGGACGCGCGACATGGCGCAGATCAATTCGGAACGATTCCTGGCAGACCTGCATGAATTGCGCCAGTTCGGAGCGTCCGGTGTGGGCAAGGGTGTGGTGCGCCCGGCGTATTCCGAGGCGGATATCGCAGCGCGGGACTGGTTGGCGGGCAAGATGCGCGACGCGGGGTTGCGTGTGCATGTCGATCCCGTGGGATCGGTTTTCGGATTGGCCGAGGGGCCATCCTTGCTTTTGGGATCGCATTCGGACAGCCAGCCCGAAGGCGGATGGCTGGACGGCGCGCTGGGCGTGATCGCGGCGCTGGAAGTTGCCCGCGCGTCGGTCGAGGCGGGAGGGCCGCCTGTATCGGTCGTGTCATTTCAGGACGAGGAAGGCCGGTTCGGCGTGACCACGGGCAGCGCGGTTTGGTCTGGCAACCTGCCGCTGGACAAGGCGGACGGGTTGACCGACCGCGATGGTGTGACCTTTGCCGATGCGCGTGCCCTGATGCCCCATCGCGAAGATGCGTTTGTCGACCCCGCTCAATTTTCCGGCTTTCTGGAGATGCATATCGAGCAGGGTCCGGTGCTTGACCGGGAGAGCGATGCAATTGGCGTGGTCGAGGCGATTGTCGGCATCCGCGACATGAAGATCACGCTGGAAGGTGAGCAGAACCACGCGGGCACGACGCCGATGCAAGGCCGGCGCGATGCGTTCCAGGCGCTGTCGCGGTTCAACACGCTGATCGCGGAGCGGTTTCAGAACGTGGTCACGCCGAGCACGGTCTGGACCATCGGGCATGTCACGCTGCATCCCAATGCATCGTCGATTGTGCCCGGGCGGGTGACGTTCTCGATGCAGTGGCGTGACGGAGATGCGGACCGCCTGGGCCGGATGGAAACGATCATCCGCCAGACGGCGGAAGACGTTGCGCACTCCGGCGGGTTCGATCTGAGCTTCGGCCCGATGCTTGGGCTCGAGCCGGTGGATATGGACGCTCGGCTGCATGACGCGCTGGCACACTCTGCCGAAGCCGAGGTGTCTGGACGTTGGCGCAAGATGCCGTCGGGCGCGCTTCACGATGCGACGAACGTGTCCAAGATGATGCCGGTTGCGATGCTCTTCGTGCCGTCGATCAACGGGATCAGCCATGCTTTTGGCGAGGATACGGACGAGGCCGACCTGGTGACGGGATTGCGCGTCCTGGCGGGGGCGGTGGGCCAACTGGGTTAGCCCAAGCTGACCTTGCTCAGGAAGATATGCCCCGCGCCGTTGATCGTCTTGATCAGTCGCGGGGTCTTTGCGCAGAGGGGGGGCCGGACATCCGAGCCGCCGGGATAAGTGGTCGTTCGGCGCAAGCGCGGCATGATGCTGCCGATGTCATCGCCGCCTGTCTCTGGGCGCGGATTGACTGATGCGTCGTGCCGTCCCGTGCCGGCGTCAGAAGCCACGCCATTCGAACACGCGATAGGTGCGGGTTGTGACCGCTTGCATCCAGGCGCCGTAGTTGACCTTTTGGGTTTTGCCGACATTCGGCGGCCAGGGGTCAAGGACGGTCAACACCAGGTTGGCACCTTCACCCGAACACCCCGAGATCACGACCATATGGCCAGGCGATCCCTTGCCTTCCACATATTGATCGGCTTTCCAAAGCATGTCGAACATCAAAGGGCTGCGTGCCAAGGTGTCCCGGATCAATTCGGGGCTCCACGACATCGGCGCATGACACGTCAAACCGTGAATGGCACCGTATTTCGTGCCCTCGACCACACCCTGATGCGTGCTGGAGTAATTGAGGAGGCCGCCGCCGGATCCTATCATGCTCTTGGGCGTCTTCTTGACCACGGCGGCGACCGTGCTTTTGACCATCATCGCCGTCGAGGCCGCCCAGCATTGTGTTTTGGTGGGTTGCGCAATGAGTTGTATGGGAAACGAAATATTTTTCGGGCCACCGGCGGGGAACAGTTTGGACTTTGTCTTCGGGCCGACAATCCCGTCCACCGAAAGCGGCGGATTGGCGGCTTGAAACTTTTGGACCGCTGCCGCGGTTTTGGCGCCGAATATTCCGTCAACCACGAGTCGCGGCACCGGGTTCAAGAGTTTGTTCAGCCTTGCTTGGATATCCCGCACTGCGGGATCACGGGAACCCTGTCGATAAAGAGGTCCGGTCATGGTACTTTCCTTCCGGGAAATCGTCTTGTGAAAAAATCATGGGCGGGGTCAGATGACCTTGGGTAATGGGAGAAATGTCGCCACGAATTCCCATGCGATCAAGAAAAAACAGAAAGCCGGGCAATGCTGCACCACAGCGTCATCGCGCCGTGCGCTGCGCCGCTATCGGGATGCGCGCGTGCGGGTGTCCGGGTGCCTGGATCAGGCCACGGGGGCGCGCGTCAATCCGAGCTTTCGAGAAAGGCGGCCGGGCTGTCACGCAGCGCGGTTTTGGTGCGGCTCCAGGATAGGTGAAGCTCTTGTGCGAGTTCCGCCAGGGTCGCATCGGAGGCATCGGGGACTGTGTCTTGCAGATTGCGCAAGCAAGCGTTGAGGTCCTGCGCGCCGAACACAGCCGCAGAACCAGCCATGCGATGCGCCTCGCTGGCAAGGGAACTGCGGTCGGTGTCTTCCGAAAGGGTGGTCAGAGCAGCGATGAAGCTATTCATCTCGGTGACGAGGTCATGGTAGATATTGCGCAGCATGTCTTCCGGCACCATTTCGACCAGCTGCTCAAGCACCTCGGCATCCAGAAGCGGTGAGTCATCCTCCTGTGCGCCGGGGACGGCCCCTGGCGACGCATCCCGCGCCAGAGTGGTTGAGAGGGTCTGCCTGAGGCTTGCAAAGCTGAGCGGCTTGATCATCACGTCACATATGCCTGCGGCCTGAAACGCGGCGATTTCTTCGGGCATGGCATGAGCGGTGGTGGCGATGATCGGCACATCAGCTGCAGCACCGCCCCGCGCACGGATCTGCCGAGTCGCTTCGATGCCGTCCATGCCGGGCATCGAAATGTCCATCAGGATCGCATCGAAGGCACGCGTCTGCGCTGCCAAAACACCCTCATGCCCATCATGGGCTTCGAACACGCGATGCCCGTCGCGTTCCAGCATCTCGCGGGCAACAATGCGGTTCGTCGGATTGTCCTCCACAACGAGGATTTCCATGGGAGCCAGCCTGGTTTCCTCCTGATCGGGCGGCGTGTCCGCAGCTGCCAGATCTTTTGGCGCATCGGCGGATTCTGCGGGCAGAGAGAGCGGCAGGCGGAGCCAGAACACGCTGCCTTCGCCGGGTTCGCTCTCTGCTCCAAGCTCGCCATTCATCAACTTTGCCAGGCGTTGCGAGATGGCCAGTCCCAACCCGGTGCCGCCGGTTGCGCGCCCGTAGGATGCGTCGACGGTGACGAAATCATCGAAGATCCGTTCGACATCCGCTTCGGCGATACCGATGCCGGTGTCGGTCACGCGGATTTCGACCGCATCGAGTCCCTCATTGCAGTCGGCTTCGACGGTGACGACCCCGTTGCGTGTGAACTTGAGCGCGTTGCCGACGAGGTTCAGCAGGATTTGCCGGATCCGGTTCCGATCGCCGAAGACCTCGTGCAGGGCTGGGCTTGGCGGGGTCAGCCGGAGCTGGTTGGCCCCATCCAGCGCCTGGCCGGCCTGGCCCTCGACGATCTCTTCGAGCAGCAGCACGAGATCGAACCGGCTTTGTTTCATCGACATCTTGCCGACGTCCAGCCGCGAGATTTCCAGCACGTCATTGACATGGGCCAGAAGCGTTTTTCCGGAATTTCGGATGATGCGCAGATAGCGCCTGTGGGGGGCGTCAAGCGTCGCCGGGTCGAACAGGTCCAGTGTGCCGAGGATGCCGTTGAGCGGCGTGCGCATCTCGTGGCTCATCACGGCCAGCAGGTCCGCCTTGGACTTTTCGCCGGCCACGGCGCGATCCCGCGCGTCGCGCAGGGTGTTCTCGGCCTTAACACGATCCGAAATGTCGCGGATGAAACCGACGATGATGTCGCCTTCCGGACCCTTGGCCGCGGCCAGCGCGAGGTCGACCGGGAAAATCTCTCCTTTGCTGTTGCGCGCCTCAAGCTGAACGATGCCCTTGCCGATCACCGACGCTTCTCCACCTTCACGGTACCGTTGCATGCCATTGCGATGCATCTTCTGCATGTGTTCGGGAACCATGAGTGGACCCATGTCGGCCCCGATCACCGTGCCGCGCGAATAGCCGAAAGTGCGTTCCGCGGCTTCGTTGTATTCGATGATGCGGCCATCCATATCGGTGACCACGATCGCATCGAGCGATGTCGAGACGATGGTTTTCATCCGGTCGCTCATCTGGCGCAGGTCGTTTGCCGAAGCCTCGATCCGCTGGACCATGCGCACGAGCAGCACGATCATTGCCAGCAGGAGAACCAACAGGGCCAGGGCGAGCAGTGCGATATCGAGCAGCGTGCGCGAGACCGAGGCGCGCCGCTCGTCGCTGAGCCGCGAGAAGATCTCGATCCCGGCGATGGCGGTTTCGCGGAGCAACCCCTGCGCCGCGCGCGCCTCCCGGGCAAGCTCGTCGAGCTGGGCACGCAGCGCGCTGTCGCCGCCGTCGATGATCGGGATGGTTTCTTGAAAGAAACCGCCAAGATCGACTAGAGCCGCGGCAACGCGCTCGTCTTCGCGAAGCTCTGCGTAGATCGGACTGTCGCGCAGCGTCGCGTATCGGCTGTAGAAGATGTCAAAGCGCAACCGCACTGCGTCAAGATCGGGATTTTCGGCAAAGTGCTGGCGCGCGGCTTCGGTTTCCAGCGCCTTCGCCTCGACTTCGGCCTGCGACAATGTCCACTGGACATTGTCCGAATTGGCCGTGGCCAGCGACCGCAACTGTTCGCGCACATCGGAAACAAAATAAAGCAGGGTTGCCAAAATCACCAAGGCCACGAAGACGATGAGTCTCCGCAGCCCGGCCTTGTCCTTGATCATCAACCGCGGCCCGCTCTGTTTCACGCGTCGATTCTTCCTCCTGTCGGGGTTGGCGTCAACGCGTTACCTCAAGGCGGTCAAGTTGCCAGATGCTTCGAGAATAGTACACTTCCGACTGGAACTTCGGATCAGAATCATAGGGATAGACAATCCAGAGTGGCCCTTTCTCGCGGATCGACATGGGTTTGCCGTTTCGTTCAAAGGCGAGCAGGGCGTGATCATCCGAGGCATCGGCCCGAGGGACCTCGACGGCGTAATCATTGAGCGCGGTGGCCGTCAGATCACCGCCACCGGCGCCCACAGCCTCGACCAGATCGACGAGCGCGACGCCGGTAAAGGTCTGCACGCCCTCTGTCCAGATCGTCGTCGTCGTGATCGACGTTTTGTCAAACTCTTCGAGCATCTCCCGATCGAAATGCGCCTCGGCCCCGACATTGCTGTGGGTGATGTCGCCGCTTATGCGCAACAGCACGGGTCCTTCGGGTGCTGCCAGCGGATTGGCCGTGGCCGCGACACCCCACAAGATTGACATCGTGAGGAGTGCACCGGTCACTGCGTTATGCAAGCCCGTCATTTTATTTACCTTTTCTCGTTAACACACTCAGAGGTTGCACCGTTGCACGAAACGTCCATTCTGTCGCTGGTTCTGCGGTATAGTACACCTATACTTTTGGATAGTTTAATTATCAAATGGGACAAGTGGCACATCTCTTGCGACAATGCGCGTCTGAAGGAAATTTCTTAACTTTGTCCAAAGATTGCCACCATTGACCAATAGTGAGGCTGCACAATCCCGCCGAACGGCTCGACCTGCCTGATGTCCCGTAAGGCGGCGCAAAAGGCAGCTTGTAAAGATTGAATTGAGGTCAACGTAATGCGCATCCTTGTGGCTGACGATCACGATCTGGTCCGAGAGACCATCGCGGCCTTCCTGATCGGGGAGGATATCGACGAAGTCCGTTGCGTGGCGACGCTTGACGAAGCGATTACCGCGACAGAGGAAAGCGGAAGTTTCGACCTTGTTCTGCTCGACTACCACATGCCGGGGATGCGTGGACTCGAAGGTCTGGCCCGGATGAAAACGGTAAATGCGGGCCAGCCCGTCGCGATCCTGTCCGGCACGGCAAGCCGAGACGTCGCCGATACCGCGCTGAAGGCCGGGGCGCAGGGCTTCATTCCCAAGACGCTTGGAGCCCGGTCCTTGCTGACGGCGGCCCGGTTCATGGCGGCCGGCGAGATCTTCGCGCCTTTCGACTTCATGAACCAGGCGGACGAGTGCGACGGGGTGTCTCTTTCGCCGCGCGAACGCGCCGTGCTGCGCGGCATCTGCGAGGCGAAGTCGAACAAGGAAATCGCCCGCGACTGCGACCTTCAGGAGGTCACGGTCAAGCTGCATGTCAAGACATTGAGCCGGAAGCTGGGTGCGCGCAACCGGACCCACGCGGCCATGATCGCCAGAGACCGTGGACTGGCCTGAGCGGCCTTCCGGAGCACAGATGGAGCCGTCCATTCCGACATGGTCGGGGGTCCGTCTGTTCGTGCCGGCGCTGACGCAGGAACCGGTCCAGGAGGGGCTGCGCCTGCTGTCGATGGCATTGATGCTTGCCGTACTCTATCACGGTGCGCTGCTGCCCTACACGCATGGCAACACCTACGACGCCTTCATCCACATGTTCTTTGCGGACAGCTATAATCGCAGCTGGTTCGACGTGTGGGAACCGCGCTGGTACACGGGTTTTGCAACGACATCCTATCCGCCCGGCACGCATATGGCCCAGGCGGCGCTGATGAACATCATGCCGTTGCGCGCGGCGTTCATCGTCGTTCAGCTTGGTGGGCTCGTTCTGCTGACTGTCGGGGTCTACCGCTTTTCGCGGCTGTGGGTCGGGGACCGTGCCTCGGGCTATGCCGCGCTGATGCTGGTGCTGGCGTCGTCGGTTTCCGAGACAGTCCACCTGTTCGGCCAACTGCCGACGATCTGTTCGCTCGGGCTGTTCCTGAATGGTTTGCCCTGGGTTTTTCGCTGGATCGCGCGGGGTGGCTACGGCAATCTTTTCGCGGCAACGGCCTTGGCCGCCGCCACCACCGCCGCGCATCATGTCACGACGATTTTCGGCGGCGTATTGTTCGTCTTTCCGCTCGCGCTGCATGCCTGGGTCATTTACCTGCGGTCCTGCAAAACGACTGGACGCCCGTGGTGGCGGCGCCTGTCGATCTGGTTGCAACCTGTCGGGCGCGGCCTGGTTCTGGGTGTGTTGATGGTGGGCGCAATGGTGTTGACCGTGTTTCCCTACTGGGCCTGGTCGGTCAGCGATCCAATCACTCAGGTATCGATCCCGCATGGATCGCGAGAAAGCTTTATCGAGCGTCCGGACCTTGGATTTGTCTTCTTCGTGCTGCCCTGGGGCCTTGCGCTGCTGTTCTTGCCGTATGTGCTCTTCAAGACCTTGACCACCCGGCTCTGGCCGCTTGGTGGGGCGGTATTTTTCTGCTTCGTGCTGGGCACGGGCGGCACGACTCCGGTGCCGCGCGCGATTCTGGGCGGGGCGTTCGATATTCTCACCCTCGACAGGTTCACCTTTTGGGCAACCATCCTCATCCTGCCCTTTCTCGGACTGATGCTGGACAGCCTGCTGCATGGCCGGTCGCGGCGTATCCTGCGCGAGGCGCTTGGTGCCTTGCTGCATCGCGGCATTGTGGCAAGCCTGTTTCTGGGCTTTGTTGCCATGTCGATGCTGGCGGCCATTCTGCCATCGTTCCGGCCGACACAGCCTGACTTCATTGATCCCGCGCCCATCGTCCAGTTTCTCGACTCCGACCAGCATTACCGCTGGCGCTACCTGACGCTCGGGTTCGGCGACCAATTCGCGTATCTCTCGGCCCAGACCACGGCGCTGTCGGTTGATGGCAACTATCATTCCGCGCGGCGTCTGCCGGATCTCACGCGCTACTCGGTCGAGCGGCTCGAGAACGCGAAATACCTGGGTGTTCCCGGTCTTGGATCGCTCCGTCAGTTTCTGGTCAACGCCGAGCGGTACAATCTGAAATATGTCTTTGCCAATGACGCTTTCTACGATCCGCTCTTGTGGTTTTCGGGATGGTCTCCGCTGAACCGTCTGCAGAACGGCGTGGTGGTCTGGGAACGGCCCGACATGCCGCCGCTGCCGCGCCACCAGCCTCGGCGGTCGTTTTCCGTTGCACAGCAGATGATGTGGGGCATCCTGCCGCCTGTTGCGCTGACTGTCGGGCTGGTCATTCTGCTTGCCGCAGCTGTGGCAAGCGTGCGCAGCGCGCGTCCGGCGGATGTGCCGCCCATGGCGATGGCCGACAGCTATCCCGATCCTGCGCGGGTGCGTGTGCTGGTTGTTGGGCTGCTCGCACTGGCCGTCTGTGCGGTGGCGGCCATCAGCGCGCGCACCGTGATCGAGATGCGCAAACCTTTGTCTCCCGAGAGCGTCATCGCCCGGTATTTCGGCCATCTCGACTTCCGGCGGTTCGAGGATGCGCATGGTATGCTCGACCCCGTCACGCGCGCCAATCTCGAGGACTCGCTTTTTGCCTGGCGCTGGCGCGGTGGGCTGATCGCTTCTTATGGCAAGCTCGACGGTCTCAGGATCATCACGCTTGACGTGCAGGGTGATCTGGCGGACGCGGTGGTCGAACTTGATTGGCTGACCGCATTGGAACTGGTGCCGGAAAGACGCGAGGTCCGGCTGGTGCAGCGGGAGGGCCAATGGTTCGTCATCCCCGAAGACCTGAGGCCGTGGCAAACGCCCGAACGGCTGTTACGTGCGCCTCAGGTCGCCTGGACGACGATGGGGCGACGTCAGCCGCTGCCGGATAGCGACCTGCACCGCGATCAGCTGGACAGGCCGCGCATCGTCGTCAACGGCGCCAACCTGGTACGTCTGGACGGTCTGCTTTCGGTTGTCGGGCAGGTCACGAATGCCGACGCGGATCCCGCCCATGTCACGCTTCATGCCGATGCACTGGCCAATGGTGTGAGCCAGTCCCGCCAAGCGGCAGGAACGATTGCCGCGCATCGTTTGCGCCCGGCCGAAAGCGCCGGGTTCCGCGTGACGTTCGAAAATGTCCTGTCGCTTGAGGATGCAGAGGCGCAGGGCGGGTTTGATCCGACCTCGTTCATTCCGCCGGAATTCGACACGCGCCCCGATGGGGCCGCAATCGACGTGCGCACTGTGGTGCGCACGGATGGGCATTATCGCGGCATCGCCCTTACGGGGCTCGATTTCGAAAAAACAGCCCAAGGGCTTGTTCTTGAGGGTCTTGCCAGCAACACCGGAATCGAAACCTCGACCATCTCGTCGGTGCAGGTTCTGCTTTATGACATGGATGGCCGGCCGGTCTGGGCCGAAACCGGGTTTCTGCGCGGCAACCTGTACCCGGGGCAGAGCGAGCCGTTTCAAGTGGCCGTGCCGGAGTGCGATCAGATCGAGATCGTGGCGGCGATCCCGCCCGAGACGATCATTGCGAATGGCGGAAGCCAGTACGCCGATCTCGATCCACCGGGTGCCGCCACGGCAACCTGGCCGCTTTCTGGCCTTGGCGGATGTTTATCTGCGCGCCTGCATGTTTCGACCATGACCTATGCCCCGCTGGATTGAGGAGACCAACATGCCGCTCAATGTGTTTCGGTGCATTTTCCTTGGTGGGCTTCTCGGGGCCGCGCCAGTTGCTGCTGATAGCGCCTGGCAGGCGGACGCCTTCGGGCTTTACCGGTCTGGAACCGACGCTGCGCGCGACCGATGGTCCGGGCTTCGCAATGGCGCAAACACGTTCCTGCAGGCGCCCGGCGCCTTGGAGCGCCTGCATTTCATTGCCGGGCCGAAAAGCGCCGTGGCCGGCAAGGACCGGGTGCATCTTGTCGTTCTTGGCTTTGACGCCGATGGAAACCTGGTGGCAGACGGCACGCCCATCCGCATTGCGACGGGGCAGGGTGACCGGGTTACGCGCGACACCGCAGGTGGTATTGCCGATGTGCTGCATCGCCCCTCGACTGTCGCCGGGACCTACGTCGCCGGGGCAGAGACCGACAAGGTCCAAAGCCTGCGAGCCACCTATCGCGTGACCGCCGACCTGGGCAGCATCCAGCCGTGGATCGCCCCGCAGGACCCTGTCCTGCCGGAAACACTGGCGGACATCCGGCTGCCTGACCTTGTGGACCGATATGGCAATCCGGCCGAAGACGGCATCGGACTTAGCGTGTGGCTGACCGACAGTCGCGGACAAGGCGCCCGTCTGACCGGGGAGGCGACGGGAGGCGCAGGATTGGCACAGTTCATCGTGCGTGACATGACGGGCGGGCTGGATGCGCAGGCCTTTCTCGGAGGTGTCCCCAGTGAACATCGCGCGGTTGAAAGCCTGCCGCTGCGGCCGGATGGACCGCCTTTGCTGCGCCAGGAACCAATGCCCGATATCGGCGCGATACGCCTGCTCGTCGGACCATTCCGCACGGCGGCGGGACATTTGATGGGCGATGGCGTCGCGGTGCGCTTGTCGGTGTCACGGGACGGGACCGCTGCGCGGGTTCATGACACTTGGGTGCGCGACGGCATGGCCGAGGCCTTGTTGCCCTGGCCTGCGGGACAAACAATCGCGGTACGCGTCGAAAGCCCGCTGGGCGCGTTCGAGACCGAGCTTTCTGGTGCGCCGTCTCGGGATGGGAAGGTGCAACCATGATGGGCTGGAAGACACTTGGCTTGGGTCTGGGGGTCGTGTTGGTATTCGTGGGTGCGCTGATGGCAACGGCGCGCGCCTTTGATGCCGCCGCCGAACGCGAGACACTCTATCGTTATCTCGACGACGTGCTCGACCCGGTCGCCGATACCGAATGGACCCATGATTGGGAACCTCCGCAGCGCGTGCTTGCGCGACCGATCACCAAAAACGACGAGGTTATCCTTGGCGCCCGCATTGGCGAGGCCTGGTCTGCCTTCGGGGTTGCACAAAAGACCGGCGAGACAGCCATCCTTGCCGATTGGTTCGGCGGCGTGGCGCTGGAACGCGCGCAGCATGCGGCGGCCACGGCCCATGCCGATGAAACGCGGATGGCGATGCTGCGCCAGACGCTGAGACCGGAATTCCATCATCTGGACGGATCGCTTGTCCAGCTTGGGTCAGAGACGCTCACGGTGCGCTATGCACCAGATCACTATGATCTTGCGCAGGATACGTTCCGCACCACCCTCCTGCGGCGGTCGACGGGGTGGCACGTGATCGGGCATGAGCGGCTTGCCAGTGCCCCTGTCGACCCGCCCGACGCGCCCGTGGCCCTCGAAGGAAAATTCGTGGGCGTGAACTACTATCCGGCTCAAACGCCCTGGTCCCTGTTCTGGCCGGGCTATGATGCGACGATCATCGCGGAAGACCTGCGTCTTGTTGTCGATCTGGGCGGCAACGCAGTGCGGATGTTCCTGCCTGTCGACGATTTTGCGCCCGGATCCGACCTTGAGCGCAACTTGGCCAATCTTGGTGATTTCCTTCGTCAGGCAGAGGCCCTCGGGCTTCAGGTCATGCCGACGCTTTTCGACATGAAGGGCAATTACGATATCGCCACATGGGACGCAGATCTCGTGAAGCTCGATGCTGTGCTGCCGGTGCTTGCCGCCTCGCCGGCGGTAACGGTCATCGACATCAAGAACGAGCCCGATCTTGATTTCGAAACCCATGGAAAGGCCAATGTGCTTGCCTGGTTGCGCACGATGGCTGCCGAGATCAGGCGCGGTGCGCCGGGCATCCCCCTGACGGTGGGATGGGCCTCGGCCGAAGCAGCCGACCTTCTGGTGCCGCACCTCGAAGTGGTCAGCTATCACGATTATGCGCCCCTTGAAGGCACTGCCGACAGGCTCGCGGCGGTGCGCGCTGCGGCAGGTGACAAACCGGTTCTGGTGACCGAGATCGGCGCATCGGCCTGGTCGTTGACGCAGGATTTTCCGTCCTCGGATGCGGCACAGGCGCGGGATCTTGCAACACGGCTGGACGGATTGACCGATGCGGATGGCGTCCTTCTGTGGACGCTGCATGATTTTCCCGACCCCGACAGCCGCGCGGTCGGATCTTCCCTCTGGGTCAGGGGACTCCAGGCCCGATACGGGATCTACGACGAGACGGGCAAGCCGCGCCCCCTGGCCGCAATCCTGCGCACCACTTTCGATAAAATTCTGAACGGAGAAAAGTGATGGCACGCATGCTGAAACTGGCCCTCGTCTCGGCCTTCCCGCCGGGACGTCAGAGCCTTAATGAATACGGATGGCACCTTGCCCACGCGTTGGCCGAACGGCCGGATGTGGCCGAGGTGGTCATCATCGCCGACATCCTTGACGATCCGAAGCCCGAAGCCAGCCTGCCGGCCAAGATCCGTGTCGAGCGGGTCTGGCGCTTCAACCGGGTCGGCACGGTGGCGACCTTGCTTGGGGCGTTGCGCCGCGTGCGGCCCGACGGGGTGATCTACAATCTGCAGATGGCCAGCTTTGGCGACCGCGAGCTGTCTGCCGCTCTGGGCCTGTTCGCTCCGATGTTGTCGCGTGCGATGGGCCTGCCGAGCGGCGTGATTGCCCATAATCTCGTGGCGGGCGTCGATCTCGAGAACACCACGCTGCGCGGCAAGCGGCTGCGACAGGCCGTGGTGCGCATGGGCGCGCGCGTCGTGACAGGTGCGCTGTGCCGCGCGTCCTATGTCACGGTAACGCTGCAGAGCTACGCCACCCACCTTGCAGCAGCTTATCCGCGTGCCCGAACGGCGCTGGTCCCGCATGGCACCTTCGATACAGACCAGCGCGCCTGGGTCGATCTTGAAACCCGGCCGCGACGCATCGTGACCATGGGCAAGTTTGGCACCTACAAGCGGCTCGAGACGCTGCTCGCGGCGTTTGACCGTCTGCGCAGCGATCCCGGTTTTGCCGATTACGAGCTGGTGATCGGCGGGTCGGATCACCCTGCCACCCCGGGCTACATGGACGATCTCAAGTCCGCGCGGGCGGATGATCCGGGTGTCGTCTTCGCGGGCTATGTCGCAGAAGAAGATGTGCCCGGCTTTTTCGAATCCGCGCGGCTTTCGGTCTTCGACTACGAGACGACCACGGGCAGTTCCGGTGTTCTGCACCAGACGGCCAGCTATGGCGCGGTCCCCGTCTTTCCCCGGATCGGCGATTTCGTCGATGTCTGCGAAGATGAAGGGCTTGGCGGCTACCATTATGCGCCGGGCAGCGTCGAGGGCATGGCCGAGGCAATGGCCCGACCGCTGGCCAATCCTGCCACTGCCGAAGCGCTGGCCCGTGCCAATCGCGACGCGGCCGAGGACCTGCCGATCTCGGATGTTGTCGGATGGCATGTGGATCGGCTGCGCGCGCTGGTGGAGGGCGCAAAGCTGTCTGACATCACTCTGCCGGGACACCGGGGCGGGCAAGCAGGCAAGGTCGCGTAGCGCGCCTCCCGCAGGCCATCACGCCCGGCAACGCACCGCATCAAAGACCGGACGATCGTCTGGGAAACGGCGCTCATTCAAAGGGGGAATCCCCGGCGATCGGGCGCCGTTTTTGCGTCTTGGGCCGCGCGGAAGACGGTTCGGTCCGGGTGCCGGATTTGCCGGTCTGCCGGCTGAACGAGACAGCTCATCTACCCTTTCGCATAGGTGGTTTTCAAACCTGAGATGGAGCGTGTCCAAACGGTCCGAGGACCATCCCGAAGAGCGACCCGCTGTCCGTCCGGTCGGTGGATTTGAGCCGGTTTAGCGCGCATTCCAACTTCAGACATCGGTGTAAGACACGCCGTTGGACGTTGACGCAAAAAACCTCTGCCAAGGGAAGATGAGAAATGACCGATCTGAGCCGTTACCGGGAATTTGCCACGCAGCTTTCGACTGCCGTGCAGCCCTCTGCGACTGCACCCACCGAGCCTGTTGCGCCCAGCCGTGCCGTCATCGTCGTGCCTTGCTACAACGAGGCCGCCCGCCTTGACGTAAAGGCGTTTCTGTCGGCCTTGCCGAATTTGCCCGGGGTTGATTTCCTGATGGTCGACGATGGCAGTACCGATGGTACGCACTTCTTGCTGGAGAGCCTCGCTTCACAGGCTCCCGACCGTGTCAGCGTTCTCATGATGGACAGCAACAGCGGCAAAGCCGAAGCGGTGCGCCAGGGACTGTTGGCGGCAAGCTCCCGCGGGGCGGCCTTTGTCGGTTTCTGGGACGCCGATCTTGCCACGCCTCTGCACGCCATTGGCGATATGCTGCGTCTGGGCGAGCGCTTTGACGATGTCGCGGTGATCTTCGGATCGCGCCGGTCCATCCTCGGGCACCGCATCCGCCGCGATGCCTCGCGCCGGATGGTTTCGCTGATCTGCAACCTGATGGCGCGGCTCGCGCTGGGCATGCCGGTGGGCGACACCCAGTGCGGCGCCAAGCTTTTGCGCAACACATCTCAATTGCGCCAGGCGCTGGAAAAGCCCTTTGCCGCCGGCTGGCTGTTCGATGTCGAACTCTTCGCCCGGATCGCTGCGCGCGTCGCAAACCGTCATGATGCCTTCTACGAGCAGCCCCTTGCGGAGTGGCACGAGGTTCCCGGCTCGAAAGTGTCGGCACGGGCCGTGCTGCGCGCCGGGACGCAGATGCTGCGGCTCATCGCGCTGAACCGGTTCGGGGTGTCGTCGCATGTCTGACGCAGTTTTCACCCAGTCCGGTGCGGCGGCGCGCGCACGACTGCATCCCCTTTTTCTGATCGGTCCGGTCACCGTAATATTCCTGTCGGCCAATCTGGCCAATGCGGGCAATCTCGCCTTCAATATGCTGTTCAGCCGCTGGATGGGGCCAGAGCTGTTCGGCGAACTGGCGGTGCTCCTGACGATCAAACTGGCTGTGCTTGCCCTGCTCAATGCCGTGCAGATGGCGGTGTCACGCCATGTCGCCGAAGGCCGCCCCGATCTTGGGGCGCTCAAAAGGCTGAACAGTATCGCACTTCTGGCCGGTTTTGCCGCCTTGCCGGTCATCGCGATGACGCTCTGGGTCGGCGGGGTCGGGGAGGCGCTTGGCCTCAGCCATCCCGGGTTGTTGTTGATCCTGGCCGCCGCGCTGCCCTTCGCCACGCCACTTTGCCTTGCACGCGGTGTCGCTCTGGGGCGCGTTGCGGTCAAAAGCACGGTCCTGTCCACCCAGGTCGAGATGGTGGTCCGCCTGGGCCTTGGCGCATTGGCCTGGCAGGCCGGGTTCGGCATCGAGGGCGTGACCGTCGCGATTGGCCTGTCCATCCTTGCCGGCTGGAGCGTGATCGGGCGGGACGTGAGTGATTTTTCGGATTCGGCGCAGGGGGCGCGCCGTTTGGCCGAAGGACTGGCTCTCGCAGCCTTGCCCTTCGGCCTGCTGCAAGCCGCGCAGGTGATCCTTCTGGACGGTGAAGTGATCCTTGCGCGGCTTTGGCTCGAAGCCGAAGACTCGGGACATGCCGCGGCGCTGTCGCTGTTCCAGCGGATCGCCTTCTTTGCCAGCTTCGGGCTTGCGTCGGTTCTTCTGCCGGTCGTTGCACGGGCGCACAGTCGGTCGGAGCCGGTGGTCCGCGCCATCCTGCCGGTTGCTGCACTGTTTTGCGCGGTCTCCCTGCCGCTGGTGCTTGGCGCGGTGATCATACCCGAGACTCTGTTGCGCCTTGTCGTCGGTCCCGACTACCTCGCGGCGGCCCCTCTGCTGTGGAAAGCTGCCGTTGCTGCCATTGCCTTTACCGCCAGTTACCTGCTTGCCACCGCGCTTGCCGCATCCTCCGACTATCGCGGTATCGCACTGGTCGCGATGTGCGTGCCGCTTCAGATTGGCATGATGATGATGGCCGCCTATGGCGCGGCGCCCCTGCTTCTCGCGGAGCTGCTGACCATCAAGCTGATCTGCCAACTTGGCCTGCTGGCCGCGTTGCTGGGCACCTGCGTGCAGCGGTTCGGCAAATTCCCGATCTCTCTCCAGTCCTGAAATACAACTTCAAGAAAGGAAATAGCCATGAACGCAGAAGCTAACTTGACACTCTGCACCCCATACGAACAGGTCGGTGAAACGCGGCCATGGGGCCATTTCAGCAGCCTGATGCGCGGTCCGCGCTTTCAGGTCAAATCGATCGTCGTCGACCCTGGCGGCATCCTCAGCCTGCAAAGTCATGTTCATCGCATGGAGCACTGGATCGTCGTGGAAGGAACAGCGACCGTGACAATCGGCGACGAAAAGAAGCTTGTCGGCGAGAGCGGCGCGGTTTTCGTGCCCTTGGGTGCCGTTCACCGGCTTGCCAACGAGGGCAAGCTGCCCATGCGCCTGATCGAGGTGCAGGTCGGACCCTATCTTGGAGAAGACGACATCACCCGCTACGAAGACGTCTACGACCGCTCGTGACCTCTTTCAGTGTCGCGCCTCCGCCTCTTTCTTCCTTTCCCCAAACCTGTCGAGTACCTGTCATGTTGCGTTTTCTTATTGCCCTCCTGTTGTCCCTTGCCGGTCTTGCAGCCGTGCCATCCTCCGCCACAGCCCAGCCGGGCTTCAAGATGCCGGGGGCGACCGGCGGCATCTTGCGCTTTCCGAACACCAATCAGGACGAAGACGAGGGAAACGCCTTTGCCGAAGCCTGGCTCAAGCAGGGGATCCTCCTCTGGCAGGAGGGCGACATCAAGGTGCAGGCCTTCTACCTTGGGAACTTTGTGCGCGATACCGAACCCAATCCCTGGAACAACTCGGTCAAACACGGTCTTGGCCTGCAGCTTTCGACACGGGTCGGAAAGCACCTCGAATTGACGTTCAGCGGCCGTCACGACTGGTACAGCGAACGTGACACGGACAACACGCTTTCGGGATGGCGCTTTGCGGTGGACTACTATTATTACCGTCACTTCCCGGCCGAGACCGACCTCAAGGTCGGACCGCTGGACTACACGTCAAGCATCTTCAAGAGTTATGGCACCCTGGCCTATCCCGGCTCTCTTGAGGAGGACGACACAAATATCGTGCTGACCGCCGGGGGCGAGTATTCGTGGGAATTCCAGGTAGGTGAGCGTGATCTGCTTGCCGTGCCCTTTGTCGACCTGCACCTGTCGTGGGATCGTGACGCCAACAATTACAATAACAAGGCGATCCCGGCGGTCGGCGTCAAGCTACGCAAGCCAATCCATTATGGCGAGCTTTTCGGCGGTGTGAAATTCGAGGCCGACTACCGCTGGGTCGACGAAACGCTGGATACAGGACCGATGCTGTTTGCGGGATGGTACAAGGGTTGGTGATGAACAAGAGCCGTTCCTAGCGAGGGGATAGCCCGGAGATTTTCTGAAGCAATCGGCGCCCGGCAGGGTCGTGCAGCCTGCTTCAAGAAAATGCCGAAGATGAAACGCCGCGCCTTGTCGTGGTTGTCGCGGATCCGGGTTCTGTTGCACCGGTTCGGTCATGGGCTCAGGGTGATCGCCCCTTGTGGGGGTCCAGCCGCCATAGTGTTGCGAGACGCGCGGTAATGTTGATGATGATCGGCGCGGACGGAAGGATGATGAAGATCCTCACCAGGTGAAAGGCCGTCACGACGGCGATACCCTCCTGAAGTATCTTGGCCGTCAACGCCATTTCAGTGACGCTGCCGGGAGCGGTCGAAAGCACCATGACCGGCCAGGACACGCCGGTGATCCGCGACAGGCCCAAACCCATCCCCACGCAGATCGCCACCATCAACAAAGAAGACGCCACGGCACCGGTGATGAATCCGGCGGCGTTTTTCAGAAGCGCGCGGTCGAACACCGCCCCCAACCAGACACCGAGAAAGACCTGAGCGATCACCAGCACCGGATAAGGAAAAGCGGTTACGGGAAAGCTCAGGGCTGCCGCCAGCGCGGCGCCGCCGATCGAGCCCACGAAAAAGGGATTGCCGAGCCGGACGGTTCGGGCCGCGAGCGCGCCGATCACGCCGAAACCAGCCAGCATCAGCGCGCCGGTGGTGGTCCAGGGGATCGCTTGGAGCACGGCTGTGGCATCATGGGTGCCATCGGAGAGCGTTACCAGAACCGGAGGTATGAAAACGACAAGCATCATGATCCGCAATGTCTGCGCAAATATGACGGGACCCGGGGACACACCATGTCGATTGGCGAGGTTCGCACTTTCGACCGGCCCCATCGGGATCGAAGAAAGCGTGGCCGTGATAACGTCCACCCGTGCCATCCGCATGAGAAGTGCCGCCACCACGAAACCGGCGGTGATCGTAAGGACCGCCACGCTGATCATCGGAAGGAACAAGGTGGATACCGCCGCAACGGCAGCCGGCGTGAACGACAGCCCGACCGAAGAAGCGATGATCATCTGGCCGATCGGACGCGTCATCAAGGGAACCTGGACCGGCAGGTTCGAGAGGCGCACAGTGGACGCGAACACCATCGCCCCGATCATCCAGGGCAGGGGCAGATTGATCCGGTCGCCGATGGCCCCGAAGGCGAGCGCACCTGCGTAGATCAGGAGGATGTGTCTCAACTGGGCGGCACTGGGCCTAGCAAGACGCACTGCGGTTCCTCCGGTAAGTCCGATCGGCGGCAGGCCCGGTCGTCGTGTCAATCATCATAGACCAGCCGAACGCCCGCACCTGTAGAGATCGGGTTGCCCGGCGGGACCCTCGATGTTTTCGCACAGCGCCGCATCCTCGCGCGCGGTTCTAGCGGCGGGCGCAAGCGACACCGGCGGATGCCCGGCCACGGACAGGGTAGAGCAGCCCTCGATGCGGTCTGCTGCGGGCGCGGTGCCAGCGGGCGGGCAATTTGTCATGTGGCCAATAAACCAAGCCAGGTGGTGTGGCGTCAAGGTTGCCGCCGGGAACTTTTGCCAAACATCAAACCCTAGGTGGCAATCACGATGGTCGATGAGAGCATGGCACGGCTTTGCCAGGTGGATGTGCGCCGAGTTGAAAACTGGTGGTAGTGCATACGAGCCCTGTCTGATCCGTCGCGCCTGAAGGGCTTCCGTTTTACAGGCGCGGGGATCGGTGCACCTGTCCAGGATCTGGCGGGCCAACCCTCGAACGCGCGCATCACGGGAAAAATGCGGGCAATTAGCCCAGGTTAATGAGCCGGGTCTGACCTTGAGGCACATTTTTTTCAGTGAGTGCGAACCGCGTTCATGTCCGGGTGACCAGCCTCGATCCCAGACTTGAAGAAAAGTGGGTTACGGGCTCGTCGGCTCCTGTTGCTTTTCTTGCGAAGCAAACAAGCCAAATGAGAATGCCACGTTTTGGCTTGAGGATTACACTATGCTGCTCACCAACATGATGCGACGCGTGATACAGCGCGGCCACATCACGCTTATCGATGCGCGAGGGCGCCGGCATGAGATCAAGGGTCGAAAACCGGGGAAGCATGTCACCGTCAGTCTGCACGATACATCGCGGCACCGGAGCCTCTTTTTCAATCCTGAATTGACCTTGGGCGAAGCCTATATGGATAGGACGCTCACCGTTGAGGAAGGGGACATCGCCGATCTCCTTGCCATCCTCATGCAAAACACCGAAAATTTCGACCAGCATTGGGCCTTCGCTGTGTCCGGGCGATGGCGGTACCTCACGCGGCGCTTCGCGCAAGCAAACAATATCTTGCGGTCGCATAAGAATGTTGCCCATCATTATGATCTTTCTGATGATCTTTTCGACAGATTCCTCGATGCTGACCGCTTCTATTCCTGCGCCTATTTTGAATCGTCTCATCACGATCTGGAACGCGCCCAAGCGGCGAAGGCCCGCCATCTCGCCGCCAAGCTGAGGCTCGAAGCGGGATGCAATGTGCTCGATATCGGGTCTGGCTGGGGCAGTCTCGGCGTGCATCTCGCCAGGCTTGGCGCGGGTCACGTCGATGCGGTGACCTTGTCGAGTGAACAACAGAAATATGCGCAGGACTGGTTGAAGCACGAAGGCCTCTCTGATCGGGTCGACTCCAAGGTGAAGGACTACCGCGATCTGCGCGGCCCCTACGACCGGATTGTCTCGGTGGGCATGTTGGAGCATGTCGGCGTCGGTCACTTCCGGGAATATTTCGAGAAGGTGCGCGACCTTCTGGCCGATGACGGTGTCGCTGTCATCCATGCAATCGGGCGCTTCGGCCCCGGCGGATCGACCAATCCATGGATCGCGAAACACATTTTTCCGGGCGGCTATATTCCCGCCCTTTCGGAAGTGCTCCAAGTGATAGAAAGCGTCGGCCTGTTCACGACCGATATCGAAATCCTGCGCCTGCATTATGCCCAGACGCTGCAACGCTGGCGCACGCGCTTCCACGACAACTGGGACGATATTGCAGACCTCTACGACGAGCGCTTCTGCCGGATGTGGGATTTCTATCTCGCCGCTTCGGAGATGAGCTTTCGGTATGGTGGGAATATGGTCTTTCAGATCCAGCTGGCGAAAGATCAGAACACCTTGCCGTTGACACGCGACTACATCACCGACTGGGAGCGCGAACATCCGGTGGAGCGTCAACCAAAGGACGTCGCAGCTGAATAGAGCCGTGCTTTTTGTATGGGGACGGCGGATGCCAGGCACCCTGTCATGACTGTATGTCGGCAAGTTACCCAGCCTTTTTCATCGTATCGGGAAAGAACCTATGAAAGCTGATTTCAATAAAGCCGCCAAAACCGCAAAAGATTACTACGACAGCGCAGATGCCGATGCGTTCTACGCCGCGATCTGGGGTGGCGAGGATATCCATGTTGGCCTCTATGAAAGTGACGACGAGGATATCGCCGAAGCCTCGGCGCGAACCGTGCGCCACATGGCGTCAAAGCTTGATCTGAAGCCCGGCGCACAGGTGATCGATATCGGTTCGGGCTATGGTGGCGCGGCGCGCTATCTTGCGCGTGAGAAAGGCGCGCATGTCACCTGCCTGAATGTTTCGGAAAAAGAAAACGCGCGCAATCGCAGGCTGACCGAGGAAGAGGGCCTTGAAGACAACATCGAGATTGTCCACGGCGTGTTCGAGGACATGCCGTTCCCGGATAACAGCTTTGACGTGGTCTGGAGCCAGGAAGCCATCCTGCATTCCGGCGACCGCAAACGCGTGCTGAAAGAAGTCGCGCGCGTGCTCAAGCCCGGTGGCGATTTCATATTCACGGATCCGATGCAGGCGACCACGTCGGATGACGCGTCCGATTACCAGCCCATCTATGACCGGATTCATCTGCCCGATATGGAGTCGATCGAGGTCTATAAAACCACGCTGGAGGACCTTGGTTTCGAGACGGTCGAGATCGAAGACCTGACCCATCAGCTACGCAATCACTATGCCCGTGTGCGCAAGGAACTGAAGTCGCAGCGTCACGCGCTCGAAGACAAGATCTCCTCGGACTACACCGACCGCATGCTCAACGGGCTGCAACATTGGGTCGATGGGGCCGATGCCGGACACCTCTCCTGGGGCGTGCTTCACTTTCGCAAGCACTGAATTTCTCAATCCCTGGATTTGAGCTGCGACCCCTTTCGCAAGAATGCAAGGAAGCACTGTGTGGGATGAGTAGCGACGTGAGGCGCAATATCGAGGACCGCCGCGAGGATCTGAATGCCGCCTATCGCCAATCGGCGAATCAGTGCAGGGCAGGGTTCAGTGTATCCTCAGCGATTGCGCTGAAATTGGCATCGGCTTGCTTGGTTTTTTCCAGGATAAGTGACAGCACAGCTTCGTCCTCGCCCTGGCCAAGCTTTCTGGCCCAATTGGCCAATGTTCCCAGAACAGCAATCTCATAGTGCTCCATACGCTGCACCGACGCCACCAAAGCGGCGTCCTGCAGCGTTTCATCTGGGATCATGTTGTTCCATTTCTCCGCCTCGTTGATGATGGCGTGCATCGATGTGTCTTCGTGGGCATCCACCTCCCGCCCTCGGGCCTTGAGCAGCCCGTCAAGCTCGTCACGCTGGGCCGCCGTCTGTTTCCGGTGAGCGTCAATCGCTTTCGAAAGATCATTGTCATTTGCCTGCGATGCCATCTCCGCAAGGTGATCGGTCATCTGGGCCTCGACCGAGCGCAGCTCCTCGAGTTCGGCCAGGTAAAGCCCTTCAAGGTCGTGTAGTTGCATCATTACCTCCTATCGTCTGTTTGATGGAATGGCACAGGGTTCGCGCCGCCGATCGGCAGTCCGCCGTCACTTCGGCATTCGCCGCACCTGTGGTCGGCGAACAATCCAAACGGCAGCAGCACCGCCCGGCACGAGTGAAGCAAGCACAGTGATTACCGCCGGCCCGACGCCTTCGAGACCTGAAGGTCCAACAAGTATCCTGCCGATGACGATCAGAACCCAGAACACGGATGTAGAGACAAGGGCCAAGATCGAGACGAACAGCAGGTAGGCGGCAAGGGGATGCAATTTCTCATGACGCAGTGATTGCGCAATCGGCCAGCAGGCCACGAGCGTGATGAGCGCGATGATCCAGGCGATGTACTGGTTGGCGACATCAATAGTCATGCGGTGCCCTTTCGTCAGTCACGTCGATACGTGGCCCAAACTAACGCGCCGGGACAGCGCGACGCCTTAACCCGCGTTAGGACCCGGCAGCTCTGGCCATGCGCCAACCTGTGCGAACAGTCTTTCAGACTGCAGAGAGCCCAAGTGGCGTGGGTGACCGCTGATTGACACGCATATTGGCCTGTCATGAGCCCCTAAGTGCTGCCGATGGCGCGACGGAAAATCAGGAGAGACGCCACAAGAAAGGCGGCACCCAACGTTCCAACCAGAAGGAATTCAGGCCAGACGGTTTCAAGACCGGCGCCGCGGAACAGGACCGCATTGGAAAAGCTCAGGTAGTGGCGCGATGGCAGAAACCAGGTGAGGTATTGCAGCCATTGTGGCTGGCTCTCAACAGGGCTCATTCCGCCTGACAGGATCATCATCGGCAAAACCGTTATAATCACCAGAAGCGCGAATTGGGCCATGGACCGCACGGCAGTTCCCAAAAGCAAGCCGATCGCCGCCGCCGCGAACAAGAACAGGAACGTACCGGTCAGAAACAGTGGCACCGATCCGGCGATGGGCACATCAAGCATCCAGCGCACCACGATCAGGAGCGATGCTGTAAAAGTCACGAAGACGATCATCGCGTTGGCCAGAATCTTGGACGTCGCGATTTCGAACGGTGTGACCGGCATGACCAAAAGATGCCCTATCGTGCCATGCTCACGTTCCCTGATCAGGGCGGCGCCGGTCAGGATGACGGTCAGATTCGTCAGCCAGTTGAGCAGGGCCGAGATGGCTTCGAACCATGTCGCATTGTTGGTCGGGTTGAACGCGCGTCGCAAGACCAGATCAGCACTGGCGGGACCGGACCGAACAGGGGCGACCGAGGTCGCAAAGCGTTCCTTCTCGCGGGTCAGGATCGCACGAATGTAGTTCGCGCCGACCGTGGCCTGCGTGACGTCCGTGGCATCGACCCTCAAGAACACCGTCACGTCATCGCCGGCGCGCAGATCGGCGGCCATATTGTGGGGGATCATCAGGATAAAGGTATAGAGATCATCATCCATCAATTGCTCTGCTTGCCCGCCGTCTATGAGGTCCGGGGCCTGGAACCACGGCGCATAGAGCGCCTCGGCCATTGAGCGCGACAGCGCAGAACGGTCATTGTCGACAAAAGCCACCGCCGCATTGTTGACCTGATCTGCGGCCGATTGCGCCTGAAAGTACACGCCCGGCCCAAAGGCGTAGATCACCAGGCCAACCAAAAGCCAGTCCCGCAGGACGCTCAATACCTCCTTGCGGGTGAGCCAGAGCAGATTTCCCAGCAACCGGCGCATGATCAGGGTGCCTGTTTGCGTAATAGCGCCAACGCCGGCACGAAGAATACTGGAATGAACAGGGCGATCCACGGGAGTTCCGGTGCAAGCTGACCCATCCCGAGCCCCTTGGTGAAGGCGCCAACGCTTATGTACATATAGTAGTGGGTGGGCCAGCTCAGCCCGATGATCCGGGCGCCGCCTTCCAGAGAGGCCACCGGCTGAACCATTCCGGAAAACACAACGGTCGGCATCATCATGATGACCATCGCGGCAAACACGGCTGCAACCTGCGTCCGGGTAAAGACCGATACAAGCAAGCCGTAGCTGGTCGAGGCCATCACATAGATCAGCGCCCCCAAAGTGAGAATCGCGAAGTCGCCCGTGAATGGCACGCCAAAGAGAAACACCGCCATGCCTGACATGATCAGGTAATTGACCATGCCGATCGCGATATAGGGAAGCTGTTTGCCGATCATGAATTCGAGGCGCCGTGTCGGCGTGACATGAAAGTTGGTGATCGTTCCGATCTCACGCTCTCGCGCCACGCTGATCGCCATCAGGATCGCGGGAAAAAACATCAGAAGGATCGCGGGGACTGAAGGTGCGATGGCCCGAATGCTGTCTACGGTCGGGTTATAGGCGAAACGTGTGTTGATGTTCAGCGAGGCGGGCGCGTCGGCCTGTGACCTGCTTGTTCGGACCTGCTCGGCAAGGAAATTCGTGTGCGCGCCCTGCACATAGCCCTCGATTGTCGACGCGCGCTGCGTGTTCGAGCCGTCGATCCAGGCCGAGACTTCGGATTGCCGCCCTTGGTGCAGGTCCCTGCCGAACCCCTGCGGGATATCGAGCGCCAATGTGGCTTCACCGGCCCGAAGCAGCTGAACAAGCGCCTCGCGGCTCTCTACCGTGTCGACCTTCTGGAAATAACGCGATCCCTCGAAGGTTTGCAGGTAGGAGCGGCTCACCGGGCTCCGGTCCTCGTCGAAAATCGCAAACTCTATGTCCTCGACATCCATCGAGATGCCATAGGCAAACAGAAACATTAACAAGACGCTGCCACCAAAGGCAAAGGCCAGCCGGATCGGATCGCGCATGACCTCATAGGTTTCTCGCCGCGTGTAGGCCAGAAGCCGTCGCAGGGCTGCCGACCGCGAAGGTTTCCTGTTGTCCTGCCGATCAGAACCTGCCCACTCGTCCGCATCGCCTTCATCGGTGGCATCAGGGTCGTTCTGGCGGATCAGCGCCACGAAAGCCTCGTCAAGTTCGCCCTCGCCGTGCTCCTGGGCGATATCGCCGGGAGTGCCCACCTCCATTACCTGTCCCTTGTGCATCAGCGAAATCCGGTCGCAATACGTGGCCTCATGCATGAAATGGGTCGAGATGAAGATCGTCACGCCATCGTCACGCGACAGATCCGACAGTATTTGCCAGAATGCGTCCCGCCCGGCCGGATCGACGCCCGATGTTGGCTCATCAAGGATCAGCAATTCCGGTTCATGGATAATCGCGGCGGCCAGCGAAAGACGCTGCTGCAACCCAAGGGGAAGCGCCCCCGCACCGTCATCGGCGTGCCCGGCCAGGCCCACCTGATCGAGCAGCGCGTCGATGCGATCCCCGATTTCGTCTGCGTCCAGACGATACAACCGGGCGTGAAGCCACAGATTTTCGCGCAGGCTGAGTTGTTTGTAGAGTGAAAATGACTGGGACATGTAGCCGACGCGCTGGCGCGTTTCGATGTCGCTGGCATCCACCGGATGTCCAAACAACGAAACCGTGCCTTCGGTTGCAGGCAGCAGTCCGGTCAGCATTTTCATTGTTGTCGTTTTTCCCGAGCCATTCGAACCGAGAAAACCGAAAATCTCGCCCTGCTCTATTTCAAAGCTGATGTCGTCAACGGCCGTGAAATCACCGAAGCGCCTGGTCAAGTCTTTGGCCTTGACCGCGATGTTGCCGGTTTCGGAATCCCGCGGTGGAATCTCAAGCTGCGCTTTCGCGCTACGTTCGTCCTCCGGAACCATGGCGGTGAACGCATCTTCCAGCGTGTCGGTGCCGGTCTCTTCGCGCAATGCAGCGGCGCTGCCGCTGCCGATGAGCGCGCCATCATGCATGGCGTGCAACATGTCGAAATCTTCAGCCTCCGCCATATAGGCGGTCGACACGAGCACAGACATGTTCGGGCGGCTTTCGCGTATTTCCTCGATCAATCTCCAGAACTGCTGGCGCGACAGGGGATCGATGCCGGTGGTCGGTTCATCGAGGATCAGGACGTCGGGATCATGGATCAAAGCGCAACACAGGCCAAGTTTCTGCTTCATGCCCCCGGAAAGCTTTCCGACGATCCGGTCCGGGAATGGATCGAGGCGGGTCGCTTTCAGAAGGCGGTCGATGCGTCGGTCGCGTTCCTTGGCGGTCTGACCGAACAGCCTGCCAAAAAATTCAAGGTTTTCACGAACACTCAGGGCCATATAGAGATTCTGGCCAAGTCCCTGGGGCATATAGGCGATGCGCGGAAAAACAGCGTTGCGATGTCTGGGCTTGCGCATCGACCCGCCCAGCACGTCGACCTCGCCCTCCTGCATCCGGCGCGCCCCGGCGATCAGCCCCATCAGTGTGGATTTGCCCACACCGTCGGGGCCGAAAAGGCCAACGATCGTTCCGGCTTCCAACTCGAGCGACACATCGTCCACCGCATGTTTGTCGCCGTAGCTGTGGCAAAGACCCTGAACGCGCACCACAGGGGCATTTTGCGCATTGCTCATCGCTCAGTCTCCTGCCTCAAGAGGCGGGCGATCCGTAAAAGTCAGTTCATCGGGCCATGCTGTGTCCTGAGCGCCGACCAGACGAATATGTCCAGTCCCGCGCATGCCGGTCTTGACGTAGTCAATGTTGCGCTCGATGAGATCCTGCTGGACGCGCAGACGAACCCGGAACATCAAATCCGCGCGGACATCCTGTGTTTCCACGGTTTCCGGCGTGAATTGCGCATCTGGCGATACAAAGCTCACGTGCGCGGGGATCACAAGATCGATCCCGTCCAGCCTGATACGCGCCTCGGCCCCGATCCCGACCCGTGCGGCCTCGGCAGTGGGCAGAAAGACCTCCATATAGACCCGCGACAGATCCAGCAGGGTCACGATGGGCGCACCGCTGGCCACAACCTCGCCCGGCTCGGCCAGGCGATACAGCACCCGGCCGCGCACAGGGGCCTGGATCTGCGCATCTTCGATCCGGCTCTCGATTTCACGAACGGACGCTCGGGCTGCTTCGACCTGGCGTTCAGCCGCGGTCAGGCTGGCTTTGGCAGCGGCCAGTGTGGCGCGGTCTGCATCGCGCTCGGACCGGCGGCTGTCCACCTCCTCCTGTGTGCCGAAACCCCGCTCCAGTAGTGTTCTGGCGCGTTCAAGCTCGACTTGCGAAAATTCAAGCGCCGCTTCATTCTGACCGATCATGGCGCGGGCCTGCTCGGCCTGGCTTTCCGAAGCGGCGACATCGGCCTCGGCGCGGTCCAGTTGCGCTTGCAGGCTGTCGGTGTCGATCTCGGCGATGGTGATGCCTGCATCAACCAAATCGCCTTCCTGCACCTGAATATCCGCAAGACGCCCGGTGATTTCCGAAGCGACGTCCACCAGGTCGGCCTCCACCCGCCCGTTGCCTGCGGCGAACGCTGGCGGCGCGGTCTGTTGACTGGCTTGCCACCAAAAGTACCCCGCGACAACACCCGCGATCGCGACGAGACCGGCAACGGCAATTACCAATTTTCGTTTCATCAAGGCCGACCCACACAATCAATACAACCAAGGTAAGCCATGCAAAGCAGTTGAGCTTTGCTCTGGGTTAAAGGGCTTTCTGAACACTGGACGCGCAGCGGCAGCTTGGATCCGGGCAGTGACCCTGCATGCGAAAGTGACCCGCTTGGGTGGGTGGGGTGAGACCATCCAGAGCTGACCCACCTGCAGTGTCGCCATGCTTGGCCATCCCCTTAAGCAGCGTTGCCTCCGACATGCCGTGTTTGCTGCACAGATCCGATACCGTCGCTCCGGCTGGGCGCGAAGATTGAGCCCGCGGACCAAGCATTTCACGCGTGAACCATACGCTTGCGATCCGCCGGCACTCTGGTCGTCGGTGAAACGGGCATTTCGGATCGCCCGTTGCCCGCGTCGCCGTGACCGTTTCGAGTCCAGTCCATCCTTTGGGATGGCCCGAGTTTCAGGGCAGGTCATCCCCCCCCGGGGATTTCTGACGTCTTGGTAGATTTGCGTCGGATCAACCCAAGCCGGCACAGGGTCTTGAGAGGTGGCATTGGAGGGAACTGAACTTTTTTTCC
>Ga0102940_1000217_pt1 | contig 40079 bp, 38 predicted proteins | sample SalPonR2_C_D1_MG_FD_78215 | JGI IMG/M metagenome (GOLD analysis project Ga0102940, IMG submission 78215) | Salt pond soil microbial communities from South San Francisco under conditions of wetland restoration - Salt Pond MetaG R2_C_D1_MG | ecosystem: Environmental > Aquatic > Marine > Intertidal... | reverse complement strand
TTGTAGGTTCTGGCAAAGCTCAATTTGAGATGCGTAGCCAAAGTTACGGATCGAAAATTAGCTGCCGTCCAGGTTCTATAAGACTTTAAGACTCAGCGAACTGAAAAAGTTTAAATCGCTTCAATATTTCTTCCATAAGCGAATAGATATGAAACGACGAGATTTTCTTTTACAAAGTAGCCTGGCCGCCGCAGGCTTGACCCTTAGTCAAATTAATGCCCAAGGAAACCAATGGAGCAAAAATGAGGTGATCCAGCTCGGCATCATTGGTACTGGTGCCAGAGGAACCGGCATCATCAACAATTTAAAACAGCTTCCCCAATTCAAAGTTGTCGCCTGCTGCGACGTACTTTCCTTCCGATTGGAAAAGGCAGTAGCCAAGGCCGGACCGGGTTGTAAATCTTACTCAGACTACCGAAAGCTACTCACTGACCAAGATGTGGACGCCGTCGTCATTGCTACCCCCTTATCTATGCACTATGAAATGGCCTTAGATGCGCTGGAGAGTGGCAAACACATCTACTGCGAAAAAACCATGACCTACGAAAAAACGCAGGCCCGGAATTTACTCGATAAAGTAGGAAATTCAGATCTCACTTTTATGGTAGGTCACCAGTACCGTTATCATCCGCTGTATTTACAGGTGGCCGATTTTATCCAAAGGGGTTATCTGGGGGATATTACTAATATCTATATTCAATGGAACCGCAATGGCGATTGGCGACGCCCTGTTCCTCACCCACAATACGAAAAGATGATTAACTGGCGGATGTACGAGGAGTATTCCGGTGGTTTGACCGCAGAGCTTCACTCCCACCAGATTGATTTTGTCAACTGGGTATTTGACACCCATCCCAAGCGGGTAATCGGGTTCGGCGGCATTGACTATTGGAAGGATGGGCGCGAAACTTTTGACAATGTGAATACCCTACTCGAATACCCAGGAGGCATGAAAGTCAACTGTGTGTCTCTTACCGCTAATGCACACGAAGGCTACCAGTTCAAGTTTAAGGGTAGCAAAGGTACCATCGAATTAAAAATTGATCAAGGCTGGCTTTACTACGAAGACCTGAATAAAAAAGAGCTGGGAACGGTCGACGGCGTTTCAGGAGCAACCCTAAAAAAACTAAAGAACAAAGAAGGATACCCCATCGAAGTGGAGAAAGAAAATAAAAGCTGGGACGGCACCCACTATGCCTTTATGGATTTTTACAATTGTATTCTTTCCGGCAAAGAACCGCTCTCTAATGTAAAAACAGGAGCCACGGCTGCCATCAGTGTACGTATGGCGATTGATGCCTTACGAAAAGGTAAGATGCAGCAGTGGACCTAAATTTATTTAAAAGCGCACTGTACTGGTTAGGATTGGAACTTTTTGACCAGATCCAGGGCGTTCTTGATCTTTTCCTGCAAAGCAGAAAAGTTTTTATTGGCGATGAGCTCCTTAGAAAACAGTTTTGAGCCCATCCCTACGCAGGTTACTCCTGCTTCAAACCAGGGCCGCAGATTCTCTTCGGTAGGCGCTACGCCACCCGTTGGCATGATACTGGCCCAGGGACAGGGACCTTTGACCGCCTTCACAAAGCCAGGACCACCGACCTGCGTACCCGGAAAAATCTTAACAACTTCCGCACCCAGTTCATGGGCTCTACTAATCTCGGTTAAGGTACCACAGCCGGGTGACCAGAGTACTTTTCTACGGTTACAAACCACTGCCATCTCGGCATTTAGTACAGGAGACACCACAAAATTGGCCCCCAACTGTAAATATAGGGCGGTGGTGCCGGCATCCATCACCGAACCAATACCCAGCATTAAGCCCGGTAATTCCCGGTGAGCAAATTTATTTAAATCGGCGAAGACCTCATGGGCGAAATCCCCCCGATTAGTAAATTCAAAAACCCTGACCCCCGCTGCAAAGCTAGCTCTTAAAACTTCCTTTGCTGTATCGAGATCAGAATGGTAGAAAACGGGTACCAGACCGGTTTCTTTCATTTTTTGGGCAACCTGGATTCTAGTATATTTTGCCATTTGAAATGTTTAAAGAAAGAAGCGTGTGAAAGTTATTCTTAGCTACCATAAGGCAGAATCATTTTTCACAGCACTTCAATCAAATGTATGAAACTTAGTATGTATTTATCTCGAAACTCTTCCGCTCGCATCTCCACTCATCAATTTCTCTACCTCCGCAACGGTCACCTGATTCGCATCACCATAAATGGTATGTTTTAGACAACTGGCTGCTACTGCAAAATCCAATGCTTTTTGGGAGTCGTCTCCATAAGTGAGCAGGCCATATATCAAGCCCCCCATAAAGCTATCGCCTCCACCAACACGATCTACGATATGCGTAATTTGGTAGGTGGGGGCTTCGTAGAGGGTCTCTCCGTCGTACATCACACCAGACCAACTATTGTGCGAAGCACTGATCGATCCTCTTAGGGTCGTGATCACCTTCTTCGCCCTGGGGAATCGTTCCATGAGTTGTTTTAGCACCGATAGATAGGCTTTCCCCTCGACCGATCCCCCCTGGGTGACATCGACCTTCTCCGGGTGTAATCCAAAGTGTTTCTCCGCATCTTCTTCGTTGCCCAAGATAACGTCACAACCTTCCACCAGGGCAGGCATCACCTCTTCGGGCGTTTTGCCATACTTCCACAATTTTTTTCGGTAGTTCAGGTCGGTCGAAACCGTAACCCCCATACGATTAGCCGTCTGTATCGCTTCCAGACAGGCATCTGCAGCCCCCTGGGAAAGAGCAGGTGTAATACCCGTCCAATGGAACCACTCCGCATCTTTCATCACCTCTTCCCAATCAATCATTCCCTTCTCAATGGTAGCCATGCCAGAATGCGCCCGATCGTAGACCACTTTACTACCTCTGCTCACCGCACCAGTCTCCAGGAAATAAATCCCCAGCCGTTCGCCGCCGCGTATAATGTGCTGAGTGCCCACGTTTCGTTTCCGCATTTCCATTATTGCACATTCCCCAATATCGTTATTGGGAATCCGGCTTACAAACTCACTGTGTAAACCATAGTTGGCCAGGGATACGGCCACATTACTTTCTCCACCACCATAAATCACTTCAAACTGGTCGGCCTGAGAGAATCTCTTAAAGCCCGGAGGGGCCAGACGAAGCATAATTTCTCCAAAAGTGACTATTTTTTTCATTTCAGTTTTGTTTTACTGGGTCCAAAGTAGATTCATCTAGTGAGGAAAGCTGGGAGGGTCCGCCTCAGGCATCTTGACTAAATGAATTCACCTTGAGCCTTTATATTAATAGAATTATAAGCTGAATAAATTAGGAATCCACATAGATAACTCTGGTATAAAAGTCACGAGTAACAAGACCAACACCATGGTTAACAAAAGTGGAATTAACAGGGGAATCACCTCAGATACTGAAATTTTTGCAATACCGCTACCGACGAATAAAATTGTACCTACGGGAGGGGTACACAAACCGATACAAAGGTTAAGCACCATGATAATACCAAAGTGGACCGGATCCATACCCATTTCGGTTACCACCGGTAAAAAAATTGGCGTAAAAATAAGGATAGCCGGGGTCATGTCCATAAAGGTCCCCACTATCAAAAGCGTAAGGTTAATAATGAGAAAGATCAAAATGGGATTACTGACCTGTTCTACCAAAAAGCTCGTCATCAATTGAGGAATACTTTCAAAAGAAAACAGCCAGGACATCGCCATCGAAGTACAAATCAAAAACATTACAACCGCCGTCGTTCTGGCACTACTCAGCAAAATAGCGGGCAGGTCTTTTAAAGAAATAGCTTTGTAGATCAAAGCTAAAACGCCAGCGTATAATACCGCCACCCCGGCTGCTTCGGTGGCCGTGAAAATTCCCGCTACAATCCCCCCTACGATAACGACCAGCAGCAATAGGCTGAAAAAGGCGCTTCTGAAATCTCTCCAAACCTTCAACAGGGGAACTCGTTCCCCCCGCTTAAATTTTTTCCGACTGGCGACAATTGCCGTCACAATCATTAGGGCCAGCCCCACTAAAATCCCCGGAAGATACCCTGCCAGGAATAATGCCGCGACCGAAGCGGCTCCCCCACTCGCCAATGCATATACGATTAATACATTACTCGGTGGGATCAATAAACCCGTGGTAGAAGAGGTGATATTAATCGCGGCACTAAATGGCCTGGGAAAACCTTCTTCTTCCATTCGATCAGTCATGATACTTCCAATAGCGGAGGCTGCGGCGACCGCCGAACCCGAAATCGCTCCAAATAACATGGCTGCCAGGACGTTTACATAAGCCAGGCCGCCGGGTAAACTCCCCACCAGGGATTTGGCAAAATTGATAAGCCGGTTCGCAATCCCCCCTTTATTCATTATCTCACCGGCTAATATAAAAAAGGGAATTGCCAGCAAGGCAAAACTATCGATACCAGTGGTCATCCGTTGACAAACCGTGGTAATCCCCGGTACGAAAGCAATGTTCAAAAGGATTGTCAAAGTCGTGGAAATCCCAATACAATAGGCGACCGGTAGTCCGTATACCAGAAGAGCAAAAAAACTGACAAATAATAATATGATGCTGATAAGTTCTATACTCATGATGTTTAGGCTTTAGCGTCTACTTCTTCCTGAGGATGGAGAATATGGTAAAGAGAATAAAAAATGATCAATACCCCACTGAAAGGAACAATGGCGTAAACCAGTCCCAGCGGAACATCCAATACGGAGGATTTTTGCCCTAAAGAGAGTGTGAGGTATACCAGATTCCCCCCTCCAATGACCATAATGACCAGGGCAAATAATAACATCATGCTTTCAATGACGACCTTTCGTTTGCGTTGTTGGCCCAGGGGTAATTTTTTTATCCAAAAATCAATGGACAAATGAGCGCGCTGACCATTCAGGTAAGCCGCTCCTAAAATGGATAACCAAATCAGCGCAAATCGCGCAAATTCCTCGGTGAAGGAACTAGATCGGCCTACGAGGTATCTTGAAATAACCTGCCAGAGTACATCCAGCACTAATAAACCGAAGATAATGACCAGGAAAACTTCGATAAAGCGATTTACTTGTTCGTATAATTTTTTCATAGGTCAGATTGTATAGCGTCAATGATTGGTTTCATCTTTGGATCCTCAGCCAGTTCTTTAATGATTCCTTCCGTTTTTTCCGAAAAGGGAGCTTTATCCGGTCTGGTAATCTGTACCCCTGCTTCTTCCAGGATTTTCATAGACTCCTCAACCGACTCTTTCCAGTATTGCTTCTGGGCAACTACGGACTGGGTCGCAGCGTCAGACACCCATTTTTTTTCCTCTTCTGATAACTGATCCCAATATTTGGTGCCGATGACCAGTACATCGGGAATGGAAGTATGCTCATCCAGCGCGTAATATTTGGCAACTTCGTAATGATTGGAAGAAACAAAGGAAGGTGGATTGTTCTCCGCTCCGTCTACCACGCCTTGCTGAAGAGCCGTATATAATTCCCCATAGGCCATTGGCGTGGCCGCTCCGCCCATCGCATTTACCATCTCTACCGACATCTGGTGGTTCATCACCCGTATTTTAAGCCCCTTGAGATCTTCGGGCGTTTTTACAGCCTGCCCGGTGGTATAAAAACTTCGGCTGCCCGCATCGTAAAAGCAGAGGCCCTGTAGTAAATAATCTCTACTGCTGTTCAATAGTCGCTGACCAACCCCTCCCTCCAGAACATCGAATAAGTGCGTTTTATCCCGGAATAAATAAGGTACGCCAAGAACTTCATATTCCGGAGCGAAACTGGCCATGGCGGCAGCACTCACTTTGGTCATCGCTACACTCCCGATCTGGAGTAATTCTAATAACTCCCGTTCACTCCCCAATTGTCCGTCCGGAAAAACTTTGATAACCAACTCCCCTTTCGAATTTTCGGCCACCCGCTCCTGGAATTCTAATATGCCCAAATGAACGGGGTGACTGGTCGGTAAGGTATGCGCGAGAAAAAGCGTTTTTGTATCCTTTAACTGCGTACATCCTCCCAGGAAAAGGAGCGATAAAAAGGAAAGAAAAACTAGATTTATTTTATGCATAGAATCATGAATTATAGTCAATTTTTTTTGGCAATTTAGCTAAATAGGCTCTTAAAGCGTAGCTTTTATTGACCTCAACACCCCCATTTCCAATCCTCTTAGCTCGGCCAGACCCCGCAGGCGGCCGATGGCCGAATAGCCAGGATTTGTTCTTTTCTGTAAATCGTCCAGCATCTTATGGCCGTGGTCCGGACGCATGGGGATAGATCGGTAACGTCCGCGCTGCACTTCCACTAAGGCCTGCATCACTGCATACATATCCACATCGCCCTCTAAGTGATCAGCTTCATAAAAGCTGCCGTCCGCTTCTCTTTTGGTACTTCTCAAATGCAAGAAATGTATGCGATCCGCAAATTGGCGAATCATAGCGGGCAGGTCATTATCGGTGCGCACTCCAAAGGAGCCCGTACAAAAACAAAGGCCGTTAGCCGGGCTATCCACTTGGCTAAAAATAAAGGACAAATCTTCCGCAGTACTGACTACTCTTGGTAGCCCCAAAATGGGATAGGGGGGATCATCCGGATGGACGACCATGACCAGACCTGATTCTTCTGCCACCGGAACAACCTCGGAAAGGAAGGTAATCAAATTACTTCGGAGTTTCTCCGCATCAATGGATTGATAGGTATCCAATGCCTCCTGAAATTGCTGGAGGGTATAGCCCTCCTCTGATCCTGGCAGGCCCGCAATGACGTTCCGAATGAGTGTTTCTTTTTGCTCTTCGGCCATTGATGCAAAACGGTTTCTTGCTTTTGCTATTTGTTGCGTATTGTAGGTAGCTTCTGCCCCTGGCCTTTTTAAGAGCAGTAATTCAAAAACGGCAAAATCAATTTGATCGAAGCGAAGCGCCGTCGAACCATCTGGCATTCGAAAATCCAGATCCGTCCGGGTCCAATCGAGGACCGGCATAAAATTATAAGTGATGATTTTGATGCCTACTTTGCCAAGATGGCGTAAACTGGCCTTATAGTTCTCAAGGTGTTCCCGCCAATTATTTGTTTGCTTTTTAATTGCTTCCGTTACGGGTAGACTCTCCACTACGGACCATTTCAGGCCGGCTGCTTCAATTATCTTTTTACGTTTAAGAATCTCCGCTTCGCTCCAAATCTGCCCATTTGGTATATGATGTAATGCATGTACAATTCCGCTTGCTCCCGCCTGCCGGATATGATCCAGGCGAACGGGATCATTGGGTCCGTACCAACGCCAGGCTTGTTCTAATTGCTTCATACTGATTTTCTACAAGTTTAAGAAAACACTTTTCCTTTCCAGCTCAATATATAAAATGGAAATGATTCCTCTAACCCAAAGGTAGAGTACAAAGTGTCGAAAATCGTATAAAATTAGGGGGTGGTAAGTCTGATTGGTAGATAATTCTCCGGGGAAACAGTCCGCTTTAGTGTTCGTTTGGTCAGATGGCCCCTTATCTGAGCACCTGACCAAACGACTATTGAAGCAAATGAATCTACCCGAAGGCTTTATCCAGTATTTCTTGTTGTTCTTTATCGTGTTTCTTCTTAAAGCCCGTAGCTGGTGAAGCACTTGCTTTACGCGAAATTACGTCCAGGTCCACAGACTTGAAGTTCATACGCATAAACTGCCAGGCCCCCATGTTCTGGGGTTCTTCCTGGACCCAGGTCCATTTGATATCCTTGTATTTCTTAACCAGTTCATCCAACTGTTTTTGCGGAAGCGGATACAATTGCTCCACGCGTACAATGGCTACATCTTCGCGTTCATCATTGCGCTTTTTCTCCAGCAGATCGTAGTAGACTTTACCGGTACAAAGCAGTACCTTTTTGATGCCTTTCTTTGATTTTACTTCCGGATCGTCCAGGACTTCCTCAAAGCGAGTATCTCCCGTAAAGTGATCCAGCGGAGACACACATTGCGGATGACGCAATAGCGATTTGGGTGACATAATGACTAAAGGCTTGCGGAAAGGGCGCTCTAGCTGTCGACGCAGGGCATGAAACAGACCGGCCGGCGTACTAATATTCGCCACCGTGATATTGTATTCAGCACTGGCTTGCAGGAATCTTTCCAGGCGAGCACTGGAGTGCTCTGGCCCCTGCCCTTCGTACCCGTGTGGTAATAACAGGACCAGCCCACTCATCCGTCGCCACTTACTCTCGGCGGCCATAATGTACTGGTCAACAATGGTCTGAGCTCCATTATAAAAATCACCGAACTGCGCCTCCCATAGCACCAGAGAATCGGGCGTCGCCAGGGAATATCCATATTCAAAGCCCAGTACCGCAAACTCTGATAAGAGAGAGTTGTAGATCCGGAATTGTCCCTGATCTTCGCTAATATCGCTCAGGCGATTGTAAGGTTCGTAGGTTTCCGCATCGGGTAGTATTGCATGGCGATGAGAGAAAGTACCCCGTTTTACATCCTGACCACTCATCCGGACATCGCGGCCGGAATGTAGAATACTACCGTAGGCGATAAGTTCAGCCATCGCCCAATCTAATACATCGTCATCGAGCAGCTTACGCATACCCTTCATGAGGCGTTTTACTTTGGAAAGGGGCTTAAAGCCATCCGGTAAATTGACCAGATGGTCAATCAACTGATCACGTAGGTTTTCTTCAACTCCCGTTACGGGAGACTGCTCGTAGTCTTTGGGTTCGGTTACTTTTTTGAGTTTCCGCCAGGCCTGTTCGGGCTCCTGGTACTCATACTCCAGCGGTTTCTCCTTCACCTCATCGAGACGCTCTTGCAGTTTATTCCAGAAATCTGTCTCCAACTCCTCCGCCATTTCTTTGTCTACATCTCCGCGTTCAATCAACTCTTTAGAGTAGATTTCACGAGGGTTGGGGTGATTGCGGATGATCTCATACATCTGGGGCTGGGTAAACTTGGGATCATCTCCTTCGTTGTGACCGTGCTTCCGGTAACAAACCATATCGACGAATACATCATTATTGAATTTCTGACGATACTCCATCGCAAATTCACAGGCGAACAATACCGCTTCGGGATCATCGCCATTGACGTGAAAAACCGGCGCCTGTACCACCTGCGCAGCCGCTGTACTGTAGGTTGAAGAGCGGGCCTCGTCGAAATCGGTAGTAAAGCCGATCTGATTATTGATCACAAAGTGCAAAGTACCTCCGGTATAATAACCCGGAAGTTTGCTCATTTGAATCGTCTCGTATACCACACCCTGACCAGCCACCGCCGCGTCTCCGTGAATTAGGATGGGTAGGATTTGGTCATAATCACTTTTGTACAGAATATCTGCCTTCGCTCTGGCAAAGCCCTGTACTACAGGATCTACGGATTCGAGGTGAGAAGGGTTGGGAACGAGCTTTAAATGAATTTTTTTGTCGGCCGTAGTATCCACGTGCGAGGAATAGCCCATGTGGTACTTCACATCACCGTCTCCAAAACTCTGATCCGGTATACTGACGCCTTCAAATTCATTAAAAATGTGCTCGTAGGTTTTACCCATGATATTGGCCAGAACGTTCAGACGTCCACGGTGCGCCATACCGATGATCACCTCTTCTACACCTTTTTCGGCGGCTAAATTAATGACACCGTCCAGGCCAGCGATGGCTGACTCCCCTCCTTCCAGAGAGAAACGCTTCTGACCGATGTATTTGGTGTGGAGGAACTTCTCAAACATCACGGCACCGTTGAGTTTCTCCAGTATCCGTTTTTTCTTTTCAATCGGAATATTATAATTATTCTCCGGATCGTGAGATTCGATCCGATCGCGGATCCAGCGGCGTTTCTGCCGATCTTCGATGTGGTGATATTCAAAGCCAATATTCCCACAGTACACGCGGCGCATGTGCTTGACAATATCACGCAGCTTTGCCTTACCGAGTCCACATTCTTTACCGGCTTCGAACTCCGTATCCATGTCTGCTTCGGATAAATTGAAGTCATCCAAATTCAGATTAGGCGATCGATCGCGTCGCTCCCGGATGGGGTTAGTGGTAGAAAGCAGGTGCCCCCGATTACGGAAGGCTTTGATCAGCGAATACACCTGGAATTCTTTTGCACTAACTTCGGTAGATGCCGTGGAGACAGCCCCTTCGCTATGCCCATTTTCGGAATGGGCAGCGTAATCGAATCCCTTAAAAAATGCGCGCCAGGACGCTTCTACTTCATCCGGTGATTGCTGATATTTTTTATACATCTCTTCGATGAAGCTCGGATGTGCATTCGCTATAAATGAAAAATCACTCATTTGTATGTTGCCTTTTGGCGATTTAAACGGTTTATTTTATTGTTTCATATAGATTACTCTGCAAGTAAGTAGCCTGTTTAAAGAAAAGCAAGTTTTTTCAAAAAAAGCTTAACAAAACAGCTAATTATTGTCTGCGGATGATCCCCAGATGCAAAATACGGCTGCCCGTCTGTGCTACCGGGTTGACATTCTTTCCGATGACGATCCCATCTTCCGGGGCCAGATAATCTTTGATACGTTTGCCAAAGATATCATTTAATGTCGCAATGACATCTCCTTTTTTGACCTCCTGGGTGGCCTTGGGTAGAACGCGTAGTATACCTCCTTCGTCGGTGTAGATCCAATAGGAAGATTTACAGACAATGGGTTTCATCCCCGTATCGTCGATCTCACCTTCCATCATACCCTGGTAGATCATAAAGTTGTGAATACCCGTCAGGCCGGAACGAATCATACCCTTTTGGAAGGTGTTAGGGTCGCCCACCTCAATGGTGACAGATGGAATATCCATCGCGTCGGCAGCTCCCCGCAGTGTCCCGTCTGAGGCCGGCTTATGCACCACGATCTGACCATTTTGAAGCATGGCAATTTTCCGCGTCACCGGGTCTTTCAAATCCGCCCGAATGTAATAGGAGTTGATGCGGCCAAAACTAGCGGTATGCAAATCAATCAAGTAATCAAAGTGTTTGACGATACGCTCTACAAAGCGGTAGGCATATACCTCACTGACGTTGCCGTCTTCCGTGCCGGGCATGATGTGGTTGAGGTCAACCTGGTCAATAAAGCGACGCCGCTTATTCAGAAAAGCGGGGCTATTCATCACCGGCACCCCAACGATATATCCCTTGAGGTTATCGGTATCGACCTCTTTGAAGAGTCGCTGGATCACGGGGATACCGTTTAGCTCGTTACCGTGCACCGCGGCGGTTACGCCCAGTACATCGCCATCTTCTCGACCCCGCGCTACAATAATGGGTAGATGGATAGGACGCCCCATACCATCCGATACAATGTGAAACCAAAACTTTTGAATAGTCCCCGGCTCCACAACCGACAAATCAAGTTCTTCGATAAAAGTAGCCTCTGTATCCAGATAATTAAGTGATGATGTTTGGCTCATTTTTTATGTTTAGTAGGCTTTAATTAAATAAAAGATGGTATTATCCATCCAGGAGGTCATCAATCGACCCGTTAATTTGCTCTTTAATCCCCTCGATTAATTCGCGGGCGACCGTTTCCAGAATAGGTCGCTCAGGTTGTTGCTGACCAATTTGTCGGATACCGCCAATACTGAGGGTATTCACCTCCGAGAGCACCCGCTGCCCTTCATCGTTCACCAGGGTATCAAAACCAAAGAACAGAACGCCAATCGCTTTTAGCTTTTTCGTAAGATCTCTGGCCATTTCTTCTTCGCGTTCGGTCACCTCGGCCTTAACCGACTGTCCGCCCTGGGAGGCATTACACAACCAGGCTCCCTGCGGAGGCACCCGGAGCGAAGCACCAATCACCTGACCATTGATGACGACGATCCTTTTATCTCCCTGGTCTACATTTTTTAGGAATTTCATGGCCAAAAAATGTCGGTTTTCCGCTTCCATTTTTTCCAGAAAAGCATCCAGGTCTTCGATTTTTTCTTTTCCCAGCCAGGCCTGGCCCTCACTAATTTTAACAATTCCGACCCCACCATAACCTTCCAATGGCTTCAGCACAATTGGGAATTTTTCGGCGAAAGCCAGTACCTCCTCTTTTGAGGTACACAGGGCCATAGGTGGGCACCATTCAGATAATTTCAACAGAAACGCTTTATTACTGGATTGCTGTATACCAGAGGGTTGATTTATCATTCGCCTTTCGGCAAAAACGGATTTCAGGTGATCCCAAAAACCTTTCTGTATAGGATGTGGTAAGCGCAGCAACAGGACGTCGTAGTCTTTTAGGTCGACCTTTCGCTTTTCGAGCTCAAAACTATCGGCTTGTGCCGAATAAGTAAAGTCCGACTTAATTCGGGTAGCCCAGACCTGAGTACCTTCCAATTCTTTAAAAAAAACATCGTTTTCGGGCATCCCCCGGCTCGCGACATCGATGTAAGCACAGTCCTCCTGCTTGCGTAAGGCACCTAGTAATTCGTATATAGAATTCTCCACTGAATGACCTCGATGATCCGTAAACACTAATATTCTATATTTCTCTGACATAGCTACTTCATTATTTCTTCGATCAGGGCGTGGTCATCATTGAAACTCTTGAAAAGTCTCATTCGGAACCGTCCCTGCGTATTGGTCAGCTTAATGGCCATTTTATCGATAGCAATCATAGAAAGTACCGTCTGAATATAAGCTTCGATCAAATCGTCCAGGCCAATACCCAGTTTATTAAAATCGCGACGATCCATTAGCATCAGTCGATTGGAGTCGGAATCCCAACTACCGTCCTCATTTTTTATCGAAAGATTGGTACCCAGCATCGGCCAGGAATCAGCCCCCTCTTCCAAATGATCCACTAAAGGCTTGGCCGCCCGGCGTGCATATACACACAAAGGCCGAATGCCCGAATCAGTAGAACTAACCATCATCCGGATATCCGCCACGAAAGTCCGGCCCTTGGCATTGGGTATACACCCCACGTGGTAAAATTTACCTGCCTTGGTTGTGGAACTCCAGTTGTAATTGCCAATTAGACTTTGCACAATGAATTGATCATAGTCGTAGTCCATCTTCATAAATTCGTCCAGTTCGCGCGAGGAGACAATGGTAAATACCCCCTGGCCCGCGTTACTATAGGGTACCTTGACGACCGCCTGCCCGCCCAGGCGCTCAATCCAAAAGGGAATTTCATTTTTACGGACATCCCAAATCGTTTCGGGAATGGCAATTTTCAGACCTGAGCCATCCAACTCGGCATTGTACAAGTCGTAGGCTTTAGCAGCGACCATCTTGTTGCGCCCCCCGGCCAGGCAGGCGATAACCGGATTAATGATGCGGGTCTTGGTGTGCAGCGGCAAACGATTCCAGGGCTTTTGGGTCAAATACCGGAAGGCAGCCCGAATGGGTATCCAATTATCTTCCCCCTCGCGAATCTCCAACACCCCATCCGTAAAGCGTACGGGCGGATCCGGATCGTCCTTAAAGAAGGGCACCCAATAAACGGGTTCGTTAAAGACATCAGCGATCACGCTGGCGTAGCCCGAGGTTTCCATTTCATTTTTATCGTAAATAACCGCCAGCCCTCCTTTTACCGGTAGCCGCTTGGTAACTCGTGGCTTAAAGGTACGCTCAATCAACCAGCGATAGGAGCCCTGTTCCTGGTTATCATCCAGTAGCGGCATAGACTTCTGACCACTAGGACAGGAATTATTCTCAATGACGACCATTTGTCGCTTACCGCCCGCTGAAGTTACATTCAGTAAATCCGCCCCCGCCCAGTGAAAGTACTTTGTACGATAGTCCAGAATAGCATTTAGAACCTCGGGGCGCACCCGGGGATGCAAATGGCAATAGCGATTAACGATTCGCTCTCTTTCCAGGTTTAGAAAAAAGTTGACCATCGGGTGAATGGTCGCATTTAACGCTTTAGGGTACCAGTGTTGATGCGATTCAAACTCACCAGGCTTAATTATTTGAACCTTGTGTTTTTCTTTTGTCATTTAATTTTGAATATTAAAGTTGTCTAGCTTTACTGCTTTGGATAATTTTATAGTACTCAATTTAGGACGTTTAAGCCCCAAAAAAGTGCGCTTTCTTCAGTTTTCTTTTCCTTTTTCAAAAATAGGCTTTTAATTTTAGAAAGAATAGGCTATCTTTGCATTCCATTTGGAAAAGTGGAAGATTAAAAAAGGAAAAGAAAACTGATATGGCACAACATAAATCAGCAAAGAAGAGAATTCGCCAGGACGCTGTCAAGCGAGTTAAGAATCGTTACTACAAGAAATCAACTCGTACTGCAATTGCTCAATTACGCGAGATGACCGAACACGAAGAAGCAGCTGCTTTTCTTCCCAAGGTAGTAAGCAAGATCGACAAGCTGGCTAAAAGTAATACCTGGCATCGCAATAAAGCCAACAACCTAAAAAGTAAGCTGGCCAGGCACGTTGCTTCGCTGAAAGAGCAAACGGCATAATAACTACTTTTAGTTTTTTTACTGAAAAGGCAAAATGGCTCAGGCTGTTTTGCCTTTCCTTGTTTCCGTAAATTTCGGATTTTTTGCTACCTTGGCCCCAAAACACAGAACGGTGACTTCATCATCTTATCAACCCGAGCAATACTCAGAGAAAAAGCAGGAAATACTGGAAGCCGCCGCCCGGTTATTCCGGGACCGGGGCTATACGGCCACCTCTATGCGGGACCTAGCCAAAGAAGTGCAACTCAAAGCATCCAGTCTTTATAATCACATCGACTCCAAAGAGGACATCCTTCAGGCTATATGCTTCAGTACCGCCAGTAAATTTATGTCGGCGATCAAGCAAATCGAAAAGCAACCCGGCACTTCCCTGGACAAAGTAAAAGCGCTGGTCAATCTACACGCCGAAGTAGCTGCCATTGACCTCACCTCGATTGCCTCTTTAAATGACGAATGGCGCCACTTACCCGAACCTTATTTATCGCAATTCCTATACCTACGCCGCGATTACGAACGCCGCTTCGTAGCAATCCTGGAAAAAGGCATGGAGGAAGATAGTATTCGAGTATTAGATCCCAGGGTACTTTTTTACACTATCCTATCTTCGGTGCGCTGGTTGTACGACTGGCGGCATAAGCATCCACAGGGACAGTCTAAGCAGCTCCCGCAACAAATCACAGAAATATTATTGCAGGGCGTATTAAATACGTAAATTCCGCAATAATACGGGATAGTGCCTGATTCGAATCTGCTCATGGCTAGCTCAAAATGACTATGGAGAATATTATTGATCAATACCGAGATATCGTAATCCAGATTGCTACCCCGTATAGCACCGGTACCGGATTCTACTTAAAGAAAGAGGATCTGATCATTACCAACGAACATATCGTTCGGGACAACCGATCGGTCATTATCGTGGGCAGCAAAATCGAAAAACAACTGGCCGATGTCATCTACATTGACCAAAAGTATGATCTGGCATTCCTCAAAGCCCCTAAGCAAACCGATATTCCGGAGGCTACCCTGCGCACCGAGTCCGAACCAACTGCGGGTGAACCCGTCATAGCGATTGGCCATCCCTTCGAATTAAAATACTCCACAACCAAAGGAATTGTCTCCAATAATAATTACATGCGGGCAGATACGCCCTATATTCAACACGACGCCGCTTTAAACCCGGGAAATAGCGGCGGGCCCCTCATCGATGGCCAGGGCGCTATCATCGGTATAAATACCTTTATCCTCAAAGATGGTAATGACATTGGTTTTAGCCTGCCCGCCCAACTAATCGCCGATACGATAGAAGCTTTCAAAGCCAAAAACAAAGCAATTGGCATGCGCTGCTACTCCTGTGCTAATATCGTGGTGAGCAATGAACTCGACAAGAGTTATTGCCCCCACTGTGGCGCGCATCTGCAATTTCCCGATCAGGTGGAGGAATACGAACCCTTTGGCGTCACTAAAACAATTGAAGAGATGTTGGCCCAAAACGGTTACCACGTCGCCACTTCCCGCAGGGGACCCAACGCCTGGGTCATTCAAAAGGGCAGCGCCAAAATAAATATCTCGTATTACGAAAAGATGGGCCTCATCACCGGTGATGCTTACCTGTGCAGCTTACCCAAGAAAAAGATCAAGCCTATTTACGAGTATTTATTGCGGCAAAATTACCACATCGAAGGCCTGACCTTAAGCATCCAGGGTCAGGATATCATTCTGTCTCTACTCATTTATGATCGCTACCTGAACGTGGATACGGGCATGCAATTGCTCGAGCATCTCTTCCAAATGGCCGATCACTATGACAACATTCTGGTCGAAGAATACGGTGCCCAATGGAAACATACCGATTAATCACTCTATCGACCGATTTCTAAAAAGAGCTTAAAATCCTAAAGATTTACTCTTAAGTTTGTGCCGCTCTTTCGCAATAAGCTGACAAAATCACCGTTTTTGATTTGCGTATTGTGTTAAAAAGGGGCTAAGAAATATTTAATTTCTTATTTTGGCACGACGCGGACCTTTTACACATTACACATTATCGATTTAAGTAATATTCGCTTTCTCGGCAGCCTGGCAAAAAGTTTAGTCGCTAAATAGATTGTTGGGGTGTACAACCATTAAAGGTTCTATCGGAAGGAAACTAAATTTAATCAAGCAAACCTTGCTTTCATGAGGCAATTGAAAACATTATTTACGGCATGCCTGGTGCTACTTGCGTCCGCAACCCTAAGCGCTCAGGATATTCATTTTTCCCAATTTTACATGTCGCCCCTAAACCTCAATCCGGCAATGACCGGTGTGATGAATTGTAATATCAGGCTGGCGGCCAACTATCGCAATCAGTGGGCGAGTGTGCTCCGCTCAAATTCTTTCCGGACCTATTCCGTATCCTATGACCAAAAGATCCCAGCCGGACGCTATGACTATTTCGGCATCGGTGGTACCTTTTGGGGAGACCGCGCCGGAGAAGCTGATTTTGCGACCCTCACGGGTAAACTATCTGCTTCCTACAGCAAAAAAATGGGTGGTTACCGCGATAAAGCACACTATCTGGTCGTAGGTGCCGAAGGAGGTGTCGCTCAACGGAGTATTGATTTCCTCAACTTACGCTGGGGAACCCAACACGACGGAGCGGGCGGCTTTGATCCTACGGCTCCTTCTCAGGAAGGGGATTTTAACCGGGATAACTTCTTATTCGCCGACCTCGCGGCCGGATTACTGTGGTTCACTGTCTTTGACCAGTACTCTAATTTCTACGTAGGAGGAGCTTTCCACCACCTGAATCGCGCTAATCAATCTTTTGTAGACCCTACCAGTCCCGCTGCCCAGGATGGAGGCTTTGAAGAGGATCTCATTTATAGCCGCTACACGATTCATGCTGGTGGTGAATTCCGTATGAACGAGCGCGTTGCGCTGGTTCCCGGAGCAATCTACATGGCGCAAGGCCCTTCTTTCCAGCTGAATGCAGGTACCAGCTTTAAATTCCTACTGGGCAATGCTCGCGATCGCCAGTCTTTCCAAATTGGTATTTGGGGACGTATCGCCAGCGAATTAGATCAGGGCTTTTTAACGGATGCAGCCATTCTGTCAACGCGCTTTGATTTCAATGATTTGAGTCTGGGCTTTAGCTATGATATTAATATTTCGCCGCTACAACCAGCCAGTAATGGACAGGGCTCTTTTGAGTTCGGTCTGGTTTACAAAATTTGTGGTATGCAACGCCGTGGCGTTTATTGTCCGGAATTCTAATACGAATTTTGCTTCCGCAAAAAAGACAGTTTCCGGTGCGGGGGCTGTCTTTTTTTTGTCCCTCTAATCTTGTTTCCTATACAATAGCGGATTCAAAGGGCTATTGATAATCTCCCCGATCTGAACCCCGGGACACCAGGTCTCCCAATCGAGCTGCTGCCCTTCGTTCTCGGGCTTTTTCAAGCGCATATCTTTATCCATGTAAATGATCGTCATCACTTTTCGAACCGCGTCCGTACGATTAGCTCCGGCCCTGTGAAAGATCCATCCGGAATGAAAACTCACTTCTCCCAGATCGAAAGGCTCCACGACGTGCTCAAAATCCGTCAGTCGTAATCGGGCATCAATCTGGCTTTCGCTATCGGCACCAATGGCCAGCTCCCGACCTTCCTGTATCCGATGACTTCCGGCTCCAAACTCTAAGGGGCCCATTTTCAGCGAAGTGGCCAGCAGAGGGATCCAGGCCGTAATCGTCTTGTCGGTGGATAGAGGCCAGTAATACTGATCGGCGTGCCAGGGCGTAATACCTCCGCCCGCCTCCTTGAACAAAGCCTGGTCGTGATACAAACGCACCCCCTCTACTTCCATCAATTGGGCCGCCACGGAGGCCAGACGCTTACTGAAGACCAAAGCTCGAATTGCTGCGTCCTGGACCCAAAGGTTCGTCAACTGTAGAAATGCCCGCCCGTAGATATTTCGCTTCTCCAGGGGGAGCTTATCTTTAGTCATCCGCTCTACCCGCCCGGTAATTACGGTATTAAAGTGCTGAATAGTATCCTCATCCAGTAAAGCCTTCAGCTTAATGAAGCGGTGTTCCTGGTAGAAAGCGATATGCTCTCTGGAAAGCCGCAGTGCCTGGTCGAGTAGATTAGAAGAGTCCGCCATTGAAATGAGATTGGAGGTTTAACAAAGTGTTAAAATACGGTTTTGTAGGGGTCCGAAAAGGTCAGAGAATCGAATCTTTTTGTATATTCAGTTGAAGGAATTATATTCGCCCCTCCAAATATTAAATCTACCATTTTCTACAATATTCCGGTAACGAAACCGATTTATCGATTATACGTATTAAATAGAACATTCATGCCGCAAAGTTGCGGACCAAAATCTAAAAAACAATGTTTGGTAACAAAAAAGACGAAGGGAAAACAAAGAATACCGGCTTGATTACACCCTCAGGTAGCAACTCCTTAAACAGTCTGGTGAAAGGAACAACGATCGAAGGGACCGTCCGTTCCGAAAGTGATATCCGGATTGACGGAACTATAAAGGGCAAACTATTCTGTGAGGCTAAAATTATTATTGGCCCAACTGGTAAGGTAGAAGGCGAAATCAACTGTAGCAATGCCGTAATTGAAGGGGGCTTTGATGGAACTATCCAGGTAAAAGATACCCTGCTCATTAAAGAGAAGGCCATCATCACTGGTGATGTAACGACCGACAAGTTGATCGTTTCCTCCGGCGCCGTCTTCAATGTGAACTGTAATATGGGCGGCACACCAAAGTCGACCAATCCGGTTAAACAACAGCAACAAACGAAGACGGCAACTTCTGTTAAAAACGGTACTAAATCCTCAGAAAAAGCCTCTCCTCTTGGGTAATCCCGAAGATCAAAAAGAAAAAAAGAAGTCATTCTTATCGCCAGAAAGTGCCAGAGCATTTGCTAAATACTCTGGCATGGCTTTTCAGATGGGCGCAATTGTCGTCTTAGGAGTGCTCGGTGGCCAGTGGTTAGACAAAACGCTGGCCACCGACCGCATCTTCACCCTGATCTGCTCCCTGATTGCCGTCTTTCTGGCCATCTACATTCCTCTAAAGGATTTCATTTTTCCAGCGGACAAGTAAAAATATGGAGACCTCTACCTTCTTTAAACAATTGATCTATGTAAGCATACCTTCGGCTATTGCCGTGTATGCCGTTCACCAAATTCCTGTTTTGCAGCCCCACCAACTGCTGGGCTGGCTCAGTCTGCTCTTTTTTATCTTACTCTGCATTTTTATGTTTTTCACCGGACGCGCCGCCGCCCTTAGCCAAAATAAAAATGCCTTCACCAATGCCTTTTTGGTCTTCCTAATGCTGAAGCTGTTCTTGTGCGGGGGCATCACGATTGGCTACCTGAAACTAACGGAGCCGGATACCAAATTATTTGTACTGCCCTTCTTTGGATTGTACATTATATACACTACATTCGAGGTGTTGTTTTTGATAAAACTGGGAAAGCTGCAACAACCTAAAACAGCAGACCCACCTGAGTAGTAAATCCAAAACCTATGCCTACTAACTATTCCGCAAGTGTTAATGAGGAACAATTCACTTTTGATAATTTAAATACGGAAGATCTCGACTTCGTCAGAGAAGCCGATGGCCAGTTTCACGTGCTGCTGAAAGGTAAAGCCTACCGGGCCGAAATACTCCACTTAGACTACCAGAATAAAAGTTTCAAAATCCGGATCAATGGCAACAATTACCAGGTAGAGCTGGCCGACCATTACGATCAGCTCATTGACCGCCTGGGACTAAAAGTTGATGCGGGGAAAAAGATTGATGAGATCGCCGCCCCCATGCCCGGACTGGTACTGGAAATCCAGGTTAACGTAGGGGATCAATTGCAGGAAGGAGAGCCCTTACTTATTCTCGAAGCGATGAAAATGGAAAATGTCATCAAAGCGCCCACCGAAGTCGTCGTTAAGGAAATTAAAGTCGCAAAGGGCGATTCCGTGGATAAGAATCAGGTATTGATAACCTTCGAAGAATAATTAATCTTCTTCGGAGACGGGCGCCAGGCGCAAAACGATACCCTCCAAAGCATCTTTGATCGCCAGCTGACAGCCCAAACGGGAATTGTCTTCCACAAAAAAGGCCTGATCCAACATATCTTCTTCGTCTTCACTCATCTCGGGTAACTCGTGCTCCGACTCTACGTACACATGACAGGTAGAACAAAGGGCCATACCACCACAGGTCCCCTTTACGGGCAGTTCGTAGGCTTTACAAACCTCCATAATATTCATGTCCATATCCGTAGGAGCTTCCAATTGGTGTTGCTGTCCTTTCCGATCAATCAAGGTGATATTCACCATATTATCCTCTGCCATAGTCTTTCTTTATTAATTTGTTTTGGTGATCGCAAAACTACGGATTACTTGGGAATTTTTCCGGATTCTTCCATCTCTGCTAGTGCCTCTTCCAATTGATCGTCCCGATCCTGGCACCAATCGAGATGGGGGGACCATTCCCAACAGATAACTATATCATTCCCTCTGCACTATTTAGTCAAAATGGTTGCTCAATTTTGAGTTTTTGTCCTGTACACAAATTGAAGCGATTTAAACCACTTCATTTATTTTACCAAACTAACCTCATCCCCCAACTGAATAGTTCCACCCTTAACAATTTTTGCCGTAAGGCCACCGTGTCCCCGCATGGCATTATAGCCCCCTTCTCCCAGGTTGCGTTCCATTTTAGAGCAGGGATGACAATACCCCGTTCCTTCCAGGATTACTTCGCCAATCTGAAATTGGCGGTCTTTCAGGGCCAGCAGATTAATCCCGGCCACGACTACGTTACGACGAGTAAGCCCAGGAGAAATCTCGCGGCCTAATAATTGGCCAACTACGCCCAAATGTTCTGCCTGGATCAGGGTCACCTGCCTTTTTTTACTACGCCCCCGATAGTGGTCTCCGACCAATCCGGTTTCGGGATCCAGCACGGCTTCGTCCACCGCTACCAGATCGACATCTTTCTTTGGGCGCAGGCCCATCCAGGACACGGAGCCCCGCTGTGGCAGGGAATTGAGTAAGTCTTTTTTATCCATCATTCGCTTTATGGTTAAATTTCAAAACAAAAAATATCCTCTACTTTACTTATATTATTGAAGTTGTTAAAGAATTCCTGGTGAGATGATTGGTAACGGCTTGGAAGTCAAGACAAGGCTACTTTTTTTTCTCGTAGCCATCCGCCTCAGGCGGACGAAGGGAAAAAGAGCTGCCCTATTGGCTTTCAATGTGTTGCCAAGGGCTCAGTGAGGAGTTTTTAAACAACTTCATTACTACAAAATACACAAAGAATAAAAGTACAACACCAAAACAATGCTCATGAAACCGATTCTAAAGTCATTTTTCACCGGTTTATTTCTTTTCTGCTGCGCTTCTGCCTTTGCCCAACAAACCGGTCTGGTAGAATACAAATCGCTGGGACTCTCCTTTCAAATACCCGACGGCTGGGTGGGACAGGAGGCGAATGGCAGCTTCCTGATGGGGAGCAATACAGTACCCGGATTCATCTTACTGACGACCAACGAGGCGGCATCCGTCGAAGTACTCAAACAAGAAGCACGGGCAGGAATGGTCGAACAGAACGGTACCAACCTGCAGATGAACGGTACCCGCTTTGAATCCGTCGGATCCAACGGGATTGGCACCGAATTTACGGGCACCCTCGAGTACCAGGCGGCAAAAGCCTACATCGTAGGCATGGTTAACCCCTACGGCAGTGGCGTAACCATCATTTCGGCGACCCTGAAAGATAAATACTCCAGTGCCCACAGGGCTACTTTCATTACTCCACCAACAATCATATGAGCATTGATGTGGGCTCCACGGCTTATAGTAATCGCAGTGGCGCAGGATCGGGCGAGTGGAAAGTGATCGGCAACCACAGCGGCCAGGCCGTCCTGCAACTGAACTTTAATTCAGGAGAAGTCTACGAATATGTACTGACTCGTGATGGGGACAAAACCTTCCTGAACGGTGACCGGTATTTTCGCACCTGGACCGGAGAGAATGCCCCCAATTGCAACTGATCACTTATTGTACGACTACCTGCTGATTCCAGACCCCGTCGGGAGCCGTGAGCCGGAATAGATAAACGCCCGGGCGTAGCGATTCCACATTAATCGATTCCGTATCTGCTCTAAGCCGGTGTTGCCGTAGCGTACGACCCTGCATATCCAGCATTTGTAATTGTGCATCCGGTGGCACGCCACTCAGTTGGACCTGCCGCTGTGCCGGATTAGGATAAAGAGAGACCCCCTCCAGCTGTACCAGTCGGCGGTTACTAGAAACAGTAAACTGCGCATACTGATTAAAGAAATTAATGGTCGCTAATCCGGCCGGTAGGATACAACCGCCATGATCCTGACTGGGAGCGACATCTCTGGACTCCACATCGACCGCCCCGTTGGCATTCATCACCGAATCAGCAATAATACTATTGGTAAAAGATACCTGATCGTCGCTCATACAGTAAAACATTCGAGTGGGGGCCACTGGAGCCCAGTCGTAGGTGTCATTATCGCGGAGTGCCTGATTAAAAGGATGATCCGGATCGGCCTGGATGGCGGCAATAATAGAATCCTGAAACATATTTTTCACTACCGAAGCACCAAATTCCTGATTTAGTTGCGCGATCATATCGGCATGCAATGTGTTCAGGTCTATTTCCTCATTTTTAAAGGCCAGGGCGTATTCAGCGTAGGGCTGCTTCATATACTGCGTCAGACTGTCGTAGAGACCGTAAGCCTCATTATAGGAAAGCAGGGTCCAGGCAGCGTAGCCCGGAAAAAAATATTCTTCATCACTGAGCAAACGCTCTTTGGTTGCCGTAGAAATACTATAAGGCCCGGACAGCGGAGCGGCTGCCGTTACTGGTAGTTCACCGGCGTAGTTTGCCTCCAGCTCGCGGTGAGCAGCCATTGCGGCGTGTCCACCCTGGGAATAGCCCGTTACGAATAATTGATCATTATAGGCAATTTGAAATTCGTCGAGAAAGGCCTTGGCGGCAAAAATCATATCAATCCCCGCACTGGCTTCCGATTCCGCATGTACGTAGGGATGTAGGCCATCCGAATCGCCAAGCCCCAGATAATCGGGCTGGATCGTTACGTAGCCAATCGAAGACAAAGCCGCTCCCAATTCGTATCCGCCCTGCAGATTAGAAGGCACCGCATTGCGGTTAGGCACCGTACCGTGTTGGATCAGAGTCAAAGGCGAGCTAATATCCATTGTTTTGGGAAAAGTAATCAGCCCCGAAGCCGTATCGACCGCCCCAGTCAAATCCGTGGTCGTATAATTAATTTTGTAGGCCTCGACGTCGTATTCCGCCTGATTACCAATTAAGAGTAAATAAGCCAAAAAAGAAAAGGAGCCTTTCTGTTCGTATCCGATGAGTTCTTGCCCGGACAGTAGCGCCGAATTCAGTAATAGCAGTGCGGCGAATAATAATTTCGGTAAACTTTTTTTCATAGGGTGTTAATATTTTTTGATGGTTTAGCACCTAAACTACGACAATAGTTTTTCTTTTTCCGAAAGTAAAGAAATAAAACAATGCTTTTGTTCAATGGCTTCCATTTGCTGAAGAAGCCGCGCCTGAAATTGTTGATGAACTTCCGATTCGGGCAACTGCGGTCGGTGGATTGCCCCTATCTGCTTGGGCAGCGGCTTCTATTTAAGCTAGCGATGCCCTCATTAGAGCGTATTTTAGCTAATGAGATTGCGCAGTTCTTATAACTTAGGCTCAAGCCATAAATAGCCAGCACAGACCATGAAAACCAAGAAAAACCACAGGGGGTTAACCCTTTTTAAAGTTGTGTCTGGAGTGCTTACCGCTTTAGAGGTCTCATTAAAATAAATTTGATTGCTGTTCAACGTATTGAATCTAGTGATTGACTTCCACTGAGCGCTATCGGTGACATAGTAGTGAAATACTTCCGAACTATCCTGGTTGAGGTATTGCTGCTTCCACCCAGTAGCCCTTGGGTAAACCTGACCTTTCCATAAACTTTTCACATGGACATCTCTTTGTAAGGGAATGGCATACCCTTCACTTGATTCAACGATTGGTTGGGTAAAGGTTGTCCGCAATTCAAATTCAAAGGGTTGGTCTTTATAAGCGAAACGATGATTGGCATCCCATTGAACGGCGGGTGTTGTTCGTTTACTTAACTTTTCGATAATCTCAGACCAAAAAGCATGATACGTTTTGGTGTGTCCATCCAATACCAACTCAAAGGTGTTTTGAAATACGGAACTTCCAACTCTTCCTGAACCCAGGCGTTCATAAGCCGACCATATTTTTCCATCCGTGCGGTGAATAATCTGGATCGAAAAACCATTTCTGAACTGATACGGATATTTCTTTAGTTGCTGTTGTGGGTATGCTGCCAGGAACGCCTCTTCACGCGGTTCCCTATCAAATGTAAAGGAAGATATTAATTGCCTCCCACTAAAATAGTCAGCATCTGCCTGGATAAGTAAGCCCATGCCCAACTCGCTTATTGTCGATTTTAAAGTGCTTAGTTGTCGGTTAGAAAGTCCTTTTAAAGATTTGGTATCCATGATTAACAAATCAAAAAAAGCTAACTGCTCTTGTGTAATATCGATGATCGGCTTGCTAGTCATGTTAAAGTACTCGTACTTATAACGCGCTGTGGTTAATTGATTTTTAACCACCACGAGATGACCAGCCTCGGCCAAATAATTTTTCAAATATTTGGTTTCGAAGGTTGGAAAACCATTGAGCATCAATATTTTTAAAGGGCTTTTTTCAGCGATACTCACTGGCAGTATGTCTTGAGAGATGACCGCGCCAAGACTGTCCCTTTCTACTAGATAGAACTTAAAATTCCCAACGACGTTCAGGTCAGTGGAAAGCTCAAATAACTGAGATGGTCTATCGGTCAATAGCACGGAATCCAAAGGATTGCCACCTGGCCCTTCTAAAAATAATTGATGGTTTTTGACAGGCCTGGTATAAGTTCCGTTGAATTGAATGCGATTCCCCTCAATTTGATCAGCATCATAATTAATTTGGGTTACTCCTTTTAGTTCTTTTCCACCTAAAAAGCGGGTTGGAACCTTTTCTAACTGCCAGAAATCAAAGGGTCGGATACCATTTCCGAGTATCAAGGCAGCCGAAGGAATTTCATCCGGATCAAAAATGGTTTCCCCCATGGTATAGGGATAAACTTCAAATTTTTGCAGGGTCTTTTTAAGACTGTCTAATTTTTCCTGATCGTAGCCCTCCGTTAGTAAGACGGCAACTTTTTTTTCCTTTTTTACCCGTATTTGTGGTTGCAAAGCTATCAGGGCAAGCGATGAGATGGCGATCAATGCCACCCCTAAATGAATGATGAACTTCGGACGCCCGTAGTGAGGCGACTCTTTCCAGCCAAACAAAAGCCAGGTAAGAATAGCAATAATTACAATTGGCCAAAACCCGTTAATATGGACAAAATGGAAGGGGTCAATCATTGATTTCCAGTTCCTTGATTAATAACTGAGTCATCTCATCCTTAAATTGTCGGCTTGTTTTAGGAATATCCTTTGGTTTTGGGATAGCTAGCATTAAGGATTGTTGCAACTCCAAATAAGTGGATCTCACCACCTTCTTACCTTCCGAAAGCCACTTTAATTGTTGCAAAGTCGTGAGGTATTTTCCCGGAGACTCAATCGCTAAAGTGGCCAATTCGTTTCCTGCCTTTTCAAATAACAATTTATCTTGACTTGAGATAGCTTCATTTCTTCCTTTCAACTGTTCCAATCTTATAATTGATTCCCGAACAAAGGGCAAGTTGGCTTCCGGAGCTAAGTTTTCCGTTTTTCGATAGCTTACCACTGCCTCGAGCTCTCCTGATAACCTTTTCTCTTCTTTAATAGGCGGAGGATCAAAACCGATGCGGTGCACATAAATCCGGGCACTATTTTTAATCTCTTGAATTAAGCGTAGGGCCCTATACTGATAGGGGAGAGATTTTTCGGGTTCATAAAGTCGCAAATACAACTCCGCATCCCACATTTCATTAAGCATTTCTCGCAATTTCACCCGTAAGGACGCCGTAAACAAAGTGGCTTCTTCAGGATCATCATGATTGTGTATAAATTCATCTAAGGGGTTCTTAGCACCTTCCTGTTTGGATTTATCGGGTACCAGATTGTGTTCATTCTCGGAATCATGGTCATGTTTAAAGCCTGCTAAAGGATCTTCGTGATCATGGTCATGGTCATGGTCGTGGTGTTCAGATGCCTCATCTGTAAGTGCCCCACCTGTTCCTTCCATTTCAGATTCTTCCCCCATGAATTCTCCATATTTTAGTCGTAAGGCCTTTTGGTCAAATCCCAATTCGTTACTTTCAAAGTTAAAATCTTTGGCGGCTATCTTTCCTCTCTTTTCAATTAGTTTTTCAGTATCGATGATGAGTTGCCGCTGGCTTCTGAAGAAAGCCGGCATTCTGTCAACCCCCATAGTGGCTTCTACCATAAATTCATTGGTCACTGTGTCTTTCAGGACTACAAAATAAGTTTCACTGCGAGAAAAATTAGGCTTGGGTAGTTTTAAATCCGAAACTTCAACGTAGAAATACAGCTCATCTCCCAAATCCATTTTCATTTGGTCCAGGTCGATTTGCTTGGTGAGCCTTAAGTTTTTAGAACCTTGGACTACCGGATCATCAAAGGATAATTGCTCTTCTCTAAATTTTACGGCTTCTCCTGAACCCTTACTTACCGTGGCAATAATATACGCTTCAGAAACGCCATAATCGTCAGTGATCCGCGTGTTGAACCGAACAATTTTATCCTCCTCAAAATTAAAAGAAGTAAAGGGATTAATACCGATTAATTTAACTTCAGGTGCCTCATCTTTGGTTACGTCTATGCTAAATAAGTCTGTGGAGTAGGTATTTCCTTGTAGGTCTTTAAACTTGAAATTATAAAACCCAGAATATTGTAAAACGCTGCTACCCGTATAAGTGCCATTTTGTAGCTGCATAGGATAACTAGTACGGCTGCTTTGTAAAAAAACACTATCTACCTCGCCATCAAACTGCAGATTCCAGCGAATGCGGGACCCTTCAACAGCGCTGATATTCAGCTCCTTACTAGTGTAGGCTTGGATATCAATATAAGATGGATAGCTTACCGTAATGAATTGATTGACGATTTTTGGTGGCCTAACCACGACTCCAGTACTGTCTTCTGGTGAGAAACTCAGTAAGTTTTGTTCTGTTTTGATGGACGGAGCTGGCTTAAAATAATCAGCTACATGGAATTGGTTTAGCAAAATGCCCAAAACAATCATGGCCAATGCAACCAAGCTCCCTTGCCTGGCACGGTTGGGAGGATGGGCTCCTTTTAAGACCTTTCCCAGGGCGCTTTTAATCTTTAATTGCTGTAATTGCGCCAGTTGGGATAAGTCATGGCTGGGTTCTAATAAAAGCCCAGTGCTGTATTCCAATGCTTCAAATTCAGCATCCAAAAAACTGCTCGTAGCTTCTAAGTCAGCTTTCCAGGGCTTAATAACGAGCGTACAAAGGGTGCCGACCAGTAGGAAGGTTATGACCGATATGACAAGGTGTGCACTAATCAGGTAAATTAAAACAGCTGCACCAATGGCATAGCAGAGCAATTCGGTGAGCAACAGTAATTGCCAACGCTTTTTAAACTGCACCAATTGATGTTTGTGATCTTGTTTCATTGAGATCGGTAATATGATAAGATTCTTTCGAAAGCTAGCAATAATAAAAATAAAAACCATAGCCATTTAGTCAAATCCAGCTTATAACTATTCGTTGATATTTCTTTACCTACCTTGTAGTTGGGCAGAATCGCTTCTTTAGGTAGAATCCTTAAATCATGTTGATTTATCTTTTTTTCAACGTTTGGATAGAGGTCTAATAATTGAACTAATTGTTCGGGTAAATGATCGACTTCTATATTTTCATGGTCCAAAGACCTGGTTAGGTAATAAGTGTTTGGTCGGCTTGGATTCTTTTCAATTAAAGTAGCGGTAGATGGGTTGGATTTAAATACCACGACTTTCCCATCCGTGTTTAACACTGTTTTTTTACTCAGCCAAATTACGATATCGAAGACTTTACCTTCTATTTGATCCGACTCTTTAGCCTGCAAGAGATTGATTTCAAGGTTGAGGTACTGTGCGAGCACCTTAAAACCTGCTTCAAAATATTTAATTTCAGATAAAAATTCCTCGTCATAAAACAACAATACCTCTTGCGTTTTTTTCGTATCCACCCCGGTCCATTGCTCCAAATAGTAGACACTATCTTTAGCAGGGCTCCATTTAATTTTAGGATCTTCAGAAGGTAGCACCACTTTGTCAAATGATACCTGCTGGCTGCTGGCGTTCATCGATAGTAACTCTATTTTTTCATCAAATCGATGGGCCTCTAAAACATATTGGTCGGTTTCGTCTACTGGGATGGGAATCCATTCCACAGGCTTGGTGATTACGGGCCTAATGCCTTTAAATCCAACTTGATAGGCCTTTGTAAAAACAATGAGGCTATCAGACGGAAGCCCTTGCATTCCTTGGGCCAGTTGCCAATAATTGGGAATACCAGGATCCAACTGCTGACTGCTCACTGAGCCCATTTCTGGAAAGCCATCTTTCAGTAACCTAATGGGGACATCTTTCGCAAGCGTGTCGAGGATGGTTCTAAACGCTTTATTTTCAAGAAGGGAAGGTTCTATAATATAAGTGAGCGCAGCCCGGTTAAGGTCCCTTATCATTTGTGGTTTGGCTAAGATCAACACAAGAACGCTGATTAACAACAACCTTAAGATCAACAAGCCATACTCACTCAGCTTGATACTACGACTTTGTTGGGTGTCCGCTTTTTTAAGCAATTGGGTACTTCCAATTTTAATTAGGGTACCTTCTTTTTTACTCCACAAATGAATAGCTACGGGAATGATGAGCGCAGATAGTGCCCAGAGGTAGGCCGGATTCAAAAAAAACATGTCAAAGTAGTTTATTACGTTTTTTTATAAAAAGCCCGATCGTTTCCCCCAGGTTCTCATCAACATTCATTAAGTGATAACTGATACCCTGGGCCAACAAGGCATCCCTGTTTTTTTTTATCATCCTATCTAAGGATTTCATGTATTCCTTTTTAGCATCGGTAGCCTTGACTTTTACTTTGGCTCCGGTTTCCAGGTCTTCAAAAATTAGATTCCCATGGTAATTAAATTCTAATTCATTTTTACCCATTACATGTAAGACAACGACTTCATTGCGCAGGGTTTTCAATTGTTTTATAAATTCGGTCAGCTCATTTTGTTCTTCGTACAGGTCGGTAATAAAGAAGATGAGCTCTTTATGAGTCCGATCGTGTAATTTTCTTGAATCGTTTGTATTTTTGGGCCATGTACCCTCATTTGTGATGGAAAGGAGTTCCAGCAAAAGGCGATTAAAATGTTGTTTTTGGTTTTTGGGTTGGAGCAGGTGTAAATGATGGTCATTTAAGGCGAACATTCCTACGGCATCTCCCTGCTGATGACATAAATAAGCGAGAGATGCGACGAGCACTCTAACGTAATCCATTTTGGAAAGTTCTCCTTCGGTGTGCAGCATAGACTTGCTCGCATCCAGGATAAAGGTAACCGCAATGTTGGTTTCGATTTCGGATTGTTTGATGTAATATCTACCTGACCTCGCCAGCATTTTCCAATCAAGCAACCTTAAATCGTCACCAGGCTCGTAACTTCTAAATTGGCTAAATTCCATTCCCGGTCCTACGCGTCGGCTATGGTTTAAGCCGGACAAATAGCCATCAACAATTACCCTGGCAATTAGTGCCAGTCCAGATATACTTTTTACAATATCTGGTTTTAACAACTGTTGATAATCTGTTTTCACTCGTTGGCGTTTATTATACTAAGTCGATCGATTCAAGTAATTTTTGAGTTACGGTATCTGCCTGAAGACCTTCTGCCTCTGCTCTGAAATTGACAAGGATTCTGTGCCGCAATACGGGTAGCGCAACCTGCTTGATGTCCTCTAGCGTTACCGCCAAACGGCCCTGTAGGAGTGCTCTAGCTTTGGCCGTAAGGATCATGGCTTGTCCTGCTCTGGGGCCAGCCCCCCAATTTACCCATTCCTTTACATAGCTATTGGTCGTTGCTTCTGGTCGTGTTGCCCGAACAATTCTACTGACATAACTGATCAACGCATCACTGATTGGAACTTCTCTAACTAAATACTGGAGTCTCAAAATATTGTCTCCACTAATGACCCGTTGTAAAGATTCCTTTTTAGTACCGGTTGTGTTTTTCAAGATATTGGTTTCCTCCTCTTCATTCGGATAACCAATTTTAATGTAAAATAAAAAACGATCCAGCTGTGCTTCCGGAAGCGGAAAAGTTCCAGACTGTTCAATTGGATTTTGAGTAGCCAAAATAAAAAAGGGCCGGTCAAGGCGGTAAGTTTGGCCGGAATAGGTGACCTCAAACTCTTGCATGGCCTCTAGAAGTGCAGCCTGCGTTTTGGGAGGTGTTCTGTTGATCTCATCTGCCAGGATAATATTGGCAAAAATAGGCCCCTGATTAAATTTGAAAAATTTCTTCCCAGTGCTTTGATCTTCTTCCAGAATTTCGGTGCCAATAATATCGGATGGCATTAAATCGGGCGTGAACTGAATCCTTTTGAATTTTAGATCGATACATTCAGCCAAAGTTCTGATCATCAAGGTTTTTGCCAGCCCGGGAACGCCTTCAAGTAGCGCATGACCTCCTGCCAGAAAAGTGATAAGTAGTTGTTCGACGGTATCCTCCTGCCCAATGATCACTTTGGCCATTTCTTTTCTAAGCTGCCCAAGTTTATGAGTCAGGTCTTCCACTTCCTGTGCTATGTCCGCTAAATTGGTATCCATCTACTTTTTATTTTATGAAGTCAAGGCGTACATAATGATATTCACGCCAAACCTTGTATCGTCTATTTTATTCCAGCGTTTATTCCTGAAATCGTAGTCCCACTCACAGCCATAATCTTTATTGCTGTACAAAAGCCCTATTCTGCCATTTATTTCGATGGCTTTTAAATAGTCATGTACAATATCATCCCCCCAGCCATTCAATTCCTGGGAAGTGGTGGGTGGTCCATCTTCGAACTCGAAGAAGATATTATAAATTTCGTGATCGTTTGGAATTTCCTTAAGTGCCTCAGGCCCAAATATTTCGGCCATTTGCCGCTCAAAGGATTTGGCAAACAAACCGTCAACATCATGATTGCAATCATCCACAAATACAAATCCGCCATTGTTGATGTATTTTTCAAAGTTTTCCCTTTCCCTTTTAGTAAACTGGACCAATTTATGACCAGACAAATAACAAAAAGGACTTTGAAAAATATCATCACTACTTAAGGGCGTGATTTTCTCTTGCGTATCTACCTCCAGGGTGGTATACTCGACCAAAGAATACAAGAGATTGGAAGGCATTCTTTGATCCACATCCCAATCTCCGGATTCATATTGCAATCTTGTGAAAAAAAATTGGTTGTTTACAGCCATAGGACAAGTTTACCCCTTGAAGTTATTTAATAAAAACCGATTGTCCTGACTATTTCTAATCAAGACAAGCAATGGTTAAAGATTAGGTTTAGGGCAGGTTTAAAAGCTTAAACCTGCCCCACTATTTTTATACGGCATCTGATAAGCTGGTAAAGGTGAATTCTCTTATTTTCATATAAGGAATTAGATTACCATCGATTCTGACTTGTTGTCCAAGTGTCTCCAGGTTATTCAACATGATGATTGGACTCTCATTGAATCTGAAGTTTTTAATCGGATGCTTAATTTTCCCATTTTCAATATAAAAGGTACCATCCCGGGTAAGACCAGTGTACAATAAGGTCTGTGGGTCCACGCCTCGGATATACCACATTCTGGTAACCAGGATGCCTTTTCTAGTGCTTTTAATGAGATCTTCAAGTGAAGCATCCCCCCCTTCCATAATGACATTTGATGGAAATGGTACCGGATCTACCCCTTTTTCCTTAGCCCAAAAACGGCTGTAGGCCAAGTTTTTGACTACTCCATTTTCGATCCAATTCATTCTTTTTAAGGCTTGGCCTTCGCCGTTCCAGGTTGCACCAGGAACTTCAGGGTTAAGAGGGTCAGAATAAGCGTTGATACGTTCATCAACAATCTTTTCTCCCAATTTAGTGCCCCCCCCTTCTTTAGACATAAAACTCCGACCTTCATCAGCCGTGCGGGCATCAAAAGACCTAAACATATTGCCCAATAGCCCGATGGAGGCCGCGGGCTCCAGGATAACGGTATATTTACCAGGCTCGATGGCCTTGGCTTCTCTCGACATCACGGCCTTACTAATAGCAGCATTAGCGGCTTCGGTTGGATCAAACCTGGAGACATCATTATAGTCTCTAGTGACCCAACCGGATCCCGTACCATCGTTGGTTCGCATGGTAACCGTGAACTCCATATTGGTCGATTGGTTGTAAGCAAAAAGGCCATTTGAATTGATCATGGCGCTAAAACCAGCGGAATTATTAAAAAAGCCAGCGGCGGTAACCTCCTTTGCAGCAGCAGGAATAATACTACTTTCGGCGACTTTTGCTCTGTATTCCGGTGTGATTTTGGCGGTACCTTCATTAAAAGTGATCGACTCGTCGTAGGTTTGTGGGCCCAATGGAGGCATGAACTCTGCGTTCTCAGGAGAAAGCCGGGCCAGTTCTTCCGACCTTTTGACCACTTTTTCCAGCGAGGCATCATCAAACTCATCAATGGTTGAAACGCCGGATTTTAAGCCAAAACTTGACTGTACCGATAAGGTCTGATTGGATCTTTGGCCGGAAGTTGACACGGTGTTTCGGGCATAACGAATGTTCCCACTATCACTCCCACTTAAATTTATTGTACAAGCGTCGGCCGTAGAAAAGCTTAGGGCTTTTTCCAGTATTTTCCGAGCTTCCTCTTTTGAATATATAGCCATAATATTTCTTTTATTTATAAACGTATAATTAAATAGACCTTCCGGTGTTGATAACTTTGACACCATCAAATCGAGCCGTGGAACTACCGTGTGATACCGCACTCACTTGCGAAGGTTGTCCTTTCCCATCGAAAAAGGATCCAAAAGTTCGGTAGTCATCTTTGTCACAAATTTTTGCACAGGAATTCCAAAACTCCTGGGTATTAGACTGATAGGCTACATCATCCAGCATTCCGGCAATTTTGCCGTCCTTTATTTCGTAAAACAAAGTACCCCCAAACTGGAAATTGTAACGTTGCTGATCTATCGAATAAGAGCCTCTTCCTGCGATGTAAATTCCTTTATCGACATCTTTAATCATGTCGTCAATAGAATATTTTTCAGTACCCGCTTCTAAAGAAACATTAGGCATCCTCTGGAATTGAACATTGTTCCAGCTCTGGGCATAGCAACAGCCATGAGATTCATTCTGACCAATCATATGCACCTGGTCTCTAATGGCTTGAAAATTGGTCAAAATACCATTTCTTACCAAATCCCATTTCTTGGTTTTCACCCCTTCATCATCATAACCGACATTACCCAGGGATCCAGGGTAGGTTTTATCTGCCACAAGATTTACAATGTCACTACCGTATTTGAAACTTTTTGAATTTAGCTTTTCAATGGAAGCAAAGCTGGTTCCGGCGTAATTGGCTTCATAGCCAAGTACCCGATCCAACTCCAGGGGGTGCCCTACAGATTCGTGAATGGTTAGCCCCAGGTGATTGGGTTCTAGAACAAGATCATATTTACCCGCACTGACTGATTTAGCCGTTAACTTTTCTTTGGCTTGCTTGGCGGCTGCCGTGGCATCTTCGACGATGTCATAACTATTTCTGTACAATTGTAAGCCCGCAGGACCCGCCACTTTTTCAGAATCAAGTCCGTCCATGTATTCATACCCCATTCCCATCGGAGCACTTAATGCTTGTCGAGATTTAAATCTATTGGTTTTTTTATCAATTGCTGTCACGCCGAAGGTTGGCCAAATCCTATGAATATCCTGATCAATATAAGAGCCTTCGGTGGAAGCGAAGTATTTCTGTTCATTCACCATGAATAAGGCGGAATTGACGAAGTTGGCACCATTATTCATCGCTGCTGCATTGGCCGACAATAATAAATCTACCTTTTCGGAAACAGGTACTTCTTTAAAGTCTTTTTTAATGGGCGTTTTCCAGGTTACATCCCCGTGTGATTCTACCGGGGCCAACCTAACGGGCTCTTTCTGAATCCTGGAATTGGCTTTTGCAATAGCCACTGCCTGTAGGGTTGCTTTTTTAATACCATCTTCGGTGACGGTATTGGTGGAGGCAAAGCCCCAGGTTCCGTTGGCAATTACACGGATACCAATGCCGAATGACTCTGTGTTCACTACGTTTTGAACTTTGTCCTCGCGGGTAAAAATATATTGGTTTAAGTAGCGCCCAATTCTTGCATCCGCATAGGTTGCTCCGGCAGATTTAGCCGTGTTCAAAGCAACATCAGCCATCGTTTTCTTCACTAGAACATCCATGCCGGGTTGAAGAAGCGCTTCCGCAGAAATACTGTTACCCATCAGAATAGAAGGCGTCATTATTGCGCCAGCTCCTAGTCCAGCATATTGGATAAATTTTCTTCTTTTCATAAAAAATTATATTGGTTGGTTATAAATATGGACCAAACACCATCTTTATTCGGTTCTAAATGATTTCATTTGGTTACTTACATTTTTAGAATCTACCTAAAATTCTGTCATCCCCCCTGATACCAGGCTCTTTTCCCCACTGGCAGAAGCAAACGCTAATCCCTTAGACAAGGGGGTGCGGGGGATAAAAAGTGATGTAACTTTTTTTTGACCAAATAGATTCACTTCGTACCCTTTATTCTATGAAGTTGTTTAAGAATTCCTGGTGAGATGATTGGTAACGGCTTGGAAGTCAAGACAAGGCTACTTTTTTTCTCGTAGCCATCCGCCTCAGGCGGACGAAGGGAAAAAAGAGCTGTCGTATTGGCTTTCAATGTGTTGCCAAGGGATCAGTGAGGAGTTTTTAAACAACTTCTATGGTAGCTTTCAAATAAAGAGTGCGGAACCTCTTTTTTAAAATCCGAGATTAAGTTAGAATATTATTCCGACCCACAAAGAATTTCAGATTAAAAACTTGATATTTTAACGATCATCAAACAATGAAAAGTCGGGTGTAGCTACGACAATAGTTTTTCTTTTTCCGAAAGGAAAGAAATAAAAGAATGCTTTTGTTCAATGGCTTCCATTTGCGCAAGTAATTGCTGCTGAAACCGACGGTGCGCCGTGGAGTCTGGATATTGCGGACGGTGGGATAAACTCCGATTCATCTTATCCACTTCCCGCATTAAAGCCCGGGTATCTTCCTGGAAAAAAGCATCCTGGAAGTGGGCCCAAATGTAGTCTAGTGCCTCGGCCGAAGGGTGAATCATATCGCGAGCATAGAAGCGGTAATCTCGTAGATCATCTATCATTAGTTCGTAAGAAGGGAAATAATAGGCCCCGGATAATTGAGTACAAAGATGATGCGCAAGCAGACGTAGGCTAGACTTACTCAGCTGATTTTTCACCAGGCCATCCCGAATGTGCCGGATGGGACTAACCGTAAACAAGCAGCGTATTTCCGGGTTGATTTCCCGCAGGGCATTTATTGCTTCCAGCAGGTGCCTGGCCATTTCCGCTACCGGGATGAGGCGACGCTCAAATTCCTGACCCGGCAATTTGTGGCAATTCGCCACGATGCGCTGCTCCTTTTTATGCCACCAGGCGTAGGCCGTACCCAGGGTAATGATCAGTAGGGAGGCTTCCGCCAAAGTACTACTGGCCTGCTCGAGGCTGCCATTCATTTTTTTTAGACTCTCCTCCCGACTGGGACTGGAATAAGACCCGTGGAAATCAAAATGGGACCAAATCCCCCGGTGTTCAAACAAATCCGTTTCTTTGTATCTGTGATTACACCGCAACTGGTGTAGCGAATGGGCGATATTTTGCGGATGGTACAGAATTCCAAAAGGATTATCCACCACCCTAAATTTCACTTGTTTTAAGCGCGCTGCCATTTGCTCAGCAAAGCAAGAGCCCATACTCAAAAAAGAATCTGAGTAGGCTAAAGTAAAGGGATAATCCGGGAGATCAATCGGCGTACGAAAAGCTTGCATCTATTATTTTAGGTTTCTCTTTTAAAATTAGTATTTTTCGCTTTGCATTGTATTTGAATGGTAAAAACACGCGATGAGTTTCTGGGATCGCTTAATATACGGAAAGTCTGGCAAGGTGGAGCAGCCAAATATTCGATTTGGTCGCTATACCGATTCTTACAAAACCCCTGTCAACTACGCAGCCTGGGATAAGGCCCTCATGGCCTTTGAGGAAGAAAGTTTCCTGGACTCCTTTCGCTTTTTCCTGACCTACCTCAGAGATGAACAAGAAGACAATGTCCATTTTTGGGAAAAAAACGGGGGCATTGAGTTTGAATTATTTCAGGGCTCCAAAAGAATCATTGGCTATGCCGATGAAAAGAAAGTAAAAGTCCAGGCCCAAATAGCCGAGACGAATGATTTAAACGTGGGTTTTATGCGGCGCCTGATTGAAAAGAACTTTTCTCTGGAATACGCTCGCTTTGGCCTGGATGATAAAAATAATATCGTCGTACTCTTCGACAGTTATTCGCTGGATGGCTCTCCCTATAAGCTCTACTACGCGATTAAGGAAGTAGCCATCAACGCCGACAAACAGGATGATCTACTCCTGGAAGAGTTCGGTATGCTAAAGGCTATTGATGTCTCCCACCTGGAAGAGATCCCCCAACAAGAGAAGGAAGTAAAGTATACCTTCATTGCTTCCCGATTGAAAGCCGTTTTACAGGAAGTAGCGCAAGGGAAATTAAGTTTTGAGCAGTATCCGGGTGCTTACGTTTATCTCATGCTCGACCTGGTCTATAAGTTGGATTACCTGACCCGCCCCGAGGGCTACCTGATGGAGCAATTGGAGCGGGCACACCGGGAATATTTCGCCAAAGACGATAAGAAAACACTGGAAAAGGCCCAAAACCTGGCCAAAACCCTACAAACTTTACTCGACCGGCCCAAGGAGGCTTACTTCAAAGAGATGTACCGTGGGAGATCAACTTTCGGGATTACCGTACCGGTCAATCACGACCGTATTATTGCTTCCATTGACAACGAAATCGTCAATATTGACTGGTATGCCCAGAATGGGCACAGCAGCATTGCCCTGTCGCTCCCCGGTTTTATCGTTGGCTATTGTCTCTTCAATTATGCGGCTCCTAAACCGGCCAGAGATCTTTTTGAGTTGTACTACCAGATCATGGAGCAGGATTTCTTCAGCCAATTGGGTTTTCAATTGGACTATTTCGATGCCCAACAAGAAAAATTTCATCCGCGCAATATTCGAAAGGCCATTAAGCAGATTTGCAACGATAATAAAGGCTTTTACCCCGAGCTCAATCCCAATATAGGTGCCTTGCAATTTTCTTCCAGATTGGCTTTTGCCAAAACCTATCTGCTAATGATTCGCAATATGGATATGACCAAAATTAATCGTTAACCGAACGAAAGCCGAGCCATTTTTATCACCAATCATTAACTATCATAGACCATGAATGAAGAATCACCCATTCTTTTTACCGTAGAAGACCAGGTGGGCAAAATCATGCTCAACCGCCCCGCTGTTTTTAACAGTTTTGATGCCACTATGGGTAATCTTTTGCTCGAAGTACTACAACTCTGTAAAGAAAATCAAGAAATCCGGGCCATCCTGATTACCGGACAGGGTAAAGCCTTTAGTGCCGGTCAGGATATTCAGGAGTTGAGAGGAGACAACCCGCCCACGGTAAACCAGATTCTCAACGAGCGGCTAAACCCCATTATCAAGCGCCTGGCGGAGATGGACAAACCGATTATCTCGGCCGTAAACGGGGTAGCCGCCGGTGCGGGTTTGAGTATAGCTCTGGCCTGTGATATCTGCGTGGCTCGAAGCAGTGCAAAGTTTGTTTTTGCTTTTTGTAATATCGGCCTCATTCCCGATGGCGGAGCAACCTATACGCTCCCCCGACTAATCGGTTGGCAAAGGGCAAAGGCCCTGCTGATGCTCGGAGAATCCATTACCGCTCAGGAAGCCCGGGATATGGGCATGATCTACGAGATATATGCCAATGGGAAATTTGAAAAATCCGTACAAGAGCTGGCCCAACGCCTGGCCCAAATGCCCACTAAAGCCCTGGTGCTCACCAAAAAAGCCCTGGCTTATTCCTATACCAATGATATGGATCGACAGCTGACCATGGAAGCCGAGTTGCAAAGTAATGCCAGCAGGACGGCTGATTTCAAGGAAGGCATTCAGGCTTTCGCCGAAAAACGCAAACCCAATTTTAATGGAACCTAATGAGTGATTCGGATCGAAATATTAATCCTTCCTTGCGAAGTCGCAAGCGAATACATCCCTCCAGCACCTCTACTGAAACATATGTAGAGCAAATACTGGCGGGTAACCGGACCTTCCTCAGTAGGGCCATTACCCTGATCGAAAGTCAACAGCCCCGGCACCAGGAACAAGCACAGGCCATTTTAGCCGCCTGTCTCCCCCATAGCGGGAAGGGAATCCGGATCGGGATTACCGGATCGCCCGGCGTAGGTAAAAGCACCTTCATTGAGGCCCTGGGACAAATGCTGCTGCAAGAAGGTAAACAGGTGGGCGTGCTGGCGATTGACCCCAGCAGTCCCATGAGTAAAGGAAGTATCCTGGGGGACAAAACGCGGATGGCCAAACTATCCCGCGAAGAAAAGGCTTTTATTCGACCTTCACCGGCGGGTACCTCCCTGGGAGGCGTTGCCCAAAAAACCCGGGAAACCATCATTCTCTGCGAAGCAGCCGGCTTTGATCATATCCTATTGGAAACGGTAGGTGTCGGCCAGTCTGAAGTAGCGGTACACGCCATGACCGATTTGTTTTTGTTACTGCTGTTACCCGGTGCGGGCGATGAGCTGCAGGGTATTAAACGCGGTATTGTAGAGATGGCCGATTTACTGGTTATCAATAAAGCCGAAGCAGAGCGAGAACAACTGGCGCGTGATACCCAGCGGGCTTACCGAAATGCGTTGCACCTCTACCCCCCTAAAGATTCTGGCTGGACACCCCAGGTAGCTGCCGGTTCTGCCCTCAACAATACGGGCATGGATAAAATCCGCTCGCTCATCCATCAATACTTTGAACATCTGCAAAAAAAAGATTTACTGATCCGCAAGCGAAGAGAACAAGCCCTTTTCTGGTTCGAGGAAACCATCGACCAGCAGCTCAAACTATTTTTTCAAAGAGATCAGGCCGTACAGGAGGCCATGACGAAAATTCGACAGCAGGTAGCAAAGGAAACCCTGACTCCGTTCCAGGGAGCCCAAAAATTACTAGACATTTTCCTACAAAAAAACACGTAAATATTCATTAGACAGATGAAATGCCCACGAGCTAAGACACACCAGAACGCGGATGAATAGGGGGAAGCTGCCTGGTCAGCGGAGACTTTAGCTAAACTATCCCTTCTTTTGTAGGGCAAAAGAAGCAAAACCCACCCGCTGAATGAGCCATTTCTTTACGCTGCGCTTTCCGGGTAAAGCCTAAAGCCGGCCTATACG
>Ga0102940_1000212_pt1 | contig 40570 bp, 41 predicted proteins | sample SalPonR2_C_D1_MG_FD_78215 | JGI IMG/M metagenome (GOLD analysis project Ga0102940, IMG submission 78215) | Salt pond soil microbial communities from South San Francisco under conditions of wetland restoration - Salt Pond MetaG R2_C_D1_MG | ecosystem: Environmental > Aquatic > Marine > Intertidal... | reverse complement strand
CCCGCGACGCTAGCCATTGACACCAGCGGCTCGGACGGAACACTGGCACCAGAGCGCAAGGCACTGGGGCAGGGCAGAAGCGTCGCCACCTCGTCAATATCATGCGGCGCGGCTTCCAGAAGGGCCACGACGTTGCCCGGCGCATCGCGGCAGATCGCTTCCCACAGGGGTTCGGCATCCCTCAGGTTGTCGTGGTTGCCCGGCAGCAGCCACCATGTCACGTCGGGCGCTTCGGCCATCGCGGCGAGCGCCTGCCGGATGACCGTTGCCGACGGGGTGGCGGTGTCGAAGGTGTCGCCCGCCAGCAGGACATGCCCCGCCCTCCGGTCGCGCGCCGCCCCGGCCAGCCGGGCGATCGCGCCGTGCCGCGCCTCCATCAGGCGGCCGCGGATATTGCCGTCGGACGGCTGGGGGATATTTGCGTATTTCCGACCGATATGAAGGTCGGAGGAATGAATGAAACGAAATGACATTGCGGCTCCTCAGCGGTGCTTATTCCGAGTCCCGGATCGTGATGCAACACGTGGAGACACGCCACGGGATTTGTGCTCCGGCCTCGTTCAGGGTCCGGCCCGACACCAACCGGACGCTGGTCACGGCGGGATGACAGCCCTTTAACAGGTTGCCAAAGGTGCCGGAGGGCGGAAAACCCGGTGATTTTTCTCAACAGGATAAGTTCCGTTTCGGGCTTCCTGTCAAAAAACCAAGACACATCGTATAAACGAAGCCTGTCATTCTCTGGCTTGGAACCTGCATTCCAGTCTTTCCCGTGGCCCCGTTGCAGAGGTGGGTGCGGCGTTTGATGTGCTGCGCCAGAACATTGCTTCGCGCTCATCCGGAAACACGCTTTGTCGTCGCGCGGCCCCGGTTTTCGCACCGGTTTGATCGGAATCAGTGACCTATGAGGCCAAATGTGCGATTCTTGGACTTTAGGAGGTGTACCATGACCAAGAAGACCGACAAGTCCAGGACGCAGGGGGGCGACGACCCCATGGCGCAGATGCAGGAGATGATGTCCCAGTGGCAGAGCATGGGGCTTGGTGCCATGAACACCATGGGCACGGGCTGGATGGAGGCCATGTCGGACATGGGCAGCGAGTGGCTGCATTTCATTTCCGAGCGGGTGTCGAAGGACGTGAGTTTCCAGCACCAGTTGCTTCATGCGAAGTCCCCGCAGGACGTCCAGAAGGTCCAGTCAGAGTTTCTCCAGGCGGCGGTTGAGGATTACACCAAGGAGACCGGCAAGATGGTCGAGTTGAGCCGCAAGGTGTTTCAGGTCGACGAGAATGCCGGGACCGGCAGCGACTCGGACAAGGGGTGAACCGACACAGGTGTGGTGTAATGAAGCGTGGCCTCTCCAAGGTGGAGAGGCCCCTTTCATTGACGGCGCGATCCGGGGCGCGTGTCTCGGCCCTTCTGGGGCATCGGCCCGATCCTGATGACCATCTGGCGGCCTTCGAAGGCGTTTTCGGAGAAAATGCCCAGGCCGGTCGTGCGTTTGTGCCTGCAAATGCCGAGAGGGCTCCGGTTGGATGGCGCGTGTCTCAGCCCTTCTGCGGCATCGGCCCGATCATCATGACCATCTGGCGGCCTTCCATCTTGGGCATGTTCTCGACCTTGCCAAGGTTCTTGACGTCCTCGGCCACCCGTTCCAGCAACTCGCGGCCAAGGTTCTGGTGTGCCATCTCGCGGCCGCGAAACCGCAGGGTCACCTTGACCTTGTCGCCGTTTTCCAGGAACCGGGTGACGTTCTTCATCTTGACGGTGTAATCGTGCTCGTCGGTGTTGGGCCGGAACTTGACCTCTTTGACCTCGATGACCTTTTGCTTCTTCTTGGCCTCGGATTCCCGCTTTTGCTGTTCGTACTTGTACTTGCCGAAATCCATGATCTTGCAGACCGGGGGATTGGCGTTGGGCGAGATCTCGACCAGGTCCAAGCCGACTTCGCCGGCCAGGGTCATCGCCCTGTCGGGGCTGACCACGCCGACGTTTTCGCCGTTGGGGCCGATCAGGCGGATTTCAGGGGCCCGGATGCGATCATTGACGCGGGGGCCGGTGTCGCGCGTGGGCGGCGCGTTGTGGGGTCTACGGGCTATGGGTCTTGTCCTTTTCTCGATGGCTTTCGGTCCCGCAAGTTAAACGCGCGCCCGATGGCGTTCAAGGCCCCATTCGCGCCGCTACCGGGCTGATTTCCGCAACGGGGAAGGCTTTGCCGCGCTTCCCGCTTCCCAAGGCGTCGCTGGCATGGAATAGAGACGGTGCCGGGTCCGATTGGGGGGCCGATCCAGAGATTTCTGAAAGGACTGATACAATGCGTGCGCTCATCATCATCATCGTTGTCGCCGGGCTGGGCTATTTCGGTTACCAGTATGCCGCCAACGACCGCACCCCGGCCGAGGCCTTTGCCGTTCTGACCGGCCAGGCCGAAGAGGCGGCGACCGAGGCCTCCGAGATGGCCGACTCCGCTGCCGAGAGGGCCGAGGAAACCGGCGAGACGGCCGCCGAACAAGCCTCCGACATGGCCGAGGACGCCACAGCGGCGGTTGACGAAACCGTGCAGGAGGTGACCGAGGCCGCCGAAGGCGCCGCCGAGGAGGCAGCAAATGCCGTGACGGAAGCCGCCGAAAGTGTGGGCGATGCTGTCAACGACGCGGTCGAAGAGGCCACCGGAACGGCCGGGGAAATGGACGATGGTGTCATGGATACCGCGGGCACCGCGGCCGATGAGGCCGCCGAGGCGGCTGACACCGGGACCGATGCCGCGATGGACATGGCCGAAGATGGCGCCGAAGCTGCAACCGATATGGTCGAAGACGCCGCCGAGGCGACGACCGACATGGCCGAGGACGCGGGCGAGGCGGCCGGTGATGCCGCGCAAGAGGCCGGCGACGCCGTCGAAACCACGACCGACGCGGCCGAAACCGCTGCGGAGGAGGCGACCGAGGATGCCGCCGGGGCCACCACCGCTGAGCCCACCACCGAGGACGCTGCCGAGGCGAGCGTGGACGCGGCGGGTGCTGACACCGACGGCGCGGGTCTGTCCGGCCTGCTGAATGCCGAGAACTTCGATCCTGCTGCCGTTTCCGAGTGGGTCGAGAATTCCGACCTCAACCCGGCGGTCAAGCAGACGCTGACCACGGCCGTGGACCAGGCCGCCGAGAACCCGGAGTTGATCCCGGGCGTGATCGACCGGATCCGCGAGGCCGCGGGCCTCTGAGCCACTGACATCGGGACAACGAAACGACCGGGGGCCGCCTGATCGGGCGGCCCTTTTGCATGCTCCGATATCCGGGATGTCGCGCGGTGGGCCTAGCGCCCGGTGCCCTGCAAGACGCCGTGTTCCAGCGCGTAGCGGGTCAGCCCGGCGGTCGAGGCGATGCCCAGCTTGCGCTTGAGGTTCTTGCGGTGGGTCTCGACCGTGCGCACCGAGATATCCAGATCGCCGGCCACCTGCTTGTTGGACTTGCCCTGGGCCAGTTCAAGCAGGATCTGCTGCTCGCGGCCGGTCAGCGGCTCCCGCCCGTCGGCGATGCGGGGTTCGAGCGCGCGGGTGGTGCCGGTGCACAGGTATTCCTCGCCCCGCATCACCGCGTCGATGGCCGTCTTGATCTCGTCGGTGGGAACGTCCTTGAGCACGTAGCCGCGTGCACCGTGGGCCAGCGCGGTCGAGATATACTCGGGGCTGTCATGCATGGACAGGATCAGAACGCGGGTCTGCGCCCGGTGTTCGAGGATCATCTCGGTGGCCGACAGCCCGCTTACGCCGGGCATGTTGAGGTCCAGCAGCACCACGTCGGGGGCCAGGTCCGTTACCCGGTCAACGGCCTCTTGCCCGTTGTTGAGCACCCCGACGACCTCCAGGTCGTCATAGGTTTCCAGCAAGGCCTCTATGCCCTCGGCCACCATGGGGTGGTCATCGACGATCAGCACGCGGGTCATGCGCTTTCCTTTTCGGTCGTCTCGTTGGTCCTGCGCCCGGGGCGCAGCATGTGGCTCAGCGGGACCAGCGCCTCGATCACCGTGCCCCGGTCCGAGGACGAGATGCGCAGGGTGCCGTCCAGTTGCTCGACCCGTTCGGTCATGTTCCGCAGGCCGAGCCCCGCGGCAGCATGGCCCGACTGGCGGTCGATCCCCGCCCCGTCATCGGCGATACGCATGTAGGCGCCCGTGCGGCTGCCGCGCAACTGGACCGACACCAGGGTGGCGTTGGCGTGGCGCTCGACATTGGTCAGCGCCTCCTGGGCGACGCGGTAGAGCGCGATGCGCGCTTCTTCGTCCAGACGGCCGCGGAAGACCACCGTCTCGAATTCGGTGGCAATGCCGGTGCGGGCGCTGAAATCATCCGTCAGCGACTTGATCGCGGGGCCCAGGCCGAGGTCGTCCAGCACCCCGGGGCGAAGGTCGCGGCTGATGCGGCGCACCTCCGAGATGGCGCCGCCCAAGGCCGCGGCTCCCTTGTCGAGGCTGTCCGCGGCACGGGCATCGCCCTTGGCCAGGCGGTGCTGGGCCAGGTCCAGCGCGTAGCGCACGGAAACGAGGATCTGGCTGATCCCGTCGTGCAACTCGCGCGCGACGCGGCCGCGTTCCTCTTCCTGGGTGTCGATGATCCGTTCGGTCAGGTCCTTGAGTTTTGCATCGGCCAGGCGGCGTTCGCGGATGTTGAGCACAATGCCCGTGGCGAAGACCGCCAGCAGTGCGATGATGGTGATCCCCAGGATCACGTAGGTGGTCGTGCGGATGCGCGCCTCGACCTCTGCGCGGGCCGCGGCGACGCTTGAGCGGATGTCGTCGACGAAGATCCCGGTTCCGACGACCCAGCGCCAGTCCTGCAAGCCGTTGACATAGGCGATCATCGGGGCGGTCTCGCCGGTGCTGGGCTTGGGCCAGTCGAATTCGTGATAGCCGCCGCCCGAACGGGCGATGCGGATCAACTCGTCGGTGACGGGCACGCCGTTGACGTCGCGCAGTCCGGTCCAGTCGCGCCCGATCAGCTGGGTCTGGCGCGGGGCGACCAGGTTGGTGCCGTCGTAGTCGAAGACGAAGAAATAGCCGTCCTGGCCATAAAGCATGGCCGCAAGGATGCGCGTGACCTCCAGCTTGGCGCGCGCGTCGTCCGGGGCGGCGCGGCCGTAGATGTTGACAAAGGCCGTGCGCGCTATGGAGAGGTAGTTCTTGAGTTCCGCGCGCTTGGCCTCGATCAGCTTGGTCTCCAGCGCCGCGATCTCGCGGTCGGCCAGCTGGCGAGACTGGTTGGCCACAAGAACCGATATCATCGCGACCGAGATCAGCAGCGGCACCGTGGCCAGCAGGAAGAGCTTCTGCCCATAGCTCAGTCGCAGCATCGGCCGCCTTGCCCGTGCGTCTGTCAACATGACGATTCGATACGTCAGATTCGTGCCGCTGCCTAGATGTCAGTGGCCAGGGTGGGCACTTTCCCGGAGACGGAGGGTCATGACTGGTAAGGTTTTCTTACAAAAACGGGCTTACTCCGTGGCATTGGGTATTTCGCCACGCCCGACCTGTGGCTAGGTTCGGTGCACTGCAAACGATCTGCCCGTGCCCCGGGAGGGGGGAGGGCGAACAACCTTGGGAGGACCAACATGGATCGTCGTTCGTTTCTGAGAAAAGGTGCCGTCGGCGGTGCCGCAGCGGCCGCGGCCGGCACGCTTGCCGCGCCGGCCTATGCGCAGGGCAATCGCACCCTGACGCTTGTCACCACCTGGGGCCGCGGCCTGGCCGGGGTGCATGACAGCGCCCAGTATTGCGCCGACATGATCACCGCGATGAGCGACGGCCAGTTGACCGTCGAGCTGAAGGCGGCCGGCGAACTCGTGGGCGCCTTCGAGGTCTTCGATGCCGTCTCGGCCGGGCAGGCCGACATGTATCACGGCGTCGACTACTATTTCCTGGGCCAGCATCCGGCGCTGTCGTTCTTCTCGCAGATTCCGTTCGGCATGAACTTCATGGAATACGCGAACTGGTACTACCACGACGGCGGCAAGGAACTTGCCGATCAACTCTACAGCATCTTCGGTCTCAAGGCCTTCCCGGCCGGCAACACCGGGCCGCAGTCGGGCGGCTGGTTCGCCCAGGAAATGAACGGGCCCGAGGATTTCCAGGGTCTCAAGTTCCGAATGCCCGGACAGGGTGGCCAGGTCCTTGGCAAGCTGGGGGCCTCGGTCCAGAACCTGCCCGGCGCAGAGGTTTACCAGGCGCTGGCCTCGGGCGCGATCGACGGCACCGAGTGGATCGGCCCCTGGGCCGACGAGAAGGCCGGCTTCCAGGAGATCACCAAGTTCTACTACACCGCCGGTTTCCACGAGCCCGGCCCGAACCTGAACCTGACCATGAACCTCGACGTCTACGAGAGCCTGACCCCGGCGCAGCAGGCGGTTGTCGAGAACGCGACGGCGGCCAGCAACATCTGGACGATGTCGCTGTTCATGGCCAACAACTCGGCCGCACTGCAACGCTTGCAGTCCGGTGGGGTCCAGCTTCTCGAATTCCCGGACAGCGTGTGGGATGCCTTCGGGGCCGCCGCCGCCGAAGTCGTGGCCGAAAACATGGGTGACGACATCTATGCCGAGTGCCACGAGAGCTACTACGCGTCGCTGGAAAGCTCGGCCCAATGGATCAGCCGGTCCGAGGCCGCTTTCGCCGCGCAGCGTAACCGCATCATGGGCATGTAGGATCGCGCCCTTCGGGGCCTTTGCGCCGGACCCCGCCGCAAACGCGGGGTCCGGTCAACCGCCCGTCATGCCGGGCGGATTTCCCACATCTGGCAACCGGGGGCAGGGGACATGGAAGAGGACGCCGCGCAGACCGGGTTCTGGTCATCCTATGAAAACGGGTTCACGCGCTGGGTCGAACGGCTGCAGGGAAATGCCGCCGAGGGCGCCGACCCGATACCGGCGGCCGAAACGGTGTTCGGGGCGCTGGTCGACGCCGTGCTCTGGGTGTTCGGCAACATCCTCGAAGCGGTCTACAACATTCTGTTCGCGGTGAGCCATCCCGGGCTCTGGCTGGATTGGCTGACCTGGAACAATACCACCGAGGACAAGCAAGCGCTGATGCGCGTGGTCTACTACGGGGGCTCGACCGAGTTTTTCTTCGTGGTCTTCACCCTGTTCCTGGCGCTTACCATCCTGGGATTCAGCCGCCGCGGCTTCATGTGGGGCACGGTCCGGGTGCTGGAGGGCTTTGCCAACAGGGTGGGGCGCACCTTTGCCTGGGCGGGCCTGCTCATGGTGCTGATCCAGGTTGTCATCATCTTCATGCAGCGGGTTTTCGTGGTGGCCGAGATCCCCGGCTTCGGCCTGCCCAGTTTCGACGTGAGCTGGTGGGCGGAAAGCCTCAAGCTCTACAACGCGATGATCGTCACGCTCTGCGTGACATACACATTCGTGCAGGGCGGCCATGTCCGGGTGGACCTGGTCTATTCCGCCGTCGGCCACCGGACCAAGCGGGTGATCGACATGTTCGGCTCGCTCTTCTTCATGGTGCCCGCGGCGGTGCTGACCTGGATGTATGGCTGGTATTTTCTCTGGCGCCACCTGATCGTGCCCAAACCCTCGGCCAGCGACACGCTGGACCGGCTGATGCTCAAGGCCCGCGCGCTGCGCTGGAACGTTGAAACGATCGGTTTCTCGCCCAACGGGTTCAACGCCTACTTCCTGTTCAAGGTATTGCTGGTCGTCTTCACGGCGTTGGTGATGCTGCAGGCGGTCGCCTTCTTCTACCGTTCGTGGCTGGAATGGGTCGAGGGCGAGGAGAGCGCGGGAAAATACCTCGACAAGGACAGCCTTGGCGCGGGCGAAGAAGCCTACGAAGGCACGCACTAGGCAATTAGGGGCAGGAACACATGCTTTTCGGACTTGATGGCGTCGAGATCGGCCTGATCATCGTCTTTCTCTGCCTCTTCGCGGGCATTCTGTCCGGCTTTCCGGTGGCCTTCGCCATCGGCGGGTCGGCTGTGATCTCCTTCGCGATCATCGCGGCGCTGGATTCGGGTGGCCTGCTGATCCACCAGGCCATCGACAGGGGGTCCGAGGCCTATGCGGCGCTGATCGCCGAAGGCGTCCGCCCGGACGCGATCTCGATATTCCGATACCCGGAGCTTCCACGGATCGGCGAAAGCCTCTTTCCCGGCGGCTGGGAAATGGCGCTGGACCGCAATATCTCGTTCGTGGTCAACCGCATGAACGAACGCGTGCTGGCGGGCCAGTCCATCGAAACCCTGCTGGCGGTGCTGATGTTCGTGCTGATGGGGATCACGCTGGAGCGCTCCAAGATCGCCGACGACCTTCTCAAGACCATGTCCCGCGTCTTTGGTCCGCTGCCTGGCGGCCTGGCCGTTTCGGTCGTGGTCGTGGGGGCCTTCCTGGCTGCCTCGACCGGTATCGTCGGCGCCACGGTCGTCACCATGGGCCTGCTGTCACTGCCGACCATGCTGCGGGCGGGCTATTCCAAGGAACTGGCCACCGGCGTCATCTCGGCCTCGGGCACGTTGGGCCAGATCATCCCGCCCTCGATCGTGATCGTGCTGCTGGGCACGCTGGCCGGGGATCTCTATTCGGCCGCGCAGGAGGAACGCGCCCAGCTCGCCGGCTGTACCGACGCCTTGACCTACCTTGGCGAACCGGCGGTGGTTTCGGTGGGCACCTTGTTCCAGGCGGCGCTTTTGCCCGGGATCATGCTGGCCTTCCTCTATGCGGCCTATGCCTTCGGCTATGCGCTGTTGAACCCGCGCAACGCACCGCCCGTGGAACTGGGCCATTCCAGCCAGGGTGTCATCACCCGGAACGAGGGCCTGACCTGGTTCCTGGCGGCGCCCGGCGGTCTGATCATCGCGCTGGTCTTCCTGATGAACCTCAATGCCGTGGGCAACCAGTCGGTGATCGTGGACAGCTTCACCGACGCGGGCCAGACAGCGAGCCTGCGCACCAACGTGTCAGGCGAATGCCAAGCCGCTATGATCGACCTGCACGGGCAGGAGGCCTGGGATGCCGCGGTGGCCGAACAGGCGGCTATCGAGAACGCCGGCGGCGTGACCGAGGCCCGCGAGTTGAGCCCGCAAGAGCGCGCCGAGCGGGTCGAGCAGGCCATCGCGGATGCGCCGCCGATCGGCACCGGCATCGCCATCGCGGCGCTGATGCTGGCGCTGATCCTCACCACGGCGCGGGGCGTTGCGCCGGCGGCCGACGCGCGGCCGCTGCTGGTCGGCGCGGGCGGACTTGGGCTTATGCTGCTGGCCGATATCGCGCTGATCGGGCCGGTGACCACCCCGGGAACGACGACGCTGATCATCGCGCTGCCGCTGCTGCTGGTGGCCTACGGAGTATGGCACGCCTTTGCACGGCTGGCCCGCAACGAGTTGCTGCGCGTTGTCTTTCCGCCGCTGGTTCTGATCGTTGCTGTCCTTGGCTCGATCCTGGGCGGTATCACCAACCCGACGCCCGCCGCCGCCCTGGGAGCGGCCGGTGCGATCATGCTGGCGGCTTACCGCAAGCTGCGCGAAGAGGAGAAATCCGGCCGGCTGATCCTGCTGACCACGGGCGCGGTGCTGCTGATGCTGCTGGTGGGGATCAACTTCGACATGCGCATCGGCCAGTCTGACCTGTCGCTGGAGAACTGGATCGCCTTCTTCGTGGCCATGGCGGCATTCCTGTTCTCGCTCTTCGGGCTGCTCTACGCCTGCTGGGTGCTGTTGCGCGCCAAGGTGCTCAGCCCGGTGGTGCGGGAGAGCGCCAAGGTCACATCGATGGTCTTTACCATCCTGATCGGATCGCAATTGCTGAACCTCGTGGTGATCTCCTTCGGCGGGGAACACTACATCCAGCAGTTCCTGCGCAGCTTCGACAACCCGGCGACCGCCTTTCTGATCGTGATGCTGGTGCTGTTCGTTCTCGGCTTCGTGCTCGATTTCCTGGAAATCATCTACATCGTCATTCCCATCGTCGGGCCGGTGATCTACGGGTCCTATTTCGACCCCAAATGGGTGACGATCATGATCGCGGTGAACCTGCAGACGTCCTTCCTGACGCCGCCCTTCGGCTTTGCGCTGTTCTACCTGCGCGGCGTGGCCCCCAAGGAGGTGACGACCATGCACATCTACCGCGGGGTCATTCCCTTCGTGCTCATCCAGGTGTTCGGGCTGCTTTTGCTGTGGTGGTTCCCGCAAGTCGTGACCATCGTGCCGAACCTGTTAGGGTGAGACGAGACGGAAAGGGTGCCTCCGGGCAACCTTTCCGTGTCGGGGATATGGGGCGTGTCAGGCGCGCAGCGCCCCTGTCGGGTTCATGCGCATTCCCGCGATCCGCACCGTTCTGGTGATAACGCATGTCCGGGGCGCGCAAGACCGGTGCCCGCCTTTTCGCGACGTGCTCTAGCGGCCGCCGTCGGGCAGGGTGATCCTTGCCACCTGGTCCGCGATCGGAGCGACCTCCAGCGGGTGGGTCTCGGCGTCGTAGACCGCGGGGTCCTGCAGGTCCTCCCAGTGGCCGTGGCGATAGACCTCCACCGCCGAGAACCGCGCCTTGTAGCCCATCTTGTCGGACCCGGGCACCCAGTAACCAAGGTAGACGTAGGGCAGCCCCAGTTCGCTGGCGATCTGGACATGGTCGAGGATCAGGTGCGTTCCCGGCGACTGCCGCTCCTGGGCGGGGTCGAAGAAGGAATAGACCATGCTGAGCCCGTCATCGAGCATGTCGGTCAGGCTGACAGCGCGCAACCCGCTGTCGTCGGGATCCCGTGCCGCGTTGGGGTCGGTGTATTCGATGAGCCGTGTGCGGATCGGCGTCTCCTCGATCATGGCGGCGAATTCGAAGAGGTCCATGTCGGCCATGCCGCCATCGGCGTGACGGCTGTCGAGGTAGCTGCGAAACAGCGCGTACTGATCCTCTGTCGCCCAGGGAGAGGCAGCACTGCGCCGCAGGTGGGCATTGCGTTTCCAGACCCGGCGCTGGCTGCGCGACATCCGGAAATCCGCGACCCGGATTCGCGCCGACATGCATGCGGTGCACTCGGCGCAGGACGGCCGGTAAAGCACGTTCTGAGATCGGCGAAACCCCTGCTTGGAAAGGGTGTCATTGAGCTTTTCCGCGTTCTCGCCCTGCAGGGCCGTGAACAGCTTGCGCTCCATCCGGCCCCCGAGGTAGGGGCAGGGTTGCGGGGCCGTCACGTAGAACTGCGGCGCGATGGGAAGCGAGTGGCGCATCGGCTTGCTTGTGCTCTGGTAGAACCTTGTTCGTGCAGCCTAGCAACGCCGGGCCGCGACTCCAAGCCCATCCTTCACCGCCGGTCACAGCGCGCGATTGAGCGCCACGGTTCCCAGCACGAGGTCGTGCAGTCCCTGGCGCTTCGGCGTTGTAAGCGTGACCACACCAGAGATCAGAAGGCCCGGCGAAACGATCAACAGCCCGTAATGAAGTGCCACGTGCCAGAAGGCCGTGGGCCCGTCCAGCCGCAGGCCCTCGGCGTCGCGCAGTTCCACCGCCATCAGGCGCATTCCCCAGGTGGCTGATCCGCTCGCCAGCGTGGACCAGCGGTAGAAGAAGCCGACCACGGCCACCATGACCGGGAAGATGAAGAGCCCCAGGAAAAAAGTCAGCGGCAGCAGCAGGGCGGAGATCACGCTGACCACGACCCAGTCTATCAGCCAGGCAATGATCCGCTTGCCCGGCACGCCGCGGTAGAAGTCCGGCAGGCGGGCGGGGTCGGGGTGGCCGGGAGTGTTGGCGCGGTGCGGTGTCATTTGTGGCTCCGGGCGGGAAGGATTGGTGGCCGCCCGCGGGGACAGCGCGGGCGGCCGGAGAGGCAGCGGATGGGGGCGCAGGGCGATCAGGCCGCGTTTTCGGACTCGTCGCCCGCGTCGTCGCGGCGCTTGGCCCGATCGTCCATGAACTGGTCGAACTCGGCCTTGTCCTTGGCCTCGCGCAGACGCTGGAGAAAAGCCTCGAACTGCTGCTGCTCCTCTTCCAGGCGGCGCAGCGTGTCCTGCTTGTAGGCGTCGAAGGCACTGTTTCCGCTGGACTTGGTGGCAGCGCGATAGGAATGGCGGGTGCGCGTGGCGGCGCAATTTCCAGAAAACATGCGTTTGCTCCAGATCATGTAGGCGAGAATGGCAAGGCCGACGGGCCAGACGAAGATGAATCCCAGCACCATGGCGGCGATCCAGGCCCCCTTGCCGCGGTCGTCCAGCCAGCCTTCGGCCCGGCTGAACCAGTTGCCCGCCCGCGTTTCGCGGGCATGGCGCGCAATGTCGTCAATGTAGGTGGTCGAGGTTGTCATGCGGTCTCCCTGGGGTCAGTTTCCAATGTGAACACACTTCACATCATACCAGATGGGCAATCAGCTGCCCTGCGTCAAGGCCAAATGTAAATGTTTATTACATCGCTGCACCCTTGCAGATTTTCAGCTCGTGAAATCCGCAACTTGCGCCTGCGTCAGCGGCCGCAGGTCATCGGGCGAGACGGGAAAGACATGGTGCGGCGTGCCGGCGGCGGCCCAGATTACGTCGAAGTCGGACAAGCGCGGGTCCCAGAAGGCGCGTATCGGGTGCAGGTGGCCGATGGGGGCGACACCCCCGATCGCAAAGCCGGTCTGGGTGCGCACCGCCGCCGCGTCGGCCCGGTCCAGTGCCTCGCCCGCCATGGCGGCCGCCTTGCCCGCGTCCACCCGGTTGCCGCCGGCCGTCAGGAACAGGATGCAATCGCCGCTCTCGTGACCCCGGAAGATGATCGACTTGCAGATCTGGTCGAGCGTGCAACCCGCTGCCGCCGCGGCGTCCTGCGCGGTGCGGGTGCCCTCGGCCATCTCAAGCGGGTTTGCCTCCAATCCCGCGGCCTGCAGGGCGGCCTTCACGCGTTTCAGGCTCTTGCTCATGTCGTGCACCCTCTCTAGCGTCGCCCCGAGGCTACCGATCCGGGGGAGAGAGGCAAGGGCATGGGCGATCTGCTGGACGAGGTGATGGCCATGGAACGCGGTATCTGGGCCGCGCTCGCGGCGGGCGATGCGCGCAGCCTGCGCGCGGCGCTGGCCGAGGATTTCGAAGGCGTCTATCCTGATGGCTTCGCCGGGCGCGAGGTGCTGATCGGCGCCTTGGCCACGGGGCCGACCGTGGCCGATTACGACCTGTCGCAGGGCCGGGTGCGGCCCATCGGCGCCGATCACGCCTTGCTGGCCTACCACGCAGGGTTCCTGCGGTCCGGCCAGACCACCTGGAAGGCGATGCGCGTTTCCTCGCTCTGGCAGCGCGACGGCGCGGGCTGGATCAATCTTTTCAGCCAGGACACGCCCGAGGGGCCGCCGGTGCCATGAGCTTTGCTGCCCGCATCACGCGATCCCCACGGCCCTTCGACACCGACCACGGGGCCGATGGCCGCGCCCTGTTTCCCGACCAGCCGCCCGAGGTGGCCGAGGTGATCGAGGGGGCGGCCGGGTGTAGCCCCTACCTGCTGGACTTGATGCGCAAGGAAGCCGACTGGCTGCCCGGCGCGTTGGCCGACCCCGAGCCGGCGCTGGAGGCCGAACTGGCGGACAAGGCCGCGCTGGCCCTGCCGCAGCTGGGCAGCGGGCTGCGCCAAGCCAAGCGGCGCGTGGCGCTGCTGGCCGGGCTGGCCGACCTGGCCGGGGTCTGGGCGCTGGAGGATGTGACCGGCGCGCTGACACGGCTGGCCGACATGGCCGTGGACACCGCGCTGAAACGCCTGGTCGCCGCCGAGATCAAGCGCGGCAAGCTGCCGGGTCTAAGCGCAGAGGATGCCGAAACCGCGGGCGGCATGGTGGCGCTGGCCATGGGCAAGGGCGGGGCCTATGAACTGAACTATTCCAGCGACATCGACCTGATCTGCCTGTTCGACGAGACCCGGTTCGACCCCGGCGACTACCACGAGGCGCGCGCGGGCTTCATCAAGGTGACACGGCGCATGTGCGCCCTGATCGGCGAGACCACCGCCGAGGGCTATGTCTTTCGCACGGACCTGCGGTTGCGGCCCGATGCCAGTGTCACGCCGGTCTGCCTGTCGATGGAAGCCGCCGAGCGCTACTACGAAAGCCTTGGGCGTACCTGGGAACGCGCCGCCTATATCAAGGCGCGCGCGGCGGCCGGGGATATCGCGGCGGGAGAACGGTTCCTTGAAACCCTGCGCCCCTTCGTCTGGCGCAAGCACCTCGATTTCGCCGCCATCCAGGATGCCCACGACATGCGCCTGCGCATCCGTGCCCACAAGGGGTTGGGCGGGCCGATCACCCTGCCGGGGCACAACATGAAGCTGGGCCGCGGCGGCATCCGCGAGATCGAGTTCTTCACCCAAACCCGCCAATTGATCGCGGGCGGGCGCGACGAAAGCCTGCGGGTGCGGGGCACGCGCGCGGGCCTGGCCGCGCTGGCCAAGGCCGGCTGGGTGCCGCAGTCCGATGCGCAGACACTCACCGCGCATTACCGCGCTCACCGCGAGATCGAGCACCGGGTGCAGATGCTGCGCGACGTCCAGACCCATGACCTGCCCCAATCGGACGAGGAGTTCGCCAGGCTCGCCGCCTTGTGCGGGACGGATGCCGACAGCCTGAAGGCCGAGCTACGGGACAGGCTGGAAGAGGTCCACGAGATGACCGAGGGCTTTTTCGCGCCCACCGAACCCTCGGATGCCGCGCCCGAGTTCGGTGCCGAGATCACCGAACGCTGGCTGACCTACCCGGCGCTGCGCTCGGACCGCGCGGTGGAGATCTTCAATCGGCTGAAACCGATGCTGCTGTCCCGCCTGCAAGAGGCCGCGAAACCGGACGAGGCGCTGCTGGCCTTCGACGGGTTCCTGCGCGGTCTTCCGGCGGGTGTGCAACTGTTCTCGCTCTTCGAGGCCAATCCGCAGCTGACCCGGTTGATCGTGGACATCGCCGCGACGGCCCCGGCGCTGGCGCAGTATCTGGGCCGAAACTCCGGTGTGCTGGACGCCGTGATCGGCGGGTCCTTCTTCGAGGCCTGGCCGGGCCGCGCGGCCCTTGTGCAGGGGTTGGACAAGGTTCTGGACGGCGCTGCCGACTACGAGGCGCAGCTGGACGCGACCCGCCGCTGGGCCAAGGAATGGCATTTCCGCATCGGTGTGCATCACCTGCGCGGGCTTATCGACGCGGGCGAGGCCGGGCGGCATTACGCGGACCTGGCCGAGGCCGTGATTGCCGGCCTCTTTCCCCGCGTGCTGGCGCAGTTTGCCGCCAAGCACGGCGCGCCGCCGGGCCGGGGTGCAGTTGTGCTCGGCATGGGCTCGCTGGGGGCGGGGCGCATTCATGCCCAGTCCGACCTGGACCTGATCGTGATCTACGACGGGGACGGGCAGGAGGGATCGCAAGGGCCAAAGCCGCTGTCGGTGCGGCCCTACTACGCCCGGCTCACCCAGGCGCTGGTGACCGCACTTTCCGCGCCCATGGCCGAGGGCAGGCTCTATGAAGTGGACATGCGGCTGCGTCCCTCGGGCAAGCAGGGGCCGGTGGCCACCGCCTTTGCCACCTTCGAGCGCTACCAGATGGACGAGGCCTGGACCTGGGAACACCTGGCGCTGACCCGCGCACGGGTGGTGACAGGGCCAGAGGAACTGGGCGCGGATGTCGAGGCCAGCCGCGCCCGCGTGCTGGCCGCCAAGTCGGGTGGCGAAGCGGTGCGCGGCGAGGTGGCGCACATGCGTGCCCGGATCGCCGGGGCCAAGCCGCCAAAGGGACCCTGGGACGCCAAGATCGGCCAGGGCCGGTTGCAGGACGTCGAGCTGGCCGGCCAGGCGCTGGCGCTCCTGGCGGGCAGCACGGCCCATGCCACACCGGACCAGTTGGCCGATGCCGTGTCGGCGGGGGTGATCGCGGCGGACCGGGTCCAACACCTGGCCGCGGCAGCCGACCTGTTCTGGGCGCTGCAGGCCAGCGGCAAGCTGCTGGGCGGCGGCGCGACGGACCCCGACGACCTGGGCGCTGGTGGCCGCGCGATGATCCTGCGCGAAACCGGGCAGGAGAGCGTCGCGGCGCTGGCCGCATGCATCACCGCAACGGCCGAGGCCGCCGCCGCGACAATCACCGATATCCTGGGAGACGACGATGAGACCGGTTGACGAAAACGATCCCAAGGGGCTGATCTACGAGGCCTATCGCATCGAGGGGATCACCGCTGAGGAATGCCGGACGATCTTCCTGGATTGGGCGCTGAGCCTGCGCGATGTCGAGGCCGGGGCGGCGATTCCGGTTCTGCTGGCGCGCCACGGGCAGGAGGGCCACCCGATGACAGAGGTCCTGCGCGAGGGGCTGAGCAGTGCCCAGGGCGCCAGGCGCCGTGGCGGCCGCAAGGCGCGGTTGAACTGAGCAGGGCAGGGGTCGCCGCGTGCTTTGCGCTTGACGTAGGTTGTCCCTGTGACGACACGAGGCGGGTGTTGAAGCGAAAAGGTCGGATGACCGCTGCCCGCCCGAAAAAGACATGCGCCGACGATGCGGCGGGTGTTCGGGTTTGAGCCCACCTCGGACCATCTCCGCGCGGCTCGAGCCAATGTCTGCTCCATGCCGCAAGATTGTCAGCTATGATGCCGCTTTGCAAAGCCGGCTCCCAGCGCAAGGCCAGAACTGGGGTCTTTCCTGAACCTTAGCGGCCGCGTGGCAGGGCCGCCGCCTCGGCGGCCAGCGCGGTGATCCTCGCCCAGTCGCCTGCCTTGACCAGTTCGCCGGGGGCCACCCAGCTGCCGCCGACGCAGAGCGTGTTGGCAAGCGACAGGTACTCGGCGGCATTGGACAGGCTGACGCCGCCGGTGGGGCAGAACCGCACCTGCGGGATCGGCGCGCCGATGGCCTTGAGCGCCTTGGCCCCGCCATTGGCCTCGGCGGGAAAGAACTTCTGAACGCTGTAGCCGCGTTCCAGCAGCGCCATGGCCTCGGAGGCCGTGGCGGCACCGGGCAGCAGCGGCAGGTCGTTGGCCTCGCAGGCGTCGAGCAGCCGGTCGGTGGCGCCCGGAGAGACTCCGAAGGTCGCTCCCGCCTCCTTGGCGGCTTCCACGTCGTCAGGGGTCAGCAGGGTGCCCGCGCCGACCACGCCGCCTTCGACACCGGCCATCTCGCGGATCACGTCGAGGGCTGCGGGGGTGCGCAGGGTGACTTCCAACGCGGGCAGCCCGCCAGCGATCAGCGCGGATGCCAACTCGGCGGCGGGGCCGGCGTCGTCCAGCACCAGAACCGGTACCACGGGGGCCAGGTCGCAGACCTTGGCTGTCAACTCGGAAGCGTGTTCGGGGGTCATTTTTCGGTCTTTCGTGCAGGGTCAGAGGATGACCGAGGCGCCCTCGGTCGCAAGGCCGCAGCTTTGGCGGAAGGTCTCGAACAACTCGCGGCCCACGCCGTTGCCGTTGCCGGTCAGGTCCGCCTCGGCCGGTTCGCGTCCGTCCAGGCTGGTCAGGCAGTCCAGCCGCCCGGCGGTGGCATCCAGCCGCAGCACGTCGCCGTCTCGCAGCAACGCGATCGGCCCGCCCCGCGCGGCCTCGGGGGCGACGTGAATGGCCGCGGGCACCTTGCCCGACGCGCCCGACATGCGCCCGTCGGTGACCAGCGCCACGCGCAGTCCGCGATCCTGCAGGATCGACAGCACCGGCGTCAGCCCGTGCAGTTCGGGCATCCCGTTGGACCGCGGCCCCTGGAACCGGACCACGATGATCGTGTCCTCGGTGATCTCGCCGGCCTTGAAGGCGGCCTTGACCTGGTCCTGGTCGTGAAAGACGCGCGCCGGGGCCTCGATCACCTGGCGGTCCTCGGCCACGGCCGAGACCTTGATGACGGCCCGGCCAAGATCGCCTTCCAACTGGACCAGCCCGCCGCTGCGTTGGAACGGGTCGGAACAGGGGCGAAGGATCTTGTCGTTGCCGGTTTCGGTCGGTCCGTCGGTATAGGTGATCTTGTCCCCATCAAGCTTGGGGTCACGGGTGTAGAGCGACAGCCCGTCGCCTGCCACGGTCTTGACGTCCTCGTGCAGCAGGCCGGCGTCGAGCAATTGCCCGATCATGTATTGCAGCCCGCCCGCGGCGTGGAAGTGGTTCACGTCGGCCAGGCCGTTGGGATAGACCTTGGCCATCAGCGGCGTCATCGCCGAGATATCCGCGAAATCCTGCAGGTCGAGCACGATGCCGGCGGCACGCGCCATGGCGGGCAGGTGCAGCACCAGGTTGGTTGAACCGCCGGTGGCCATCAGCCCGACCATGCCGTTGACGAAGGCCTTTTCGTCGAGAATTTCACTGACGGGGCGGAAGTCGTTGCCAAGCGCGGTGATCCCCAGCGCCCGTTCCGTCGCCGCCGCCGTCAGCGCGTCGCGCATCGGCGTGCCGGGGTTGACGAAGCTGGCGCCCGGCAGGTGCAGCCCCATCAGTTCCATCAGCATCTGGTTGGTATTGGCGGTGCCGTAGAAGGTGCAGGTGCCCGGACCATGATAGCTTTCCATCTCGGCCTTCATCAATTCGTCCCGGCCGATCTCGCCGGTCGCGAATTTCTGGCGCACCTTGGATTTCTCGTCGTTGGGCAAGCCGCTGATCATCGGGCCGGCGGGCACGAAGACGCCCGGGATATAACCGAAGGTGGCTGCGGCCATGACAAGCCCCGGAACGATCTTGTCGCAGACCCCGAGGTAAAGCGCGGCATCGAAAGTGTTGTGGCTAAGCCCCACCGCGGCGGCGAGCGCGATCACGTCGCGCGAGAACAGCGACAGTTCCATGCCGGTCTGGCCCTGGGTGACGCCGTCGCACATGGCCGGAACGCCGCCCGCGACCTGGGCGGTACCGCCGGCCTTGCGCGCCGCGGCACGGATCTGGTCGGGGAAGGTCTCGAAGGGCTGGTGCGCCGATAGCATGTCATTATAGGCGGTGACGATGCCGACATTGGCGCGGCGGTCATCTGTCAGCGAGGCCTTGTCCTCGCCCATGGCGGCATAGGCATGGGCCTGGTTGCCGCAGGACAGGTGCGCCCGGCGCGGACCCTCGGCGGCGGCCGCCGACATGCGGTCGAGGTAGTCGCGGCGGGTCGCCTCGCTGCGGGCGATGATCCGGTCCGTGACCTCCTGCAAGGATTTCTGAACGCTCATGGGGGCCTCTCGTCTGATCGGATTGCACCTTCAACCATGCGGGTAGCACATCAAGTTAGCGCTAACAAGCGCCCTCACCCCCGGCATTGCCGGAAAGATGACCGTGAATTGTCCGGCCAGAACCGCATTATCGACGCATTTTCCGTCCATTTGTCTACCATCAGAAAAAGCACGCAATCCGGCACGAGGCAGGTCGGAAGGAGCAGATATGAAACGGATCAAACTCGCACTCGCCCTGGGTCTCGGCATGGTGGTTTCCGCCTGTTCCAGCTTCGAGGGTCCCACCCGAAACGCCCCCATGCAGGCCCCGCAACTGGGGGCGGTCGTCCCGCAGGACGACCCGCGCGACTATCGACTGGAGGCCGTGCGCTTTGACGCCCCTGCGGACTTGTCCGTGTCCGAGGCGAACTCCTTTTACCCACTGGCCGACATCGTCTGGCGCGGCGACCCGCTGGGCGATCGCAAGTCCCAGGTCTCCGAGATATTCAGGACGGCCATCATCCGCGGCGCCGAAGGGCTGGACGGTGAAACCCCGGTTGTTGTGGATGTCACCCTGGCGCGGTTCCATTCCCTGACAGAGCGGACGCGCTACACCGTCGGCGGGACGCATTCCATCAAGTTCGACCTGACCATCCGCCACGCCGAAACCGGCGCGGTGCTGGAACCCACCCGACGTGTAACTGCCGATCTGCCCGCCCTGGGCGGCCAGGCGGCGGTGATGGCTGAACAGCGCGGCGAGACCCAGAAGGTCCGCATCCTCGCGCATCTCGCGGCGCTTTTCCGCGATACCCTGACCGACGCGTCGGGGTGGGATACCACACCGGCCAGCTGACCCCTTTCCCGGGGGCGCCGAACCCGCTAGGAGGGCTGCCATGTCGCAGTCCTCCTTGCCGCGTGTGCGGCTCCTTCCCAAGGCGAAACCCCAGGCGATCCGGCATGGATTTCCATGGGTATATGCCAACGAACTGGTCCTCGACCGACGCACCAAAGCGCTGGCGCCGGGGGCGCTGGCCGTTTTGCAGGATGCCGAGCGTCGCGACCTGGCGCTGGTCACGGTCAACCCCGCCTCGCGCATTGCCGCGCGGGTGCTGGACCGCGATCCGGGGGCGGTGCTGGACGAGGACTGGTTGCGGCGGCGGCTGAAACGGGCCCTGTCCCTGCGCGCGGCACTCTATGACGTACCTTGTTACCGACTGATCCATGCCGAGGCAGATGGCCTGCCCGGCGTGGTCATAGACCGGTTCGGGGACATCGCCGTGGTGCAGCCCAACGCGGCCTGGGCCGAGACGCGTCTGGATCTGCTGGTGCAGGCGCTGGTGGCCGAAACCGGCCTGGCTTGCGTCATCAAGAACGGAACCGGCCGGGCGCGCGCACTGGAGGGCCTGCCCGAGGAGATGGCCGTGGTCCATGGCCGGGCCCCCGATGGCCCGGTGCCCGTGCCCATGAACGGCGCCACCTACATGGCCGACCTGATGGGCGGGCAGAAGACGGGCCTTTTCTATGACCAGCGGCCCAACCAGGCCTTTGTCGCCGGGCTGGCGCGCGGTGCGCGTGTGCTGGATGTCTTTTCCCATGTCGGGGGCTTTTCGCTGGCCGCCCTGGCGGGCGGGGCCGCAAGCGCGCTGGCGGTCGACGGCTCGTCCCCCGCGCTGGAGCTGGCCCGCGCCGGGGCGAAGGCCGGGGGCATGGCTGACCGGTTCGAGACCCGTCAGGGCGACGCCTTCGAAGCGTTGGCGGGCCTTTCCGACGAGGGCGAGACCTTCGATGTCGTGATCTGCGACCCGCCGGCCTTCGCGCCCAGCAAGAAGACGCTGGAACCGGGCCTGCGCGCCTATGAACGCATCGCGCGCATGGCGGCCCCGCTGGTAGCTGAGGGCGGGTTCCTGGCCTTGTGTTCCTGTTCCCATGCCGCCGATCTGAAACGCTTTCGCGACGCCAGCGCGCGGGGCATCGGCAAGGCTGGTCGGCGCGGGCCGCTGATCCATACCGGCTTTGCCGGGCCGGATCATCCGCAACTGCCGCAACTGGCCGAAAGCGGTTACCTCAAGGCACTGGTGTTCCGGCTGTGAAGATCGTGATCGATGCCTGCGTTCTCTATCCAACTGTCATGCGCCAGATGGTGCTGGGCGTGGCCGAGGCAGGCGCCTTCACGCCGCTCTGGTCGGACCGGATCGAAGAGGAATGGGCCCGCGCCGCGCGCAAGATCGGCCCCGAGGGCGAGACCCTCGCCCGGGGCGAGATCGCGGCGCTGTCCCTGCGGTTCCCGGAGGCGGTGGTGCGCGTGCCGCCAGGCAAGGAGCGGCGCTTCTGGCTACCGGACCCGGCGGATATTCATGTTCTGGCGGCGGCGGTTTCGGCCTCGGCCGACGCGATCATGACGTTGAACGCCAAGGATTTTCCGCGCAACGTGCTGGCCGAGGAGGGCGTGTCGCGCGTGGACCCGGACAATTACCTGGTGGGTGTCTGGCAGGCGCAGCCCGCGCTGGTCGCGGCTGTCGCTCAAGACGTCCTGGCAGAGGCCCGCCGCCTGTCGGGCGAGGCCTGGGAGATGCGCGCGCTCTTGCGCAAGGCGCGGCTGCCACGGTTGGGCAAGGCACTGGCGGGGTAGCCGCCTCAGCCGTGCCACTTCGCCTCGTTGGCCTCGATCGCCTCGATCCGCTTCGGCGTCTTGGGGTGGCTCATCAGCCAGGCCGGCATGGCGGCCCCGCCAGCGCCTGTCATCCCGTCCAGCTTCTCGAACAGGGATTTCTGTGGGCCGGTCCCGATGCCCGCCTTGATCAGCAGGGCCGAGGCGTAGCTGTCGGCCTCGTATTCGTCGGACCGGCTCAGCCGCGCCATCAGCAGCGACATGGCCGAATTGGCGATGATCGGCCCGATCCCGGGCAGGAATCGCGAAAGGATCATCGCCAGCGCCGTGCGCAGGGCATTCTGGCCGGAAAAGTCGATCATCCGGCGCCGCGCGTGCCCCAGCGCCACGTGGCCCAGTTCATGCGCGATGACGCTGGCCATTTCGCCCGCGGTGACCTCGCCCGCGCGATACTTGTTGTAGAACCCGCGGGTGATGAAGATGCGCCCGTCGGGTGCGGCCAGTCCGTTGACCGCCTCGACCTCGTAGATGTGCACCTTGATGCGGGGGACGTCGACGACACGGGCCAGGTCGTCGGTCAGTGCCTTCAGGCGCGGGTCCACCAGTTCGGTCGAGCGCGCGTCCAGTTCGCGCTTCGTCCTCCAGACGGAAAACCGGTAAAGCAGGACCCCGTAGAGCAGGGCCAGCAGGATGGGGGCGAAGCGCAACATGAAATGGAGATAGGCGCCCCGGGCAGGGGCGGCAAGGACGATCGGTCAGGCGTTTGCCTGATCGCGATGGACCCGGCGGATCAGAACCCATCCAAGAAGCAGAGCCACAACCCCCGCCGAAAGCGCGCCGACCGCATTGCCAAGCGTCGAGGCCAGCATGTCCAGGTTGGCGGCGAAGCTATAGCCGAGACCGACATAAAGCGTGACCCAGATCGCCTCGCCTGCCATGTCCCAGATGGTAAAACGCAGCGCGCTCATACCGGCCCCACCCGCCGCCACGTTGACCCAGGGGCCCAGCGGCGCGACGGCCCAGGTCGAAAAGAACACGCCGACCCCGCCCCAGTGGCGCAGCGTTGCCTGGGCGCGGGCCAGAACCGCCGCGCGCCCCGGTCTGCGCGCCAGCCATGCCGACAGGCGCGGCCCGCCCCAGCGCCCGATCCGATAGCCCACCTGGTCGCCCAGAACGGCACCTGTGAAGGCCCCGCCCAGCACGGCGATGAGCGACATATCGCCCGAGGCCACGAAGGCGCCACCGGCCAGCATCATGACCGAGGACGGGACTGGCAGGAACAGGCAGGACAGGAAGGTCGCCAGCGCGATCACGATGGCGCCATAGCCGGATACCAATTCGAAAAACAGGTCGATCACTGGTAATCGCCCCGATCGGCGATCCGGGCCGCGAGCTCGGCCAGGAAACGGTCTGTCGGAATGCCCTGCGCCTTGGCGATCTCTTCCAGCGTCATCCGCCGTGGTGTCGCGTCGGGGTCCAGCCCCAGCATCGGCAACAGGACCTCGGGCGGCAGGTCATGTGCGTAGCTGACCAACCGCGGTGTCATCCAGCCGGCCAGCGGCTGTGTGCGCAGCGCTTCGGCATCCCAGCGCAGCGAGAACATCACCGCGCGCCCACCGAAGAAGAGCATTAGCCCGACCGCCACCAGAAAACAGAGGAAAAGGGTCCTGTGGCGCTTCCAGAGATGCCGCGTCACCGCCCCAACACCTTCATGCCGCGCTCGATCCCTTCCAGTGTCATCGGCACCATGCGGTCGGGGCCGATAATCTGGCGGATCATCCCGATGGACTGTGTATGGCCCCAGTGGCGATCCGGCACAGGGTTGAGCCAGAGCGTGTCGGGCCATTGCTCCAGCGCGCGGGACAGCCAGACCTGGCCGGCTTCCTCGTTCCAGTGCTCGTTGGCGCCGCCGGGCCATGCGATCTCGTAGGGTGACATGCTGGCGTCGCCCACGAAGATGCACTTGTAGTCGGCCCCGTAGGTGCGCAGCACCTCCCATGTCGGGGTCCGCGCGTTCCAGCGCCGGCGGTTGTCGCGCCAGACGCCCTCGTAAAGGCAGTTGTGGAAATAGTAGTATTCCAGGTGCTTGAACTCGGACCGGGCGGCGCTGAACAGTTCCTCGACCATCTGCACATGCGGGTCCATCGACCCGCCCACGTCGAGAAACAGCAGCACCTTGACCGCGTTGCGCCGCTCGGGGCGGGTCTTGACGTCGAGGTGGCCATGCTCGGCGGTGGCGCGGATCGTGCCGGCGAGGTCCAGTTCGTCCTCGGCCCCGTCGCGCACCCATTTGCGCAGGCGTTTCAGCGCGACCTTGACGTTGCGGGTGCCGATCTGGATCTGATCGTCGTAGGCACGGAATTCGCGCTTGTCCCAGACCTTGACCGCGCGCTGGTGGCGGGATTTGTCCTGCCCGATGCGCACACCCTCGGGGTTGTAGCCATGGGCCCCGAAGGGCGAGGTGCCGGCGGTGCCGATCCACTTGTTGCCGCCCTGGTGGCGGCCCTGCTGTTCCCTGAGACGCTTTTTCAGGGTTTCCATCAGCTTGTCGAAACCGCCAAGGGCCTCGATCTCGGCGCGCTCTGCCGCGCTCAGGTGCTTTTCGGCCAGTTTCTCCAGCCATTCGGCGGGCAGGTCCAGGGCCTCGATCATGTCGGCTGCGCTGATCGATTCCAGCCCTTCGAAGCTGGCGGCGAAGGCGCGGTCGAACTTGTCGATGTTCCTTTCGTCCTTCACCAGCGTGGCGCGGGCGAGGTAGTAGAAGGCCTCGATGTCATAGGTGGCCAGTCCCGCGGCCAGGGCCTCCAGAAAGGCCAGATGTTCGCGCAGCGACACCGGCACCCGGTGCGCGCGCAGCACCTCGAAAAAACGCAGGAACATGCCGGGTTACACGGCGGCCCGGGTGATGAACACGGTGATGAACAGGCCCACCACGCCAAGGATGATGGCCAGCACCGCCGCCCATTGCAGCATGTCAAGCGCGCCGCCGCCTTTGCGCCGGGCCATGATGGTACCGGCAAGCGCGCCGATCACGAGGCCGCCAAGGGGGTAGATCATCGTCAATGTCCTTGTGTCGGGGTCAGCGCCCGGATTTCCCGCATCCGCGCGCGCACGTTGTCATCCGACCCGAAGCCGTAGCGCGCCCACCCGAAAGAGTCCATGCGCAGCGCCTGCGCCTCGGCGTCGCGGCCCCGAAGCTCCAGCGCCTCGGCCTTGAACATCATCAGCGTGGCCAGAAGCGCGGCGTTCTCGTGGCGCCGCGCGACCGGGATCGCGCCGTCTACGAGGGCCTCGACCGTTACCGTGTCCCCCGTGGACAGCGCGAAGGCGGCCAGCTGCACCGCCACGTGGGCGGCGTGCAGCTCGGTGCGGGGGCTGCTTTCGTAGACCCGCATCGCACGGCGGAAACTGTCCAGGGCGACCTGGGGGTCGTGGCTGGCATTCAGCCGGCCAAAGGCATAATGCGCGAAGCCGTCACGCGGACCCCGCCAGTCCATCGAGTCGCCCAGGCTGATCGCCGAGAAGGCCGCGTTGCGCCGCCGCGCCGGGGTCGGGCCCGTCGAGAGCGCCAGTTCGATGTTGTCGATCCAGTCGCGCGGGGTGTCATCGAGCGGTTGGATCGGCTGGGACTGACCGGCGGGGTTGAGCCGCGCAAGGATGCCTTGCAGCCGCGCGGCCACCGCGCCGCGCCGCATCCCGTTGGCCAGTGCCGGGTCGTAGTAGGCGCGCAGGATCAGCATGTCGAAACCGGTCAGCACCGCGTGGATGTTGTCATCGTTGAAGGTGCTGTCGGGCAGCCGGTAAAGATCGTTGAGCGGCCCCAGCGCCTGGGCCAGCTCCTCGTGCAGGCAGTCGCGGATCTCTTGCGGGGCCGCGTCAGAGGGCACGAAGACCGCGGCGCGGTCGCGGCGCTCCAGTGTGGTCCAGTCCACTTGCGGGGTCCGGCGGACGCGCTTGAACTCGGCCCAGCTCGAGACCCGGGGCACCACGAAACAGGCCGCGCGCGGCACCGCGTCGTTGAGCACGGCCTTTGGCACCGCCTCGACCGTGATGGCCGCCTGCGGGGCGCTGGTCATGAAGATGTCGATGTCGGCCTCGCCGCGCAGACGGGCCAGCAGCGCCCGCAGGTCATGGGTCAGGCTGGCGGAGACCTGGCCGGTGACGCGCACGCTTACGGGTGTTTCGAAACGGGTCAGCCGCGACACCGGCCGGCCGCTTTCCATGCGGAACGACAGGTCCATGAAATCACGACCGATCTCGCGGTTGGAGCGCGTGGGCGTGTCAACGCGCTGGCCGGGGAAAGAGCGCATGGCGGGCGCCACCCGGTCCGGCAGGCCGGTGATCGCGCGCGACGGTGTCTCGGGCCCCGGCGGCACCGGCGTGCAGGCGGTCAGCATTGCCACGCAGAGCGTGCCCAGGCGGCGCGGCGCGCGGCCGGTCATGGTGCGGGCCTCTGGTACTTGATGAAGGGGGTCAGGACTCCGACCCGGTCATAGAGCCGCCGGGCGCTGTGATTGAAATCCTGTGTGAGCCAGTAGACGGAGGGCGCGCCGGCCGCGTCGGCCGCGGCATAGACGGACTCGATCAGGGCGCGGCCGATGCCCTGGCCCCGGACGTGCGGGTCGGCGTAGAGATCCTGAAGGTAGCAGACGTTTTCGACCCGCCAGGCGTGGCGATGGAACAGGTAATGGGCCAGGCCGACGGGCCGCCCGTCCGTGACGGCAAGCAGCCCGCTGAAATCGGATGGCTCGTCGCCCAGAAGCCGAGCGAAGGTGCTATGAAAGACCGCCTCGGGGACGGTGGTCTCGTAAAACGCGAGGTAGTCGGTCCACAACCTGCGCCACACGACCGCGTCGGCCGGGGTCAGCGGGCGGATATCGACCGGCATCTTTGCCTTGGCCAAACCTGCTCTCCTTCATGTCGCAATCCTGACCTGCCAGCGGACTGCGGCGCCTTTGGGTGGGAATTGCGGCAATTGCACGATCCCCGCCGGCACGGGACCGTTTAGAGCCCAGAGCAACCGGGGCAGGCGAGGGGCAACCGCCCCCGACCCGGGGTTCGTGTCCCGGTGTGGTTCAAAAGACTCAACGGGTTAGTGGCCGCAGACGGCGGCGCCACAACATCTGGGACGGGGGCACCTAGCGCCCGGAGCGCGCCATGAAGGCCAGGCGTTCGAAAAGCTGCACGTCCTGTTCGTTCTTGAGCAAGGCCCCATGCAGCTTCGGCAGCGCCGAGGCCCCGTCGCGCGCAAGGTCGGCCGGGTCCAGGTCCTCGGCGAGCAGCAGTTTGAGCCAGTCGAGCACCTCTGAGGTCGAGGGTTTTTTCTTGAGCCCCGCCTGGTCGCGGATCTCGTAGAACTGGGTCAGCGCCGTGGTCAGCAGCCTGTCCTTGATGCCGGGGTGATGCACCGCGACGATGCGTTTCAATGTCTCCATGTCCGGGAAGCGAATGTAGTGGAAAAAGCAGCGCCGCAGGAAGGCGTCGGGCAGGTCCTTTTCGTTGTTCGAGGTGATGATGACGATGGGGCGCTGGCGCGCGCGCACCGTCTGGCCGGTCTCGTAGACATGGAATTCCATCCGGTCGAGTTCCTGGAGCAGGTCGTTGGGAAACTCGATGTCGGCCTTGTCGATCTCGTCGATGAGCAGGACCGTGCGGGCGGGCGCGTCGAAGGCCTCCCAAAGCTTGCCGCGCCGGATGTAACTGGCCACGTCGTTGACGCGTTCATCGCCCAGCTGGCTGTCGCGCAGTCGACTGACCGCGTCGTATTCGTAAAGGCCCTGCTGGGCCTTGGTGGTGGACTTGATGTGCCATTCCAGGATGTCAAGCCCGAGGGCGGCTGCCACCTGGCGGGCCAGCTCGGTCTTTCCGGTGCCCGGCTCGCCCTTGACGAGAAGCGGCCGCTCCAGCGCGATGGCGGCATTGACGGCCACCATGAGGTCGTCGTTGGCAACATAGGAATCGGTGCCTGAGAAATCCATGTTTTCCGGGCCTTTTGCAGCGAGACGGGACGAACAGCGAGGGCAGAGGGTATCAGGTGGGGCGGGACCTTCAAGCGAGGAAGGAAATGCCCCAGATCGGGGGGTGACAGGTGGGCTTGATCGGAGTAAGACGCCCGCAAGAAGGAGGCCGGACATTGTCAAACGATCTCGACGCGACGGCGCCCATCCTGTCCAGGAGAGACGAGATGAAAGCAGAAGTTTTCCTGCCGGAGGATTACAAGCCGGCCGAAGACGAACCCTTCATGAACGACCGCCAGCTCGAGTATTTCCGGCGCAAGCTGATCGACTGGAAATCCGAGATCCTCGAGGACAGTCGCGACACGATCGAGGGGATGAAAGACAGCACCCGCAATATCCCCGACGTTGCAGACCGGGCGAGCGAGGAGACCGATCGTGCGTTGGAACTGCGCACCCGGGACCGCCAGCGCAAACTGGTCGCCAAGATCGACAGCGCCCTGCGCCGCATCGAAGAGGGCGAATACGGCTACTGCGAGATCACCGGCGAGCCGATCAGCCTCAAGCGGCTTGACGCGCGGCCCATCGCGACCCTGTCGCTGGAGGCCCAGGAGCGCCACGAGCGCCGCGAAAAGGTCCATCGGGACGACTGACGTGACCCGTGACAAACCGACAGCACTGCGCGGCGGCCTCAACAGGGGCCGCCGCGTTGCCGTCGTGGGGGCAGGCCTGAGCGGGCTGGCGGCGGCGCTGGCCTTTGCCAGGGGCGGGGCCCGGGTCGAAGTCTTCGAACGCGCGCCCGAAATCGCCGAGGTCGGCGCGGGCATCCAGGTCTCACCCAACGGCGCGCGGGTACTGGCCGCGCTCGGGCTGGAGGGGGCCGCAGCCGCGCGGTCCGTCGCAGCGCAGGCGGTCGAACCCATGGACGCGATCACGGGGCGCAGACTGACCCGCTTCGACCTGTCGGAACGGGCGGGGCCGGCCTATCGCTTCTTCCACCGGGCCGCGCTGATCGACCTGTTACTGGAGGGCTGCCGCGCCGCCGGTGTCACCGTGCACACGGGGGCCCAGATCTCTGCCGACGCGCTGCCCGTGGCCGACCTCGTGGTCGGCGGCGACGGTATCCGCTCGGTGCTGCGCCCGGTCCTGAACGGTGCCGACGCGCCCTTCTTCACCGGCCAGGTGGCCTGGCGCGCGGTCATTGATCACCCCGGGGCCGAACCGGTCGCCCGGGTCTGGATGGCGCCCAGGCAGCACGCGGTGACCTATCCGCTGCCTGGCGGGCGGCTCAATATCGTGGCTGTGCAGGAACGCCTGCAATGGGCCAAGGAGGGCTGGAACATTCCTGATGAGCCCGGCAACCTGCGCCATGCGTTCCGGGGCCTGTCAGGCCGGCTGACCGGGTTGCTTGAAAAGGTCGATTCGGTGGGGCTTTGGGGGCTGTTCCGCCATCCGGTTGCCGCGCAGTGGCACAAGGACAACATCGCCATCCTGGGCGACGCGGCGCACCCCACGCTGCCCTTCCTGGCGCAGGGCGCGAACCTGGCCTTCGAGGATGCCTGGGTGCTGGCCGCCTGCTGCGATGCCGACGAGATACCGGCGGCCCTGCCGCACTATCAGCAGATGCGCCGGGCGCGCGTCGAGCGGGCCATTTCCACGGCCAACGGCAACGCGGTGAAATATCATCTGTCGGGTCTGCCGCGCCGGGTGGCGCACCTTGGCCTGCGCGGGATCGGGGCCGTTGCCCCGGGGGCCTACATGAACCGGTTGAACTGGCTCTACGATCACGACGTGACCCGGACGTGACACCGGGTGCCGCTTTTCGGGCCTGTCCGCCCGACGGCGCCCCGCCCACCGTCCCGGTCACCGCATCAGCACCACCGGCACCTTGCAGGACCGAAGCATTTCCGTGGTGGTCGAGCCGATGAACAGCGACCGTACGCGACTGTGTCCGTAGGCGCCCATGACCAGCAGGTCGTAGCCGTCGTTCGCGGTCATCTCCGAGAGCACCTTTTCCGGCTCGCCCGGCGTGGTTCGGGTATCCGCCGCGAAGCCGCCCGCCCGCAGGGTCGCGGCGGCATCCGTCAGCGCCTTGTCGGTTTCGGCTGTGGCTTTGCCCGCGAAGACCAGCGTAACCTGGAGTCCGGCGAAAATCGGGCTGCGCGCGATGTAATCCACCGCCTTGAGCGAGGAGGCCCCGCCGTCGAAGGCCACCAGCACCCGTTCGGGTATCCTGAAGGCCCTGTTGGCCACGAAGACGGGCCGATGGCTGGCCCGCACGATGCGCTCCAGGTTCGAGCCGAGGTGGTCCATCGCGACGCCTGCGGCCTCGCCGCGCTTGCCGATGACGATCATGTCACCGGTGTCCTCCTTGGCGGTGATCGTCTCGACCAGGTCGCCCTGGCGCAGGCGTGTCTGCACGGTTATGTCGCCGTCGCCCTCGATGATCGCCTTGGCGTCCTCCAGGATGGCGCGGCCGTGGTCATGGGTCAGCTTGGCGCGTTCCGCGTCCAGTTCGGACAACTGTTCCAGCAGGCGCGAGCGCGCGCCCAGCCTGATCGCGCCGCTCAGGTCCTGACGGTCCGGGGCACCGCGGCGGCCCATGACGTGGTAGACCTTGACGGTGAAACCGGTCTTGCCGGCGATCCAGGCGGCGTGGTGGCACACGCTTTCGGAATAGGCCGAGCCATCGACAAGCGCGATGAGGGTGTTGGTGGTCATGTCGTGTCTCCTCAATGGCCCAGCAATTCATCCATGGCGCCCGGCTTGTCATGCACGGCCAACCGGTCGACGATGGTCTCGGACGCCTCGTTGAGGCCGATCAGTTCGACCTCGGCGCCTTCCCGGCGGAACTTGAGCACGGCCATGTCCAATGCTGCAACCGAGGAAATGTCCCATATATGGGCGCGGCTGACGTCGATGGTGACCTTGTCGGGGGCTTCCTTGAAATCGAAAGCCGCCATGAAGTCTTCGGCCGAGGCGAAGAACAACTGCCCTTCGACGAAATAGGTGCGGTGGGTGCCGTCGGCGGTGATCTCGGTGCGCACCCGGAACAACTGCGCAATCTTCCAGGCGAAGAAGAGCCCGGAGAGCAGAACGCCCACCAGAACGCCGATCGCCAGGTTATGGGTGTAGATCACGAAGAAGACCGTTGCCAGCATCACGATGGAGGAGCTGCGGGGATGGTCGCGCAGGTTCTTGATCGAGGACCACGAGAAGGTTCCGATCGAAACCATGATCATGATCGCCACCAGCGCCGCCATGGGGATGATCCCGACGATATCGCCCAGCCCCACCACGAGGATCAGCAGAACGACCCCGGCGGTGAAGCTCGACAGCCGCCCACGTCCCCCCGATTTCACGTTGATGATGGATTGGCCGATCATGGCGCAGCCTGCCATGCCGCCGATGAAGCCGGTGGCGGTATTGGCCAGGCCCTGGCCCACGCACTCCTGGTTGCGGTCCGAGGAGGTGTCGGTCAGGTCATCGACGATCTGCTGGGTCATCAGGCTTTCCAGAAGTCCCACGACGGCAACGGCCAGCGCGTAGGGAAAGATGATCTGCAGCGTCTCGAAAGTCAGCGGAATGTCCGGGATCAGGAAGACCGGAAGCGTGTCGGGCAATTGGCCCATGTCGCCCACGGTGCGAACGTCCCAGCCCATGGCGAGGGTCAGCGCGGTCAGGACCACGATGGTGACCAGCGGCGAGGGCACGGCTGTGGTCAGGCGCGGGAACAGGTAGATGATCGCCAGCCCGCCAGCGACCAGCGCATAGGTGATAGGCGGCACCGCGCGGGGGTCCAGTTCGGGCAGCTGTGCCATGAAGATCAGGATCGCAAGCGCGTTGACGAACCCGGTCATGACCGAGCGCGACACGAAGCGCATGACATAGCCCAGTTTCAGGAAACCGGCCACGATCTGCAGAAGCCCGGCCAGCACGGTCGCCGCCAGCAGGTACTCCAGCCCGTGGTCGCGCACCAGCGTCACCATCAACACCGCGGTGGCGGCGGTGGCGGCCGAGATCATGCCGGGCCGGCCACCGGTGATCGCGGTGATGACGGCGATCGAGAACGAGGCATAAAGCCCCACCTTGGGGTCGACGCCGGCGATAATGGAAAAGGCGATGGCCTCTGGGATCAGGGCCAGGGCCACCACGAGGCCCGAGAGCACGTCGCCGCGAATGTTGTGAAACCAGTCGTGCCGATAGGCGGTAAGGGACATCATGTGGAAAACATCCTTTGGCCGCGCGAGGGGCGCGGTCTTTGGACAGGCGCGCTCGGCCTGTTTGATTGTCCGGCGGATCGGCGGCCGGAAGAGCCATTCGGAGATCAGCGCCCCCGAATCCCTGTTCGCTGCGTCGCGGCGTATAGGCCGCAACGGCCCTCGGTGCAATGGCTTCGGCGAATGGGGCCAGCGCGATCCGCGCTCAGAGGGCCAGATCGACCCAGACCGGCACGTGGTCCGAGGGTTTTTCGCCCCCGCGGACCTGCGTGTCGATCCAGCAGTCGCGCATCAGGTCGGCGGCCTGCGGGGTCAGCAGGACATGGTCTATGCGGATGCCGTCGTTGCGATTCCAGGCCCCGCCCTGGTAATCCCAGAAGGAATAGTGCCCGGGCCCAAGGGTGCGCGCGCGGAAAGCCTCGGTGAAGCCGAGGTTGACGATCCGTCGAAAGGCGGCCCGGCTTTCGGGCAGGAACAGTGCGTCGTTGCGCCAGGCATCGGGGCGGGCCGCGTCCTCGTCCTGCGGGATGACGTTGTAATCCCCGGCCATCAGCGCCGGCTCTTCGGCGGCCAGCAGGGCCTGCGCGCGGGTGCGCAGGCGCTCCATCCAGCGCAGCTTGTAGTCATACTTTGGCCCCGGTGCCGGGTTGCCGTTGGGCAGGTAAAGACCGCAGAGGCGCAGGGCCCGGTCGCCCACGACCGTCGCCTCGATGTAGCGGGCCTCTTCGTCGTCGGTGCCGTCGCGGCCACTCCCGTCGCCGCCCGGAAGCCCGCGGGTGACATCCTCCAGCGGGTATTTCGACAGGATGGCGACGCCATTGAACCCCTTCTGGCCATGGGTTTCGACGTTGTAGCCCAGGTCTTCGAAGGTCTCGCGGGGGAAATTCTCGTCCACCGACTTGATTTCCTGCAACAGCACGACGTCGGGCTGGTTGTCCGACAACCAGTCCGTCAGCGCCCCGATCCGCGCCTTGACGCCGTTGATGTTGAATGTCGCGATTTTCATGGGCGCCTCCGTCGGTGGTCGTTCTCGCCCATGCCCGTGCCGCCCGCAAGACCTTCGCGCAAAAGTCGTCTGGCCAAAGGCCGCGCCGTCTAGGTCTCAGATCGCGAAGGATGTGCCGCAGCCGCAGCTGCTGGAGGCATTTGGATTGTCGATCACGAAGCGCGCACCGATCAGTTCCTCGGAAAAATCGATGGTGGCATCGGCCAGGAAGGGCAGCGAGGTGCTGTCGACCACGACCTTCTGGCCCTGGCCTTCCAGCACGATGTCGTCGTCGGCGGGGGCGTCCAGGTCGATCTCGTATTCGAATCCGGAACAGCCGCCGCCCTTGACGCCGACGCGCAGCGCCTTGCCCTGGTCGGCGGCGCCGATCTCGGTAAGCCGCGCGAAGGCGCGGTCGGTCACTTTGGGGGGAACGCTCAGCATGACAGGCCCTGTCGGTTTCGGTTGTCATGCAATATAGGGGTCATGCGCCGATGCGGCAAGGCAGGCCGCCCGGTTGAATTGACGATGGGGGCAGGGCGATGGCAGCGCCGTTTGCATGTGATCCCGGCGCGACCCGGGGAAGGTTCCACGCCGAGGAGGAGAGCGCGCATCGCTCGCCCTTCCAGCGTGACCGGGACAGGATCATTCACTCCAGCGCCTTTCGGCGCCTCAAGCACAAGACGCAGGTCTTCGTGGAACACGAGGGCGACTATTTCCGCACCCGGCTGACCCACTCCATCGAGGTGGCGCAGGTGGCCCGGACGCTGGCGCGGGCGCTTGGCCTGAACGAGGACCTGACCGAGGCGGTTGCCCTGGCGCACGACCTCGGCCATACGCCCTTCGGCCACACCGGCGAGGATGCGCTGGCTGCGCTGCTGGCGCCCTACGGTGGGTTCGATCACAATGCCCAGGCGATCCGGATCGTGACATCGCTGGAACGGCATTATGCCGAATGGGACGGGCTGAACCTGACCTGGGAAACGCTGGAGGGCATCGCCAAGCACAACGGTCCCGTGGCCGAGCCGGTGCCGGTGGCGCTGGCCGAGTACAACGCCCGCCATGACCTGGAACTGGCCACGCACGCCAGCGCCGAGGCACAGGTGGCCGCCCTGTCCGACGACATCGCCTACAACAACCACGATATCCACGACGGGCTGCGCGCGGGGCTGTTCACGACCGAGGACCTGCTGGCCCTGCCCATCGTCGGCGATTGTTTCCGCCAGGTCGACCGGCTCTGGCCCGGCCTCGACCCGTCCCGGCGGCGACACGAGGCTTTGCGGCGATTCTTCGGGGTGCTTGTCGAGGACGTGATCGCCACGACGCGTGCCAACCTCGACGACCTGGCGCCGGGATCGGCGGCCGATATCCGGGCGGCGGGGCGCATGATGGTGCAGTTCTCGCCCGCGCTCTGGGCCGACCTGCAACAGGTGCGCAGGTTCCTCTTCACCCGGATGTACCGCGCCCCCAGCGTGGTCGAAATGCGTGCGCAGGTCACGCAGGTGGTCGAGGAGCTGTTTCCGCTTTTCCTGGCCAGCCCCGCGCAACTGCCGGGGCAATGGCAGGGCGACGTGGCCCGGGTGACGGACAAGGCGGCGCTGGCGCGGATCGTGGGCGACTACATAGCCGGGATGACCGACCGGTTCGCGCTGCGGACCCATGCAGGCTTGACGGGGCGGCGGGTTTCCATTGCCGGAGAGTTCGCCAATGGCAGCTGATGCCGCGCGGCGCGATGGCACGCCCGGCCCGATGAACGCCATCGCCCGTGTCGGCGCGCCGACCACCGCTTTTGCCGGATGCCGATGCGCGTTGACCTCGGCCCCGCAGATGCTAAACCGCCCGCCATCGCAATGAGGACGCGCAAATGAACCTGTTCGCCGATATTCGGTCGCTCGTGATCGACTGCCTCGATGCCCTCGCCGCCGAGGGGCAACTGCCCACCGGCCTGGCGCATGACAACGTGACGGTCGAGCCCCCGCGCGACCCCGCCCACGGCGACATGGCCACCAACGCGGCCATGGTTCTGGCCAAGCCCGCGGGCCTGAAGCCGCGCGACATCGCCGAGGCGCTGTCGGCGAAACTGGCCGCCGATGCCCGCATCGCCCGGGCCGAGGTGGCCGGGCCGGGGTTTCTCAACATGCGCCTTGCGACGGGCGTGTGGCACGACGTGATCCGCGCCGCCCTGACCGATCCCGATTTCGGCAAATCCGACCTGGGGCAGGGCCAGTCGGTCAACGTGGAATATGTCTCTGCCAATCCCACCGGCCCGCTTCATGTCGGTCACACCCGCGGCGCGGTCTTCGGCGATGCGCTGGCCAGCCTGCTGGATTACGCGGGCTTCGACGTGACCCGCGAATACTACATCAACGACGGTGGCGCCCAGGTCGACGTGCTGGCCCGCTCTGTCTACCTGCGCTACCTCGAAGCCCACGGACAGGAGGTCGCCTTCGAGGATGGGACCTATCCCGGCGACTACCTGATCGAGGTGGGCCAGGCGCTCAAGGACAAGGTCGGTGATGCCTATGTCGCCAAGGGCGAAGAGGTCTGGCTGGACCAGGTGCGCGATTTCGCCACCGCGAGGATGATGGAGATGATCCGCGCCGACCTGGCCGCACTGGGCGTCGAGATGGATGTCTTCTATTCCGAGAAATCGCTTTATGGCACCGGGCGGATCGAGGCGGCCATCGAGGACCTGCGCGGCAAAGGCCTGATCTACCGCGGCACGCTGGAGCCGCCCAAGGGCAAGCTGCCCGAGGATTGGGAGCCGCGCGAACAGACCCTGTTCAAATCCACCGACTACGGCGACGACGTGGACCGTCCGATCATGAAGTCCGATGGCGGATGGACCTACTTCGCCCCCGACATCGCCTATCACTACGACAAGCTCAGCCGGGGCTTCGGCGCCCTGATCGACGTCTTCGGCGCCGACCATGGCGGCTATGTCAAGCGCATGAAGGCCGCCGTGGCCGCCCTGTCGGGGGAAACCGTGCCGCTCGACATCAAGCTGACACAGCTGGTCAAGCTCTACCGCAATGGCGAACCCTTCAAGATGTCAAAGCGGGCGGGCACCTTCGTGACCCTGCGTGACGTGGTCGAGGCCGTGGGCCGCGACGTGACGCGCTTTCACATGCTCACGCGCAAGAACGACGCGCCACTGGATTTCGATTTCGACAAGGTGACGGAACAGTCCAAGGACAACCCGGTTTTCTACGTCCAATATGCCCATGCGCGGGTGCATTCGGTGCTGCGCAAGGCGGATGTGAACGTGTCGGGGGCGGCGCTGGCGGGTGCTGACCTGTCGGGCCTGACCCACCCGGCGGAACTGGCGCTGGCGGCCAAACTGGCCGAATGGCCGCGCCTGGTCGAGATCGCCGCGCGCACGCACGAGCCGCACCGGGTGGCCTTCTACCTTTATGACCTGGCCTCCGAGTTGCACGCCCTGTGGAACCGCGGCAACGACGATCCCGGCCTGCGCTTCCTGCAAGAGGGTGATTCTGAGGCAACACAGGCGAAAATCGCCCTGATCCGGGCCGTTTCCGTTGTCATTTCGCACGGTCTTGGTATCCTTGGCGTGACCCCTGTCGAAGAGATGCGCTGAAGCGCACGCGTGGCGGGGCCTTGAGGCGACGCAGTAAACCGGTTCTCAAGCCGGGCGATGAGGCGCATAATGGCAGAGATGACGGCAGGGTCGCAGGCGGCCAGGCAAACGACGCACACCCCCCACCACCATCACGAGGGCCCGGAACCTGGCAATTCCGTTGGCAATCTTGTCACCATGCTCGGCGCAGCGCTTTCGCTGGCGCTGGCGGTCGGCGTTGGGGTCTGGGGCTACAATATCCTGATGCGGGACGTGACCGGCGTGCCGGTGGTTCGCGCCATGCAGGGCGAGATGCGCGTGACCCCTGACAACCCCGGCGGCGAGATCGCGGCTCATACCGGGCTGTCGGTGAATGCGGTGCCGGCCGAGGGCGGTGCCGCCGCCCCCGAGGACAGGCTGGTGCTGGCCCCGGTCGAGGCGCAGTTGCGCGACGAGGATCTGGCCGTCGCGCCCGACGCGGCAGAGACCGGAACACGAACAGCCGAGGATACCCCCGCAGCCGCCCCGGAACCGCGGCCCGAGACCGGAACGCCGGCCCGGATCACGCCCGCCTCGGCCGATGCGACCGAGACCGCGCCGACCGCGGACAGCCTGAGCGCCGAGGAGGTGCTGGCCCTGGCCGACGAGATCGCAGCCGGGTCCGAGCCCCTGACCGACCTTCCGGAAGGCGAGGACGCGCCGGTGCAACTGGCCGTCAACGGCGTCAACCTGACCGATTTCGTGGACCCCGGCGTGCCCGGCGTTTCCAATTCCCTGCGGCCGCGTGTGCGTCCGGCCAGCCTGGCCCCGACCCCCGAAGCCCCCCAGGGCGCCGAACCGGCCGCCGCAACCGCCACCGCCGTTTCGGAACCGGCCGCCCCGACCCTGACCGGACCCTTGCCCGCCGGGACCAAACTGGTGCAACTGGGGGCCTTTGACAGCCCTGATATCGCAGCGCGCGAATGGACCCGCGTCGCTGGCCGTTTCGGCGATTTCATGACTGGCAAGTCCCGCGTCATCCAGGAAGCCCAGTCCGGCGGACGCACCTTTTACCGGCTGCGCGCACAGGGCTTCGAGGACTTGAGCGGTGCGCGCCGGTTCTGCGCCGCGCTCGTCGCCGAGGACGCCCCCTGCATCCCGGTCGTGGTGCGCTGAATGGCGCCTTGCGCGGCCATCTTCGGGCCGTGGGGTGCAGAACTTACCGACTGGGAACGCGGCTTCTTCGCGGAAACCCGCCCGCTGGGCTTCATCCTCTTCGCGCGCAATTGTAACACCCCCGACCAGGTGCGCCGCCTGACCGAGGACCTGCGCGCCGCCGTGGGGCATGACGCCCTGGTGCTGATCGACCAGGAGGGTGGTCGTGTCCAGCGCCTGCGCCCCCCGCACTGGCGCGCCTGGCGCCCACCGCTGGAGGACGTGGCAAAGGCGCGCGACCCGGACCGCGCCATGGCGCTGCGATACCGGATCATCGGGCACGAGTTGCGCGCCCTTGGCATCGATGTCAACGCCGTGCCCTGCGCCGACCTGGCCCGGCCCGAAACGCATCCTTTCCTGCACAACCGCTGCTACGGCGAGACCGCCGAGACCGTCACTTGCATTGCCCGCGCCGTCGCGCGAGGGTGTCTTGAGGGCGGGGTTCTGCCGGTGCTCAAGCACCTTCCGGGCCACGGCCGGGCACGCGCGGACAGCCATCTTGACCTTGCGCGCGTGGCGGCGCCCGCCGCGGCGTTGGAGGCCAGCGATTTCGTCCCGTTTCGGGCCTTGTCCGACTTGCCTTTGGGGATGACCGCGCATGTTGTCTTCGAAGGACTGGATCAGGATACCCCGGCCACGCAGGCCCCGGGGATGATCCGCCTGATCCGCGAGGATCTCGGCTTTGGCGGTCTGCTCATGACGGACGATATCGGCATGCAGGCGCTTTCGGGGCCAGTGGAGGCGCGCGCCGCCGCCGCGCTTGCCGCGGGCTGTGACGTGGTTCTCCATTGCAACGGCGCGCGCGACGAGATCGAGCGGGTCGCGCGGGTCTGCGAGCCGCTGACAGGACTGGCCGAAGCCCGTGCTCGGGCGGCACTGGCCGCGCGCCCGGCCGCCGCGCCCGTTGACATTTCCACTCTTGTTGCGGAGTTTGAATGCCTTGTCGGGCCGGCGCCCGGACGAGAGGGCAGATGACCGACGGCGAGTTCAGCACCAGCACTGTGACGAGCGTCAGCGAACGCCAAGCCGCCGAGGCACTGATCGTCGATGTCGAGGGCTTCGAGGGGCCGCTCGACCTTCTGTTGACGATGTCGCGCACGCAAAAGGTGGACCTGCGTCAAATCAGCGTGCTGGCTTTGGCCGAGCAATACCTGTCCTTCATCGAGAAGGCCCGCGACCTGCGCATCGAACTGGCCGCAGACTACCTTGTCATGGCGGCCTGGCTGGCCTTTCTCAAGTCGCGCCTGCTGCTGCCTCCGGACCCCGCCGAAGAGGGCCCCTCGGGCGAGGAGCTGGCCGCGCACCTGGCCTTTCAACTCGAACGGTTGCAGGCGATGCGCGAACAGGCCGCCACGCTCATGGCGCGCGACCGGCTGGGGCGCGATTTCTTCGCGCGCGGCATCACCGAGGATGTCACCCGGACCCGCCGCGTCACCTATACCGCGACCCTCCTGGACCTGATGCAGGCCTATGCACGCCTGCGCACCAAGGACGAGTTCCGCCCCTACACGATGGACCGCGACTCGGTGCTGACCCTGGAAGAGGCTCTGGGGCGCCTGCGCCCGCTGATCGGCTTTGCCGGGGACTGGACAGATATCCTGTCCTACCTGCCGGAGGGCTGGTCCGAGGACCCCGCCCGGCGCCGCAGCGCCACCGCCTCGACCTTTGCCGCCTCGCTGGAACTGGTCAAGGAAGGCCGGATCGAGATGCGCCAGGGCGAGAGTTTCGCCCCGATCCAGATCAGGAGGACAGAGGATGGCTGACCCCGAGACTTCCCCGGGTCGGGCGGACGACGAGGCGACCCTCTTCGAGGCCCCGCCCATGGCCGAGCAGGAGCGCATGGTCGAGGCGGTTCTCTTTGCCAGCGCTGAGCCCGTGACGGTGCGTGATCTCGCCGCGCGGATGCCCCATGGCGCGGACCCGGCCGAGGCGCTGGACCACCTGCGCCGTCGCTACGAGGGGCGCGGCGTACGCGTCGTGCGGATGGGCGAGGCCTGGGCGCTGCGCACCGCGCCGGACCTCGGGTTCCTGATGCAGAAGGAAACCGTCGAGACCCGAAAGCTGAGCCGCGCCGCGATGGAGACACTGGCGATCATCGCCTATCACCAGCCCGTCACCCGCGCCGAGATCGAGGAGATCCGCGGCGTCTCGGTCAGCCGCGGCACCATCGACCAGCTGATCGAGATGGGCTGGATCCGCTTCGGCCGCCGCCGCATGACGCCGGGCCGGCCCGTGACCTTCGTCGTGACCCAGGATTTCCTGGATCATTTCGGCCTGGAAAGCGCCCGCGACCTGCCCGGTCTCAAGGAGCTGCGCGCCGCCGGGCTGCTGGACAACCGGCCGCCGCCGGGCCAGGGCAGCGAGGAGGAGGAGGACGAAGGAGACGAGGATCAGTCGGACTTCTTCGAGGAGGATTGAGCCGCCGGATGGCCCCCGCGGTACGAAATGTCCCGGGGATGCCGTGAAATCGGCACGTTCCGGTGTTATGTGAGAGCCCAGAGGCAGACCGGAGAGCACGTCATGAACGCCAATCAATTGATGAACATGGTCATGCGCATCGTGATGCGCAAGATAATCGGGGGCGGGATCAACAAGGGCATGCAGGCCATGGGCAATCGCCGCAAGGCACAGCCCCCCAAGCAGGACGACAGCCGGGAAGACCGTTAGAGCACGGCGCCTGCGCAAAGCCCGGGATGTCGGCTTTGTGCAGAATGCCGACCCAGCAAGGGTGCGAACCTTGATGGCACATCCAGACGTGACCGGCCCGGAGCCGACCATCCATTTGGATGGCCAACGCTGCGGTGCGGCTTCTTCGAACCGATCATCCGTAATCTCGTGCAGCATGCGCGGAGAGGCCAAGGTCAGCAGTGCGGACAGAGCTACCTTTCGCTGCGAGCACGCCAATGACCGTTTTCGCTATGCCCGCCAAAAACGGTCATTTGTGATCGCAAAAAATCAACTTATACATT
>Ga0102940_1000210_pt1 | contig 40782 bp, 30 predicted proteins | sample SalPonR2_C_D1_MG_FD_78215 | JGI IMG/M metagenome (GOLD analysis project Ga0102940, IMG submission 78215) | Salt pond soil microbial communities from South San Francisco under conditions of wetland restoration - Salt Pond MetaG R2_C_D1_MG | ecosystem: Environmental > Aquatic > Marine > Intertidal... | reverse complement strand
TTGTTCTTCTCTTTGGTTGAGTTTGCGCATAGTGGTGAATGTCTGTTGTGGTACAAACATAAAACGAATAATTCGTTATTACAACTAATATTTAGTTTGGTAACTAATTTTTAGTTTTATTTAACTTTTTGACGGTTTAGCGCGAGCAGTCCAAAAATCGGACCAATGACCAGGGGAAGAAGTAACCAGCGAGTAGGGTAGTGTTGGTTCAAATAATTCAGAAGCTGGATAGAGCCGATGGTTATGGCAAAGCCAATGCAGTTTACTATGGTCAGGGCAGAGCCGCGAAATTCAGCAGGGGCATTTTGTGCGACCAGTGTAGAGAATTGAGGGGAATCGCCCACAACGCAAAAGCCCCACAGCAGCATGAGCCCCAGGAATAGTGGTGCCAGATTGATCTGTAGGATTAATGGCGACAACAAACACAGGATACCGGAAACCAGTAGCATATAAAAGGCTACCATTTTGCTGTTTTTCCGTAAGGAAATATAGCCCCCAACAACGCAGCCCAGACTTCCCATACTGATGCCGATAAAGCTCCATAATGAGACATCGCCGACAAAGGTGTACGCTTCAAACCAATAGTGTAGAACAAAGGGTAGAAATGCCCAAAACGCGTAGAGTTCCCACATGTGTCCAAAGTAACCAAAGGCCGCCGCCCGGAATTTCGGATAACGAAAGATGGTCCAGATTGCCATGGGATCAAAAACCTTACTTTTTTGCCGAAAGGGGCCGTTGGGTACCGTCAGGTATAAAAGCAAACCGCCGATAGCCGCCGCCGCAGAGGTAGCGATCAGCACACCTTGCCAACCCAAATCGCCCAGGGTATACTGCACAAAATGGGGGAAAGCGGTACCCAGGACCAACGCGCCAACTAAATAGCCCAGGGCTTTGCCCAAGCCAGTTTCGTACCAGTCGGCAGCAATCTTCATACCTACCGGATAGATACCGGCGAGACAAATACCGGTCAGGAAACGCAACAAGAGGAAATAATCCAGGCGGACTTCTATAAAAGCCATCGACAGATTAAAGCCCGCACCCAGTAAGGCACAGACCAAAAAGACAGCCACGGGAGAAAAGCGATCGGCAATTAAGAGAAAGGCGAAGACCAGAGTGCCCAGGATGAAACCCAGCTGCACGGTGGAGGTCAGATAGCCCAGGGAGTTGGCCGCCAGTCCGTAACCTTCGACCAGACTGGGTAACACGGCATTACCGGCAAACCAGAGCGCAGTACCACAGAATTGGGAAATGATAATAACGGGAAGTATATGCCAGGGAACCTGGCCAGGGGCAGCCTGAATCATGATCGATTAATAATTAAGTACTTCGGCAAACCGGGACCATTCTTCATTCAGGGGGGGATCGGCCGTGATATTAACGGGCTCTTTTCGCACCGGGTGCACAAAGGAAATACTGCGGCTGTGTAGGGCGATTGTGGCGTCATTCATCGGGAATGGCGCACCGTATTTCAAATCACCAACAATGGGTGAACCAATGTGTGATAATTGAACTCTAATCTGATGGGGCCGACCGGTTTCCAGTTTTACCTCCAGTACATTTCGGCTGTCTGCGCTCGCAATCAACTCGTATGACAAGCGAGCTTTTTTGGCCTTATTGGATTTAGCCCGACTACTCATATTATCATAGATCAGGGCCTGATTCTTACTGCGATCTTTAGCAATATAATGTTCCAGCGAACCATTAATTGGGCTGGGGCGATCCTGAGTAATGGCCCAGTATTTCTTTTCGACTTCCCGCTTCTTAAAAAGCTCATTCATTCGCGTAAGCGCCTTGCTGGTGCGGGCGAAAACGATGGCTCCACTCACGGGCCGGTCAATCCGATGGATGGTACCCAAAAAGACGGCACCGGGTTTTTTGTAGCGTATTTTGATATATTCCTTAACAAAGTCTTCCAGGGTGGCATCTTCGGTGGCATCGGCGTGTACGAGCATGCCCGCAGGTTTATTAACGGCGATCAGGTGGTTATCTTCAAAAATTACTTGTAAACTCATGTCATTTTCTATTAGAGTACAAAATTACGTTAAAGAGCAGCAACAATTCGATAATAGTAGACATTATTTAAAAAAACAAGAGAATGACTTTAACGCTTGGATTTTCACCCTGCCCCAACGACACCTTTATTTTTGATGCTATGATTCATGGGAAAATTGACACCGAAGGCCTATCCTTCGAAGTACGACTTGGGGATGTCGAGGAACTGAATCAAATGGCTTTCGACGGAGCATTGGATATTACCAAGCTCAGTTACCACGCTTATGCCTATCTGACGGAGCAGTACGTGCTGCTAGATGCCGGAAGTGCGCTGGGGAATAATTGTGGCCCCTTATTGATCGCCAGGCAGCCTATGAGTGAGGAGGAGATTATCAAAGCCAGGGTAGCGATTCCAGGTAAATATACCACGGCTAATTTTTTACTCAGTTTGGCTTATCCGGCACTGACTAACAAAACACCAGTACTGTTCTCGGAGATTGAAGGAGCCGTTCTAGGCGAGGATTTTGATGCGGGCTTAATTATCCATGAAAACCGTTTTACCTATCAGGATAAGGGATTGGTTAAATTACTTGATCTGGGGGAGTACTGGGAATCAACCACGGGGCATCCGATTCCATTGGGTGGCATTGTCATCAACCGTCATTTGCCCAAGGAGATCCAAAGCAAGGTAAATCGTATTATGGAGCGCAGTGTGCGCTATGCTTTCGATCATCCTTCTGATTCTGCCTCTTTTGTGAAAAAACATGCTCAGGAGATGGACGAGGCGGTTACCCAACAGCACATTGATCTATATGTCAATACTTATACGGAAAATCTGGGCTTAAAGGGAAAAGCTGCCGTTCTCCATCTTTTTGCGAAAGCACAGGAAAAAGCCATTATTCCGAAATTAAAGCAGTCTTTATTCCTTTCCTAGGTGTTGTTGGGTTTGTTTTTTAAGTGATTCGCAGATTATTCTGTAATTTGCGCAATTTAATGCCGTCAAAGGTGGTTTTTATTTATGGAATGGTTTATATTTATACGGGCTTGAGCATTAGGCCCATAGACTTAACTCCCAACAACCTTTTCTTATGGCGGATGAAAACAACAACAAAAATCCTTTTGAATATTTCTGGGAGATGGCTACCGGAGGACTTTTTAGCGACGGGTCTGATCAGGAATTGACTCCTGATGAAACGGCAGGTAAAAAGCCCAAGAAGTCTTCTTCCAAACATAAATTGGAACGGAAAACCGCTTCCAAGCATTCGCACATCGATTCGAACAACCGAAAAAAGGCCGGGTAGATAAAAATCGTGTCTTTTCGCGGCTTCTTTGTTTTATTGTCTTAATTTTACCGCCCGAAATTCAAGTTCCATCAGGAGCGAGATTCCCTAATCAATAAAACAAAGAGCTAATGATTATTGGTGTTCCAAAAGAAATTAAGAACAACGAAAACCGGGTAGGCTTAATTCCTGCCGGTGCCTTCGAACTGTCTAAAAGAGGCCACGAAGTATACGTCCAGTCAACGGCTGGAGAAGGTAGTGGCTACTCCGATGAAGATTACACAGCGGGAGGTGCCCAAATATTACCCTCCATTGAAGCGGTTTATAAAAAGGCGGAGATGATCATCAAGGTGAAAGAGCCCATTGAGCCTGAGTATGATTTAATTCAGGAAGGACAATTGCTTTTCACTTATTTCCACTTTGCCTCCTATGAGCCACTGACACATGCTATGATTAAGCAAAAAGCCGTTTGTCTGGCCTACGAGACCGTTGAGCTACCTAATGGTAGCCTACCTCTACTAGTTCCCATGTCGGAAGTGGCTGGTCGTATGTCCATCCAGCAAGGAGCTAAATTTCTGGAAAAACCAATGCTGGGGCGTGGTATTTTACTCGGTGGCGTACCGGGCGTAGCACCTGCTCGCGTATTAATTATTGGCGGTGGCGTAGTAGGCACTCAGGCGGCTAAAATGGCGGCAGGATTGGGTGCTCAGGTAACGATTCTGGATGTTAACCTAAATCGTCTGCGGTATTTAGATGACACCATGCCGGCGAATGTGGTTACCGAACATTCTGGGGAGTATACCATTCGCGAGTTAATCAAATCCCACGATCTGATTATAGGAGCGGTATTGATTCCCGGTGCTAAGGCCCCCAGTCTGATTACCCGCGATATGCTTAAGGATATGATGCCCGGAACAGTGCTCGTCGATGTCGCTGTTGATCAGGGTGGTTGTATTGAAACCACTAAACCCACTACACACGCCGATCCGGTATTTGTAGTTGACGACGTTGTGCACTACTGTGTGGCTAATATGCCGGGAGCCGTACCTTTTACTTCTACCAAGGCCTTAACTAATGCCACGCTTCCCTATGCAGTTAAATTAGCAGAAAAAGGGTGGCAACAAGCTTGCCGGGAAGATGCCAGCCTAAAAAAAGGACTGAATATTATTGAAGGGAAAGTAGTATATAAGGCCGTTGCCGAAGCCTTTAATTTAGAAAAACACGATGTAGAGGCCTTCTTGTAGTATCTGCTTCATTGTGATTAGGCTTTTGCCAAATAAACAGCCCATAGCTCACGTTGAGCTATGGGCTGTTTATTTGGAATTCATAAGACTTAATTACGGATCCGCTCCAGATTACCGTTTTGATCTAATACGATGAAAGCGGTCGGGAATCCATTTTGTTTGACCACCTCCAGGGCACGCTGTGCGCTCTGCATATTGGAAAAACTACTGAGGAGTTTTATGGTCAAATTGCCCCGGGGTCGGTCTTCTATACGGCCGAGTGACAAAATGGTCGTCGATGGATTAAACCAACGGGTAGTACTCAGTGCCGCCAGTTGGATTTTGTAGTTCCCCTGGGTCGGATTATTAGTGACCGGAGGGGGAGGCGGGTTGCCATTGTTCCCCGAAGGAGGGGGTGTCGTTCCAATACTGGCGCCTTCTTCCTCGACGATATAGGCATCGCGATATCCTTTTGCTTTCACCGCGCTGAGGTATCTATTGGCCGAAGAACGATCCGGGAAGACCCCGTATCGAATTCGGAATAAATTTCCAGACTCTTTCACGTACACATCTCCGGCGTTAATGCTGTTCAGATCACTATAACGACCGAGGTCTGGACGTTTGCCCAAAGCCCCTAATTGAATGGCAAAACCGGATTGCACATTATTATTGGGCGGCAGGGGTGGTCTGGGATCACCCGCATCACTGGTGGTGGCCAGTGGTAGAACACCTAATTCATTGGAAGTAAGGGAAGCAGTATTGATATTTCTTCTGATTTCACGATACCCCGGAGCACTATAAATGACCACATAAGGGGTATTGGCTTCCAGATTGATCTGGAAATTACCCGATTGGTTCGTTTGGGTTTGTCGACTACCCCCGGTGTTGAGATTGCGGGCGATGATGGTGGCATTGGCAATGGGGCGATTTCCGATATAACTAACCACACCACCTACGTACAGATTACCTTCGGGACTCAGGCGAATGGTAACCTCATTATTATCTTCCAGATTAGCAGAATTTAATGGATAATTTTCACTGACGTATCCTGGGCTGCTTACCACGATCTCTCCATTGACGTTGTAAGGCATAGGGAAAGAATAAACACCTCTGGAATCAGTAACCACTCTGGTATTCCCGCCAGGCAGAGCAGAACCCAAAGCAGACAAATCAATATTAGCAAAGGAAAGCGGACTTCCATCTACCGCACTTACTACCCGTAGGGTAATGTTGCCAGAACTGGTTTTGGTCACCTTATAAATATCTTCTGCTCCTCTGCCGCCGGGGCGGTTGGAGGTGAAGTACCCGATATTCTTAAAGTCATCATAGATATATCCGAAATCGTCTCTGGAAGAGTTAACGGGCTGGCCAATATTGTTGACTTCCACCCACACCCCGTTTTCCTGTCGGGCAGAAAAAACGTCGAAACCACCAAAACCGTAGTGATAGTCAGAAGCAAAATAAAGGTCTTCTCCGTCATAAAAAGGAGCGATTTCGTCACCGGCAGTGTTTACCGTTGGGCCTAAATTGATGGGGATGCTCCAGTTCTCTCCTTCGCGGTAAGCAATATACAGGTCATAGCCCCCGTAGCCGCCACTTCGATTAGAAGCGAAGAACATGGCCGAACCATCTGGCGTAAAACAAGGATACCCCGTTTGGCTATCGGAAGTATTCCGCTGGAAGGATTTTTCGTTAAACCAGGCGCCGTTACTGCCCAGATCCGCCAGGTACAGTACCAATTCATTCCCGCGTCCCGGTACGGTACGGATACCGCTGATAAAATCATTAATCGTAAAGGCGACCTTATCGCCAGTTGGCGAAAAGCTAACCGGACCTTCACTTCGATTAGTGGCGGTTCCCTTTAAGAAACGAGCGGGTTGTAAAAGACCATCCATTCCAATTTGGGCCACGAAAAGCTGATTTTTGGCCTGTCCATCCCAATCGTAGGTAGACCGTTGTACATCCGTTCGACCAGAAGAGAAAACGACCTGATCCAGGTAAAAAGTCGGACCAAAGTCGGCAGCGCTGCTGTTGATGGGTTCATTCGTAACCTGAAAGTCCGATTCCATATCCTGCCTACTAGCTGCAAATTCACAAGAAGAAGCATAGTGGTTACCCAGCGGGGCATTGCGTTCTGCGTAGATCCTAAAAACTTGTTCTGCCTGGCCATAGCGGCCCAGGGCCTTTAGCGTTTTACCGAAATTTAAAATATGAATATCCTCTACCTGAGACACTCGCTGTAAAGCGCGGGCATAATGATCCGCGGCTTCCTCCATCTGGTTGAGTTGGCGGTAACAATCTGCAATATAGCTCAGTGCTTCGACTTGATCTTCTCTACGTTCCAGAACTTGCTGATAAGTTTCTATTGCTTTAGTGTAGGCACGAACCTCATATTGCTGTTTACCTTTACGAAGTAGTGATCGAATAGACTGGGCGGAAAGGCTGCTACTTACCGTAGTAGCCAGGAGTACCAGTAAAAGGATTTTACGTATTATCATGGTTCCATTTTTGGTGAAATATGTTAGGTGTATGAACCTAAGGCCTAATATACTTTTAATTGCTATGTTTGCAAAAAAATAATTAATACCCATGATACAGCTGACTGATATTAAAATCTATCCCATTAAGTCTTTGGCGGGTATCTCGGTTGCTTCCGCCAGCGTAGAACCTAAAGGTTTAGCCCTGGATCGGCGCTGGATGCTGGTAGATAACCAGGGGCGTTTCCTGTCTCAACGGAAGGATCCTCAAATGGCTCTGCTCCACCTCGAATGGCATACTGCGGCACAAGAAATACTCCGTATAAGTCACCGAAAAAAAACGCTTCCGCCCTTATTATTACCATTAGAGATAAAACTTTCCGAAGAGCGAATTAAAGTCAGTATCTGGGATGATGAGTTGATGGCTATACCCCTTGGTCAAGGTTATGATGAATGGTTTAGTCGCGCCCTGGATCGTAATTGTCGACTAGTCTATATGCCTTCTTCCGATCGCCGGCCGGTAGACCCCGACTATGCCCAGGCGGAAGATAGTGTGAGTTTCGCGGATGGTTTTCCTTATTTGTTGGCTAATCACGCTTCTTTACAAGACCTTAACGAACGACTGAGAACACCCATCACCATGGATCGCTTTCGCGCAAACCTTATCATAGAAGGAACAGAGGCCTGGGCAGAGGACAGCTGGACTAGTTTTAAAATTGGTGAAGTGGTTTTTCGTTCGCTTAAGCCTTGCGCACGCTGTGTATTAATCACCGTTGATCCGGCTACCGGAGAGAAATCACCAGAACCGCTGAAGACTTTAAGTCGCTTTCGCAAAAGTGGGAATAAGGTCTTATTTGGTATTAATGCCTGTTGGAATTTAGAATCTGGATCCGAACTAAAAGTCGGAGATCAAGTAGAACCTAAAATTCTGGGCATTTAAGTCTGGATCGGTACTGGGCAGGGCTTACCCGTACGAGAGATAGCTCAAAAGCTCCTCGGGAGAAATTACTTCTGTTTAAGGTTGAAGTAGTGATATCGTAGCTCAACCCCAGATGCCAGCCTTTTACTTCAAAGGTGGTGCCTACGATTACTCCTTCCATTTGTACGGTGTTATCGAAACGCTTGGCCAGGTGTACCCAGCTACCCGCCCGTAGTTTAATGTCTTTTTCTTCTCCCAGACCTAATCGAAAGGCAAAACCGGCTAGGGTACTCATGGTTGGGCCTTGTTGCCGATACATTGCCGAAGGTAAAAAACTCCAGTCGCCCTGGTTAAAGGCTCCGCCAATGTGCACGGTGTAGCGCCGGTACAATGATTCTGGACTTTCTTCCAAAAGACCTACTTTAGGTTGGGTAACGTGGTGCATTGCCCCGCCCAGATAAAAACTATCTCCATCGTCTTCCGGGAAGGAATAAAAGAAAAGCAATCCAACGTTAAAATCGCTAAAGCTTTGGTTAGTAACAGAGGAAAAGGGCTCTCCGGCGTCGCGACTAAAATCAACCTCCAGCAGATCGTTATCGAATTGGTTACTGAACCAGAGACTGCTAGGGTCCATGGCGTATTGCCCAAATCCAGCTTGAAAACCGAGGGCAAGAAACATATCAGGCTGGCGGGGCCCACCCGTAGAGAGATTTTGCTGATAAGCACCACTGGCCATTACATAGGTACGCTCGTAGCCAGAGGTGCCAATTTGGTCTCTGAGTACAATTCCACCCCCACCAAAGAAACTATTTCCAACTTTCCAGCGGTTTTCGAAGCTGCCGCTATAGCTTTCGTATTCTTTATCTTGCAGCACAGAATAGAATAGAGTCCGGTAGCTTACCGCAAACCGGGTCCCTCCATTATACAGACCGGTCATCGCAGGATTGAGATGCAGGCTATTGGTATGGAACTGAGAAAAGCGCATATCTTGAGCCCCCAGCTGCTCGGAAGAAAAACCGATACTTACAAGTATATAGCCGACGAGGAAAAATAATCTTAATGTTCTCATACTTGTCTATCGAATTAAAGTGGTTGCACCTCGAAATACTTTGGTAACCTGTTCGTCAAAGGTGGCTTCAATATACCATACGTAGGTGTCAGAGGGCATTTCTTGTCCATTAAACTGGCCATCCCAACCCGTGTTTAGATCACCCAGGCGTTGGTCTTTTAATTCATATACCAATTCGCCATGACGATCGTACACCCGGAAAAAATTAATTATTGCATCGGGCTCTCCGTGCACCAGTAGATCGTCATTGTTTCCATCATTATTAGGAGAAAAACCGGTGGGGACCGCAATGATTTGATCCTTTCGGACAAAAACCTGGACAAAATCATTATCCTGGCAACCCGCAGAATCAATCCCAATCAATTCGTAAGTGACGGTAAATGCTGGTTTTATGGTGATTTCTTCGCAGGTTAAGCAATCTAATGCCCCAGGAAAGGGGGACACCCATTCAAAAAATACGGTTCCCTGAGCGTTAGCGGCCTGAGCATTCAGGGATAGGGAGTCGCCCAGTGAGATGGTGTACTCCGGATCACCGGCATCTACTTCTATGGCGGGCGGGCCATCAACAGAAGTTTCTGCTACGTAGTTACAACCATTGGCATCAAGTACCGAGACCGTATAAGTGTCTGCCCCCAAACCAATAAGAATGGGAGAGCCTCTAAGTGGCCCCTGGTTTAGACTATACTGATAGGGCGGGGCACCCCCATCGGTATTGACCACAATCGAACCATCTAGTTCTCCAAAACAACTGACGTCTTGCGTCTCCAGATTAATGTCAATGGAGGCGGGTTGCTCAATATTCACCTGGCTGGTTTCAAAACAGTTATTCTGATCCGTGACCGTTAAGGAATAAGAGCCAGCGGGTAGATTCTGTAAGTCTGGTCCGGTATTCCCGTTTGACCAGGAATAGCGATAGCCCGGCGTACCCCCCGATGCACTGGCCATCACGGTGCCAGATTGGTCACCAAAACAATCGTTATCCTGAGTGGAAAATGCCACCTGAATTTGCTCCGGTTGCCGAACAGTAGCCTGACCTACATTCGAACAGCCCTGATCGTCACTCACCGTAACGGTATAAACTCCGGCGGCTAAATTACTAGCTTCGCTATTAGTCTGACTACCCGTTCTGCTGTCCCACTGAAAGGCGAAGTTCTCCGTATCGGCAGATATATTGGTGACCTGGATACTACCGTCGGCCAGCCCAAAACAGGAAGCGTGTTCTGAGGCCATCTGAAAGGTGATTAACTTGGGTTGTCTTACGAGTCGAGATTCTATCGCCTGGCATCCGCGTGGATCGGTGACCGTCACGGTGTAGAGGCTGTCTCCGACCAGGTTGTTGATAGTCTGCCCGATCTGTCCGGTATTCCAGACGAATTGAAAATTGTCCAGATCTTCATTTTCCCGCCCCTCAATAAAATTAATACCAATGGCACCATTCGAATCACCAAAACAGCTCGGCCGATTTATGATTACATTGGGATTCATATCTGGTAGATCTTGTAATTTGACCGTATTACTGCGGGTACAACCGTTATTATCCGTAACGGAAACCGTATAAATCGTTGAGTCCAAATTGACCGCCGTTGCCCCGGTTTGGCCATCGCTCCACAGATAAGAATAAAGCTCCCCTCCCCCCGAGGCAGTAGCCATTGCGCTATTATTTTGCTCCCCGAAGCAACCATTATCCATTTGGCTGACTGATACATTTAGTTCACTATCCGGTTGCGTGATAGTAGTATTGGCTATTTTCAGGCAGTTATTATTATCTGAAATCGTGACGGTATAGGTCCCGACGGCAAGATTAGTGATACTTGCTTCTGACACATTGGTAGACCAGTTGTACGAATAGGGCATTGTTCCACCCTCTACAAGCGCAGTCAACCGAGCATCATTTCCATTCAAGCAGGAGACGTCCTTTTGGTCAAAGCTCAGGTCGAGAGAGTCCGGTTCAGGTACGTTAAGAGTCTGGCTAAGCTGGCAACCCCGGTCATCAACAATACGAACATCGACTGGGCCTCCCGATAAATTGGTGGCCAGAGCATTGCGTTGGCTAAGGCTATCTAACCAAAAATAATTATAAGGTGCTGTCCCTCCGACCACAAAAACCTGAGCGCTGCCATTACTTCTGCCAAAACAACTCACTGCGGTAAAAATACTGGTATCTAAGACGAGGGGCTCAGGCTCCACTAAGGTAAAAGAAGTATCAATGGTACAACCATTATCGTCGCGTACATTTAAACCGTAGTTTCCGGGACTTAAATTAACCAGTAGGGTGTCGGGTAGACCACTAGTCCAGGTATACTCTAAATTTCCAGTGCCTCCACTTAACTGTATCCCAATCTGACCATTATCCTCACCATTACAAGATATGGGGGTAACATTAGCAGAGATATTAATCGCCATGGGTTGACTGACGGTGAGTGAATCTTCTTGTAGGCAACCCAGTTCATCCTGTGATGATAACACATAAAGACCGGCGGGTAATTTATCCAGAAAGGTAGTGCTATCCGAAGTGGGAAGGTTCCAGCTTAAACTTAATCGCCCTGTTCCTCCCTCCGGCTCGGCCTGCAAGCTGGCTGTACTGTCTCCAAAGCAGGTAATTGTTGTGATCTGACTCAGATTGTTAAGAATGGGTGGTGGTTCATTAATGATGAAATTTAGGGTGTCTGAGCACCCCGTCATATCCTCCGTTACCACCTCGTAATCCCCTGCGGGTAGCCCTGTGAATAAACTGTCGGCTTGACCGATAAAGTCTCCGTTCAGATAATAGGTGAAAGGACGAAACCCGCGAATAGCCATAATTTGTACACTACCCGTCGAATCACCATGACAATTGACGTCGACTACTTTTTCAATTTGGGAAAAGGTAAAACAATCATCAAAGACACAATTTGAGCTTCCTACTCCTACCGAACAGGGATAATCCTCAAAAGGAGGGGTGACACTTAACTGAAGCCTTACATCGTCACCAAAAAACAATCCATCAACAATCAAAAAGGTATCTATGATCGGGGTAGGGTATACAGAATCGATTCCATTGATACTAACCACTGCATCGTATTCGGCTGCTTTGGGAATGGGATCCCAGTTGAAAATCATTTTTCCGGGACTTAAAGGTCCGCAAATAATGGAAGGTGCCGGAAAGGTGTCATAAACAGTGAGGGTAAACTCATCCTGAAAAGTACAACCATAGCTATCTTGTAAACTGACCTGATAAGTTGTCGTACTATCCGGGCTTAAACTTGGGTTCGGACAATCAGTGCAGGAAAGCCCATTGGTAGGTGTCCAGCTAATATCCAATTCGTTGACTGAGCGAAAGGTGATTTCCCAATCTACCATTTCGCCGAAGCTTCTGGAGTCAAAGCCATCAGAAACGATTAAATGCCAGGTACCGTTTACCGGAGCCCCCCTCAAGTCAGACCAATTGCCTTCGGGAGCAAAATCACCATCAAAGGGAGCAGAGCCAGTGGTTATTCTGTTAGGAGCGGAGGGTGTAAAGCAAGTATTTCGGTAGTTATCAAATCCTCCTCCATTATTGGTAGATAACTCTAATTGCTGGCCATTGGGAGCTTCCAAAAAGATGGCGATATCTTCGTTGAAGTCGGTATTAATATTCAGACAAACGGATTCAATTTGCAAAATGGGGTTTTCCAGGCTATCTTGTGCTACATCCCTTACTATTAATGGCGCGCGAAAAGGTGCCTCGGGCGGGAAGTTAGCAAAACCTAACTGTTGTTGTGGATCACTTCGGTAGGTAATAGGAAGCTCCGTGGGTACGCTACCCTGAATGGACAGATCTAAAGTTCCGCCCTCACAGATAAAAGTATCCCGAATAGCCTCATACCTCCCTTCACAGGAAACACATAAAGGAGAATGTTCTGGCAGAACACCTACCCGGAAGGTAGTGTCAGAAACACAACCGGCTACATCGCTAACTTCAATTTTATAGAATTTGTAACCGGGATCTTCCGGAGCGGCCTCAATCTGGGTGAATTGATAGTTGGTTACCGTTGGGTCAAAGACAAATTCCTGATTCAAAAGCTCTTTTTCAAAGGTTTCCAGTTCCGGGTACAGGTTGGGCGCAAAGTTGAGCTGCCAATTGAACAAATAACCATTAGAGGTGACCTGGGTATCTTGTAGGAGTAGTTTCCATTCTCCGTTTAAGGGGCAACCTGCTAGGGCGGAAAAACCTTCTTCTGGCCGGTAAATTCCTTCCGGTAACCTTGGTGGATCTTCATTTCTCACCGTTTCCATCCAAGTGGCTTGTCCGGGGGCATTTTCCCAGGTGTATGTATTCGGAATTCCGGGCTGAACCCTTCCCTCATCACCAATGATGGGGGAGCCCAGGAAAGTAGGTGCTGGACTAAACCCAACGGTACGGTGTAAATCAACTCTTTGGCCATTGGGGCATTCCAGGGTAATGGTCAGGTCTTCTAGCCGACTGTGCTCAATATCTACCGCGATACTTTGCAAATCGGCTGCATCCAGTAGTTCTTGTCCCGGACCGAACTGGGTGAGCAGCATTTCGCTCGATAAAGGTATTGGACTACCGTCGGGGATAGGCCGGTCTACTCTTTGATAAACAATATTAGAAAACCGACTTGTCCCGGGCAATACATTAATGGTACTTGCTGGATCAATACTATCTTTATTACTACTCAGGTTGATGGTGTCTCCGATACAAATTGGGCTGATTTCCGGAATGCTGAATTGAAAAATTGAGGGAGGAGAGACCCTTACTTTCCGAATGACGGTATTGGTATTTTCACAGCCAAAAGGATCACGCACGGTCAATCTTACGATGTATCCACCTGGCTGGGGATAAGAATGACTGACATTAGGACCAGTCGCGTAGTTCCCGTCACCGAAATCCCAGAGGAAAGTGGCATTCTCGTTGGAATGTTCATAGAACAGGCCATTTTCGGGGTAGGAGGCCGTGCCAAAAAGCAGCATCCGCTCTCCCGGACAAAGATCTATATATCCAGCTGAACTACTGTTGGGTTCAGAACCACTAATGGCGGCGACGATAGTTTGACAAGAATCAACACAGCTGACTTTGGCTTCCCAGCCTGCGGCATTTTCCTGGTTGTTGCTGATAAATTGAAAAGTTAAACACCGACTAGAATTTTGGGCGGAAGCCTGAAATACATAAGGTAACTGTTGATCCAGGTTATTTAATACATCTAGCAGTTGGGCGCTGGTATCCGCACCGTCGTAAACCCGGATTAAATCGCCCGGTGCCAGGTCTAAAGTATGAAATCGAACACTGGAAAAGCCCGCTCCATCAGGGCAGTAGGTGATAATGCGGCGTTGGTTGTCGAGGTAATCCCCCGTACTACCGCCCAGATCGAGGTAGGTATCCTGGCAGGTATAAATGGTATCAACAGATTGAGAATACCCTGATTCTGCAGAGAACAGAATCCAGCTCCATACGAAACAGAAAAAAAGGTTTAGCCGGTAGGTCATCGCGATTTTCATTAGCAACCTGATTGCTTGTTTTTGGGATAATCGACTACAAGATTGTAATTGAATGTGTTATGTCCTTATTCTAACAGTATTGTAGTAAATTTTATTTTTTGATATATCTTTATTTTCTGTGTGATTACTGTCCTTTCTTTGAAAATAGTCGGGAAAGCATCCGGGGCAAGATAAATCAATTCTTTATTTTTGTCGCCAATCTTTTATAATGTTCTGCCCTTATGTCTTATTTTAACAAACGGGGTAGTTAAATACCGCTAATTAAGAGCAATAAATTTATGCAAATACTCGACGGAAGAAAGCTGGCTAAAGAAATACGCGAAGAACTGGCCCTGGAAGTACAGGATATCACCAGGGACGGGGGACGCGCTCCCCATTTGGCAGCTATACTAGTGGGCGATAATCCCGCTAGCCAGGCTTATGTACGCAACAAGGTTCGTTCGTGCGAAAAAGTGGGTTTCGAATCGACTCTGATCAAGAGAGGAGAAGAGACCAGCGAAGAAGAAATACTCAAAATTGTCGAAGAGCTGAACCAGAATCCAGCTATTGATGGCTTTATTGTACAATTACCCCTTCCCGACCATATTGACGAAGATAAAATCACTCTAGCGATTGATCCGGCGAAGGATGTGGATGGTTTTCACCCCGTGAACTTTGGCCGAATGGCTCAGGGGCTTCCCTGTTACGTTCCGGCTACTCCATTTGGTATAACAGAAATGTTGCGACGTTATAAAATTAATACTTCAGGGATGGAAGTTGTGGTGATTGGCCGGAGTAATATTGTGGGTACCCCCATGAGTATATTACTATCCCGAAAGGATAATCCAGGGAATGCCACTGTGACATTATGCCACAGTAGGACCAAAGACCTCAAAGCGCACACTTTGCAAGCAGATATGATCGTGGCAGCAATCGGTCGTCCAAATTATGTAACGGCCGATATGGTTAAGGAAGGGGTAGTCATTATAGACGTGGGCATTAATCGAGTGGACGATCCAAACGCTAAGCGCGGTTATCGTCTCGTGGGCGATGTAGACTTTGAAGGACTAAAAGAAAAAGCCAGTTATATTACACCGGTACCGGGTGGGGTAGGCCAGCTTACCGTTGTTTCTCTACTTATGAATACCTTAAAAGCAAGAAGAAAAGAGGTCTATAAATAATGGAGCCAGAATATCGAGCATTAGCACATTTAGTACGACAAATAAATGATTTACTCCAACAAATCCCAGCGGCTGATTATTCGCAGAAACTCGAATTGTACGGAGGGTCCTCCATCGGCATGCATTGCCGACATATCCAGGATTTTTTTTATACCCTGAGTGCCGGGGTGGAAACCGGTTGTTTGGATTATGGCCGCCGCAATCGGGAACCCACATTAGAAAACGATCCAGAACAACTCGCTAAAACACTTAAAGATCGAATGATTGCCATAAAGGACTATCCATTAAGCCAGCCATTAATCGTCTTATCCGATCTAGGGCCAGAAAAGAAAAAATATTTATCTACCTATGGACGTGAACTACAATTTGTTTTTCACCATACCGTCCATCACATGGCAATGATAAAAATGGGACTGAAATACCTGGATAGCTCAATTAAACTTAGTTCTGAATTTGGTCTTGCGCCTTCTACCATCGCTTTTCAAGCATCAAGTCAAAAACATGAATAACTATTGCATTCGCTTCCGTATAGCTGAAGAATCAGCCGCTGATATCCTGATGGCTCAGCTAGCAGACTTTCCATTTTATTCTTTCGTTGAATCGGAAAACGAACTGGAAGCTTACATTTCTGCTGATGATTGGTCCGAAGAGCTGGAAATCAGCATTCACCAATTGAAAATTCCTTTTCCTTTAGATTACGAAGTTAATTTCTTGCCGTATAAAAACTGGAATGAAGTATGGGAGTCCAATTTTAAACCTATCCAAATCAATGATTTTTGTGGTGTCCGGGCGGGATTTCATCCTAAGTTTGAAGGGGTGGCGTACGAGATTTTGATAGACCCCAAGATGGCTTTTGGTACCGGACATCACGCCACGACTTATATGGTTATCGAATTAATGCAATCAATTGATTTTGAGGATAAGGTAGTTTTTGACTTTGGCTGTGGTACGGGGATTTTAGGGATTCTAGCCTCCCAAATGGGGGCGAGGCTCATCGATGCGATAGATTACTCTTTGCCAGCTTTCGAGAATACGATAAAAAACGCAAAAGTAAACGGTGTTAATAATATTCACGTTGTTCACGGAACGATAGAAAAAATAATTCGGGGAGATTATGATATAATATTAGCGAATATCAACCGGAAGGTAATTTTAGAGGCCATGGATGCGTTGTTTATAAAGGTTAAACAACAAGGATTTGTCATATTGTCAGGCATCTTGCAGGAGGATAGGGAAGTAGTTAAACAAGCGGCCCAGCGCAGCGGTTTTCAGCTAGAACAAGAACTGCAGAAGGATGATTGGATAGCGCTAAAACTTAAGAGGCCCTGACAAGCATCTCTTCCATCAGTCTAGAAATTATCGTTTATGAAAAAAATATGTTTTCTGCTCTTCCTGTCTCTGTTGGGCACTTCACTATCTGCCCAGCGGATTGATTCTTTTCCTACCAATCCCAATGCTTTTTTACCGGTATTTGAAGAATTTATGCTCAGTGCCGAGCTCAAAGAACTAGAAAAAGAATTCGAGGAATTTAAATCGGCTTATTTGGCTGGTGCCTTCAGCGAAACTGAGCAGCAAACCATTATTCAGGTAGCGAATAAGATGCGGAAAGACCGGATGACTGCTATCCCATATTTTCGTGCTTATCTACAGACGTTAACGGCACTAAAAAAACTAGATGGAGAGCAAAAACACTTTGAAAAGTGGCACGAAATTCTGCTGGGTTTTCTGTCGGATGCCGATCGGTCAAAACTGGAATTTAAAAGCTTTCTGACTTATTGTTTAGCGTTTTTTGATAATCAGATTCTAAGATACTCTTCTGGTGGGACGAACTGGGCTGCTTCTTCCGGGGATTTCACCTTTGTTTACGAAAACAAGATCCCTTATCTAGCTTACGAAGAGACTGATCTGTTGGCCTTTCGCAAAGAGGATACTATGCGGATCAGACAAACCAAAGGGCGCTATCAGATACTGGAAGAAACCTGGATCGGTGAGTCGGGTAGAGTCGATTGGGATGACTCAGGGTCGGAAGGAGAAATATACGTGACTTTTGAAGATTATGAGCTGGATCTCAGAAAGAGCTTTTACGAAATTGACTCCGTGCTCTTTCATCATGAGCAGTACTTTGGCAGCCGGAGTGTACTGGGCAATTTTACTGATAAAATCACGAATTCAGGGAATGAACGCCGGCCTTCTTATCCACGTTTTGAATCACTGGAAGGTAATCTAAATATCCAAGATTTTGGTGAGGGCGTTTCTTATTACGGTGGTTTTAGTTTACACGGTAGTACGGTGTATGGGACGGCCATCAACGATAAAAAGGCAACTATTCAGATTAAGAATGAGGATCAAAAGTTGGTATTCAAAGCCACCTCTAATCGCTTTTCTGTTCAAGAAGGCAAGGAACTACAATCTCAAGATGTACAGGCCGTATTTTATCATGAGAATGATTCTATTTCTCATCCATCCGTTATTCTTCGTTATGATATCCCTTCGGGCGAAATTGAATTAAGCAGGGGAGAGACGGGAAGTGATCGCAATCCTTTTTACAGTTCGGCCCACGGGGTAAATATTCATTCGGAATATATTGTCGCTAATATCAACAGTGATACCGTAATCCTGGGTAAAAAGCTGGCCCGTTTTTTAAATAAAGAACCGGTGAGCTTTGAGTCCTTAAATTATTTTGATCGACGAGAATACGAAAAATTACAGGGTTTATCCTCGGTGAACCCACTGGTAATGTTGATGCGGGTTTTTAAAAGTTATGGGGAATCCCGGTTTGTTCCACTGAGTGCTATCATTTCCGTTTATGGTAGTGCCATGTCGAAGGAGAGTGTAATCACCCTCCTATACAGTCTGTCAAAAAAGGGCTTTGTGAATTATAATTCGGAGACAGAAATGGTGGAAATCAAGGATAAAGTCCGTCATTTTGCAGAATCTTATTTTGGACAGCGGGATTATGATCGGATCAGTATTATTTCAGATACCATTGCCATAAATGCCTTTCTGGATCTACGGGATAACAGCATTGCTATTCAGGGAGTTAAAAAACTGGAGCTAAGTCCCTTTCGGCGAGTAGGCTTACTGCCGGATAGCAATAAAATGGTACTCCAGCCGAACATGGACATGGATTTTAACGGGCAATTATTTGCCGGCTACACCGACTTTACGGGTAAGGATTTTCATTTTGATTACGATGCCTTTATTGTCGAAATGGATACCTTACGAGAAATGCGTTTTTTCCCACCAGCTAAGGATCCTATTCTCTTCCCTAATACTCCAGCTTACGCTTTGACTTCAACCCTGGAGAACACCAGTGGTCGAATATACATTGATAAAAGGGATAACAAAAGCGGTAAGGATTCCATACCCGCGTACCCCATTTTTTCTACGGATGCGCCATCTTTCGTTTATTATGACGATAGCACTTACGTAAAAGACACGGCCTACGTTCGGGATTCTTTTTATTTCGAGGTAGCCCCTTTTGAATTGGATAGTCTGGGTAATTACCGCAAAGAAGATTTGCGCTTTGCTGGTAAAATGATTTCCGCAGAAATTTTCCCTGAATTTGATGAAATCATTTCTGTTCGTGAAGACTATTCTTTGGGTTTCGAGCATATGGTACCCGAAGCCGGATATTCCACCTATGGCGATTTGGGCTTATACCGGGGAGAACTTGATTTAAGTAATAAAGGTTTTTTGGGCGATGGGATCCTGGATTATCTGGGCGCTTCCATTCGTTCGGAAGACCTGGTCTTCCGACCAAAAAACACCACAGGATCGGCAAATGCCTTTGATTTGCCAGAATCCCGGGGCGGAGAAATTGAGACACCACTAGTCCACGCGGATGAGGTAGGTATAAACTGGTTGCCTTACCGGGATAGTATGTATATCATATCAAAGGAGTTTGATGTCTTCCAAAGTGGGGATTTTAAATTCCAGGGTACCATGACGCTTACCCCCGGTGGCGTGAAAGGGCAGGGCAGGCTAAACTGGGAAAAAGCCCAGGTCAGTTCTGATCTGCTTTCTTTTGGGGCAAACTCGGTAGAAGGAGACAGCTTGAGCATTTCGATTCGTTCTCTGGGAAGTGAGGATGCCATTGCGATGCGCACGGACAACTTACGGGGGCGCATTGACTTTGATGAGGGAATAGGACAGTTGGAGAGTAACGACTCATCTTATGTTTCGCTAAAGCGGAATAATTACATCAGTACCATGAATGCCTTTCGCTGGGATTTAAACGAGGAAGATCTAAGTTTACAACGGGAAGATCGCGGGATGGGTAATTTTATATCTTTGGTAGAAGGTCAGGACTCCTTGCAGTTTTTGGGAAGGGTGGCACGAATAGACTTACAAACCAATAACCTTTTGGTCAATGAAGCCCCTCACGTCAATTCGGCCGATGCTATGATTATTCCCGACAGTAATCAAATTATCGTGATGCCCGGAGGGAAAATGGCTACCCTGGAGAATGCAGTTATCCTGGCCGATAGCGTCAGCAAACGGCATAAAATCACCAATGCCACGGTTAACATCCTGGGCCGAAAGGCATTTAATGCGAGTGGCTTCTACGAATATAACGTTGGAGGTAAGGAACAGAATATTGAGTTCTCGGATATAGTGGGCGAACGTTATGGAAAAGGACCAATAAGTAAAAGGCCAACCGTGACGCGAGCAGCGGGTTCGGTTGTTGTCCCAGATAGTTTCTTAATTGATGATAAGACCTTATTTCAGGGTGAGATCAGTCTATTTTCACAGAAAAAAGACCTCCATTTTAATGGCTTCGCTCAGTTGAATGCGGAGAACTTACCTAAAAAGTCCTGGTTTGCTATTGATTGTGATGCCGATAAATCCAATCTAATCATCCCTTACAATTATCCAAGGGATCAGGAAGGCTTTAAAGTATTTACTGGATTTTACCTCGGTCGAGATATGCCGGTGGTCTATCCGAGTGTCATGTCCCCTCCCTATACGCTGCAAGACCGAAAAGTACTGGATGTCACGGGGGTATTCAAATACGATAAAAACACCGATCAATTCATTTTTGGAGATTCTGCCAAGGTAGTGGGTAATGCGGTGGTCGGTAATCAACTGATCTTCGACAACAAGACCGGAGAATTAAGTGGCGAAGGCCGCCTGGGGCTCTGCGACGATTTGGAATATACCAGCCTGGATGTAGTGGGCACGGCAAATACCAGGTTTCTTGATGTGCCAGATAGTTTAAGGGCAGAAACACCGCCTGCCCCATTTGAATTGGAGATTATGTCGGGCGTGAAATTCATTTTTCCGGACCGTTTATTCCGCTTTATTGAAGCAGAAGTAGAGCGGAATAACTTGACTTCTACGCTGATTCCGTATTTAGCCGATAAGGACAAGTACAAAAAGCAATTCTCTACCTTGTTTGCCGGTAAACCCGGCCTGCCAGAAATCTTAAATGGCGTAGAAGGCGGTGCCGTTTCTTTTCCTAATAAGGTGAATGATTATACCATCCTGATGACCGATCTGAAGATGAAGTGGGATATGGATTATCAATCCTTTGTTTCCACCAGTCCCCAATTAGGGCTGGTGAGCATTAACGGTACGCCTATCAATAAGCGAATAGAAGGCTACGTTGAATATAAAATGCCGAGTGTTGGCGGAGATCGATTTTATTACTACCTGAAGTTCCCATCGCAAATCTTCTATTATTTTGGTTTTCGTCAGGGGGTATTAGAGGTGTATTCCAATGATAGTCAGTTTATGGACGCCGCTGCCAATATGAAATCAAAAGAACTGGTGACCAAAATGCCCGATGGTAATACCTACGAAATACTCATACAGACGGCAAGTCGCGCTAATATGTTTATTCGTCGGGTAAAAGCAGCAAATTAATATCTGTGGAACTTATTTCACTGCATTCCAATTATTGTAGATGAAAATGACAAGCAGATATCAAGATGAAAAGACTACGAGGAAAAGATTTATTGAAATTAGGTTTTGAGGAAGGTCCGGCGGTTGGACTGGCCATGGAGGTGGTGAAAAAGCACTACAAATACAGTAGCCGGGAAGAAATCCTGGAAGCTCTCCGGGCCCTGTCCGCCGAACCAGAAGCTTACACCGGGGATAAAGTATGGAGTAAAGTAGCCGAAAAGCTGATGCCGGATACCAGCTCTGAGCGAAAGGTTACGCCACTGATCCCGAACCCAATAGATTACCGGGTTTACGGAAGTGAACACATCGAGGCGGGGGCCCGGGAACAAATGGATACGGCTATGCGTCTGCCAGTAGCTCGGGCCGGAGCATTGATGCCCGACGCTCACTACGGCTATGGACTGCCCATTGGTGGTGTTTTGGCCACGGAGAATGCCATTATACCTTATGGTGTAGGGATGGACATCGGTTGTAGAATGTGTCTTTCTGTTTACGATATGCCAGCTGAACTATTAGATCGGGATACCGCAAAGCTAAAGAAAGCACTGGGGGATCACACCCGTTTTGGTTTTGATGCCTTTGATCGGCCAATGGATGATCCTATCTTTTCTCGACCGGAGTTCAAAGAGATTAAAAAGGTAAAAGAACTCAAGGGAAAAGCCCGGGCTCAGATTGGAAGCTCAGGTTCTGGGAACCATTTCGTAGAGTTTGGTTGGGTAGAAATTAATGAGCCGGACGAGCACCTGGGCTTACCTGCCGGCCGATACCTGGCGGTGCTTTCTCATTCTGGATCACGGGGTATGGGCGCTAATATTGCACAACACTATACAAAGATCGCTCGCGAGCAGTGCCTGTTACCCAAAGAAGCACAACATCTAGCCTGGTTAGGTCTGGACGCAGAGGAAGGACAGGAATATTGGCTGGCGATGAATCTGGCGGGGGATTATGCTTCGGCTTGTCACCATCATATTCACCAGCGATTAGGAAAGTTCCTGGGTGAAAAGCCTTTATCGGTTGTAGAAAATCACCACAACTTTGCCTGGAAAGAGCAAATCAAGGATAAAGAATACATTGTACACCGTAAAGGGGCCACTCCTGCTGGGAAAAATGTACTGGGTATTATCCCGGGATCTATGACTGCACCTGCCTTTATTGTTAAAGGAAAAGGGAAGGTGGATGCCATTAATTCGGCTTCGCACGGAGCGGGTCGTCAGATGTCCCGTCGCAAAGCGAAAAACACCTTTACCCGCTCGGAGTTGAAAAAGCATTTGGCGAAAGCTGGCGTAGAACTACTGGGTGGGGGTCTGGATGAATCCCCTTTTGTGTATAAAGATATTCATCAGGTAATGCGGCATCAGGAAGATCTGGTAAATGTACTGGGTACTTTCCAGCCCAAGATTGTTCGGATGGCTGAATAATAAAAAAACGGAGCTGATACGGATTCAGCTCCGCTTTTTTATTTGACAAGGGGTAAATCAATAATTTTAGTGATGGTGATCATTTAGAAAAATATAACTGTCGTCGTACCAGCAACCATTTTCTTCGCCTTCTGTAAACTGAAAGGAACGACCATTACTTCCACTACCTGCCGGCATTTTGCCTTCCTGAATCATATTGATACGGGCCAGTAGGTCGATAAAGTGCGCTTCCGTTATTTCATCATCTTGTTTCTTAGCAGCTTTTTCCAAATCTTCTTCCAGGCGATTCAGCGTTGCTCTGGCCATAGCCTGTATGTCGGATTGATCGTAGGTAGATCGGCTGAGATTCATCAGATCTGCTAATTTGTCGATGTAGGCTCTCTGCAGGTTTCTGCGATACACCTCGGTTGGGGAACCACCGTAAGCTTCCGCAAAAACACCACGACGGGTATCGTCAAAGAGATTCTTCATGGTGTAAGCGGCAGTACCGTTAATCGCCTCATTTTCCATGACGCGCTTCAGACGATCGTCATTAAAGAGGATATTCATTGCGTAGCCCTGCAGACGCAGCATATTGGAGGTGACCGTTGTATTCACTCGGGAGATGATGTTTTCCTCAATTAACCAATTCGGCGTTTGGAATACCTGACGGTTGATGAAGTTCACGGCGGCCCGCTGCTTTTCTTTGGGTACGTGGGTGTAGACGGCCCCCTCTTGTCCAAAGGCTTTGTCGTATTCGTAAATACCGCCGACATTATTTCCCACGTGACCAATGTATCTTCTGAATTGTCCGACCACATTACCGTAAAGTTCAGCGAGTTGGTCAAAGTCTTTGCCCTCTTCTTCTGCCCATTCAATCAATTCAGGCACCATACGTTGCAGGTTCTTAACGCCCAAATCACTCGCCTCGATGGCATTACTACCAATGTCTTCAGTTTGTGCACTGGGGTCGGTAACGCCCCGCTGTTGCTGACCAAAGCGGTAGATGGGGTCATCGGCTCTTTCTTCAATCCACCGGTTCAGCATGGGTTCTTCTTCGTCAGTAGACATACCTGTGTATTTGTAACCGTAGGTGATCGCCCAGTCATCATAAGGCCCAATTTTAGGCATTAGGCCAGCCCCTTCGTCTTCTGGCTGGGCTACGTAGTTAAAGCGGGCGTAGTCCATAATAGAAGGAGATACGCCGTACTTTTGGACAAATCCGGGAGCGCGTAGAGAATCGACCGGGTAAGCCACACTGGAACCCATATTATGGGGCAATCCCAGGGTGTGACCCACCTCGTGCGCCGCTACGAAGCGGATTAATTCGCCCATTAGATCATCCTGGAATTTTACGGAGCGCGCGGCGGGGTTAACGGCTGCGGTCTGAATCAGGAACCAATTGCGCAACAGGTTCATTACGTTGTGGTACCAAATAATATCACTTTCCAGGATCTCGCCGGTACGTGGATCGTGTACGTGGGGCCCCTGGGCATTTTGAATGTCGGTACTTACGTAACGAACCACGGAATAGCGAACATCTTCCGGGCTCCATTCCGGATTTTCTTCTTTGCTGGGTGGATCTTTGGCGATGATCGCATTTTTAAAGCCTGCCTTTTCGAAGGCAGTTTGCCAGTCTTCTATTCCCTGCTTGATGTAGGGGCGCCATTTTTCCGGAGTGCCGGGGTCAATGTAGTAAACGATGGGCTTTATGGGTTCGACTAATTCACCACGCAGGTAGGCCGCCTCGTCCTTGGGATCCAGGCGCCAGCGCGTGATGAACTTTTTCTCCTGGGCCTTGTGTGCATCGGCACTATAATCGATCATATCGATATCAAAATAATCGACCCGATCGTCCTGGTAGCGAGGCGTCATAGGCTCCTCTGGTAGCAAAATAAACGATTGGTTCATCTCAATCGACAGGGTGTTAGTCAACTGATTGTCGGGTAGGTCTGACCCATCGTAGGTTAATACGTGGCGTACTTCCACGTTTTCCGGGAACGCTTTCATATAGTTCACATACGAACGTCCTCCATCTAATCTACGAATGCCAAAACGCCGACGATCCGATTTGCGCAGTGCACCAATCATTTCTACATCCGAGGTGAATAAGCCACCTACATTAATGACCATGGCGGTGCTATCCTCATTAAAGGTCTCAATCTTAAAGGTTTCAATTACCGGCTCGAAGTTGTTGCGTTCAACCGACAGGGAAATCGCATCCTCCTTATCTGCAACGGCATCATAGGAGACGGAGCGCAGGAGCAACATATTGTCCTTGTGCTCAAAGCGTACGACCTGTTGGGGACGACTCTTCATACCAGCACCACCAAAGTTCAGTCCTTTGACGTGACCGGCGATTCGGCTGACCACAAGAATCTCTTTGTTCAGTGCATCCTTGGGAATTTCAAAATAGTACTTGTCATCTACCTTATGCACGGTAAAAAGGCCCTCATCGGTTTCGGCTTCATCCGTGATAACATCACTGTAAGATTTTTCTTTTTTCTTTTTCTTATCTGCATTTTTATCCTCCGTCTTAACGGTATCTGCTTTTGCTGCCTCGGGTTCTTTTTGAGCATTTAACTGTCCGCCCACCAGCAGACCCAGGCAAAGTAAAACAAGACTCAACTTTTTCATAAAGTTTAATCGTTTGATTAAGTAATTTTAGCATAATTGAAAAATAGGACAACAAAATAAGCAGGGAGTTCAAAATGCTCTGCAAAAATCAGATAATTGCGATAGATAACAGATTTACATAGACGAACGCCTGTTCGTTTTGTGAATGGTAAGAGTAAACATCCAGTGCTACTGGGGGTTGTATAAACATTAAAAACCTAATCCTTTATCATGCAGTTAACCAAACAATTTTACAGACTACTGATTGGTATTTTTGTTACTCTGCTTTTTCTTTTCTTACAACCTATTTTCAGTTTATTTGGTGACGAAGGGCAGCCGATCTTGTCTTTTCTGCTGGAGCAGCAGGACATTTTTCTCATTTTGAGTATTTCCTGGACCATGATTTTGTTAATCAAGGTACTAAAACGGTTTATTCTGGATCAATACGACTTGAGCGAGGAAGATAATTTATCCTCCCGTAAGATGCATACCCAAATTCGTATTCTGGAGCGGATTCTGATCTTTTTGATTATTCTTTTTGCGGTCGGTATGATTCTGCTTTCATTTGAGTCTATTCGCGAAATTGGTATTGGTCTGTTTACTTCGGCGGGGCTAGCGGGTATTGTGCTGGGGCTTTCCGCTCAAAAAGTAGTGGGGGCTTTATTGGCGGGTGTCCAGATAGCGCTGACGCAACCTTTTCGAATAGACGATGCGGTAGTGGTAGAAGGAGAGTGGGGCTGGATCGAAGAGATTAATCTTACCTACATTGTGATACGACTCTGGGATAAACGTCGGCTGGTATTGCCCTCGACGTATTTTCTGGAAAAACCTTTTCAAAACTGGACGCGTACTTCGGCAGATATCGTGGGGTCTGTATTTATCCATACCGACTACACGGTTTCTTTTGATGCTTTGCGGGAAGAGCTGACCCGGCTGTTGAAGGCAACGCCACTCTGGGATGGTCAAGCTAACGTACTACAAGTGACAGACGCTAAGAAAGATAGTGTAGAGATACGGATATTGGTCAGCGCCAAAAATTCGCCGACCGCCTGGGATCTGCGGGTGCACATCCGAGAGAAGATGATTGCTTTTATTCAGGAACATTATCCATCGGCTTTGCCGAGAACGCGAGTAATGTTAGAGGAGAAAGCCGTTTAAGAAAAGAGAAAAGCCTTTGGCAGCATATGCTGCCAAAGGCTTTATAAAGCACTTGAGTTAAGTTTAGCCCCTTAATTTAAGTTTTTCACTCTCGGACTTTTCTTTTGTCTTTTTCATTTCTTCTCCCATTTGCATACTTGCAGTGAAAGAAGTGACCATATCGGTCAGCATATCGCTGGCAGCCGCTGGCGAGTTCGGTAGTAGAATAAGGTTGCTATTGGTATTTTCCCCAAGCGATTGTAGTGTGTCGTAGTGCTGGGTGACCACGATTAGCGCGGAAGCTTCCTGCGAGTTGATACCTACTTTATTCAGTACTTCTACAGATTCTTCCAGACCGCGGGCGATTTCCCGACGCTGGTCGGCAATACCCTGACCTTGTAGGCGCTTTGATTCCGCCTCGGCCTTTGCTTTGGCTACAATTCGAATTCTTTCCGCTTCTCCTTCGTACTCTGCGGCCTGCTTTAGACGTTCGGCAGAATTAATACGATTCATGGCCTGTTTTACTTCAATATCCGGGTCAATATCGGTCACCAGGGCTTTGACGATACCGTAACCATAATCGAGCATAGCTTCTTCCAATTCGCGACGGATGGCAATCGCAATATCGTCTTTACGCTCAAAGACATAATCCAGCTTCATCTTGGGTACCTCTGCCCGCACCGTATCAAAAACATATGAAGTAATTTGATCGTGGGCATTAGATAAGCGGTAGAAAGCGTCGTAAATTTTATCCGTAAGGATATAGTATTGAACGGATACTTTAAGTTTGACAAATACATTATCCAGGGTTTTCGTTTCAACCAACACATCCAACTGCATGACGCGCAGACTCATGCGACCAGCTACCCGGTCAATGAACGGAATTTTAAACTGTAAGCCCGGTCTTCTAATGCTATGAAATTTACCCAGGCGCTCGACCAGAGCTGCGGTTTGTTGTTTAACGGTAAACAGGCCGGAAAAAATAACCAGTATGGCAAGAACGAAAACGGCAATCATAGTTGGTCCGATTTCCATATAAATAGTTTTTTGATGGTTTGATTAGAGATTTTCAAAATACGTTTAAATATTCAGAAAAACCGAAAAAAAACGATAAACCCTTACAAAAATTCGGCAAAGAAAAGATTATAGATTTTTAATCTCTGCCGCTACTTCCTGCAGCTTGGCTTTCGCATCTCCAAAATACATCTTGTTGTTATCATGGAAGAATAATGGGTTTTGGATTCCCGCGTAACCAGGACTCATACTTCGCTTAATGACGACGGTATTTTTGGCCTTCCAAACCTGTAGTACGGGCATACCATAAATCGGGCTACCGGGTTCGTTTTCAGCAGCTGGATTTACCACATCATTGGCACCAACGATGATGACAATATCCGTATTGGGTAAGGCCGCGTTGGCGTCTTCCAAATCGAGTAGCTTAGGGTAGGGGACATCGGCTTCCGCCAAAAGCACATTCATGTGTCCGGGCATCCGACCCGCTACCGGGTGAATTGCGTATTTAACATCAACACCATTGGCTTCCAACATATCGTCTACCTCTTTGAGGATTTTCTGGGCCTGGGCTACGGCCAAACCGTAACCAGGTACAAACATAACCGACTGGGAATAAAAGAGCTGGATAGCCAGGTCATTGTTACCAATTTCTTTAACGACCTGGTCGCCATCGTCTCCAGTCTGCGTACTTCCGGCAGAACCAAAACCACCAATGACTACATTGAAGAGGGAACGGTTCATCGCTTCACACATAAGTACGGTCAGGATAGTCCCCGAGGCCCCTACCAGAATACCACCTACCAGCATGATATTATTTCCGTACACCAGACCAGCAGCAGCAGCCGAAAGTCCTGTAAAAGAGTTGAGTAAGGAAATAACCACCGGCATATCTGCCCCTCCAATGGGAGCTACAAAAGAAAATCCATAGATAAGTGTAACGACCGTAAATATGACCACCATGGTCATACCGCCGCTTCCGTCTTGCAAGAATACCACAACGCCGAGTACAATCACAACCAGTAATAAGATCATATTGATCAATTGGTGTCGGGGTAGTATGACCTGTTTGTCCCAGACCAGACCTTGTAATTTGGCGTAAGCCAGCAGGCTACCAGTAAAGGCGACACCACCGATCAGTAATGCGACCAGTACAATCAGCGATTCTCCACTGCTCATAGTTCTGGCTCCTGCATAGAACTGAGCGATTTCGGCGTAAGCCAGGACTACGGCACAGGCTCCTCCCAGTCCGTTAAAGATGGAGACCAGTTGTGGCATGTCGGTCATTTTCACCCGCTTGGCGGCTAGCCATCCAATTAAACCACCACCGGCCATACCACCGAGGATCCAGCCAAAATTCCCATTGTCTTGCTCCAGCGGAACAAAGAAGGTCGCCAGAATAGCCAGCGCCATACCAAAGGCAGCGTAAAGATTCCCTTTGCGAGCAGTATCGGGAGAACCCAGTAAACGAAGACCCCAAACAAAGGCTACTGCGCCTACCAAATAAGCTATATTTATAATGAATGAGAGCATATTGGATCTTATTTTTTCTTTTTAAACATTTCGAGCATGCGGTCCGTGACGGCAAATCCGCCCACGACATTAATCATTCCCAGGACAATAGCGATCAGGCCTAATCCAAGGCTGAAGTAGTCGTCAGTCGCGGCCTGGCGAATCAGGAGTATCGCACCAATGATTACCACGCCACTAATGGCATTCGCGCCGGACATCAGGGGCGTATGCAAGACGGTGGGAACCTTAGAGATAACTTCAAAACCAAGAATGATGGTAAAGACTAGTAAGAAAACCAGTAAGTAGTTAGCTGGCTCATTAAAAAATTGCACAATATCCATAATTTAGGCTTCTTTTGGAGCGGGCGTAATCAGAGCGCCGGAGATGATTTCATCATCCATCCGTACCTCAATTTCCCCGTCTTTAGTAATATATTTCAGAAAGTTATGCAGGTTATTACTGTATAGGGTACTGGCATCCTGTGGCATGAGTTCGGCCAGGTTCGAGTTGCCATAGATTTGTACGCCCTGGTGTACGACCAATTCCTGGTCTTTGGAGAGTTCGCAGTTACCTCCCGTTGATGCCGCCAGGTCAATAATCACCGAGCCGGGCTTCATCTGCTCTACCGTACTAGTGGGCACGAGTAATGGTGCTTTGCGACCACGTACCTGAGCGGTCGTGATGATCACATCTGCTTTCATGGCCCGGGCCTGAACCTCGGCGCGCTGTCGCTTGAGAAAATCCTCTGATTGCTCAACCGCATAGCCACCGGCGCCGCTATCGTCTGCAGCACCTTCGACTTCGACAAATTTTGCACCGAGACTTAAAACTTCTTCTTTGGCGGCTGTCCGGGTGTCAAAGGCTTCGACCATGGAACCCAACCTGCGTGCCGTGGCAATGGCCTGTAAGCCAGCTACGCCGGCACCCAAAACCAGTACTTTGGCTGGTTTAATACTTCCGGCGGCCGTGATCATCATGGGGAAATACCGCGGCAATAAACGCCCAGCCTCGATCACGGCTTTATAACCAGCAATGGAAGCCATGGAGGAAAGTATATCCATACTCTGGGCCAGGGTAGTCCGGGGGATCATATCCAGACTGAAGGCGTTTCTGCCTTCTTTCTCTAGAGCTGGTGTGATTTCTTTGTCATTAAAGGGTTCAAACTGGCTGATCAGCCACTGCTCAGTACGAATCGACTGACGTTCTTCGGCGGATAGTGGGTGAATAGAAATTATGACATCAGCCTGTTTGATGACCTCAGCCCGATCCATGACTTGTGCTTCTTGTTCCTGATAAGCGGCATCTGAAAACTGCGCAGCGGCACCGGCATTTTTCTCGACAAGCACCTCAATTCCTATTTTTTGGAATTTGGGTACCGTGTCAGGCACAACGGCTACGCGCTGATCCGTGTTCTCTTTAAGTACACCTAACTTCATATATAAAATCCTTGTATTTGATAATCCTTGCCTAATACTAACCAATTAAAACCCCAATAATAATTGGCGGTTCATCCCAGTTAAAAAACAAAAGATAGGGATTGAAAATGAATTGCTGTACTAAAGGTAGGAAGAAATTTTCAGGAAAGAATAAAACAGGGGCTTAGCTTATTTCCTAAACTAAGTCAGTTTACGAAACCCAAACACCCTTATGTTTTCATTTTATCCGCAAATTTTTTGCGGAACTTTGACACCTTTGGTGTGATTACAAAGGTACAATACGGGTTTCGATTGCCTACTTTATTGTAGTAATTCTGGTGGTTTTGCTCTGCTACGTAAAACTTTGCCAGCGGAGTAATTTCTGTCACAATCGGATCATTCCAAACCTGAGGGGCATAATCCTTTTTGGCCTTTTGAGCGGCTTGTTTCTGCTCTTCATCGTGGTGAAAAATCACGGAACGATACTGTGGGCCCCGATCATTACCCTGACGGTTAGGTGTCGTAGGATCATGAGTTGTAAAAAAGATTTCCAGCAGTTCCGTATAGCTGACCTGGTCGGCATCGAATTCGATTTGAATGACTTCAGCGTGCCGGGTCGTACCGCTGCAAACCGCCTCGTAATTGGCCATTTTTTCCTCACCTCCGGCGTAACCAGAGATTACATTTTGTACGCCTTTTACTTGTTGAAATACTGCTTCTGTACACCAGAAGCATCCTCCGCCGAAAGTTGCTTTTTGTAGATTCATATATGTATCATTTTCGAATTGTTGGATTGGTTCTTTGTTGAATGATTTTCGTTCAAGGTATGCGGTTGAGACAAGGCATGGCTTGTCTCAATTATATGGGTGAAAGACTTTCTTTTAGGCTCAGGGGGTAATCTGCCTTTAGGTAATATAAAAACTGCCGAAGCGCCTCGCGTTTGCCATTATCCAGCTCGTATTTAATGTATTTAGTGAAATATTCTTCCAGACTGAAATTTTGTCCTGGCGTAGGTAATAAATACATCAGCTTTGGAATGTGATCCAGGCCGTATTTTAGTGCCTCGTTAAATTCCTCAATAAAACTAGCTGGTAAAGGTTTGTTACTGACCCAGGCAGCAAAAACAAAGGGCAGACCATCCGTGTAGCTAGCCCAGGCTTCCCCCAGATCGTAGGTGTAGGAAAAGCGTTTTTCCAGACCAATAGTTCGATCGCCAATCACCAGCCCTCCGGTATCTTCTTTTATCTGATCAATATATCCTTCCTGACCGGTAAGGAGTTTTGGATTTAAATGCCAGTGTTTTTCCAGTAATAACTGGGCCAGTTTTACACTGGTACGGGAATGATGATCCAAATAAATGGTCGAAAGGGTCTCGATGGGTTGCTCCGCGTAAATACATACGGTCTTTACCGTTCCCTGCGTTCCAATGCAGTAATCTGAGATGATCTGCGGGTTTTTGATATTTGGAATCGCTGCCACCGGGATCAGGGCCAGATCTACTTCATCGTGGATCAGCCGGTCGGCACATAGGGAAGGAATATCCGTTTGCAATTCTATTTTCTCAAATACCGGATGGTGTACCAGGCCGTAGAGCAGGGGCTTGGTATTCAAATAACTTACCGCAGTTACCTTTATTTTTTTCAAATTACTTGTCTGCTTTTGTTTCGAATTGATTCGATCGAGCGTTTCTCCACTTAATCCAAACGTAAAATGGAATGCCGGCTAGCAGCAACAAGAAACCCCAATAAACGACTTCTGCCCCTGCTCCGTAAACCATCCACATGCTATAAACAAAAGCTAAGATAGAAAGGATCACCGCTACGATCATAGTATTGTCATCTGTTTTTCCGCTGAGGACAAAAAGCAGATGCGCCGCGGTGGAGAAAAGATAAGGGGTCAGTACACTTAGCGTAGTCAGTAAGGTCATGAACTTAAACTGTTCAACCAACCCCTCGCTGTAATTAAAAAGCATTAGAATGGAGACCAGGATACTACCTATAATCAGCCCGAGATGGGGAGCACCGTATCGATTAAGTTTAGCGAAGACTTTTGGAAATAAGTGATCCTCAGCAATGGCCAGTGGTATTTGTCCCAAAATGAGAATCCAGCCGTTCAGGGCTCCAAAAGTGGCGATGGCGATACCGCCGGCCACCCAATAGCGCATATCCTCTCCACCAATGCGCATGGCCGCATCGGCAATTGGGGCCGCAGAATTTTCCAGTTCCGCCATTGGCACGAGGCCCATGACGGCAGCTGTACTGGCAATATAAATCAAGGCAGTAAGTAGGGTGCCCAGCGTCGTGGCCAGGGGGATTGTTGTACGCGGGCGATCAATGCTTTTAGCCGGTATGGTAGCACTTTCAAAACCCAGAAAAGCGTACAGCGTCATACTGGCGGTCAGGCCGAGGGTTGTCCAAATGGAATATTCCCCTTTGTGGAAGGGTCGGAAATTGCTCCATTCAAAAAAGAAGAGGGCTCCAATGATAATCAATAAAAGGGGTGCTATTTTTAAGACAGTAGTAATGACCTGCACAATGGCCGCATTGCGGATTCCCTTACTATTTACCCAGGTGAGCAACCAAATTGCAATGAGCCCGGTAGCTACGGCCAGAAGGCGATTTTCGGCTAAAACCGGAAAAAAAACACTCAGGGAGCCTACAAAGGTAACCGTAATGGCGGCGTTCGCTGTCCAGATAGAAACCCAGTAGCCCCAGGCAATCAGAAAGCCCATAAAGTCACCAAAAGCCACCTGGGTATAAGCGTAGGGCCCTCCGTTTTTTTGAGGAAGCATACGGCTCAGCCGACTAAATATCAGCGCCAGGAAAATACTACCAACGGCAGAAATTACCCACCCCAGCAAACTAATACTACCAAATCCTGCCAGTGCGGAGGGTAGCAAAAATATACCGCCACCAATCATATTCCCCATAACAAGTGCCGTAGCACTCCAAATACCTAATTTTTTTGCGGTGGATGTTTCTGCCATTCTTTGATTTTGCCTAATTTGCTCTTCCAAAATGTAGTCTCGATGCAAACTAGCCAATTTTTTGTAGATCCGGATATTCGCAAAGCAGAAACCTTACCGGGCAGCTTTTATCGTTCCAATTCCGTCTTTGAGCAGTTGAAAGAACAAGTATTCGCTCGCAGCTGGCAATGGGTAGGCGATCAGTCACTGATTCCCTTCCCACAATACGTTCATCCCTTTGTACTCTTAGCGCACTTCCTGGATGAACCGCTAGTACTGACGCGCAATGCTGCCGACGAGATTCGCTGCCTCTCCAATGTTTGTACCCATCGGGGCTTTAAAGTGGTGCAACATCCGGGTAAACAAAGACGCCTGATTTGTCAGTACCACGGACGGCGTTTCGCTATTGATGGACAGCTGGAGTTTATGCCGGAATTTAAAGAGGTACTGAATTTCCCCCGACCTTGTGATCATCTGCATCCGTTTCCTCTAAAACAATGGGGGCCATTTCTGCTTACCGCTCTGGAGCCCGCCTTTGATTTCTCCTCGGTCTTGACGCGCATGGAGGAACGCATCGGCTTCTTGCCACTGGATCAGTTGAAATTTGACGCGAGTCGCTCCAAAGACTATCTGGTACAGGCCCATTGGGCACTATATTGTGATAACTACCTGGAGGGGTTTCATATCCCTTTTGTACATCAGGGACTAAATGAGGTGTTGGATTACGGTAATTACGCTACCGAGACTTACGAGTATTGTAATTTACAGATTGGTTATTCGGAGGCAGCCGTTGATGTGTTTGATTTACCGGAAGGACATCCCGATCACGGCAAAAACGTGGCGGGTTATTATTACTGGATCTTTCCAAATATGATGTTTAATTTTTATCCCTGGGGGCTATCGGTGAATATCGTACAGCCGATGGCCATTGATCGTACCCGGGTATCTTTTCTGACTTACGTATTAGACCCCGATAAACTCGACAAGGGCGCGGGAGCGGATTTAGACAAAGTGGAACGTGAGGATGAGTTCGTGGTCGAAGAGGTATTCCGGGGTTTACAGTCGCGCTACTATCAGGCGGGGCGCTTTTCCCCAACCCGCGAGCAGTGCGTTCACCATTTTCACCGTCTTTTAGCGCAGTTTATGAATGGAGATCATCCTTCTAAATGACTCAAATCGTTCTGTAACTGAAATTTAAACACATCGGGTGTGTAATCCACCAGGTAAAGTCCCGTATTGGCATGGTGGTAATCCTGCATTTTCCTGATTGGGTCGTTTTGTAAGACCGTCATCAGGCAACGCATCGCGCGGCCATGGCTACAGACCAGTAGGCGCTCTTCCGGCCGTTGTTTCAATCGATCCACGAAGACCCTGAGCCGGTCCCACATATCCTGGGCACTTTCGCCACCCCCAATACTGGCCTGGTAATCTCCTTTCCCCCAGGCATCCAGTAAATTGAGAAATTCTTCCTTCATAGCGGGGGTACTTTTTTTACCTTCGTGTTTTCCCCAGCATATCTCATTGATCTCTTCGAACTGCTCCCAGGGTAGACCGTCCTTAATGAAAGGGGTCATGGTCTCGTGGGTACGCAATAACCCAGACGTCAGTACGGCATCGAAGTTTTCGTCTTTATACTTTTCGTAAAAAGCCCAGGCCTGCTGCCAGCCGGTCTTATTCAGACTGGAGTTGATCCCGCTACCCTGAACGATGCCTAATTTATTAAAATCGGTTTGTCCGTGGCGGACGATGTAGATGGTTTTTGTAGACATTTGTTGGGTTGTTGGATTAAATTACTCGAAGAAATCATCGGGTGAAAAACTATTGAGGTACTCGATCAGGGGTTCTTCAAATTTTGGATTGTTGATTTTTTCTTTAGCGGTGGCTCTGGCTTTAGAGAGGATTTTAGTTAATGCAAGTGCTCCGCAAAACTCATAAAACTAAAATTCAACAATCCAAAATTCAAAATTCAACAATTGCCTACTTCTGCACCACCGGCAGACTCACATAACCCCGAAATTTCTTATCATCCTCGAATACATGATCTGTATAGTCTTGTACGACATTATACAAGGTATCGCGTTCAATAGGCTGACGATCCACGCGGCGGATGAGATTGACCAGTTCCTGGGTGCTGAGCGCAGGATTTTGCTCCTCAGAGCCGGCCATGGAGTAGATTTTGGTGGTATCATCGATGGTGCCGTCGATATCATTTACCCCGAAGGCGAGGGATAGCTGGGCCGTGGTACGGCCAATCATGGGCCAGTAGGCTTTAATATGCTCGAAATTATCGAGGTAGATGCGGCTGATGGCGTAGTTGCGCAGGTCTTCGATAGTGCTGACCTCGGGAACGTGCGACATTTGATTGTTTTCGTTGCGAAACTTTAGGGGGATAAAGGTCTGAAAACCGCCGGTTTTGTCCTGAAGTTTGCGCAGCTCTTCCAGGTGGTGGATGCGGTGCTTGTGCTCTTCGATGTGCCCGTAGAGCATGGTGGCGTTAGAGCGCATACCCAATTCGTGCCAGATTTCGTGGATACGTAGCCACTGCTCGCCACTACATTTACCACCAGCAATTTTATCGCGAATTTCCGGATGGAAAATTTCGGCACCGCCGCCGGGCATGGAGTCCAATCCGGCCTCCTTCATGAGCGCCATCCCTTCCTCGTAGCTAACTTTATCTTTCTTGAATATATAGTGGTATTCTACCGGGGTCAGGGCCTTGACGTGCAAATCCGGGCGGTGAGCCTTGATGGCTTTGAAAAGATCGGTATAAAACTTAACATCATACTGGGGCAGTACGCCACCTACAATGTGCACCTCTGTAACGGGCTCTCCATCGTATTCCTTGACAATGTTCATGATATCGTCCAGAGAGTATTCCCAGCCTTCTTCCCGCTTTTTGATCAGTCGGCTGTAGGAACAGAACGTACAGGTGTACAGGCAGACGTTGGTGGGCTCTACGTGGAAGTTACGGTTGAAGTAGGTCTTGTTGCCGTGTTTTTGCTCGCGGATGTAATTGGCGAGTGCACCCAGATAGGGGAGTTTGGCCCGCTCGAAAAGGATAAGTCCATCGGCTTCACTAATGCGTTCGCCATTAAATACTTTTTGGGCAATATCACGTAGTTCTTTATCCAGTTGCTTATCGTTTAGGACGACGTCTATTTTTCTTACCTTTTCCATTGGTTGTCTTTTAGTTCAGTTGAGACAAGGCATGCCTTGTCTTTGCCTCTCCTTGCTAGTACCTACAACACAGCTTAATAACTTTCAGTTTTAACTGAAAGTTATTTTTTTATATTATTCTTGTTTACAAAGGTAAGGTTTTCGGAATCTTCTAATAGAAGTTGTTTAAAAACTCCTCACTGAGCCCTTGGTAACACATTGAAAGCCAATACGGCAGCTCTTTTTTCCCTTCGTCCGCCTGAGGCGGATAGCTACGAGAAAAAAATAGCCTTGTCTTGACTTCCAAGCCGTTACCAATCATCTCACCAGGAATTCTTAAACAACTTCATAACTAATGGACTAATTATCAAATTAGTTTATTCGAAAAGTCTATATTTAGCGCCTTCGAATGGAGAGAAACGATTTATTAGGCTATACCGTAGTTTTAATAAAATCTCAATGGTCACGGATAAAATCAATGTAGTCAGTTTAGATGTTCCTTACCCACCAGATTACGGAGGAGCTATTGATATCTTTTATAAGATAAAAGCGCTTCATGACTCTGGGGTACAAGTTTATTTTCACTGCTTTGAGTACGGTAGACCACCTCAGGAAGAAATAAGTAAATGGTGCAAGGAGGTTCATTATTACCCCCGGAAAACAGATCTTTTGAGCCATTTCTCTACGCTTCCTTACATTATCTATTCCCGTCGAAGTAAAGCACTATTGGATCAACTTGCTACTAACGATTACCCGATCCTCTTTGAAGGTTTTCATACTATTTACCACCTTATTAAAGGGAAGTTACCAGGCAGAAAGGTACTAATCCGTTCGCATAATATCGAGCATAATTATTATTTTCAGTTAGCGAGGCGAGAAAAGAATTTAATTAAAAAGGCATTCTATTATAAAGAAGCTTTTCAGTTGAAGCAAGTAATTGGTAAGCTTCCAAAAGGCGTATGTATTGGTGCTATTTCGATTGCGGATACTGAGTATTGGCAAGCAAAGATTGGACACCTTGCCTTCTGGCTGCCGCCGTTTCATTCCAATAATCGTGTTGTTAGTGAAGAAGGTATTGGGGAGTACGTACTCTACCATGGGAATCTGTCCGTATCAGAGAATTCCGAAATGGCGGAACAGTTAATACAGTTGTTTGGAGATAAAGATATTTTGTTAATCATCACCGGGAAAGATCCTGGGGATAGTTTACGAAAGGGGGCCAAACAAAGGGGAAATATACAACTCATTGCTGATCCCGATGCGGTTCAAATGAACGAATTAATCAAAAATGCTCAGGTTATTTTATTACCTACTTTTCAGCCAACGGGCGTGAAGCTAAAACTGCTAGAAAGTCTTTACCGGGGACGATTTTGTCTTGCCAACTCGACTATGATGATAGGAACCCGGCTAGAAGCAGCCATGATAATAGCAGAAATAGAAGATTTTTATGCGGAAGCAGCCAGGCTTATGAAGGTCCCGTTTTCAAAAGCCCATATCCAAGAAAGGCAAAAACTATTAAGCCGGAACTATGCGAATGCAACGAATGCTCAGCTTCTCATTAATAGAGCATCTCAGATAGCTCCTAAGAACTAGTGTTTTTTAGAAATTGGTATTTGATCAATTATGGAAGGAAGTATTTATTTTGGGTTTGAAAAAATAAAAAACATGCGATTACGACTTACGCTCTTTGTCCTATTCCTAAGCATAAATAGCCTTTTACTCTTCGGCCAAACGGACTACACCCAATGGGTTAATCCGCTAATGGGCACCGATTCTGAGTTCTCCTTGTCCAATGGGAATACGTATCCGGCCATCGCCCGCCCCTGGGGGATGAATTTCTGGGCACCGATGACTGCCGAGTATGGTAACGGCTGGTTTTATGCTTACGACAGCTATAAGATCAACGGCTTTCGCCAAACACATCAGCCGAGTCCCTGGATCAATGATTACGCCGCCTTTTCTGTCATGCCGGTGACGGGTGGCCCAAAATTCCAATTGGAAGAACGCGCTTCCTGGTTTTCGCATAAGACGGAAACGGCCCTCCCGCATCATTATAAAGTGTATTTGGCCGACCACGACGTGACCGCCGAAATGACACCGACCGAGCGGGCTGCCATCATGCGTTTTACTTTTCCAAAGACCGAGCAAGCCTACGTAGTGTTGGACGCTTTTCCGAAAGGATCCATGGTCAAAATTTTGCCCGACGAGCAAAAGATCATTGGCTACTGTCGCAACAACAGTGGGGGCGTACCGGAGAATTTTCACAACTACTTTGTATTAGAATTTAATCAGCCCTTTGTAGGGGCGAGTGCCTGGCGCGATTCTGTACGCTTGCGTGGTCTGGAGGTGGAAGCGGATCACGTGGGGGCACTGGTGCATTTTGATACCCGCGAAGACCAGGTAGTAGAGGTAAAAGTAGCTTCCTCTTTTATTGATCTGGAGCAAGCAGAACTCAACTTATCCCGCGAGATTGGCGACCGCACCTTTGAAGACATCCTGGAGGAAGGTAAGCAGGCCTGGAACAAAGAGTTGGGGCGTATCCAGGTTAGTGGAAAGGACCAGGATCAGATTCGTACCTTTTATTCTTGCCTGTACCGGGTTTTACTGTTTCCCCGCAAGTTTTACGAATATGATGCCGCAGGTGAGGTCGTGCATTACAGTCCCTACAATGGCAAAGTCCTGCCGGGCTACATGTTTACGGATAACGGTTTTTGGGATACCTTCCGGGCCGTATTTCCCTTCTTTACCCTGATGTATCCGGAGCTAAATAGCCAAATCATGCAGGGACTGGTGAATACCTACGAGGAAAGCGGCTGGCTACCCGAATGGGCCTCACCCGGTCACCGAGACTGTATGATTGGCTCCAATTCCGCTTCCTTGATTGCCGATGCTTATCTCAAGGGAATTCGTGGCTACGATATCGAGAAACTCTACGAGGCCATGGTCAAGAATACCGAGGGCTACGGTCCGGTGTATTCGGTGGGGCGCTACGGGGCGCAGTATTACAATGAGTTGGGCTACGTACCTTACGACGTGGGCATCAATGAGAACGCGGCCCGTACTTTGGAGTACGCCTATGCCGATTTTTGTCTATGGAAACTATCCGAAGCCATGGGAAAACCCAAAGAAGAGCAGGAGTTTCACCGGCAGCGGGCATATAACTACCGGAATCTTTATCGCGAAGATTATAAACTGATGAGCGGCCGTAATAAAGACGGGAGTTTTCCTGAGAACTTTAGTCCTTACAAATGGGGTGATGCTTTCACGGAGGGTAATGCCTGGCATTACACCTGGAGCGTCTTCCAAAACATTGATGATCTGGCCGATCTGATGGGTGGGGAGGCGGCTTTCGCCCAAATGCTGGATAGTGTTTTCGTGGTACCTCCTATTTTTGACAACAGTTATTATGGTTTTACGATCCACGAAATCCGGGAGATGCAAATTGCGGGAATGGGGAATTACGCGCACGGTAACCAGCCCGTTCAGCACATGATCTACCTGTATAATTACGCGGATCAGCCCTGGAAGGCACAGTACCGAGCTCGCGAAGTACTGAGTAAGTTATATAACTACACGCCCGATGGTTACTGCGGCGACGAAGACAATGGGCAGACCTCAGCCTGGTACGTATTCTCTGCGCTGGGTTTCTATCCCGTTTGCCCGGGTACCGATGAGTACGTGATCGGTTCGCCGCTCTTCGACGAAGTGAAGATGATCATGCCCAATGGGCAAAGTCTGCGAATTGTGGCCCAAAATAATGCGCCGAATCACGCCTATATTCAGGATGCCAGTATCAACGGTCAGCGCTGGAGCAAGAATTATTTCAAACATACCCAATTACAAGCCGGGGGAGAGATCATCTTTCGAATGGGTGCACAGCCGAATAAGCTGCGTGGGGTCGGAGAGGAGAATAGACCTTATTCGATGGGGAATTGATTTATTTCTACCCATGTTTGGTGCCTAACGGCACCGTTATATTCTTGGTTCTTGATCGTTCTACCTATGTTTGGTGCCTAACGGCACCGTTATATTCTTGGTTCTTGATCGTTCTACCCATGTTTGGTGCCT